>ENA-OBIO01000091-OBIO01000091.1-metagenomes-genome-assembly--contig:-NODE-91-length-57952-cov-22.9683_pt1 | contig 57952 bp, 52 predicted proteins | sample MGYA00153383_OBIO01 | MGnify analysis MGYA00153383 | reverse complement strand
CCTACGTCAAAGACATTCGCGATATCCTCAAAGATGAAAAAGTTGATGCGAATGTGCGAGGGAGTGCGGCATCTGCGTTAGGAAATCTGGGTGAAGCGTCCAAACCCTACGTCAAAGACATTCGCGATATCCTCAAAGATGAAAAAGTTGATGCCTATGTGCGGGGGAGTGCGGCAGAGGCGTTAGGAAATCTGGGTGAAGCGTCCAAATCCTACGTCAAAGACATTCTCGCTTTCCTCAAAGATGAAAAAGTTGATGCGAATGTGCGGGGGAGTGCGGCAGAGGCGTTAGGAAATCTGGGTGAAGCCGCTAAACCTTACATGCGCGATTGGGTAAAACTGTCAGCAGACTTATTTCTAAAGTCATCAAGCTACGGCGAGTCAGATGGAACAATAGTCAACACTGCACTGCTCAAGCTAGGTGGATTAAAATTATCGGATTCATTACCGATCGTAAATGCCATCTACGGCAATACTCCCAAATTACAACAAGGCCGATTCCTCGTCAAAATCACTACGCTCGGCGACAAAGACACTGTTACCCTCCTCAACTGGGTCGGCAAACCCAAAACAATCCCCAAAAAACTCACCCACGAAGAAGCCAAAACCACCCTTAAAATCTTCCAAACCGCCTGGGACGCCAGCACCGATCTCCCCGATCTCCGCAACGACCTCGCCACCCAAACCCGCGAAATCACTAACAACCGCAACATCACCTGGCAAGCCGACGACATTCCCCTCCTGACCGCCCTCGCCACCGCCCTCAAAACCAGCGGCTACACCAGCGCCGACCTCGACAACGCCATCCAGTCGATCGCCCTCTACAAATGGGGCACCACAATCATTCAAACCCTCCTCATCCACCTCACCTTCTGGATCGCCCTCATCTTCTTCTACCCCAAATCCCCCCAAATCCAAGCCATCTTCTTCTGGAACCCCTGGGTCCGCAACATCGCTGGACTTGGCTACGTCAGCTTCCTCCTCACCTGGATCCCGTTCTTGCGCGATCGGCTCCTCGCCCCCTTCCGCACCAGCCTCCTCGCCGACGCCAACCTGCTCAACCAAGACCCCAACACCCACTACTTCCCCACATCCCAAGCCCGTCCCCGCAACAGCAGCGACCTCGAATCCCTCCCAAAATTCCAAGGCCAACTCATCCTCGAAGGCGAATCCGGACTCGGCAAAACCATGTACCTCCGCCAACTCGTCCAAACCACAAAGCGCAACACCGTCTACCTCACCGCCCACCGCTGCGAAAACGGCGTCCTCGAAGCCATCCAAGACAAACTCGAAGGCAACGCCAAAGACCCCAGCTTCCTCCAAAACCTAATCTACAGCCGCGCCCTCGACATCTGCATCGACGGACTCAACGAAGTCAGCCCCGACACCCGCGCCAAAATCACCCAATTCCTCGAACGCAACTTCCAAGGCAATTTCATCCTCACCACCCAACCCCCCAACGGCTGGAACCCACCCAAAACCGCCAAAATCTACGAACTCCAACCCCTCACCCCCGACCAAATCCGCGAATTCCTCCACAGCCGCATAGATACCCTCCCCGCCGCTTCCCCCATCACCGGACTCGAATACACTGCCGCCTGCGATCGAGTCTTCAACCAATACATCACCCGCCTCAAAGACACCCCCACCGACGAAGCTAAAAAGATCCGCCGCATCTTCTCCAACCCTATGGACTTAACGCTAATCGCCCACACGATCGCCGCCAACGAAGCCCCCGAACTCCTCCGACTACAAGAACAAGATTACAAACGAATGCGCGATCGTTATGTCACCCGCTTCAACCAAGACTTCCCGCTAAAACAATTCTCGATCGCCGTCTACAACATGCGTCTCAACGATCAAGACTCCATTCCTACCAATGACTTTGGCGACGAACTAGAGATCATGGAAGAATCAAAAATGGTGATTGCTCGCACCAGCCGCGAAGGTACAGAAGGCGAAACGCTAAAACCCCGCACCCTATGGAACTTCCGCCACGACAAAATCCTCGAATACTTCCTCGTCCAACAATTCCTCGGCAAAACCCCCGAAATCGACGATCGCATCCTCAAACACATTGACGACCCGCGCTTCCGTGGCGTTTACTTTCTCCTCGCCGATCTGCTCCCCTTCAGCGAAGCCCAATCTCTGCGTGAAACCCTAATTCAATATGCCGTTGACACCCAAGATCACACCGTCAGCGATCGATTTGTCGAACTGCTACGCCCCCGTCGTCCCCATTAATCGATCTTAGTGACTTCTAGGAATAAGTTTACCGGAGGCCCCCAACCCCAATTCTGGGGGCTTCGGAATCATGCTCCCCCAGAATTGGGGGCCGGGGGGCCTCCGGTCGATTCATTGTTAGGAAGAACCAAGCATAAAACGATCGCCTAGGCAGACTTAATGCCATGTCAGAGGGCTATTCAGTCCAGATTCAATCTAGACTTAATCTAGATTCAACAGACGATCGGCAAACACTTGGGACACTCTCCATAGGACGCTTTCTATGATTACACGTCGAGACTTTCTAAAACTCACTGGATTGTCCGGAATGAGCCTGACCCTCAGCGGGTGCGCGTCTGCCGATCTTGGCAATCTCGTCGGCTTTCTCACCGAACCCTGGAATGAATCGGTGGAGTCTCTCCTTCTTAACGCCCAAAGACCTATCCCAGAACTACCGCTGAGTGCCGTTAAGCCCGATAATTTAATCGTCAATGGATTTTCTCGCAACTATCCAGTGCTAGACCCGCAGCAGTTTCGGCTCACCATTGACGGTGCCGTCGCTAAACCTCTGAGCCTCGCCCTCAGCGATCTCTATCCGCTCGATAAGAAATCCATGATCATTCGTCACGTTTGCGTCGAAGGATGGGCAGCGGTGGTTCAGTGGGCAGGGGTGAGTCTTGTGGATCTCGCCCGACTTGCCCAGCCCGCTTCCGACGTAAAATACGTCTACTTCCAATCCGCCGATGGCTACTATGAGAGCTGGGATATCGCCTCGGTCCTTCATCCCCAGACCCTTTTGGCCTACGAGATGAACGGCAATCCGATTCCAGTTCCCAACGGCGCACCCCTTCGCCTCGCGTCGCCAATTAAACTAGGCTATAAGTTGAGCAAATGGGTCACGCGCATCACCTTTACCAAAGCCCTGATTCCCCCGGAGTGGCTGAGTTCAAGGCGCGATCGTGCCCTGTTGATCGCCACCGCCACCTACGGCCTAAATCCCGTTAAGGGGTTCTGGGAAGATCAAGGCTACGAATGGTTTGCAGGGCTTTAGAGTAGAATTAAGAGTATGAACACGAAAAAAACACCCGCTAAAAAATCAGCCCCTTCCGGTGACGGCTTCAAAATCGTTGCGGATAATCGGCAGGCGCGGTTTGAATATGAAATTTTAGACACTTTTGAAGTAGGCATCGCGCTCGTTGGGACCGAGGTCAAGTCTATCCGAGAAGGCAAGGCCAATCTGCGGGATGGTTTTGCGCTGATTCGTCAAAATGAAATCCATCTCCACAACGTCCACGTCTCACCCCACCAGACCACGGCCCAAGTGTTCAACCATGATCCTCGCCGCACGCGAAAGCTCTTGATGCACCGCCAGGAAATCCGTAAGCTCATCGGTCGGGTCGATCAAGAAGGACTGACCCTCGTCCCGCTAAAAATGTACTTTAAGCGCGGCATTGTCAAAGTTGACTTAGCTCTCGTAAAGGGTAAAAAGCTCTATGACAAACGAGAAGATAGTCGTCGTAAGGACGATCAGCGAGAAATGCAGCGCACGATGAAAAACATAAATAACTCGTAAACGATCGGTAAATAACTCATGAACTCGCACCGAAATCATGAGTTATTCCAACCCAGTTCGGGAAAGCTAAAAGAGATGTAGAGATAGAAAACCCGATCGCGACCCATGCCCCATAACCTGCTTGCCGGACGATATGATGTTTTGCGCCAGCTTGGGGGCAGTGGTTTTGGGCAGACCTATCTAGCACGCGACCAGCACCTTCCCGGCAAACCGTTTTGCGTGGTCAAAAAATTACAGCCTAAGATTAAAAGCCTTGAAGCTTGGGCTGCGGCAAAGCGTTTATTTGAAGCAGAGGCGTCGGTGCTGCACGCCCTTGGACACCATGATCAAATTCCGCATCTGACGGCGCACTTTGAAGAGGCGCGACAGCTTTATCTTATTCAAGAATATATTCCAGGATGGGTTTTAAATCAGAGCTTCAAAAATAGCCTGCCGATGACTGAGGCGGATACGGCAATTTTGATCCGGGAAATTTTAACCTTGCTAGTTTTTGTGCATCAGAATCAAGTAATTCATCGGGATATCAAGCCGAGCAATTTGATCCGCCGCGAGAGCGATCGCAAGATTGTGTTGATTGACCTTGGGGCTGTGAAGCAGCTTACGCTGTCGTCCATTGATGACCTGGCTATTGTTGTAGGTTCGTCGGGTTATGTGCCTCCTGAGCAGCTATTGGGCTGTTCTTGTTTTGAAAGTAACCTCTATGCGATCGGGATGATTGGTATTCAGGCTATGACGGGCTATTCTCCTAAGCATCTCCAGCGGGATCCGGAAAGTCGTGAGCTCTTTTGGCGCGATCAAGCCGATGTCAGTCCTGAATTTGCGGAAGTGCTCGATCGACTTGTGCGCTATGACGTAAATGAACGCTACGGCTGTGCGGAGGACGTTCTTGAATCCCTCAATCAAGCAATGAGCGAGGGATTCAGGGCGTCCCTTACCCCGATTGATCAGCCCATTCCAGCGCTGCGTTCAACTGCGACCTGCCGAGAGGGTGTCGCCACTTGCACTGCCCCAACTCCGAACGGTATGGATTCTAATTTGGACCTGATAATCCCGAAGCGTTAAAAATGCGCGGTGATATGTTGTTTGGATTGGGGCGCTATGAAGATGCGATCAGTTGCTACGATCGGGGCATTCACAACACGCTCAACGAGCCTAAACTGTGGTGCAGTCTCGCCAGTGCGCTGATGAAGCTCAAACGTCACCGAGAAGCCATTGCCTGTTTCGATCGTGCCATTCATCTCAAGCCCGAAAGCCACATTCCCTGGTACTGGCGCAGTCGCGTGTTCATAGATCTCAAGCAATATGGCGAGGCTCTGCGATCGATCGACCATGCCCTTGCAAACAAACCTAATTTCCAACCCGCACTCCGCGCTCGTCCGGCCTTGGAGCATCTTGCCCTTCAGCAGACGGATTAAGGAATTTTCTCGGGTTTTGGGCGGACTTGAGTGAACCCGACCAGTTGAAGTTCTTTGCGAACTTGTTCTAATTTAAGCACTCGAATCGTCACTCCCATGGACTCAAATTGAGTGAGGTCAAACCGCTGACTAGCCCCTTTTGAGAGTGAATCGACGAGGATTTGAGGTGCGAGTTTGTCATTGACTTTGATAATGGGATCGACTAGTTCGAGCGATCGCCCTGCGATGACGGTGAGGTTGGTTTCCATCGTGAGATTTAGGGTATCCGGATACCCTCGCTCAGTGAGTTGCGCTGCAATGCGAATGCGATCGCCTCCCAACAGCTTAATCTGCGGATTGAGAACCTGATAGCGGCCTCGTTTGCCTGTACGATCGGTGCCGAGGTTGTTGAATGCGGCTGTAAATTGCGGATCTAAAAATGCGCGGTTAATATCAGCCTCGGTCAAGGTGAGCCGAACCGCTGCCTGAAGGGGTTTCTCCAGTTTTGTACTCAATCCCACTAGGGCGATCGGATCCGTCTCAATTTCCAATCCCTCAATCCGCACATCCGGCGTCAGATACAGCCCCCGACCTGCCACGCGGACCTGATCTATTTTCCCCTTAAGTAATTGATATGTTGGCACGTTGTCAATGCGGACCTGCAACGACTCGGCTTTGTAAAGCTGCTTGCGGATCTGCTGTTCAGCCAAGCGATCGCTCACGATGCCAACAGGCGAAATCAAGCCAAGTAATAGGGATAACGCGATCGATAATGGTTCCATGTAGTCCCTCAGAACACTTCATTGGGGCGCTCTTGGTATATTAGCACTGCGCTATACTGACGATCGGATACAGCTCAATAACAGGTCAATCAATCATGGGTATTCAGGTTGGGGATGCAATTCCGGACGTCGTTCTTCAGTCTCAGACGGGCGAGACGGTGAATTTGAAAAGCTTTAATGGCAACAAGTGCGTCGTTTTGTACTTTTATCCAAAAGATGATACGCCTGGATGTACGAAAGAATCTTGCAGCTTTCGTGATAGCTACACTGCCTTTCAGGACGCAGGGGCCGAAGTAATCGGAATTAGCGCAGACGATGTGGCTTCTCACAAAACCTTTGCTACCAAATATAATCTTCCCTTCACGCTTCTCAGCGACACTGGAAACGCGATTCGTAAATCCTTTGGCGTGCCGTCTACGTTTGGTATTCTTCCAGGACGCGTCACCTATGTGATTGATAAGTCTGGCATCGTCAAACACATCACTAACTCTCAACTCAATTTCCAAGGCCATATCGATGAATCCTTGAAGGTTGTACAGGGATTGGTTTAGCAAGATGAAAACGTCGATCGCCTCTCTCCTGACTTCCCGCATAACCGTTCTGATGGCCGCACTGGTTCTGACGACTGTTTCAACCCCTGGATCTGTCCGAGCCGAATCTGCCGAATCTCTCTATCAGCAGGGACTCCAGCAGATTCAATCTGGCAATCCCGAGGGGGCGATCGACGCATTCAAACGATCCGCGCAGCTCAACCCCATCTTTTTCCCCGCCCAGTACAACCTCGGACTCGCCCAGCGCCAAACGGGTAAAGTCCAAGAGGCTGCATCTACGTTTTACAATGCCATTCGTCTTGATCCAACCTTTGCAATGACCTATGCCAATCTCGGTGCGGCATTGTTAGAAGGCAACAATCTTAAACAGGCTAAAGAGTATCTGAAACGTTCGATCGAACTTGATCCCAATCTCGGCATGGCGCACTACAACTTGGGTCTAGTGTTGCATCAAGAAAACGATCTAAAAGGAGCGACTGAAGAACTCCAAAAAGCCACGACGCTCAGCCCCGCTATCCCCGAACCTTATTATCATCTTGGCATCGTCCATCATCGATCGAAATGGAACCGAGGCGCTGCTGCATCTTTCCGCAAAGCCATTCAGCTCAATCCTAACTACTATGACGCCTACTACGGTCTCGGGACGGTCTTTTACAGCGATGGAGATTTTTCTGGCGCACTCGAAGCCTTCCGCAATGCCACACGCGTCAATCCCAAGTTTGCGAATGCTTATTACGCTGCTGGGATGACGTTCCTTCATCAAAAAAACTATCCTGAAGCCAAACGAGTTTTAGAATACGCAAAAAATGAATACGTTAACGCTGGAAATAAGGCTGGGAGCGATCGATGCGATCGGATTCTTAATCAGTTTCCTTAGAACTTAATCTGGGCGGAAACCTTCATCTAAACATTGCAAAACCGTAAAGGGCGATTCGACTGGAAATTCCTCAATCTCCAATCCAGTCTCATCTGCTGCTTCCCGCCGTGCCTGTGCATAACAAAGTTCAAACTGATCATTCAAATAGTTCTGTAAACTTGGATTGTCCGCCAAAATTTCCGCTAATTGAATTCGATGTTCCCGAAGCGTAACCAACCACGATCTAGATCTTTTTTCAGCCTAAAACTTGTATTTCAACAAATGCATCAAAATCACGCGCACATTGCTAGTGAGCGATCGCTTTTCCCGCCGACTCATATCATCCAACTCATCAATCAAATTCTCAAAATCTACCGCTTCAAACTGTCGATTGCGTAGCAGCAACGCTGTCTGTTCTACCCACGCAGCATAATCACGATCGTATAAGTTTGGGTCGGGTAAATAGGTGACTTGTCGATCGTTTTGGAGGAGGGACATTACGCCAAGGCTCCGTGTCTTTTACTGACAAATGGTAGCAGCTACATTTAGCGTTGGCAGTTTGATTATGGCTGGTTTTGACGACGGTCGAGAACCTGCATAAGTTTTCCTTAATCGAAAGCCGATTTACTCGATCGAGGACTCAGGTTACTCGATCGGGCTGGGGTGAAGGGCGATCCCTTTCAGGATGCGTTCTGATGCAAAGACCAGAAATCGATAAGCGATCGCTTAGAAATCCTAACTCACAATAATAGCGATCGCCGACAGAACCACTCCTAGTCTATGGATAATGAAAGCGATCGTAATTGACTTAAGATCATAATTTGCGGTAATTTATTCTTGACTGAATAGAGACTACAAAATGCTTCATCCAAAGCAAGGTACTGTCACGCATGGTTTTGATGAGTTTAGCTACTAATGTCCGCACTTTTATGAGTGCTTTGATAAATTGGTTATTTCGCAGCTTCTTGCGAGCCAATGTCATACTACCGTTCGCTGGCTTTGCAGCAGTCATAGCCCTATGGTGGGCGATCGCTTTATTCCGCCATGAAATGATTCCCACACCGCCAGAAGCATTAGTCAAGAATTTAGATTTTATTTTAAATCCATTTTATCGTCGCGGTTCTGGAGATATCGGGATTGGGTGGCTACTATTGGCAAGCTTACGCCGTGTTTGTATTGGCTTTTTTCTGGGTGCGATCGTTGCCATTCCTGTTGGTGTCTGGATTGGATTATCGCGTAACGCTTGGTTAGCGATTAATCCGATCATTCAGGTTTTTAAACCAGTTTCTCCCCTTGTTTGGTTGCCGATCGCCCTTGCTACTTTTAATGCGGCTGAACCTTCGGCAATTTTTGTGATTTTTATTACTTCTCTTTGGTCAACAATTATTAATACTGCTGAAGGCGTCAGCAATGTTCCTAAAGACTATTTAGAAGTTGTCCAAGTTTTAGAAATGCCCCGCTGGAAGCAATTAATCAAAGTTGTTATGCCAGCGAGTTTGCCCTATGTCTTTACAGGCTTACGTATTAGTCTAGGGATCGCGTGGTTAGTGATTGTTGCAGTAGAAATGCTCACGGGGGGTATTGGTATTGGCTCTTTCGTTTGGGATGAATGGAATCGATTGAATGTGAGTTCTGTGCTTTTGGCGGTCTTTATGATTGGTTTGACGGGGCTGATTTTGGACTATGCCCTCGCTAAATTACAATCGGTCATGACTCGGCGGACTATACAATCTTGAGCTTGGGAGATTTTTATGTACACACCACGCACAAGAAGGGCATTCTTAAAGGGAATGACTGCTACTGCTTCAGCGATCGCCTTTTCTGCTTGCGCTCAAGAGCAAGGACGAAATCCAACTGGACTATCGGAAACAGCGTTGGCTGTGGAACCTATAATTAATCCAGCTAGTTTGGAAAAGCCTAACCTAACTGTCGGCTTCGTTCCTGTTAACGATTGCGCTCCCTTTGCGATCGCTTGGGAAAAAGGATTCTTTCGGAAGTATGGGTTGAATGTCACGCTCAGTCGAGAAGCTAGCTGGGCTAATTCCCGTGATGGGATTATTTTCGGACGCCTAGATGCCTCTCCCGTCGTATCGGGCGCTGTCACTAATGCTAGAACTGGCGCAGAAGGCGCACGCCCTTTCCCCCTTTGTGCCGCGATGACTATTCATCGTCATGGTAATGCGATCACTTTCAATCGCAAACTGTGGGAAGCAGGTATTCGTCCCTTATCTAGCTATAGTGGAGACTTAGATGAATTCGCAAAAGATTTACGAAGCTATTGGCAGACTGCTCCTATGGAGGATCGGGTGTGGGCAACGGTTCTGAGTTCTTCTATCTATGAATATTTCATTCGCTACCTGCTCTCGGCGGCTGGTATTAATCCCTTAGAAGAATTGCGTTCCATTATCACCCCACCACCACAGATGGTAAGCAATATGCGGATAGAAGCGATTCAAGCTTATATGGTCGCAGAACCTTGGAATACAAGAGCGATCGCAGGTAATGAAGGGGTTGGTTTCACCTTTGCCCAAGGGCGAGAAATTTGGCACGGTCATCCCGATCGCCTCCTCGCCGTGCGCGAATCCTTCATTCAGGACTATCCCAAAACTTACCGATCGCTAGTCAAAGCGATGATCGAAGCCTGCCAATACTGCGGCAATCTGGCCAATCGTGAAGAGGTCGCTACTATCATTTCCCAACGCTCCTTCACTGGAGCAAGCATCAAATATACTCGGCCCGGAATTGTCGGCAACTTCAACTACGGCGGATTCGACAACCAACCTCGCCTTGTCAATAGCCCAGAGACGACCCTTTTCTTCGATTTGCCTACTTCAGCAATTCCCCACGATCACTCCACCTTCCTATGGCAGTCGCAATGCTTATGGTTGATGACCCAGGCAGCCCGCTGGGGACAGATCGCCGAATTCCCTAAAAACGCAGATGAAATCGCCCGTCAAGCCTGGAGAACAGACTTGTATCGAGAAATTGCCGCCGAGATGGGCATTCAATGTCCAGCAGAAGATTATAAGATCGAGCCAAGCAATGCTTTTATCGATGGCAAATCCTTCAATCCGAGCGATCCGGTTGGTTATCTCCAGCGCTTTGAAATTCGTGCCAACGCTCCCCAATCCTTTTTCTTTGCCTAAGTCGCTCAATCTTTAAATTTAGGAAACGTTGATGATGTCTCCAATGCAATCGATCGATCCCAACCACTTTTATCCATCCAACACTGAGTCCTTTCTGACGATCGAACAGGTAGTGAAGGCATATCCCAAACCAGATGGCAGTCCGTTTGTCGTGCTCGATGGTATTAACATGACGATCGGGAAGCACGAATATGTCTCGGTCATCGGTCACTCCGGTTGTGGGAAATCCACACTCATCCGCATTGTGGCAGGGCTAGAGCAAGCCACATCGGGTTTAGTTACGCTAGAGGGTAAAGCAATTCACAAACCCGGAGCGGAACGGATGATGGTGTTTCAAGGCTATGCCTTGCTACCGTGGCTAACCGTCCGAGAAAACATTCGCATGGCAGTGGATGAAGTATACAAAACTGCTAGTAAAGCCGACAAGATCTCGATCGTGAACGAGCACATCAACATGGTGAAGCTAACGGCGGCTGCCGACAAATATCCCGACGAACTTTCGGGCGGCATGAAGCAACGGGTAGGGGTAGCACGTGCCCTAGCCACCCGTCCAAAAATGCTTCTGCTTGATGAACCTTTCGGGGCACTCGATGCCTTGACTCGCCCTAAATTGCAACAGGATGTCCTCGAAATTTGGGGACATCATCCCCAGGCAGTGATGATGATTACCCATGATGTGGATGAAGCAATCTTTATGTCCGATCGGGTTGTGATGATGACTAATAGCCCCAAAGCGACAATCGGAAAAGTGCTAGATATTCCATTACCGCGTCCACGCAATCGCCACGAATTGCGGGAGTCTAAGGAGTATTACGAGTTACGCAATCAAGCCTTAGATTTTCTGGAGCGATACCAATAGGCTTTATCATTGAAGCGGATAATATTAGGATATTGCGGTGTTGAGTAGGAGGCGATGGCTTGCCGCTCAATTTAGCCGTTGATAGTAACACCACCCCGATCGCCCTCTTCTCCCTAACTCACTCAAGCGATCGCCTTTGAAGATACAGAACATTCTTTTGAGGAGTTGCGCTATATTGATATTGGTTTATCCAAATACAATCGGCTGCTGTTAGTCGTTTATGCAGAACGGGGGAACCGTATCCAAATCATTAGTGCTCGCCCTTGTACCTCTCAGGAGGCTCGTCTCTATGACCCAAGTTAAAGACATCACTTCTTCGATGGAAGAAGATGAAATGTTATCTGAATATAATCTCAGTCAAATGGGAAAACCTGTTCGAGGCAAACATGCTCAAAAGCTGTGTGAAAATTGCTACTCTGTCACTCTCCACCATGAAGACGGCACCTCGACCTACAGTGAGGTTTCACCAGAAAACGTGGCAGAACGAATGCAGCAGAGAGACCAATACAAGCAATCCCTACAGTATTCTCTACAAAAGATTTCACAATCCATCAAGATTCAATACCGGGATGTCGTTGCCTTAATTGAAGATCTGCCCGATCGAGGTCTTTCCGTTGGACAAGTCGGTACGATCGCCAAAATCTTGGCCCCTGATGTTTATGAAGTGGACTTCAGTGATGACAACGGGAAAACTTATGCGATGCTTTCACTTCATCACCATCAACTGCTCCGTTTAAAATACAATCCCGATCGAGAATTAACTCAGATTTAAGATTTATTCGATCGGAGATTCATTTTAAGGACGATCGAGAAGTTTTTATGAGTTGAAGACCGATTTACTTAATTTGGGATGTAGGTTACTCGATCGGAGATTCAGGTTATTTGATTTGGAATGTACAAGGAAATAATTCGGTCTAATCACCTAATTTGGCAATTGGAATGAAGCTTATCCACTTATATAATTAAAAGAAATCTGGAGGTAACAATTGGCTAATGAAGTTGAATATTTTACAAAGTGGATTCCTGTTGTCGCTACTCTTGGTGGAGCTACGCTTGGTTTTTCAGCATCTTTATTAACAACATGGTTCAATAATCGTGCAATCAATCTCAGGAGTAAAGATGATAGAAATCGCAATAGACTTGAACTAATCTATGAACTCCTGATTGAAGTGCAGTATGACTATTTCTTATTAACGAAAAAGGTGATGTCATATTCATGTAGTGGAAAGAAAATATCTCTTGATAAAATCGAGAAAATATCTTCTTCACGTAAACTAGAAATGATAATTTTTTTATATTTTCCTGAATTTAAGGAAGAGTTGAAATCGCTAGAAAATGCTCAGGAATTATTTGGTCGGGAATTTGTAAAAATCCTCCTTATCTCAACTGGAGATCATCAATTGTCTGAACTTCAAAATCTGACATCTAAAGTCATAGAATTAAACAAAATGGTAAACGAGAAAGTCGTTGAATTTCAACAGGCAATTATCACGACCATCCAAATATAACTAGTTGTTGATGTGGCATGTTAGCATCGTACATAGCACTAAAAAGTGTTGCGAAGGGTATATTCCCTTAACCCAAGACAATGTAATAGTTCTACAATGAGCTAGACATTGTATTAAAGTATTTCTTCTAATCCTAATTGATTGTGGCTGTCCATCCTCTCGTCTCACTCAAACGATCGCTCTAGAGTTCCGACTTCAGCAACGCCTGACAACTGGGTGGAATCAAGCCAAGCACGCCTCTTAAAGAACAGGATCATAAGTTATTACGATCGCTCGATTTATTTAGGTTCGGGCGATCGTAATCTAAGCTAGAGTCTGATATAAATCGGCTTTTTTGGATCTCCAGAATCTAACTGAAGATAGCTAGGATGAATTCCCATAGGATGTGGAACTTGAAGTTTGACTAGACGATTTTCACCATTGAAGAATGGTTTGTCTAAACCCGTTTCAAATTGACCGCGATCGCCCTTCTCCTCTAATCATCCAATTGGGAGTGCGATCGCACAGCACCCCGACCTCCAGAATTTCGATTCTTTCTACGCTACCTTTGACGTTAGTCGAGGAAGGGTAATCACATAGCGATAACCCGGACTCGATTCCCCTTGGATTTGGATTTGGCCGCCGTGAAGCTCGATCAATTGGCGACTGAGGAGGAAGCTCATGTTTTGTTGAAGGATTTTGTGAATTCCGACTTCAGGGCTAGCCACTCCAGAACCGACCCCTTCAGTGCTTAACGTCGGCGCATCCATTACGGCCACTCCGCTCGATCGGCCACTGCGCAAGGGCTCAAATTCACCGAGTCCAAATAGTGTTTCGTCTAGATAAGGATGCGTAACCCATACCATTAGCCGGAGCGCCCCGTTTTTGGTTGAAACATGGAGATGGACATGGCTGCCGCCGTTCGACGATTGCACGACGCTGAAAATCAGGTGATACAACATCTGACGGATTTTCTCTTTGTCCAGCACCCAAATTCGATTGCCCGGCTCCACCGTTAGGCGAATCTGTTGCTCACGACGGACTGCTGATTGTTCTAGGGTGGCGATCGCCTGTTGACAGAGCATCTCAATATCCACCGACGCCAGATTGAGCACTCGCTGCGACAGATCCAACTGCGATAGTTCTAAGATTTCCTTCACCAAGGACAGCAAATACTCGCCGCTATGGTGAATGATATTGAGATATTCGCGTTGTTTCAAGGTCAACGGACCGTAAATTTCGCGAATGAGGACGCTGGCCATACCCATGACGGAGGTCAGCGGCGTCCGGAGTTCCTGCGTGAGCTGCGCCAAGAGTTCAAACTTCAACGGAATGACGGTTTGATCAAGGACTTCAGCTGGTGCAGTGGCCTCTGGTAAGTGGGTTTGAATGGTTGGATGATCAATAGATTGTTTGGCTGATAAGGCCAAATCCTCAGCCTGACGCTGATAATACGATCGCTCGTACTCACTCATCCCCAGTCTCGCCGTCAACATCAAAAATTCAATCTGCGGCACCGTGAACTCGCGCGGTACGGTATCGAAAATCGACAGCACCCCTAAGCACTCTCCCTTACTCGTCACCAACGGCACCCCTAAGTACGATCGAATGCCATACTGCTGGGTCAATAGGCTCTGGGCAAAAACCGGATGCGCTAAAGTATCCGAAATGTGAAGAGGTTGGTGGCTGTCGGTCACGTATTGTCCAAAGGAATCCTCTTGGTCGATCGATCGACACATGACCAAATCATTCATTAATCCGAGGCGGGATAGCCCAAAGGTTGCCTTTAGATATTCAGTATCGCGATCGACCACACTAAGCCATGCCACGGGCACTTGCGCAAAATGAGCCGCCGTCTGAACCACTTCTTCAAAGACCGGAACATTGTCTATTTCCAATAGACGAAGGGCTTGTAAAGCATTGCTTCGGTTCTTCTTCCGCACCGTCTGACTTAAGCCATCCAAGCGACAAAACAACCGATTTTCAGGGACCAACATCTAACCCAGCCCTCATTCTAAAAAATTCGCTTAATTTGTGTCCTGGAAACACAGATTTTCTGTGTTTCCTCACGAATACTGAGCGTGTCAGTTCCGTAGTACTTATACTACCCGTTTTATCTAGAGCAGAAACATATGATTTATAAGAGAGTTTACTGATCTCTGTAATAAAAGGATAACTACCTACGCGTAATTACTTGAAATTTTACAGTTAGATGTTTTCTAGTATAGTTTATTGGTTTAGATTGCTGACTACGGTTAATAGTTGGATTAATTGGGTTATCGTCGCTTGTTGCTTTGATGCTGGTTCGCAATCGTGGATACGGAGACCGAAAACGTCAACAGCAATCATGGCACACCACGGGAATACGGCGTTATGGGTGCCTAAAAATGTCCGGAGTATTGATAACAAGGCCATTCGACTAAGCCAATTCTTAACGGAACAACGGGTGCTTTTTGGGCCGCGAACGAATTCTTCTACAGCTTCAGCCACAACCGATCGCCTGCATAAAAATCACCCTCACCCACCTGATTTATCTGAATTTGGCCTAAAAGGGTCCCTAGCCAAGCTTCCACAGTTTCTAGTTGAGCCTCCCGCTGTACCGCCAGAAACGATCGCCCCTCCGGGGACTCGCCTAAAGCTCTCTGAATCGAACTAATCCATGGTTTGGGGTCATCGTCTCCCGCCAATGTTCGGATCATGGTGGCTCCATCTTGCGGTATATCCTCTTCTCCAATCAACGCCAATAAGCTTTCAACTTCTATGTTTTCAGTGATAACAGAAGTACCTTGATCGCCGCGCTCTATCGGTTTTCGAGGCAACGCGTCTAGCGGTTCAATATAATCATCAAATTCGACCTCCATGGATTGTCGGATGTAGCGATCGAAGGCATCGTTTGGCATTTCTGGACCCTCGCGGCTTACTCTTGCATCGAGTTTTTCAAAGGTCAAAAAGGCTCGTTCAAAAAAGACTTGAGTCACCTGTTCAATGGTTTGGGCTGATACAATAAGTTTATCCTCAATCGCATCTCTCAGAGCAACTTCTACCTCCAAAGCCGTCCAGATTTGTCCTAAATCTCCGATCGTTTCTTGAGTGTATGCCGCATTGAGTAAATCCCACAAACTAAGTTGTTGAATGGGTGGATCTAGGGCTTGGGACATGGCTTAAGCCTCCCGATATTTCAAGGAACAAGCGGCCACCGGACAAGTGCTTGGATCGTGCCGAGTCATTGCCGCAAACTTCCGAATTCCGTACTGTGTTTCGAGCAGCATTAACACTTTTTGTAGATAGCCGTGCACCTGACTTGGGACAACTCCAACACATTCTATCGTCGGCACTGTCGAAATCCGATCGCTGCCTCGCCAGACTTCAATCCCCAATGCATGAATCGGAGAACTATCCCGAGCATCCCGCCAGACATGCAGCACAGCATAAGTTGCAACCAGCACCGTGGCATCCACCTGTAAATGAGGCAGAGCTGCGGCTCGTCTGCGAGATCTAGACAGGTTAATCCGATCGCGGTTCTTCGCGTAAGAGCGCCTTGACGGGCAAAGCAAAGAATTCCAGCAGCCATCCCCATCTGGGCCATGCTTAAGTTTGGCTTGGGTTGCCGGCAATGCCGAACATTTCAGGCACTTCTCAGGCACCTTGCGATCGGGTTTCACGCCGGGTTTTGCAGAATTGTCTTTCTTTGCGCGTGCCAAGGTGGATACTTCGGAAATAAAGTTAGTCTACTATGCTTCTTCATCATATCGTGACTGTGGGGGATATCGTAGGACTCAATAGAATCTGCGTGGGATAAGTTCGTAATGATCATGGCTAAATCTTCTTAAGAGTGTGTTGATAATTGTAGATTCAAGCTGATGATTAATCGTGCCAAAATGGCAGTCAATTCTAGATCTGATTTGAAATAAGTTCGTCAATTCATCTTCGTTCATAATCTCAAACTTATTTCAAACAGGTGTAGCCCCCAGTTATTAACTTAAGAGTTGTTCCGGATGGACAATCCTTTTGGGTAATGATGTTTTGGAGCGGTGACACTTCAGAAGGCGGCGTAACCATAGGGGGTGTGACACCTACTAAGAATTTCGATCGAGGGAACGTGGAGTTATCGATCGCCACTTCGCACAGAAGTTTGACCTTGAACCTGTGCAAGTCGGGTCATGAAGAGCGGTTTCCCCAAGGAATCGGTTCCCCCTAGCCCAATATCCTCCAAGGTCTGGCGGACGGAGATATTGTAGAACCCATTGTCATAGACCGCAGGTGCACCATTGCCCATAATTGTCCATTCTAAGGATTGATTACGAACATTGCGAACGGAGGCTTTGATCATCTTAGCCCCGGCATGACAGCTAATACATTTTCCTTGGTTTGTGAAGACGTCTAAACCTCGCTTTTGCTGGGCGTTTAAGGCAGAAGTTGTGCCACTGAGAAAGCGATTGAATGGCGTATCATTGGAGACGAGTGTTGACTCATACATTTGCACCGCTAAGCCAAAGAAAAGCGGGAAGTTGTAGTCAGAAAGCGTAAACTCATCCTCCAGCAATGGACGTCTCGGTGGCGCAACAAACGAAGCAGGATTGCTGTTGGAATCCACTTTGACGATCATGGCCGAGTTCCAATATTCTGGACGGAACGCTGCCCGAATCATAGCCTAACTCGAACCACTTGCAGTTGCGTCGATGAAACCGCTTTCACCACCCGCGTATTTGCATCACGATTTCCAAAGGGATTGCGCCCATTGAATTCATGTTTTACCGACGCGGAACCCATCGGGATCGCTCTTGAAGGTCACGATATCCGTTCCATCTGAATTTTGACCATTGAAGCCCCCCTCAAAGACCCCTTGGGATGAGGTGACATCATTGGCATCAGCAATCACGGATGAGTTGCGATCGTCCACGTTAGGCCATTTATGGAACGGATAGTCTGCTGCTATCAGTTGATAGTTTGGACCCCCGCCAATCTGAAATCCATTTGCGCCACCCGGTCATTGAGAGAGCAGCCCTGGGCTGATCTGATTTTTGGAGCGATTATCAGATCCCGCATGAAATGGCACGTCGCGTAGGGTTGAACACTATCACTCCCCACTTGCACATCCCAAAAGAGAGCCTTCCCAAGTTCAATAACCTTTGTTTTGTTGGCGACAAACTGAGTTAAATTATCCGGCTCTGGAACTGGAATACTACTGAGGGGAGCGAGAATCAGTTGGAATTGGTGTCAGTTGAGCAGAGGCCCATTGTCTAGTCAATACCGCGATCGTGACAGTAATGGCGATCGCCATTACTGTTGAGCTTTTCCTAAGAACAGGTCAATCTTCAGTCAAAATGCTACTGAGTATCAGTTTATACTAATGCTTATCCAGTAGTCCAATTACAGTTAATGAGCTAGCTTCAAATAGACATAGTTCAAAAACAAACTCTAGCCATCTATTTCGTTAATACAAAGATTTGAGATTATGCTATGCTTTAAAAGAACTGAAAATTCGCTAAAGTTGTAGTCAGAAAGACGTACGTTTAGAAATTGGATCAGTTTGCGGAAGTAAGCTAAAGCGGATTATTAGCTGACCAAGACGCGTACTTCTGAGGCTCTATCAAGGACTCAGTCAAGAGATCATTTGTGGAAGCCCCCAAACTTTTGGTCACGATCAGAAAAGTTTGGGGAAAGGTTGTTGAATAAACATCAGAAATCCGCTAAGCTTGTCTCCAGGTATTCAGAGACTCGCATTTATTGCATGACTTAGTTCTACGCCTATGAGTTTCGAGGATAGAGCTTAATTTATTCTTAATGACTGGGTTCGGAGATTTGTTGTGGCTGTTTCTTTTTGTCTTTTGAGAGATAGCCATGTAATCCAGTGCCAATAAATCTTTTCAGAGGATTTATAATTCTTTAGCGCTCTGAATCCTAATATTTACACCACACCACACAGCAGCATAGAGATTTATGGGTGACATTCAGGCGACGTTTACATCTACTGATCGTGCTTTTCACATTGAAGGATACGAGAAAATTGACTTCAGTTTACTTTACGTAGATGGTGCTTTCAAGATTGAGAATCCTGAGATTGCGGATAGCTACCGCCAATTTGGGCGTTGTTTGATGGTTGTAGATGCGACCGTACATAGCTTGTATGGCGGTCAGATGCGGGATTACTTCAAGCATTATGAGATCAACTTGACGGTCTTTCCAGTGGCGATCAAAGAGCCGGACAAAACTTTGCGATCGTTCGAGAAAATCATTGATGCTTTTGCTGACTTTGGTCTAGTTCGTAAGGAACCTGTACTTGTCGTAGGCGGCGGACTAACGACCGACGTTGCGGGCTTTGCCTGTTCGTCCTATCGTCGTCGCACTAACTACATCCGTGTTCCAACCTCGCTTATTGGTTTGATTGATGCCAGTGTGGCGATTAAAGTTGCGGTGAATCATGGCAAGTTGAAAAACCGTTTGGGGGCTTACCATGCGTCTAAGAAGGTTATTCTAGACTTCTCCTTTCTCAAGACAGTGCCGATCGGTCAGATCCGAAATGGCATGGCTGAGTTAATCAAAATTGCCGTTGTAGGCAATAAGGAAATCTTTGAACTTTTAGAAAGCCACGGTGAGGCGCTTCTGAAAAGCCATTTTGGCTATGTCAATGGCACCCCTGAAATCCTTAAGATCTCACACCAGCTTACGCACAATGCGATCGACTCAATGTTGAAGCTGGAAGTGCCGAATCTGCATGAACTTGATCTCGATCGGGTGATTGCCTATGGTCACACTTGGAGTCCAACGCTGGAGTTGAAGCCAGAAATTCCGATGTTCCACGGTCACAGTGTTGCGATCGATATGGCATTTTCGGCGACCATCGCGCAGCAGCGAGGCTATATCTCAATCCTCGATCGCGATCGGATTTTGGGCTTAATGAGTCGGTTAGGGTTAGCGATAGACAGTCCTTACCTCACGTCTGAACTCCTTTGGAAAGCCACCGAATCCATTAGCCGAACTCGCGATGGGCTTCAGCGAGCAGCAGCGCCCTGTCCGATTGGAAGCTGCCGATTTATGAATGACTTGACACGGGACGAGTTGGATGCAGCCCTTATTGTTCACCGCGAACTCTGTCAGCTCTATCCACGGAATGGTGACGGCGAAGACATGTATGTTTCGTTAGACCGATTGCCCGTTGCTGTGGGAGTGTAAGCGTGAGACCTGTCACCCCAGTGGGAATCCTAGCCGCTAAACTAGAACATCTTGTTGAGCAGGCTGGAATGGTTCAAACCCTTGACCCCATTTTTAAGCGTGAACTCCAGCAGGCGTGCAACTTAGCAACCGGATTGGATCCCTACCTCGATCGATGTACGACTCCAGAATCTGAGGCTCTAGCTGCGCTGGTTAGACGCACTCAAACGGAGGATTGGAGTCAGCGATTTTCCGATGGTGAAACGGTCCGCCATTTGGAGCAGGAAATGATGTCCGGCCATGTGGAAGGTCAGTTTCTAAAGTTTCTAGTTCGTCTAACTCGGGCAGAGCGCATCTTGGAGATTGGCATGTTTACAGGGTACTCAGCCTTAGCCATGGCAGAAGCACTTCCGATCGAGGGTGAACTCGTGGCTTGTGAGGTGGATGCTTATGCTGCTGAATTTGCTCAGAAGTGCTTTAAGGATTCTTCTGTGGGTCACAAAATCACGGTGCACGTTGCGCCTGCGTCAGACACGTTAAGGAAACTAGCCGCTTCTGGAAAGACGTTTGATTTGGTTTTCATTGATGCCGACAAACCTGGATATCTGGATTATCTTGACCTCTTATTGACGACGACGTTGCTCAAGTCCAATGGATTGATTTGCGTTGACAACACGCTTATGCAAGGACAGCCTTACTTAGCTGGGGCAACGCCTAATGGAGCGGCGATCGCACATTTCAATCAAGTGGTTGCTGACGATCCTCGGGTTGAACAGGTGCTTTTACCCCTAAGAGATGGGCTGACCCTGATTCAGCGCGCATAATTCATACGGTCTGAGTTATTCTGTAAGCCACCTCACAGCGTAACTCAGATTTTTTAGGCATTAATTTTTAGATGTGATTCTAGACATTATTCTTATGGGAAATAAAGGCTTGACCACTAACCTGACCACTACAAATTCAACCTTTAAAATAAGATTAAAGACAAGTGCAACACTTTTGGGACTGCTACTCGCACTGCCACTCAATCTCGCGCTAACTTCGATCGCGTTACTGATTGCCTTACCCATTAAACTCCTCAAAGCTAAAGTCGTCGCTCCGTCGCCCCAGACTATTCTGATCAGCGGCGGCAAGATGACTAAGGCGTTACAGCTTGCGCGATCGTTTAAGCAAGCGGGCCATCGAGTGATCTTGGTCGAAGCACACAAGTATGGGTTAACAGGGCATCGCTACTCTTGGGCTATCGATCGTTTTTATACCGTTCCCAATCCCGATCACCCGGATTATCCGCAGGCGCTGCTATCGATTGTTCAGCAGGAAAACGTTGATGTTTATGTTCCGGTTTGTAGTCCTGTTGCTAGTTACTATGATGCGGTAGTCCAACACATTTTGTCTCCTCATTGCAGTGTCATGCATGTTGATGTAGACACCCTCCAACGACTAGATGATAAGTACACTTTTGCAGCAGCAGCAGAATCCTTTGGGTTGCGCGTTCCCAAGTCTTACTTGATCACTGACCCTCAGCAAGTCATTGACTTTGACTTCACAGGAGCCACACGAAAGTTTATTATCAAAAGCATTCCCTATGATTCGGTCCGGCGACTAGATCTGACAAAATTACCCTGCGGAACGATCGCTGAGACGGCTGCATTTGTAAACACGCTGCCGATTTCTAAGCAAAAACCTTGGATCATGCAGGAGTACATTCCAGGGCAAGAATATTGCACTCACAGCACCGTTCGGGATGGTCATCTCCAGCTCCATTGCTGCTGTGAATCGTCAGCCTTTCAAGTGAACTATGAGTCTGTCAATAGACCTGACATTGAGGCGTGGATTCGGACCTTTGCTAAGCGTTTAGATCTAACGGGTCAAGTCTCCTTTGACTTTATTCAGGCCGATGATGACGGTGAGATTTATGCGATCGAATGCAATCCGCGCACTCATTCCGCCATCAGTATGTTTTACAATCACCCGGATGTCGCAGAAGCTTACTTAGAAAAAGAGCCGCTAGCGTTGACCGTTCAGCCATTAGCCTCAAGCCGCAGCACCTACTGGACCTATCACGAAATCTGGCGATTGGTGACGCATCTATGGTCTCCAACACAGACCTGGAAACGGTTACAGATTATCTCTCAAGGGAAAGACGCTATTTTTGAATGGGGCGATCCGCTCCCATTTTTGATGGTGCATCATTGGCACATTCCACTGCTATTGATCAAAAACTTACGTTATCCGAAGCCCTGGATTCGGATCGATTTTAACATTGGAAAGCTAGTAGAAATTGGAGGAGATTAGAGCAATGTCAACACTACGAGTTTTACATTTAGTCGGTTCGGCTGTTGATGATTTCTATTGTGACTTATCGCGACTTTACGCCCAAGGTTGTTTGGACAATACAGCTAATCCTGAACGATATGAATTTCACATCGCTTACATCACCCCCGATCGAAAATGGCGGTTTCCAACGGATTTAAGCAATGATTCGATCGCACTTGCCACGCCATTATCCATAAGTGAAGCGATCCAAGCGATCGTCAATTTGAAGGTTGATGTTATGGTGCCGCAGATGTTCTGTGTGCCAGGAATGACGCAATATCGGGCCTTGTTTGACTTGCTTAGGATTCCCTATGTGGGCAATACGGCAGAGTTGATGGCACTCGTTGCGGATAAGGCAAAAACCAAGGCAGTTGTTGCGGCGGTGGGGGTCGTTGTGCCGTTGGGTGAGGTGTTACGAAAAGGCGATCGACCGTCGATTGAGTTTCCCATTGTAATTAAACCCATGAATGGGGATAATTCGATCGGAGTCTCGCTCGTCCACATAGTGGAAGACTTTGATGCGGCATTTCAACGGGCGCTTTCACATACTGACGAAGTGCTCGTTGAAACCTTTATTCCCTTAGGCCGTGAAGTGCGCTGTGGAATTGTTGTCAACGAGGGTGAACTAGTCTGTTTGCCGCTGGAAGAGTATGCCCTAAATGCGAATACTCGCCCCATTCGGAGCTATGCGGATAAGCTAAAACAAAATGAGGCGGGAAATCTAGACTTTGCCGCCAAAGAAAGCACGCATTCCTGGATTGTCGATCCCACTGATCCGATTACAGAAGGCGTTTGGGAGATGGCCCGAAAAGCTCATCTTGCGTTAGGCTGTCGTCATTACAGTTTGTTTGATTTTCGCATCGATCCCCAAGGCAATCCGTGGTTTCTAGAAGCGGGTCTCTACTGCTCCTTTGCTGAATCTAGCGTGATTTCTGCCATGGTCGAAGCGTCCGGAACGCCGCTAGAGCTATTCTTCGATCGGATGTTGCAAGATGTATTGAACGTCCACGGTTGAAAGACCCTTAACCCAATCACCCTGGATAAATAAAAGCAATGCAACGATTTAATTTAGTGATATTCAGACAGTTCTGGGCGATCGCACGGTCTTACTGGTCTAGCGAGGAGAAATGGCGGGCACGGGGGCTGCTTCTAGTGGTCATCGTCATGTCCTTGGGCTATACCGGACTGAGCGTACTGCTCAATAACAAGCGAGGCGAACTCATCTCCGCGTTGTCGGCTCAAGATGAAGCTAGATTTTGGCAAACAATTGTTGTTTTTACGGGGACATTGGTGCTGTATGCACCGCTTTATGCGGGCTATGTTTATCTGCGCGATCGCTTGGGGCTAGAATGGCGGCAATGGTTGACGAGCGATTTTATCAATCGCTATTTTGAGAACCGGGCCTTTTATCACATCAATCATTCTGACATTGACAATCCTGATCAACGAATTACTGAAGATGTCAAAAGCTTTACTCAGGAATCCTTGGTACTCCTGCTAGCATTAGTTGATTCGGTGTTGGCGATCGCAGCATTTAGCAGCGTGCTGTGGGGGCTTTCTAAGCCATTAATTTTGTTTTTGGTGGTGTATGCGCTGGTAGGTACGTTGACGACCATTGGGGTGTTTGGAAAACCTTTGATGGCGATTAACTTCAACCAGCTTAAAAAAGAAGCCGATTTTCGATTTAGTCTGGTGCGGGTGCGCGAAAATGCTGAGGCGATCGCATTTTATCAGGGTGAAGCATGTGAATCTGATCGGATTAAGGCCCGATTTGGTGAGGTCTTTGAAAATTTCAAACGCCTAATTGTTTGGGAACTCAACCTTAATATTTTGACCAATGCCTATGAATTTATCCCGTTCATTTTACCAGCGATCGTCGTAGCACCGGGAATTTTTGCAGGCGAGTTGGAAGTGGGGAAAGTGACGGAGGCTCAAGGAGCCTTTATTCGAGTGTTTTTCTCACTGAACTTAATTGTAGCCAGGTTCCAATCGTTGACGACTTTTGGGGCCGGGGTTGAACGGTTGTATACCTTCTTAGAGTCTTTTGCAACGACGGCTGAAACGGATGGGAAAATTGAAGGAGTGGAACGAACAGCGATCGAAACTCAATCGAGCGATCATCTAGCGCTAGAGCACATGACCCTCCAGACGCCCAATGGTCAACGGACTTTAATTAAGGATTTATCGCTTAAGCTACCCGTAGGTGAAGGGCTGCTGGTGCGCGGGGTGAGTGGGTGTGGGAAGAGTTCTTTGCTGAGGGCGATCGTTGGGCTATGGGATACAGGTACGGGGACAATAGTGCGTCCACCGTTGGATGAGATGCTGTTTTTACCCCAGCGGCCTTACATGATTTTGGGAACGCTACGGGATCAAATGGTGTATCCAAAAATGGATCTTTCGATCGAAGATTCACAGCTTAGAGATGTTTTGATTCAAGTTAATCTCCCAGATTTAGAGCAGCGACACGGTGGATTTGAGGCGGAAAAAAATTGGGCTGAGGTGCTATCTCTAGGAGAACAGCAGCGGCTTATTTTTGCCCGGTTGCTACTGAACAAACCCAGCTATGCAATTTTGGATGAAGCTACGAGTGCGCTTGATCCTAAGAATGAAAAGCATCTTTATCAGAAACTTCGAGAGTCTGGGATGACCTTTCTAAGCGTTGGACATCGGGAAAGCCTAAGCGATCATCACCAGCTTGTCCTAGACCTTTCCAGCGACACGTCTTCTGGTGATGCAACGTGGTCAGTCAGTGCGTCAGTGCCGTTGACCCAAGGATAAAACCTTAAATCGTTGACTTTTCGTGTCGATCGTTTGCGTTGACTTGTGCGCCTGCCGCTTGCCATTTCATATTCGGGACTGTCTTTTCCGTCAGTTGTCAATTTGAGTTGGGGATTTTTTAGGGCAATGGAGCGATCGACTATTCACCTCGAAGATTCGGGTTTGGGATGGGCATTCTGGGCGGCGCGGTTTTCCACATGATGTCGATTTCCTCGGGGGTTAATTCATAGGCTTGATTGACGAGATCAGACAGTTGTATTTCTAGCGAGAGGGCTTCGGCTCGGTGGGTTTGAATTTTGGGGCGTAGTCATTGTAGACTTCTCGGACTTCTTTGAGGGCTTTGGGGTTAAGTCCAGAGTCTTTAGGTTTTCGTTTTTTGACTTCTTGCACAAACTGATTGCAGTCTAGACTGGCGAAGTCTTCAAGTTTGTTTCCTAGTTTTTCAATGCTTTGTTCCATTCGTAACCAGTCTAGAACCTCTCGAACTGATTCTTGGTTTGTTTTGGTGATTTCAATCAGGCGAGTGACGATCGGTTCAACTTGCGATCGGATTTCGTCAGTGAGTGGCGCGATCGGTAACAACTCCACTTGTTCTCCAAACATACGAAGTGTTTTATTCGCTCCTTCTTGTAGTGCATTATGACAAACCCACCACATTAATGGAGAACATAAACATCCTAAGAAATAAAGATCTGCATTTGACCAGACATAACAAGTACTCGTAACATATATTTCTTCTTCACTGAACGAGAACCAGGGATAGGTTGCTAAATCCTGAGTAATGATCTTAGGCTGTTTAAACATTTCATAGTATCCGCAAGATCGTAATTCCCACCAATACCGACCTTGATCTTCACGTCCTCGCAACTTATGGGTCTATCGACTAGAGTATGCTGTATGAGATTTTGAGTCCTTTAGAATCCTTTGCTGAAGCGCTTCTTAGGAAGGTAAACTTAATTTTTGATTGTAAAATCGATAAAATGCATATGCAGAAAGGCTTTCAGATGAAATTTTCAACAAGTAGCATACTCTAGTTGATAGACCCACAAACAGGGCAGCAGTAATATGGCTGAACAAAAACGAGTTCTTGACCCGGTAATTCGACTTCTTAAAAATTTATAATCGTTTGCTACATCTGCGTTGTCATCCCGTCAGGTCCATGTGTCCTACTTAGCGGTATAGATATTTTCCGAGTTCTGAAGGATATTATTAATAGGTTACGAAAAACTTTATTAATCTGGCAACAAAACATGAATGCACAAAATCACGAGCAAGACAAACTTATCAACCTTTTGGTAGCAACATCACAGGATAGAGATAGTCATACGATACGAACACATTTAGAAAATCGGTTTGGGGATTCAGAGGTGTGTGAAGCAGTGATTGCCTACAGCTCTGCCCTCGCAGAAACCAAGGCTTCCCTAGGGTTACAAAATGATTCAAAGAAGGTGTGGGGTCCTGAAAAACGTTTAATTAATTCTAAGATAGATTAATGGAGGAATCATCAAGATCATCTTGAAAAGATCGTACCAGCTTTTCATCCTCTAGGAAATGGACGAGCTTTCCAAGATAATCTTTAACCATCTGCTGGGATGCTGGGGTAGGGAAGAACTTTAGCATTTCCTTGCTTGAAACGTTTTCTCGGATGTATTCAATTGCATTGATGTAAGATTCCTCTTCACGGTAATTTTTACGGCAAAATGAGCTTCTTGGACAATAATTACCTATTGTTTCTTTATCTAATTTTTTTTCTTCTTCATCCAACGCCTCAAGGGATAGGGCAAGGGGATGTATTGGAATAGCAAAGCCATATCGAACACTGGAACGTAGCCATGCATCTAAATAGAGTACAATATCTTTATAGAAGGGCAATGCCCAGTCTACTACCTCCGCATCATCCTCCAATTTTAAGGCATGGTTACATGCTTGTTTCACTAATATATAAAAGTCTATATCATCTCCCTCATTTTTAGAAAATCCCTCGTTTAAACCTTTTAGAACTTCGTCGGTCGTCTCACGACAATGTTGTTCCATATATTTTTTAACCTTATCCCTGATACCCCCTCTACTATCGCAGAAACCTCTTATTTGTTGACAAAAATCTTCATAAGAGGTGTCGGGTATGTCTTTGGTTTTCAGGTAGTATACAGATAAAAAATCCATCTCGGCAGAATATCTATACTCGCTAGGAATTTCTCGCTCTAGTTCACGCCTTTCTCTGATTGTTGCTCTCCTTAATTGAGCCTCTCTTCCATCAAAGTAAAGTTTGATTTGGGACGTAAGAATACCAGATGTTCCGAGTCCACCTGCGGCAGAGAGAATAATTTGGAACAAGCGCTGATTCTTAGAAGCATCCTCTTTGTAAACAGCTACAGCGAAAATGCAACCAAGAGAAAAGATTATCAAGCAACCAATTTTGACTTCATTATAGAAACGCTTTTCTTTTAGCTGAGATTCTTTCGTGCTTAGACTCTCTACACTTTCCATAGATAGATCCTCCTGATATAGGTATTTTTCAAATTTGGATTCTAACGCTACTAACAAGGCATCCGTTCATTATTCCTCTGAAAGATTAATTTGCGATAATCTCTGCATCAATTCAGATTCATCTTGTATCGCCCTATTGATGCGGGAACGCACATAGGATGCTGTTGTCTTACTAATCTTGAGTTGCTCAGCAAGCTTTCGAATACTGATCTCTCTAGAATCTATCATGACTATTTGAATAGCTTGAAACCAGACATGTAAATCTACATGAGTTTTATGAAATAGCGTGCCAACCGTAACGCTATAAGAAGTAAAGCAATCGTTACAATGATAGCGATGTTCGCTTTTATAAGCGCTTGCGCGTATTGATTCACAGTACGGACACTTTGGTTGTCCATTCCAGCGCACCTGTTCTAAGTAGGCAAGACACTCCTCATGGGTTTTAAAGCTCATGTAATAAGAGAGGTAAATCGTTAAGCCCTAAATGGCTTAATTGTGACCCAGTTGCTGAAGTTACCACCGTCCATGTCCAATTCAGCAAACCACGTATGGCTCAGAGAATTGATAATGATATTTCCCCCAGACCGGAAGCGATCCGCCCATCTTCCCACCGAACCCAAGCTCAAACAAAAGGAAAGACGATCGCACCTTCCCTAACTAACCTACAAAATCCCAAAGTCAATCGCCCTCTCCCCAACTAACTTACAAAATCCCAAAGTCGATCGTACCTTCTCCAGTCAAGCGATCGGCTATCCGTGTTGGGATTCGGTTTGGAGTTGTTGGAGCTGAGCCACTGTAAGTCTAGTGAATCGGGCAATCATCTCTAAAAGGAAATTATCTTTAAGCATATTGAGTGCGATCGATTGCCGCTCCTCTACCTTGCTCCGATCGTACCCAATCTGTTCTCCGGTTGTAACCAGAACTATTGTAAAATCTGCACCATAAACCAACTTGCCGCCGTAGTATTGGTGCTTTCTACCCATCTATTGATCGTTGCTTCAAGGAGTGCGATCGTCACCCCTAGCACCAGCACTGACGTTTCGATTTCCTGATACTTTCCCACGACAAGTCTAAACATCAGAACTCGCTGACCTTGCATATTAACCACTGAGTATTCTGGAATCATGAACGCCGCATAGATTTGTTTGATTAACCTTTCCAATAGCTATAGGAATCCGCCAACTTCTCATCGTAGGCATTTTCACGATAGCTTTCTCCGTTATAACCCCGTGCAAAGGTGGCCCAATCTTGACGGATTAACGCCGTTGCTAACCCATTGCTCTTGATAAACCCAAACATCGCCTGAAGCTGTTTCCCTTCGCTTTCATGCATGTCTTTCACAAACGTTTCCACATCTTTATAGCCACAGGATCCATAGTTATCACCCATGATCTGTCCCAGCCCCCAGGAAGCTGACTTCAGCGCAGAAGCCCGATCGATATTCGCCGCCCGATAAATCCGATCCCACTCGCCCACACCGCCAATGTACAAACTCCGGTTCCACACCGGGCTAGAAATACTCGGGAACGTGTCGTCATAACGGCCATCGGTGAAGTCCGAAAACCAATGGGCTTCAAACAAAATCTTCGGACGCCCATCGCTATAAAAGCCCGATCCCGCCGCTTCGACAGAAACAACCGCCCGGACCGCCGCCACCTCACATCCGATCGATTTTGCAACGCGTTCATAGTCTGCTTGATCGAGCTTCTTCGGTGCTGGAGATGGGACCGTCATCCCCGGAATTTCGGGTTCAATTAACAACTTCGCAGCCCGAGGAGACACGACCGTTGCATCCGCTTTGAAGGCCCGAGAGAAACTTTCATAGGCCCGTTGAGTCCGTTGTCCCCAGTCACCATCGGGGGTTCCAGGGTTGTGACCTAGGACATCAAGGGAAAGTTGAAGTTCACAGGTCAGGTCAGGGCTTGCAATGATTTGGGCTAGGGGAATGGTGGCGGTGCCCTTAACGATAGCCCGAAGATTAGCGGGGGTTGGAACCTTTGGAAGCGGGGCGATCGGTGGAACAACAACCGGAGGAACTACTGCGATCGGTGGAGTTTTTATCGAGTCAACGGGCTTTTCGATCGGCTTTTCTACAACGGGTGTAACCACCGGAATAGACGGGGATTGAAGCAGCTTCCTAGCGATCTCAGGCGACATTGCATCTAGTTTGAACTGACTGCCTTTTGCAAAAAGCTCGTAGGCGGCTTGAGTTTTGGCACCCCAAGCGCCATCGGCAATTCCTGGAGCTTGGTTCCAGGCAACTAGGCGGGTCTGAATTTCTCTTACTAGGGCCAGATTGCCTTTGATTCGATCGATCGACCAATTCAGAGGCTGATCCCCAAATTCCTTCAGCGTCTTAGGGAGCGTCGGCACCACCGCAGGGGTTGGCGCTTTTGGGGCTGGAGGCGTGCTGGAGATTGGCGGATTGCCCGTGGTCGGAGAGGTTCCAGAACCAGGAGGAGTTCCAGTTGTAGGCGGTTTAATACTGATAGGGCTGGGGATTGGGACTGCGATCGGCGGGGAAGTTTTGACGGGCGGATTGTTTAGCAATTGACGCGCCGCAGCAGGCGACAGTTCGTCACCGCTCAGTTTGAACGCCTGCGTAAAGTTTGTAAACGCTCGTTGTGTCGCCTTACCCCAATCCGCATCGGGCGTTCCTGGATCGTAATTCCAGACTTTCAGACGCCGCTGAATTTCCAAGACCAGTAGTTCATCTTCGCTCACATCATCAAGTGTCCAAGCCTCAGACCCCAAGCCAATATCAATTAATGCCATGGTAAGTGCCTCCTTTAAATCGGTTCTTGAGTGAATCGGTTTTTAAGTCGATCGGCCCCCTAAGCTGCCGCCTTTTGTCGCTCAAACAGTGCATAGTATGCCCCTTTCTTCCGAACTAACTCGTCATGGGTTCCGCGCTCTACAATAACGCCTTTTTCCATTACTAGAATTAAATCAGCCTTCCGCAGTGGTGCAAATCGGTGAGCGATCATAAAGATAGTCCGATCGAGCGCAACCTTCTGAAGGTTCTGGAGCACCTGCTGTTCGGTCTCACTATCGAGCGCACTGGTTGCCTCATCCAAAATCATAATCGGGGCATTTGACAAAAACAACCGAGCCAATGCCACACGCTGACGTTGGCCCCCAGAAAGCGCCGTTCCGCGTTCTCCGACGTTGGTTTCGTAGCCCTGAGAGAGTTCACTGACAAAATCATGGGCAGCCGCCTTCCGGGCCGCATCCACCACCTGTTCCGCCGAGACTTCCGGACGACCGAGGCTGATGTTTTCGATAATGTTGCCGTTGAACAGGAAATCTTCCTGAAGCACCACGCCCATCTGGGTTCGCAGGGAATGCAAATCCGCACTCTTCACATCAAAACCATCCACCGTAATCCGTCCAGCTTCCGGCAAATACAGCCGTTGAAGCAGCTTAGACAATGTACTTTTGCCCGATCCACTACGTCCCACGACGCCAACCAGCATTCCTGGCTTCACATCGAAGGAAATGCCCTTCAGCACAGGTTCTTGATTCGGGTTGTAACGGAAGACCACTTGGTCGAAGCTGATTTCACCTTGCAATGGCGGCAAAACCAACCCCGATCCCGGTTCGGCTTCAGGTGAGGCATTGAGAATGTCGCCAATGCGATCGACCGACAGCAAGACCTGCTGCAAGTTTTGCCAGAGCTGAACGAGTCGCAACAACGGACCCGTTACCTGCCCCGACAGCATTTGGAACGCCACCAGTTGCCCGATTGTCAGTTCCTGTTTGATCACCAGCGTCGCCCCAAACCAGAGGATGAGCAGGTAAGACAGCTTGGTGAGAAAGTCGGCGATGTTGCCGCTGATATTTTGTGTTGTGGAGGCTTTAAAACTGGTGCGGATGTAACGGGCGAACAGTCCCTCCCATCGATCGCGCGATGCTTTTTCGGCGGTGTGCGCCTTTACCGAGTGGATTCCCGTCACCGTCTCCACGAGGAATGACTGACTATCTGCGTTGCGGTTGAAGCTTTCATTCAGCCAGTTGCGCAGGATGGGCGTGCTGACTAGAGTAAGAATGGCAAACAGCGGCAGCACCGCGAGGGCCACTCCCGTCAGCGGCAGACTGTAGTACGCCATCAGCGCCAAGTACACCACGGCAAAAATACTATCGAGAACCACCGTCAGCGCGGTTCCGGTGAGAAACTGCCGAATATTTTCCAGCTCTTGCACTCGCGCTACCGTATCGCCCACCCGGCGCGACTCGAAGTATTGCAGCGGCAACCGCATCAGGTGTCTAAATAATTGTGCCGAGAGCGATAAATCTAATCGGCGTGCGGTGTGGGTAAAAATAAACAGCCGCAATGTCCCGAGCGACGCCTCAAAAAATGCGATTCCCAACATCGCGATTGCCATCACATCCAGCGTCGAAACGCTCCCCTGCACCATCACCCGATCGATGACCACTTGCGTAATCATCGGCGTCGCGAGTCCTAATATTTGCATCGTTAACGACGCGACTAGTACCTCCAGAAGCAGCCCGCGATATTTCCATACCGCCGGAAGAAACCAGGCCAGATTAAAGGTATCTTGCTTCTGAACTGTCTCCGCCTGCCAAACCTGACGATCCCACTGCGCCTCAAACTGCGTCCGTGAAATCCGTTCACAGGACATCGTGGGATTCATGGGGTCGGCAATAATAATGCCTTCACCACGAATGCCGTAAACCACCATCCAGTGCGGGTTATCCTGCCCATTTTTTAAGACGATCGCCGGAAAATCCGTCAGCCGCAAACCCGCCCAATCGATCGTGATGCGTCTAAGAAGTAAGCCCACTTTTTCAGAGGCTTCGATGAGTTCTGAAGGCTTCTGGCCGCGCACCTGACGCTGGACCCATTCCAGTTGGACGGGGTTTTGCAGATGGTTCGCGACCATCGTGAGACAGGCCGCACTGGTATTAATGCCGGGAACAAAGGGAAATCCGGGGACATTTTGCGGACCATCATCGACCTTTGGCAAGTATCGCTGCCGCTGAAGTGCCCAAAAACGATCGATTTCAGGACGCCGGACGATATCCCATAGATCCTGGCTCCAAACCAACGCTTCTACGCCATCACCCGCTGCCCGCACTTTATAACCGGGCAAATCCAACGGACTCCCGACCCAATCACCCGACTGAAGGAAAGTAGATTTGTTTTGTTCATCCACCAGTCGAACTTTTCCCGCCAGCAGCAAAATCACCTCATCGGCATTCTCGTCTCCCCATATCGGTTCGCCTAGCCGATATCGCCGCAAATCCGCTTGATCTTTAAAGCGCACCTGCTGTTCAGAGGTGAGATGAGAGAGAGGCGGATTCTCCCAAGGGATGCTGGTGGTGGGATCGTTAGTAATCATTGGGGGTAAGGGAGAAGGGGAAAAGTCGATCGTGCTCTGTGTTGTTCTTTATTCCAATAATATTATTATCGTTGGAGGCACAAACTACGATCGGAGGGATACCAAACTAATCATTAATCTGGAGTTTGACGTCCATTTTCTGAATTTTCTCCGACAACCAGCGCTCAAACAGCTCATTACGGAGCGTTTGTTGGAGTTGAGCATCGTCCATAGACGCTTCAAGAAACTCATCGACCCGGAACAGGCCCCACTTGCCTTCGAGTTCTAGGGGTCCGAGCAAGGCTCCCGGTTGTGCCGCATCGATTTGGGCACGGATGGTATCGGGAAGGGTTCCACGACTGACAGGACCCATCATGCCATTGACCATTTTGTCGTCAGTTACAGAGTATTGGCGCGCTGACTCCTCGTAGGTCGCAGAACCTTCCTGAATCTGATTCTTCAATTCTTCTGCTAAGTCCTGATTGTCTACGATGATTCGAGACAAAATCACTCGATCGAGAAATAGTTTACGCTCAATGAAATACTCCTGCAAGCGCTCTTCGCTCACCACCATTTTCAGCTTCTCATTTTTGAAATTACCTAAGATTTGCTTGTGGAAGGTGGAATAGTCAGATCCATTTTTTTTGAGCCATTCCTGAAATGCAGGAGCCTCACTCAGTTGTTGCTGGAGTCGGAAATCGATGATGGCCTGCTCGACGACTCCTTCAGGGATGGTCAGGTCATCGCGGGTTGCGGTTTCTTCTTCAAGGACGTGTTGACGCAAGATACCACCCAGAAAATCCTGGAGTTTCCCAGAGGACTGGAGGTAGCGCATACAGTCACGTAGAGAAAGTTCGCGATCGTCAACGGTAAGAAAAGCAGCATTCGACATAAAAATTCAGCGTTATTTACGGATAAGAGTAACTTTACGGACCGGAAAACAAACCGACGGCCTCACAAACTGTACATCGCAAGACGAAGCTCGACTGGACAAAAGTGGATTAGCTTCTATATCTTGCCCAAAAAAGACGATCGGAGACATGATCTTTGCTAAATCTCTACAGTGTCCCTAGGAACATTACGGAAAATTACAGTTGCGATCGTTCAATTGTAGACCGTCCGATCGGCTTAATTATCATGACTAGCGCTCTACTCTATTCATTGGAGAATCCAAATTTCCGTACATTTCGTGATTTTAAGTGAAAGAAAGATTATCTCAAAGCCGGAGGATGCTGATCTTTTGTGGCATGATCGATACTCAGAAAGTTTCTAGTCAGAACGTTTCCAGCGAGAAGCCTTTCAGTCTATGCGCTTTCGTGCCCCGCACTATTAAAGGAATATCAGCTATGTCTCTCCGCCTAGGCGATACCGTCCCCGATTTCACCCAAGATTCCTCCGAAGGAACCATCAACTTTCACCAATGGGCTGGCGATAGCTGGGTGATCTTGTTCTCGCATCCCGCTGACTACACGCCCGTCTGCACGACTGAGCTAGGCATGGTTGCAAAACTTAAGTCCGAGTTCGACAAACGCAACGTGAAGCCGATCGCACTGAGCGTAGACAGCGCTGAATCCCACAAAGGCTGGGTCAGCGACATCAACGACACCCAATCCTGCGGGGTCAACTATCCGATTTTGGCTGATGAAGACAAGAAAGTGTCTGAACTCTATGACATGATCCATCCCAACTCAAGCACTGGAAGCACCTTGACCGTGCGATCAGTGTTTATCATCGACAACCACAAAAAGCTACGTCTAAGCCTGACCTATCCTGCTAGCACGGGCCGGAACTTTGACGAGCTGTTGCGCGTGATTGACTCCTTGCAAATGACGGATAACTACGGTGTTGCTACCCCGGCGAACTGGGTAGACGGCGGGGATTGTGTCGTTGTCCCATCCATCTCCACTGAAGATGCCATCAAGAAGTTTCCCAAGGGTGTCACTGAAGTCAAGCCCTACCTGCGCATGACTCCTCAACCGAATAAGTAAGACTAGTTAGGTAGACTAATAAGTAAGATTATTAGCTTATTTAAAATGCGATCGAACTTTTGTTTAGAGACAGTTCGATCGCATTTTTGTAATCATTGTTTTTTGCTTAGGTTGGTCCCGGCTAAATTATGACAAGCTGGGTTTCGACTTGAATATTGGATTCTAAAGGTGATATTCAACACATCTCGCAGTATAGTAACAACCACGGTTACTCTAAATCCGCATTTTTGGCATGTCGAAAAAGCCCCACGACGAATTTTCCAAGCTGTACCTTAAGGGAATGTTATCGCCCTTTGGAAAAGAAGTTGAAATCAGTTTTGAACTGCCGACGGGAGAACCTCAGCAAGTCGATGTCTGGTTTATTCCCAAATCTCACCAGCCGATCGCTGAATTGGGACTGCTCGGGAAAATGGCAACGACTCCAGCTTTGTTAGAGGTGTTTCGCAATCCAATTTCTGAAGATGACCTGTTTGCCTGTTTTGAAAAGCTTTGTAGAGTCCGGGGTGAACTCAAGCGGACTGCTCGACGGGAAAAACGTAAACTCCGTGTCAGTGATAAGCCTCACCTATGGCTGGTTGTCCCCACGGCTTCAAAGGAGACGATCGAAGGTTGTTATACCAAGCCTTATCCAGGCTGGAGTGAGGGCTTCTTCTTTTTTGGAAAGACCTTGCGGATTGGGTTTGTTGTGGTTCACCAGTTGCTCGTCATTCCAGAGACCTTGTTTTTGCGGATGCTCGGTCGTGACACAGTTCAGACTCAAGCGTTCGCAGAATTGCTACAATTGCCTAAGCAACCGCTCAAAACATTCGCTCTAGAAAAATTTACAAAACTTCAGCTCATGATTAAGAAGCAACGTACGATTAGCAAAGACGATCGCGAAATCATGTTAAATATTGACGCCATCTATGAAGAGTGGCGCAACACGACAAAAAAAGAAGGTCGAGAGGAAGGTCGAGAGGAAGCCGATCGCGCCAGCATCACAGGAATGCTCGTTGCTAAGTTTGGGCCGATCGATTCGGAACTTGAAGCGGTGATTCCACAACTCCTCACGTTGGACCCTACGGAACGGGCACGTTCGGTTATGAATCTGTCTCGCGAGGCATTATTAAAGTTGGTTTGATTCGATCACTGTCTTCGGTCATCCATTCGATCGTACGCCACAGATGTATTTCCAATCCTCTACAAAGCTCAAATCAAATCTCAGGCGCAACGACGATCGCACTCTTTCCATCCGCCGCTACCACAACCCAGCCGATCGGTCCGGGCACGACATCTGTTGCTGTTTGGGTTACTTTAAACGACGAATCCCCTAACTTCGACTCCACAATAAAATCGGACTTGGGCGAAAACGTCGCAATCTTAAAACTTCGATCGCGCAAACAAAACACTGCCCAGCCCTTCAAGGTCTGATTCACCGGATCAAAAGGCTTCGGGGGATTGGCAAATACAGCCGTCATCAGTTCGATCGTCGAATTCATAGCGATTTCCTTAGGATTTGACCTAAAAACAGTGCCAATGTACTATAGAGTGAATGAGTAAAACGCACTTGACCCGTTATCCCAGCGTTCAGAAGGTGGCGCTACTGGTAGATCATATCATTTGCTTGACCTACTACATATAGTGATTATAATCTTAGTCACCGGGTTAGTACCTCATAAGTTAGAACCTTAGTTTAGTCCTTTTGCGTCGGAGAATGGTTATGTCTTTTGTCGGTCTCCACGTTCACAGTGACTATAGCCTCCTCGACGGTGCCAGCCAGATTCCTCAGCTCATCGATCGGGCCGTTGAACTCGGAATGCCTGCTATTGCCCTCACCGATCACGGCGTCATGTATGGGGCGATCGAGCTGCTGAAGGTCTGTAAGGGCAAGCCTGTAAAGCCGATCATCGGTAACGAGATGTACGTCATCAATGGCGACATCGAAAAGCAAGAACGTCGCCCTCGTTACCACCAGATCATTCTCGCCAAAAACGACATCGGCTATAAGAATCTTGTAAAGCTCACCACTATTTCAAACCTTCAAGGAAAGCAAGGCAAGGGGATTTTTGGGCGGCCTTGCGTGAATAAAGAGTATCTTGAGCAGTACCGGGAAGGCTTGATCGTTACCAGCGCCTGCCTCGGCGGCGAAATTCCGCAGGCTATTTTACAGAATCGTCCTGACGCTGCCCGAAAGGTAGCCCGTTGGTATAAGGAGCGGTTTGGGGACGACTATTATTTAGAAATTCAAGACCATGGACTCATTGAAGAGCGAGTGGTGAATCCTGAAATTATTAAAATAGCTCAAGAGTTAGATATTAAAATTGTCGTAACCAATGACTCTCATTTTATCTCGTGTAATGACGTAGAAGCCCATGATGCGTTGCTTTGTATTCAAACTGGAAAACTGATTTCTGAAGAAAAGCGCCTGCGTTATACCGGGACAGAATATTTAAAGTCTGCTGAAGAGATGAGCTGGCTATTTCGCGATCATCTACCCCAAGAAATTGTTACCCAAGGCATTGCCAACACGTTAGAAGTTGCGGCCAAAATTGAAGAGTATCACGTCCTAAGCGAGCCTCGAATTCCTGACTATCCGGTTCCGGATGGCTACACTATGGCGAGTTATTTTGAAAAAGTGACCTGGGAAGGACTCTGCGATCGCTTTAACGTTGCAAGCCGCGAAGAAATTGCACAGGATTACATCGATCGCACCGAGTATGAACTCGCGATGATGCAAAAAATGGGCTTTGATGCTTATTTCTTAGTGGTGTGGGACTACATCAAATATGCGAGAGATAAGAATATTCCCGTCGGTCCGGGTCGGGGTTCAGCCGCTGGTTCTCTGGTTGCTTACGCCTTGAAAATTACCAATATTGACCCGGTTCACCATGGATTACTCTTTGAGCGATTCCTAAATCCAGAACGTAAATCGATGCCGGATGTTGATACCGATTTTTGTATCGATCGACGTCAAGAAGTGATCGACTATGTGACCAATAAGTACGGCACCGAACGAGTCGCTCAAATCATCACCTATAACCGAATGGCCTCCAAAGCGGTTATTAAAGATGTGGCTCGGGTGCTCAACGTGCCTTATTCTGAGTCCGATAAAATGACCAAAATGATTCCTGTTCAGCGAGGAAAACCGACTAAGCTGGCCAAGATGATTTCGGACAAGACACCCGTTAAAGAATTTAAAGACAAATACGACAGTAACGATAAAGTCCCCGGCTCTGATGTCACCTATAAAGCCTGGATTGACACTGCAATTCGCATCGAAGGGACAAATAAAAGCGTCGGCATTCACGCCGCCGGAGTGGTAATCGCGGCGACTCGACTTGATGAAATTGTCCCGTTGCAGAAGAATGATGATGGCGCTGTTTTTACGCAGTATTACATGGAAGATATTGAATCGTTGGGTCTCCTGAAAATGGATTTCTTGGGACTGAAGAACTTAACAATGATTCAAAAAACAGTGGATCTCGTTAAGACCTACCGAAATGAAACGATCGATCTCGATGGTCTGCCGCTCGATGATGACGGCGTGTACAAGTTGCTAGGACGTGGTGATCTAGAAGGGATTTTTCAGCTTGAATCGTCGGGAATGCGTCAGATTGTCCGAGAGCTGCGTCCGTCTGGAATTGAGGATATCTCGTCGGTGCTGGCGCTCTACCGTCCGGGACCACTGGATGCGGGACTCATTCCTAAATTTATTGAGCGGAAACATAATAGTAGGCTCATTGAATACGAGCATGACTTGCTTAAACCGATTTTGAATGAAACCTACGGCATCATGGTGTATCAAGAGCAGATTATGAAAATTGCTCAAGACATGGGTGGATATAGCCTGGGCGAAGCTGATTTGCTCCGTCGAGCGATGGGTAAGAAGAAAACATCAGAAATGGAAAAGCATCAAAGTATTTTTGTGGCGGGGGCGCTGAAAAACGGAGTTGCGGAAAGTATTGCGGCGGGTTTGTTTGCTCAGATGGTGAAGTTTGCTGAGTATTGTTTCAACAAATCTCACTCGACGGCCTACGGCTATGTCACCTATCAAACAGCCTATCTCAAAGCACACTATCCTGTTGAATATATGGCCGCATTGCTCAGTGCAAACAGCGGCGATCAAGAGAAGGTTCAACGATACATCGCTTCCGCCCAATCCATGGGCATTGAAGTATTGCCGCCAAATGTCAACCAGTCAGACGAAGACTTTACGCCCTCTGGAACTAACATTTTATTTGGTCTGACGGGAGTGCGAAATGTGGGTCATGGCCCGGTGGCATCGCTCCTTGAGGCGCGGGAATCAGGCGGGAATTTCAAATCCTTGGCGGACCTATGCGATCGTGTCGATTCCAAAATGGTAAATAAACGTGCCCTTGAAGCCTTGATTTATTGCGGAGCTTTTGACACGATCGCCCCAAACCGTCATCAATTGATTAAAGATCTGGAACTGGTCATTGATTGGGCACAGTCCCGAGCACGCGACCGAGCTAGCGGCCAAACTAATCTGTTTGATCTGTTTGCTACTATTTCAACTCCTTCTGCTATTCCACAAGCTGCTTTTGAAACGGCACCTCACGCACCAACTGTGGATGAATATCCAAAGCAGGAACGATTGCGATTGGAAAAAGAAATCCTGGGCTTCTATATCTCTGATCACCCGCTCAAAGGACTCCAAAAATCATCCCGAATGCTAGCCCCCATAGAACTCGGAAGCCTCAAGCAAGTCCAAGAAAAAACGAGCGTCAGCGCAATCGTGATGATTACTACTGTGAAATCGGTAATTACCAAGAAAGGCGATCCCATGTGCATTATTCAAATGGAGGATCTCACCGGACAATCCGAAGCAGTTGTGTTTCCGAAGTCCTTTCTAAAAGTGGGACTGATGATGGTTCCTGATGCGCGGCTGATGATTTGGGGCACGGTCGATCGACAAGACGATCGGGTTCAGTTCATCATTGACGATGCTCAACCGATCGAATCGGTCAAAATGGTTATGGTTGATTTAGAGTCTAAAATCGCAAGCGATGTCGTACAACAAAATAAGCTTCGGACGATTCTGCGATCGCAAAACGGAGACGATCGAAGTGGTCGCATTCCCGTTGTTGCAATCGTCGGATCACTCCATCGTCAACAGTTCGTCCGATTCGGAATGCAATTCCGCGTCAAAGACGATGTTGCAACCGTTGAGCAATTAATCAAAGAAGGGTTTACCGCGCGATCGACCGCATTAGTTGGATAGCATTAGTATGATAACAACTTCGCTAATTGAAGCGCGATCGCAGATTTGTCAAAGATGTTGAGACACTGCGATCGGAGCCATTCACCATCGGTTTTCTCAACATCACCCTTCAGCATTTGACACACCGCTATTGCCACCGCCTCCGGATCCCGGTGCGGCACCTGCCAGCCTAGCCTCCCATCCTGCAATGGATCGCTCGACCCATCCGCATCGCCAGACAACACCGGAACCCCGCAAGCCATCGCTTCGAGATACACGATACCGAAGCCTTCCTGAGACGGCATCACATAGGCATCGGCTAGGTTGTAGTGAGCGACCAAATCTTCATTCTTAACAAATCCCGCAAACACGACCCGATCGCTTATTCCCAGTTCTTCAGCTAAGGCTGCCAATCTCGGCTGGTCGTCCCCGCGCCCCAGCACCAAGTATTTCACAGTGGGAAACGATTTTACAATCTCAGGCAGTGCGCGAATCGTCACATCCACGCCCTTATATCGATCGCCCGACCACAGCCGCGCCACCGTCATTAACACTCGTGAATCGTGCAGCTTATATTTTTCAACGAGTCCTGCTTCTTTTTCCTCGGGTTTAAACCTCCGTCCGTCCACCGAACAATAGACAAAATCAACCTTTCCCGCATCTACCGCATTGGACGCACAAAGACGGTCGCGCGAGTACCGACTAATGGTCCAAATCCGCTCTGCGCGCTGAAAAGCCTTCACCTTCGAGGTGGGCAATGTCTCCCAGACTTCCTTGCCGTAGGTCAATACTGTAAACGGGATGCCAAACGGTTTACAAATCGCTGCAACCATTGGAGCAAAATTCACATGACCGCAGTAGAGATGTTGGGGACGCGATCGCAAAATGTACGCAATCAATGCCGCCGCCAACTTCAATCGACCTACAATTAGATGAGTCGATTTGAAATACTGAAACCGTAGAGTCGGTGACGCAAATGAATTGCTAACCTCTGCCCCATCTCGCAATAGAAACACATCCGCCGATCGTCCCTTTCCCATCGCTGTCGGCAACGCATCCAAAATATCCCGCACATAGGATTGAATTCCACCTTCACAAGACAAAATTTCCAAAAACACAAATCCAAGTCGCGACATATAATTTTTTGAATATGGGGCAAGACATTGAAAAGCGTTCGCCAGATTATCTGCATCCGACTGAACCCAAATCAACGCATTTCCCCATTATTCCCGCCCCGACGGGCATTCTCCCGACACAGGGCAATCGCTAGCTTTGCGTCTTCTTCGCCGATCGAATCATTCCCACTAGCGTGGTGTGGGCATCTTCCGAATGTTCCAGCGTATGGTCAAACAGCACTCGCACGGGAACCGTCGCTCCATCCACCTCAGCCGTCAAATCCATGCCCTGAGGATCAATCGCCACCATTCGCGCCGCCGTTGCCGCAGGTTGATGGCCGTAAGCCGTCGCATACAGTACCACGGCATCCGCGTGATCATCATTCATGTGGGCACAAATACGATCGCTCACTGTCACCGTAATCAAGTCCGCTGCCATAATCCAAACTCCAACGTTTCAAAATACAACTCATCCCAATCTTACCAAACTCGTTCTATGATCGAGACAACGTTGAGCTGATATCCTGCCAATCTCCATCGACAATCTCCATCAACGAGGTGTGAATCATGCGATCGCCATTTCCCGGAATGAATGAAAAGTGACGACAGGAGAAGTCGTTACGGCAATCGAAGTGGTATCGCCCTGCGGGATGGCGATGAAGGACCGATCGTAGATCTCAATGCCGTGATGCAAACCGTCTATCAATCAGCCGCACTGGATTTGGCGATCGATTATTCCGCGCAACTTGTGCCCGCTTTAAATCTAGAGGAACGGGACTGGGTGCGATCGATCGGCCCTAAAGCTTGATATGCTGGGTTTAGCATTGATTACCTCTCTATAGTTTTCTTCAAACTTCGCCATGACCGACACCCTCGATCGGACTATCACGACATTTCCGCTCGCTGCTGTGGTCGGACAGGACTCTATTAAAATGGCCTTGCTGTTGGCCGCAATCGATCCGGGTCTCGGCGGTGTGGTCATCTCAGGCAGACGAGGAACTGCCAAATCTGTCATGGCGCGGGCGATTCATGCCCTGTTGCCGCCCATCGAAGTGGTGGCCGATAGCATCGCCAACTGCGATCCCAACGCTCGCGATGATTGGGACGACCTTACCCAGGCCCGTTTCGCTGGACAAGCCGAACCGACCACAAAAATTATCCCCTCCCCCTTTATTCAAATCCCCCTTGGCGTGACCGAAGATCGGTTAATCGGCTCCGTGGATGTGACTCTATCGATTAAGCAGGGCGAAACGGTCTTTCAGCCAGGACTACTGGCGGAGTCAAATCGCGGCGTCTTATATATTGATGAAATCAATCTCTTAGATGACCAGACTTCCAACTTGTTGCTGAGTGCCCTAACCGATGGTCGCAACATCGTCGAGCGTGAAGGCGTAAGCATCCAGCATCCGTGCAGACCCTTGCTCATTGCGACGTTTAACCCTGAAGAAGGGCCGCTCAGGGAACATCTTCTCGATCGAATTGCTATTTCTCTTTCGGCAGATATGGTTCTAGATCTCGATCAGCGGGTGGAGGTTGTGGAACAGGCGACTGAGTATGCAGCGGATCCGAAGGCGTTTTTGCAGCAGTACGAGGAGGATCTCGACGGGCTGAAAACCCAGATTTTGCTGGCACGGGAATGGTTGAAGGAAGTTACCATCACCCGAGAACAAATTAGTTACCTTGTCAAAGAAGCGATCGGCGGCGTGGTTCAAGGGCACCGGGCAGAACTGTTCGCCATTCGAGTCGCAAAAGCCCATGCCGCCCTCGAAGGTCGCAGCGCCGTTATTGCTGAGGACCTGCGCAAAGCTGTCGAACTAGTCATCGTCCCGCGCGCAACGGTGATCCAAACGCCCCCCGACGATCAACAGCCGCCGCCGCCGCCCCCTCAGAATCAAGATCAAGACGACGAGCCTCAAGATTCGGATGAAGATGAGTCTGCTGAGGACGAAGATGATTCAGAACAAGATGAGCCTCAAGAAGAGGACGATCAACCGGATATTCCGGAAGAGTTCATGTTTGACCCTGAGGCGGTGATGATGGATGACTCCGTGCTAACGTTTGCTCAGAAAGCGAGTAAACAGGGCAAATCCGGCAGTCGATCGGTCATTTTCACCGACGATCGAGGTCGCTACATCAAGCCCATTTTGCCCCGAGGGAAAGTCCGCCGTATTGCCGTCGATGCCACCCTCCGCGCCGCCGCACCCTACCAAAAATCTCGCCGTCTCCGCGCCTCCGAATCCGCCCTTCCCGGTGCGATTAAAAAAGTCTACGTCGAACAAAACGACGTCCGTGCCAAACGCATGGCCCGAAAAGCTGGAGCGCTGATTATTTTCATCGTGGATGCGTCGGGGTCCATGGCACTGAACCGGATGAATTCGGCGAAGGGTGCCGTTTTGCGATTGCTGACCGAGGCATACCAAAATCGGGACCAAATCGCGCTGATCTCCTTCCGAGGGGAAGCCGCTGAAGTCCTGTTGCCACCCACTCGATCGATCGAAGCGGCCAAACGACGGCTCGATCGCTTGCCCTGCGGCGGCGGATCGCCCCTAGCCCATGGTCTCACTCAAGCCGTCCGGGTAGGGATTAATTCATTGTCGTCGGGAGATATTGGCCAAGTGGTGCTGGTCGCAATTACCGATGGCCGAGGGAATGTACCGCTGGCTCGATCGCTGGGCGAAACCATTCCAGACGGTGAAAAGCCTGATATTAAAGCGGAGTTGCTTAATATTGCCGGACGCATTCGAGGCACCGGAATGCAGTTCCTCGTCATTGACACCGAGAATAAGTTTGTGTCTACTGGACTAGCGAAAGAACTGGCGAAAAATGCAGGAGGTAAATATTATCATTTGCCCAAAGCAACCGATCAAGCGATCGCCGGGGTGGCTCGTGATGCCATTTTTGATATGCGATCGCGTTAACACTCCGGACATTTACAGATATTGACCGATCGGGTGCCCGTAAAATCCGATGGTCTTAGGGGAAGCAAGAACTTCGTCTGACGCCATTTTTGGCCTTTTATCATTTCTCCATTCAGCATTCTCAATTCTGCATTATTCTGATGGGATTACTTTTGTGGGTCTGCCTCCTATGGCTCGATCGAATTCACTCAAATCCTACGTTGCGATGCGGTTGCTCCTAGCTCCAGTAATGCTGTGGTTGATTACGTCGGTCGTTTTTTTGTTGATGCGATCGACGCCGGGGGATCCGGTGGATTTGCTGTTGGGACCCAGGGCACCGCAGGCGGCGAAAGAGGCGCTTCGGGAACAGCTTGGACTGAATAAGCCATTGATGGGGCAATATGCTGATTATTTGGGGGCGCTGTTTTTGAAGCTGGACTTGGGCAAATCCCTGGCGAGTGGAGACGCGGTGTGGAAAACCATTGGGGATTATTTTCCGGCAACGGTGGAACTGACCCTGTTTAGTCTAGCGATCGCGCTCCTCGTTGGGGTATTCGTGGGAACCTTTTCAGCCTCTCGGCCCAATACCGTTTGGGATACGAGCGGACGGCTATTTGGGATTGTGACCTATGCGATTCCGCTCTTTTGGTTTGGGATGCTGTTGCAGTTGGTGTTTAGTGTCGCGTTGGGTTGGTTTCCGTTAGGGACGCGCTTTCCAACGACCCTTGCCACGCCAGAACTCGTAACGGGGCTATACACCATTGACAGCTTGCTTAAGGGAAATCTGGAGCAGTTTTTTATGGCGCTGTATTATTTGATTCTTCCGGCGGCATCCTTAGGACTGTTGATGAGTGGCATCTTTGAACGGATTGTGCGAGTCAATTTGAAACAGACGATGCAGGCAGATTATGTAGAGGCGGCGCGGGCGCGGGGGATTTCTGAATCTCGGATTCTGTGGAACCATGCGTTTCGCAATACGTTGATTCCAGTGGTGACAATTTTGGGATTGACTTTGGCGTCGATGTTAGGCGGCGCGATTTTGACTGAGGTGACGTTCTCATGGCCCGGTCTAGGCAATCGGCTATACCTTGCGATCGCTCAGCGGGATTATCCAATGGTGCAAGGAATTACCGTATTTTTCGCAGCGATCGTTGCGTTGGCCAGTATCGCGATCGATATTGTTAATGCCTATATTGATCCTCGGATTCGGTACTAGCGTCAAACTCACCCCAAAAATCCGATCGCCCCAATACATTAAAAAGCGTCCCCAATTTGCTAACCTGTTCCGAATAGTTTTGGGGAAGATGAGCGTGGACATTCAAATTGGAAGAGGCAAAACCGCCCGTAGGGCCTATGGTTTTGATGAAATAGCGCTATCACCAGGGTCCAAAACCCTAGATCCAAGCTTGGCCGACACCCAATGGACGTTAGGTGGCATCCACCGGGATATTCCCATTATTGCCAGCGCAATGGACAGTGTCGTCGATGTCAAGATGGCGATCGAACTCTCGAAACTTGGGGCGATCGGGGTTCTCAACCTAGAAGGCATCCAAACTCGCTACGCCGATCCCAACCCGATGCTGGACAAAATCGCCGCTGTGGGCAACACCGAGTTTGTGACTCTTATGCAGGGCATTTACCAAGAGCCTATCCAACCCGAACTCGTCGAAAAACGCATTCAAGAGATCAAAGCTCAAGGGGGAATCGCTGCTGTTAGTGCGACTCCCGCCGGAGCTGCGCGGTTTGGCTTGGTCGCTGCAAAAGCTGGAGCCGATCTATTCTTTATCCAAGCAACCGTCGTCTCCACCGATCACGCCGCCGCAACTGACACCACGCCCTTAGACCTGAAAAAGTTCTGCGACGAAATGCCGATTCCCGTGATTCTCGGAAATTGCGTCACCTACGACGTGACGCTGCAACTGATGGAAGCGGGAGCCGCAGGCATCATGGTCGGAATCGGTCCAGGGGCGGCTTGTACTTCCCGAGGCGTGTTGGGTGTTGGGGTTCCTCAAGCGACGGCAGTTGCGGATTGCTCTGCCGCGCGGGATGACTTCTATGCAAAAACTGGAACCTATGTTCCGATCATTGCAGATGGCGGCTTGGTAACAGGCGGCGACATTTGCAAATGCATTGCTTGCGGTGCAGATGCGGTGATGATCGGCTCACCCTTTGCCCGATCGCAGGAAGCGCCTGGACGTGGATTTCACTGGGGGATGGCCACGCCTAGCCCGCTGTTGCCCCGAGGCACCCGGATTAAGGTTGGCACTACCGGAAGCTTGAAGCAAATTCTGCGGGGACCCGCTATTCTGGATGATGGGACTCATAATCTCCTTGGCGCACTCCAAACCAGTATGGGAACCCTCGGAGCCGCCACCATTAAGGAGATGCAGCAGGTCAATGTAGTGATCGCACCATCACTCCTTACTGAAGGGAAAGTCTACCAAAAAGCCCAGCAGCTCGGCATGGGCAAATAGGGAAATCTTCCATAAAATTCTAGATTCGTCAACCGTATTCTGTTGGGCGAATCAGATTCTGTCCTCTACAATGAAGGGGATAGCGGAAATAGAAATGTTTCCGTTCACTCCTCACACCACACTCCGCCTGAACTTCGGTTTAGGCGGTTCCTTGTTTTAAGGACCGATCGTAGCCATTATCTGAAACCGCAGCCATTATCCAAGACCGCCATTTAAGATTGCGATTTAAGCAGAATTTTCGGTACATTCCGTCCCCTGTGCTACAATTTTCTCTAAAGTTTAGGCAAGGATGCACAAGCATGTCACAAGCCACTCCTGTAACCGATGCTTCCTTTGACACGGAAGTGATTGAGAGTGAAATACCCGTTCTCGTTGATTTTTGGGCACCTTGGTGTGGTCCCTGCCGGATGGTTGCACCGGTCGTCGAGGAAATTTCCAAGGACTATGATGGTCGAGTCAAAGTTGTGAAACTCAACACTGACGAAAACCCCAGCGTCGCCAACAAATATGGTATCCGCAGCATTCCGACCCTGATGATTTTCAAAGGTGGTCAGAAAGTCGATACCGTGGTGGGTGCAGTCCCTAAGACAACCTTGGCTAACACCCTCGATAAGTATATGTAAGGTCTTTGTACCTGATGGTCTACTGCTCACCAAAGTCCTAGGACTAAGGTTAAGCGGGAGATTAGCGAAAGCGGGGCATGACCAGTCCCGCTTTTTTAGTGCGATGTGTTCTATAGGCCAGATTGGGGCAGTCGATGTCCAAGTTCAGGACATCTCAATTCAGGAAATCTCAGCCGAAGAAATCTTAAGTACAATAAAAGGCCAAGCTGAAGGAGACCCGTATCCATGTCTGAAGCTCTCAATTCCGGACCTAATATTGCCCCCCATCTTACCCTCAGTACGCTAGCTGCGCTCCGGGCAGACCTGAATCACCTCGTCGATCGATTACCCGAGTCGCCCCATGGGTATCTGATGGTCAATGCTTTAATGAGCCTCGTTGAAATCGGCAATATTGACACCGATCGCTTAGATCTAAAAATCCTTAGCGCCATTCTCCGCGACATCGAACGCGCCTTCAAAGTCTTGAATCCTTATCGCCATACCCGGAAAATCGCCATTTTTGGTTCAGCCCGTACGTCTGTTGATGCGCCTGAGTATCAGATGGCCCGAGACTTTGCCCAGCACATCACCCGTCAAGGCTTTATGGTGATCACAGGGGGCGGCGGCGGAATTATGCAAGCGGGCAATGAAGGGGCGGGCGCGGGCCAATCCTTTGGTCTTAATATTCAGCTTCCCTTCGAGCAAGGCGCAAATGACCACATCGAAGGACAGGATAAACTGGTCACTTTCAAGTATTTCTTCACCCGCAAGCTTTTTTTCCTTAAAGAAGGAGATGCCCTTGCCATTTTTCCAGGCGGCTTCGGCACCCAAGACGAAACCTTCGAGTGCCTGACCCTTATTCAAACCGGGAAATCTGCTCCGATTCCAATGGTCCTCATCGATAAGCCGGGGGGCGACTACTGGCAGAATTGGGTAAAGTATCTGGAGAAGAATTTGCTCGGTCAAGGGCTGATCAGCCGCGATGATTTGAGCTTGTTTACTATCACCGATCGTCTAGATATGGCCTGTGACGCAATTTCTAGCTTTTACCAGGTCTACCATTCCAGTCGTTATGTGAAAGAGATGCTGGTCATTCGGTTACAGTCCGATCTCTCAGATGAGGCGGTCCACGAACTCAATGAACGATTTAGCGATATTTTGGTTAAGGGTAAAATCGAAAAAAGTAGCGCTCTCCCTCAAGAGTTGCCGGATGAGACCTTTGCGCTCCCTCGCCTGACCCTGCACTTTAATCAGCGCGACCTTGGGCGGCTGTACGAGATGATTCGGGCGATCAATCGCCTTGGCAATCCCTACAGCCTCGCGATAGCCTGTCCAGAGCAAAAGTAAAAGTAAGCTCTGAAGCCCTTAGCTCTCTCGAAGGTAAAGCTGTTTCATGTTGCTGAATGGAAATAGCCTTCACTTGATTTGTATAATCGTTGATTAAACGATCGCGTGCTGAAAAACTATCTGACCATTTACGATCGCTAGGCATCGACCCTAATTCTCTCTAGCTCATTGAACAAAGCAATGTACCCATCTATTTGGCAGCGCGGGTTGCCTTTCTAGCATTGAACTCCTCAATTAGCACTTGCGATGCTTTTGCAAACTGGGGATCGTTTGACGTTCCAATTTTGTCACGATCGAGAAGAAGAACCTTTTGTTGCTCTTCAGTCAGCTTGATTTCAACATCAGGATCGACACCATGTTTGTGGATGTCACGACCATTCGGTGTCAGATATTTCGCGATCGTCACAGCAATTCCTGATTCGTCGTCGCTCAGTTCTCGAACAGATTGCACGAGTCCTTTCCCAAATGTTCTTATTCCGACAATTTTGGCGCGTTTATTATCTTGAAGCGCACCAGAGAGTATTTCACTAGCGCTAGCGGATCCTCCATCCACGAGGACGACCATAGTTTTATCCGTGAGGGCCGAATTATTCGCTGATTGTCGATTGGATCCGCCCTGACGATCGACCGTGGAAACAATGCCCCCTTCTCGAAGCCACATTCGGGCAATATCGACACTAGCATTCAGCAACCCGCCGGGATTCGATCGCAGGTCAAGAATATAACCAGAGACATTCTGCGCTTCGAGCTTGCGAATGGCGTCGCGCATTTCTTTGACCGCAGGGGCGCTGAACTGATTGAGACGGATGTAGCCTACATCACCGATCGCCGACTTTTGGACGTTGTAGCGAACGGGGTGAATTTCAATGCGATCGCGTTTGAGTTCGTAATCTAGAACTTGCTCACCGCGCTGCATCGTGAGCTTGACAGAGGTCCCAAGTGGGCCTCGAATTAAAGTGACAGCAGTGTTGACGTCCATGCCCTCGGTCGATTTCTCGTTAATTCTAATGATAATGTCTTTGGAAAGAACGCCAGCGCTTGAGGCTGGACTGCCTTCTATGGGCGAGATAACCGTTAGCTTCTTAGTTTTCTCATCGGCGGCTAGCTGAATCCCCACTCCCGTCAATTCGCCGGAGGTATCGATTTTCATGTTCTTAAATTCTTCAGGGTCCATGAAGCGGGTATAAGGATCGTTCAGCTTCTTGAGCATCTCTCGAATCGCCCCATAGGCCGCTTTCTTATCACTATACTCTCGTCCGAGGTAGTCTCGGCGGACAGCACGCCAGTCCGTTTGGTTAAAGGTCGCATCGACGTAGCTGTGATCGATGACACTCCAGACTTCATCGACGAGTTCCTTGGGTCCGTCCTTGAGCAATGAGACTCCACGGGAAAAATTAACGCCCACGCCCGCGACCGCAACCGTTACCGCTGTTACCGCGATCGCAGTGGTTCCCAATATCAAGGCACGTTTGGTTAGAGGAGTCATGTCGTCAAGCTCGCGGGTCAAAATTTGGACTAGAAGCTATGCTCACTGTAGCATAGCGAACCTTTATCGCTAGAGGTGTCATTAGAGGCGTCGAATGTTGAGACAACACCAATCTCCACGTTTCCAAAGCGCTGCAACGAACCATCCATTCTCTTCTAAAACGTCGGTGACGGCCTTGGCTTGATCCAGCAAGACCCCGCTCAAAATTCCCCATGAAGTGGGCTTAATCAACGGTCCCCATTCTGGAATGAGTTCTACAATAACATGGGCCAAGATATTACAAACGATTCCCTCGACAGGTTCGGGAACCATCAGAACAATCGTTTCGACGCTCCCTTCCTGGACTTCTAAGGTTGCAGGATTGAGGCCGTTGAGTTTGATATTTTCTTGGGTCGCTTTGACAGCAAGGGGATCGGTGTCCACGGCGTAAGCTTTTTTGGCTCCCATGAGCAATGCCCCAACGGACAGGATGCCTGATCCGCAGCCGATGTCCGCGATCGTGATGGTTTCAGGGTTTTCACCGAGGCGCATTTCGAGGGCTTCGAGGCAAAGCTGGGTAGTGAAGTGATCGCCCGTGCCAAAAGCGACACCCGGCTCAAGCTTCATAATGGCGCGGTTCTCGGGGTTCTCGGGCATGGGTAGCCATGCGGGATGAATAAGCAGTCGATCGCCAATTTTCTGGGTTTTCCAGTAGGCTTTCCAGCCATGCGCCCAGTCTTCTTCATCGATTAAGTGCCACTGGACGGTGGGATCAGACACTTCAAAACATAACGCATCTTGCTTGATTTGCAGGGCGAGCGCCGACAAGTCAAGCACATGGGAGGTGACTTGGGGCATGTAGGCGGCGATGATTGAAGTATTGCCTTGGCGCTGACTGGACATGCCTTTACAGCCGAATTTTTCCAACCGCCAAAACATGCTTTCTTCCAGCACCGCATCACACAAAACTTGGATTTCCCACCAGCTATTCGACATGTTTAATCCTAGAAACGAGGGTGAATCGATCCTTGCAAGATCCCTGCCAAACCGCCCCCTGGCCCCCAATTCTGGGGGAGAAGGACAGATTCAAAGCCCCCAGAATTGGGGGTTTGGGGACCGGGGGTAGTGCAATGAATCGTTGATTTAGCTTTACAGCGTGACGGTATAGGCATCCCGAATGCCGGACACTTTTGTGATTTCAGTGATGGTGTTTTCGGGGAGCGGATCGTCTACGGTGATGACCATAACGGCGTCTCCGCGTACGATTTTGCGACCGACTTGCATACTGGCGATGTTGATATTGAGATCACCGAGCAATGATCCAATCCGTCCAATGATTCCCGGCATGTCGCGGTGCAAGGTGAACAACATGTACTTGCTGGGAGGGACATTGACGGGGAACTGGTCGATGCTGATGATGCGCATCTCATGATCGCCTAGAAGTGCGCCGCCGACGGAGTGTTCGCCGAGGGAGCCTTTGGCAGTGAGCAAGATGGACCCGGTGTAGTCTTTGACCGACTCGTCGCGGGTCTCAATGACGTGAATGCCGCGCTCTTTAGCTTCGATGCTGGCATTGACGAAGTTGACGCGTTCTTGGAGAGCGTGGGACAGCATTCCCTTGAGGGCTGCAATGACGATCGGTTGGCTTTGGTTGCTGGCGAGTTCACCTCTGAGGGTAATATTAAGCGATTCGATGCGTCCGCCCGCGAGTTGGCTGACCATAGTTCCTAGGGTTTCCGCCAATTGCAGGTAGGGCTTGAGCGCTTCAAGCAAGTCGGGCCGCAATCCCGGAATATTGACGGCACTTCGAGCGGGCTTGTCGAGGAGGACATCGCGAATCTGTTCGGCAACATCGATGGCAACATTGACCTGCGCTTCTTCGGTGGATGCGCCAAGGTGTGGGGTCAGGACCAATTCTTTGCCCACGGAGCGCAAGGGAGAATCGCCTAAGGGTTCGCTGTCAAAGACATCAATAGCAGCCCCAGCAATGCGGCCTTCGGACACGGCGACAGCAAGGGCCGCTTCGTCGATGATGCCGCCCCGTGCGCAGTTGATGATACGCACATTGGGTTTCATTTTGGCGATCGATTCTGCATTAATCAGGTTCGCTGTTTCAGGCGTTTTGGGAATGTGTAGAGTAATGTAGTCTGCATCCCGCAAAAGGGTATCAAGTTCCACTAGTTTGCAACCGATTTGATCCGCACGCTCTTTGGAGATGAAGGGGTCAAAGGCAATCAGAACCATGCCCATGGCCTTGGCGACAGTAGCAACGTGGGTTCCGATTTTGCCCAATCCCACGACTCCCAGGGTTTTTTTGTAAACTTCGACGCCCGTGAAGCTTTTGCGGTCCCATTTTCCGGCTTTCATAGACGCATTGGCGTCGGGGATAAAGCGCGACATGGACATCATCATCGCTAAGGTGTGTTCGGCAGCAGCGATCGTGTTGCCTTCAGGGGAGTTGACCACCACAATGCCCTTACGGGTGGCTGCTGTGACATCTACGTTATCTACCCCGACGCCCGCTCGTCCGATGATCTTTAGTTTTTTTCCGGCTTCAATTACCGCAGCGGTAACGCGGGTGCCAGAGCGAATCATCAATGCATCATAGTCACCGATTGCCGCGACAAGTTCGTCGGGGGAGAAACTGGTATTGACATCGACGTGTGCGACTTGGGAAAGGATATCAATCCCTACTTGATCGATGGGATCGGAAACGAGAACCTTCAGCATGGGCATAGGGGGAGAGGCGCATTTTAATAATCCTTAATTTTACGTTATTGGGGTCATTACTAGAGGATTCTCTTTGGAGAATAGTCATCTTTTTCCATAGACCACTGAATTATTGCCCAAACACTAATAACCCAATCATGATTGCTACAGCGGCACCGATCGCGGTATTAATCACATTAACCAATTCATTCGTTAGCCAATCAAACTTCTCTTGAATCGTCGCGCCAATGACACTTTCAAGATTGGTTGCGACAAAGGCTGCAAGTACACAAATGCCAACGCTAATGGGATACTGATGAGGAATAAGTCCCAACGCCCAGGCGATTGCAGCAATTAACATAGATGCGATTACTCCAGCGATCGTGCCTTCTAAGCTCACGGCCCCTTCAGTTCCGCGCGGTACAGGCTTTAGGGTCGTAATTAAAAAGGTGCGCTTTCCATAGGCTTTACCAATTTCACTCGCGGCGGTATCGGATAGCTTGGTTGCAATGCTTGACGTGTAGGCCAACAGCAAAAGCGGCGGTAAGGTTACGGCCCACTGCGGCAGCGTCCCAAACTGCATCAACTCACGATAATTCCATACCTTCACCATCCAAAACCCGATCGCGCACAATGCCGCAACCAAGGCCGAACCCCAGACATTTTCCGGCCCGCGCGCGCCCGATCGCTTTTCAGCAATTCCTTCGGCTTCTTTTTCGGCCATCCCAATGCGTGTCACCGCTGACCCGGCCAGAAAATATACCATCATTAGCCCGTAAGCTTGCCACCCGAGACACCCATAGAGGAGCACTCCTAAAACCCAAGCATGGAGCGTCCCTTCGGGAGTTAGCAGCTTTTTCGGTGAGAGGTAGGCGGGGAGGAGAAGGGCGGTATTGAGGGCAAGGCCGATTGCCCACGGTTGAACCAGAAAGTTAGGCATGGGACACTGGAGGAAAGAGCTGGGGTAAACCTTTGATGCGCTCTATTATGTTCCAGAATGGAACGACTTAGGAGCTGATACTCATGAATCAACAGTCTATGAAGCCAATCGTGAGTGTGGATGCAGCTTTTGACGCGTATAAGGTCGATCGGCGTTGTTAATGGGGACGATCGTACGCTCCCGATCGATCGATAACGCAAAACGTCAGAGACTACGGGTGCTGGGCGATCGTACTCAAAATTATTGTCTTCTAAATCGTGATTTCCGTAGCTATTCCGCAAACATCTCTGCTAGCGTCGCCAAAACAATTCGTTGTTCCCCGTGACTAATCTCTCCTAGTTTTTTCACTAGCCGCGTTTTGTCAACGGTCCGAAGTTGATCTAGAACAATCTGACCCTCTTTACCTTGAAACTGACAGATCACCCGAGTCGGATAGGTCCGCCCTTTTGTCGTCATCGGCGCAATCATCACCGTTGCAATATTGCGGTTCATCTCATTGGGTGACACCACCACACAAGGACGCGTCTTTTGGATTTCATGGCCGATCGTCGGATCAAGGTTGACCAGAAAGACCTCAAATCGCTGGACTAGCATTCGTCTACCATTCCCATTCGTGCTGCTCCCAATCGGTCGAGCTTGGGGTATCTAGCAAAACATCATCCTGTTGGTCTGCCATAGCAGCAAAGGCTTCATCCCATCCTACTCGGAGCTGCGGCGCTCGACGAATGGTCAAATGATCGCCCTCGACTTCAATCTCAACGTCGGTCTGGATACCGCTTTGCTCCAACAGAAGCTTAGGAATACGGATGCCTTGAGAATTACCGATCCGAACGATGCGAGTTCTAATGGCGACGCTCATGCTTGGATAATTCCTATGTGATTTACAAATCTAGAGTAATTACATAGTAGTCACAATAGGGTCGATCGTCAAGCGGACGGCATCGATCGCCTTTGATAATAAGTCATAACTCAGTGTGACACTCTAACGCAAGGTCCACGCTAGAAATCGCTCCGTGTAGTAGAGAGCAAATTGATGACTGACGCCCTGAAATACGGAATCAAAGGCATGATCAGCCCAGGGAATCTCGATGAAAACAGCTTGATTGTTCTGATCCGTTAAAGCCTTTGCTAGCCCTTTCCCAAACTTGGACATCACGATGTGATCGCGCCCGCCATAGATTAAGAGGGACGGGGGCAGATTTTGTCTGACTGCATTTAGTGGCGAAGCGGCAGCGTATTCAGCTCCTTTTTCTTCGGGAGTTCCGCCTAAAAAGTCTGTTAATACCGATCGCGATCCAATGGGATCAGGCGTAGGGACATCGTAATAACCCGCCGTTAGATTTACCGGACCATAATAATTCACCACCGCACGAAAGGCGATCGGGCCAGATTCATAACCCGCTAATGACGCCAATTGAGCACCTGCCGATCGGCCCATAATTGCCATCCGCGTCACATCCGTTTCATACTCGGTGGCGTGCTGCTGGATGAAGGTCAATGCTGATCGGACATCATTAAGCTGAGCGGGGAAATGGTATTGAGGGGCATAACGGTAGGAAATCGCCCACACCACATAGCCTTGGTTCGCCATATACCTACTAAAGGTGGCATCTTGCCCTGGGGTTCCTCGCTGCCATGCGCCGCCGTAAACGAGGACGATCGCGGGATAGTTGCCGATCGTGGGCGGACGATAGACATTAAGCTTTAGCGTTACGCGACGATCGGGATTCGCAAAGGTTACATCCACGGTCTCACGAACAGGGACGGGAGTGAACCCACGAAATGCATCAGTAAAATTAAAGGGCTGCTGCCTGAATTTCGATCGATCGAGGTTAGGGTTTTTTAGCACATCTTGACTCAAATTTAGAGTCATAGATTGGTCAGCTTTCGATCGGGCTTGCGATAGCTGTGAGAGGGGTAACGCACTTAAAATAAGTGCTGAAATAATTAAAGTAAGTGAAACGCGAAAAGCCCAGTTAGATTGAGACTTTACAACTACAAAGATTAATGGGGTTGCGATCGTGATATTAATCACTAAAAGCCATGGACTGATCTCCGGTGTCCCAACGCTCAGGGGCAACAATGCAAATATCGGAGCGGGAATGACAATCCAAATGCACAGTAAAAAACTGATAGTGCAGAGGGTAAGAACAAGTCCTGAAGTGAAGCCCATAAGAATAACGCTTAGCCGTGACGATCGCACATTAAGAACAAGATGCTAAAAAATAGGACGCTCCTACTAGGATGCCTCCATATACAATATCCGAAAACATCGATTAGTTCCGTTCGCTAAAGAGGGTTAGACGATGCCAATCTTTCCTAGAATATAAGCGATCGCAGCGGTCCGGGTCTGGACACCGAGACGACGGTAAAGATTTTCCAGGTGTTTACGGACGGTCGCCTTGCTGCAACCGATCGATTGAGCGATCGTGCGGGTTCCGTTGCCTCTCATCAGTAGGCGAATCACTTCACACTGGCGAGGCGTCAGTCCTGAACCAAGACATAGAGGGTCAGATACTTGTTCCGTCACTCCACTCTGATCCAGAGCGTAATCAATGGGACCCGGCTGCTGCTCAGAGTGAATGGATCTTGAATTTGCGGATCCGGGATTGGCGATCGTCTTGGCCTCAGCATTTTTGTTGATGAGCCGATCAAGGGTAATAGATTGCTCTAGTAGAATTTGTAGGGCTTGGTGAATGGGAATCAGTGTTTCGATTTTAGGATGATTAAATAGTCGATCGCGACGCAACAGCAACATTCCTAGGGACGAAATCGCTTGAACATCACCCGTCGATCGGGCCTTTAGGTTCAACATAAACAACAGTCCAGCCTCCATCAGTTCTGTCTCGCTCACTCGGTTACACCACGTTTTTCAGCAGATGATACTTCCGACGATCGCAGGTGAGGTGTGTTTCGATCGTGCGAGGTTTGCTTACGACGGCCTTGAGGACAATCCAACACTGTCTGGGCTTTCGTTTGAGGTAAGGCCGAATCAGTGTGTGGCGATCGTGGGTCGTAGTGGTTCTGGGAAGTCAACGCTAGTGAAACTTTTGCAGGGGCTATATCATCCGACTAAGGGTCGAATTCTGATTAATAGTCATGATGTCAGTCACGTTTCACCACAGTCAATGCGATCGCAGTTAGGTGTGGTCCCGCAAAATTATTTTTTGTTCTCGGGAACCATTGCCGAAAACATTCAACTCTATCGTCCTAATTATATTTTGGAGGAAGTTGTAGCGGCAGCTAAGTTGGCTGAAGTTCATGCTTTTATTCAGGAGATGCCTTTGGGTTATCAGACGAAAGTGAGCGAGCGCGGGGCACTTGACACAGAATCTGAACGCCGTTTTCAACACAATCTTGAACGTCTAAGCCGCGATCGGACCACCTTTACAATGACGTAATTTTTCAAGTTGACCCCAATGGCACTATCACACCGATTCCTACGCCTGATACTGTTTAGGTGAGCAACAGTTTTTCTTCTGCACAAGCTCAAGGTTAGGCCAAGGTTTCTCATAAACTCCGGGTTACTCATGTTGGACAAATGGGGTGGCCCAAAATTTCCAGTTCTCTTTGTTAAAGGGCGATCGCCACTGGGTAATGAACTCAGATTCTAGTTTTTGACGATCGCGGGTTTTTGCGGGGGCATCTTTCCAAAAGGCGATTCCCAATTGGGTGGGCAAGTCATGGCTGTAGTGAGATTGCTGGTAGTGCAACAAGTAGCGTTTGCAATCGTGTTCGCCGCGCCACCGGGATTCGGACTTGACTGTTTCGCCGACGTAAAGCAACAGGTCACACTCGTAATCAATCACAAAGTACAAGGCTGAAACTCCGAGATCGCTTGATTTCCACCGCCAAAATTGTGTGTTTTGACGCGGTAGGGTGAAGGGGTCGAGTTCCGTCTTAGGTGAAGCTAGGGCGAAGAGATTGCCTTGGGTAGTAACAGGATTGATCGCGTCAGTTTTTTGATACGTGACCACGCGCGTCTTCCAAGCGACCAGCGAGGGGGCATCAAGCATAGGCTGCGGTTGGTGAGCTTTGTAGGTTCCAGCCAGTTCTTGTGCCGAAAAAAGCTGGCCTTGCTCGACGGGTGTTACGGATGCAACAGAATTGCGATCGGTGCGGTAAGTCACAGGTCGTTTAGGGGTTGAGCGTCAACGATAAGGTACCATACGGGTAGAATTCAGCGCTAATTGATTCAAATCCATGACCGATTTTTGGCGTTGCATAATTAAGGTATGAGTCATGAGGATTAGCCGATGAAATGCCCTGA
>ENA-OBIO01000090-OBIO01000090.1-metagenomes-genome-assembly--contig:-NODE-90-length-58049-cov-28.845_pt1 | contig 58049 bp, 52 predicted proteins | sample MGYA00153383_OBIO01 | MGnify analysis MGYA00153383 | reverse complement strand
GACACGGCACTGCCGTGTCCTGATTTCTACCATGATTAATCGTAGGGACACGGCAGTGCCGTGTCCTGATTTCTACCATGATCGCAAAAACTACCATCAACCTCCGTTGAGCCCAGTTACTTTGCGGGTTCCGGGTGGAAAACTGAGCAAAACCCGTTCGTTCCCAGTCAAACCAGACTTAACTTCAGTTTTGTCATTGACAGTTGTCCCAACCACGATCGGCATAAATACCGGATCTGCGCCTGTTTTCGCCACAAATACACCCTGAACGGCTGTCTGTTGCACGATCGCAGCCGTCGGCACAACCAGCACCTGAGTCAGTTCTCCGGCTTTGAAATCGATCGTCACATTCATCCCCTGATGAAGCAATCGTTCGGTGTCAGAAACCGTTACTTTCACCTCAAAACTGGTCACGTTTTGCTGCACCAAAGATTGGGTAGCCACTTGCGTCACCTTGCCCTCAAAGGTTTTGCCAGAATAGGCATCCACCTTGATTACCGCCACCTGCCCAACGCGGATTTGGGCAATGCTGGCTTCTGCAACCTGCGCCACGATTTCATTTTTGGATGCCAAAGCCAGAATTGAAGATGATGTTGCCGAAGTCACCGCACTACCTGCTGTGGTTGGGGTCACAAATGCACCAGGATCGGCATATTTGCGGGCAACAATCCCCGCGAAGGGGGCGCGAATTACGGTATCCTCAATACTTCGTTGGACGATCGCGACTGCACCTTGGGCGGCCATTACCTTGGCACGGGCTTCGGCAATATCTTCGGGGCGAGAACCCGCTTTGAGTAAATTCATCGCCTCTTGTCGCTGTTTGAGGACGCTTTCGGCTTGGGCAATATCTTCGGGGCGCGATCCGACTTGGAGTAAATTGAGAGCTTGCTGGGCTTGCTCCACTTGTGCGATCGCACTATCACGAGTCGATCGATCCGTACTAAGAGCTTGTTGCGAGATTGCTCCCGCTGCTTGTAACTTTTGATTGCGGCGCAAATCTTCTTCAGCTTGTCTGTAGGTGACTTGGACTTTATTCAGGTTGGCTTGAGCCTGAGCGATATCCTGCGATCGATTCCCCGCAATTACCTTGTCCAAACTGGCGTTGGCTGCATCCACCTGAGCTTGAGCCTGAGCGATATCCTGCGATCGATTCCCCGCAATTACCTTATTCAAATTTGCCTCAGCAGCAGCAAGGTTGCCCCGGGCCTGGAGCAATTGCCCTTGGAGGTTCGAGTTGTCCATATAGGCGACCACCTGTCCCGATCGCACAAATTCACCTTCTTTAACCAGCAACTGCTTCAAGACACCAGAGGTTTTGGGACTGACATTGACCGAACTTTCGGGTTGCACAGTACCATTCGCTGACACCAAGATCGTCAGATTGCCCCGCGTGACTAATGCTGTCTGAATCTTGCGCTGCGCTCGTTGCTGAGGTGCGGTCACTAATTGGTTATAGGCAACATAGCTGCCAATTCCAGCGATCGGAATTGCTACCAGCAACCCCATCAGCCATTTGTTTATTTTTAGCCGATCGATTCCTTGCTTTAAATTCAAGCTAATACTGAACCTTTTCACCTCAAATTACTTTCGGTGTAAGGGCGATCGCTTTGATCAAATAGAATTATATTTTTCATAAAATTAATTTTCTAATATAAATTTGAGATATTTATACGGTTCTTGAAGTAAATTCTAAAACTTGTTAAGCGATCGCAAGTCAAGCATAGCTGCCAGCATTAATAAAAATATGTCTCTAAATATAGAGATAAAGAATTCTCAAAGATGAGTATTTTAGCGCGAGCATTAATCGCTATCTAGTTTTCAACTTAATCTATTCCTATTGATAGAGATTGCACTTAGAAAGTCTGAGTTAAATATCTGTCTATTGATTGATTCATTTACTGGCAATTAGGAGTTTAGTTAAAGTTGGTAAATCGAAGATAAATTTAACCAGATAAAATCAGGAAAAACTTACAGCACTTTTCAGGTATGTGAGGTACATAGCTGTTGTAGGGACACTGTTGTAGGGACACGGCTGTTGTAGGGACACGGCTGTTGTAGGGACACGGCTGTTGTAGGGACACGGCTGTTGTAGGGACACGGCACTGCCGTGTCCCTACGGGGATATTGATAGTACCTATAAACCTGCAATCTGCTGTATATCAAATCCGTTGGCATCGAAATTATTCATCTCTCTCTTCTCTTTCTGCGGTCTCTGCGGCAAGAGTAGTTTAATCATTCCGAAACAACCGTAAATGATATTATTTCATTACTGTGAGGGTGCTTTTAATGTTGATTAGTCGATCGAATACTTCAACCAATCCGAACTCAACCGATCGCTCAGTCCCTGTTCATCCGAGCGTTCATCCCGGTATGGGCGCAAACCTGTTTGACGGTGAGTGTTCGTTTCGAGTCTGGGCACCGAATGCGATCGCGGTTTCAGTTTGCATTTGGCGTGACGAACGAATGTCCCAAGTTTCACTCGCGCCAGAACCAAGTAATCCTAGCTATTGGTCGGTTGATGTTACGGGCGTTGTGGCAAATCAACCCTATCAGTTCTTAATTGAAAACAAAGGCGGCGATGCCACAAATCCCGGCGATACGGTTACTCGTGTGGATGCCTATGCACGGCAAGTCGAAAGTGCTGAAGATAACGCCAGAGGAATCGTCGTTGATTGGCAGCAAAAATGGTCTGATTTTGCTACCCCCAAATTTGACGATCTGATTATCTATCAGGCTCATGTCGGCTCATTTGTCGGACTACACGATCATCTCAACATTCCAAATTATGCCACGTTTGCCGACTTTCATACGAAGCTGGAATACATTCGAGAACTCGGATTTAATGCACTGCAATTATTGCCGATCGCGCAGGTAGATGGTGCCGATAGCGAAGGTTATGGAGCCACCAACCTGTTTGCACCTCATAATGGGTACGGGACTCCGGCAGATCTCCGATCGCTCGTTGATGCGGCACATAGTCACGGTCTAGCCGTGATTTTTGATGTGGTGTATCATCATGCTTCGACCAGTCACAATCATTACTGGGAATATGACGGTAATACGACTGATGGGGGTGGCATTTATTTTGAAGATCCGTTTAAATATGAACCAGCCCGTGATGAAGATGGTCGATCGTTTGCCCACTGGAAATCCGAAGTGCAAAACTTTCTGCTCGATCACGCCCGGATGCTGTTGAATGAATATCGCGGCGATGGCTTGCGGTTCGATATGGCGCACAACATGACGTGGGAATGTACTCAACATATTATTGCAGGACTACGAGAAAATCCCTACTGGCACGATAAGTATTTGATTGCAGAATGGACGGGAGATCAGCAGGATCGCTGGGGCAAAGTAATCCGCGAATTAGGATTCAATGCGGTTTGGGGCATGGCCGATCCGTTCGCCTATCGTCGCGCCGCGAAGGGAGAGAATCCGATCGATGAACTAAAGTCATTTATCGGCTGGATGGGATTCGATCGTCCCTGGAATTTTGTGCGCTATTTGCTCGGATCGCACGATCAAATTGCTGATACTGATAGCGGCAATCAACGCGATCATCGCTATTTTGTTGAGCTATTTGGAGGACGGGATAACTGGTATGCACGAGCGAAAGCGCGACTCGGTTGGGCCTTAAATGTGGCGATTCCCGGCACGCCGATGCTGTTTATGGGATCGGAATGTCATCACTGGGGTTATTGGTGGCCCAACCCCGATCGCAATCCAGCGACTTCAGAACATCGATTTGACTGGGAAATTGCCGGAGATGCGATCAGTATTTCAATGCGAAATTTGGTGAGAGATGTCAACTGGGTACGCTGGAACAATCCGGCTTTACGCAGTTCTACTTTGCAATTCATTCATGAAGATGGCGCGAATGCAGTCTTAGGTTTCAAACGCTGGCATGAATCCGGCAATATTGTGGTGGTGGTTGTAAATATGAGCGATCGTCAATGGCAAGAACATGATTACGGGATTCAGATGGGTTCAGAAACGGGTCGGTGGGAAGAAATTTTCAACTCTCAATCGCCTCAGTATGATGGCTGGAATAATTCGGGAAACTATCAGTACGATCTGCGAGTTCAGGAAGATGGAAAGCTCTATATCAATCTCCCTAAATGGTCGGTTATGATGTTCAAAAAAAAATAGATTAATTAGATGAGTAGCAAAATTAATAAGTATGTCATTGCGAGTGAAACGAAGATAATTCGGCGGTTTAAACCGCTTCTACACAAACAAAGTCCGCCTGCGCGGACTAAGAAATAAAGTCCAAGAGGGCAACCACGGGGGGATTGCCCCTACAAAGCATGAAATTGCCCTGCCAATTGTAGGGGCGGTGCCCCCGTGCCCGCCCTCATAGACTCATAGACAAAATGATTTAACCCACAATCCCAACTAAAAATATACCCAATTTAAAAGGTCAAAAATGCCAACTGCAACGGATTTTAAAGATTATTACACCATCCTAGGAGTCAGCAAAACAGCAACTCCTGAAGAAATCAAACGGGCTTACCGAAAACTTGCTCGCAAATATCATCCCGATCTAAATCCTGGAGATAAAGACGCAGAGGCAAAATTCAAAGACCTGAATGAAGCAAATGAGGTGCTTTCCGATCCAGAGAAGCGGCCAAAATACGATCGCTTTGGCGAACATTGGAACCAGCCTGCTTACAGTGAAGCGCCACCATCCAGAGGAACTAATCCTGGGACGGTTGACTTCGATCAGTACGCGGATTTTGATTCATTTATTAACGATTTGTTAGGTCGATCGCGAAACGGATCGCAACGCAGAACCAACACAACCACCGGCTTCGATGATTATGGTGGCGGATTTCGCTCCCAAGCCCCCGCACCGGATAGCGAAGCTGCGATCGCCCTGACATTTTCCGAAGCATTTCACGGTGTCCAAAAACGACTGCAATTCGACGATGAAACCATCAACGTCCGCATTCCCGCAGGTGCAAAACCAGGTAGTCGCATTCGCCTCAAAGGTAAAGGCCGTGCGAGTCCGTTTTCTCAACAGCGTGGCGATTTGTATCTGACGATCGAGGTATTAGCCCATTCCTTCTTCCGATTCGAGGGTGATGACCTCGTTTGTGACGTGCCAATTCGCCCCGATGAAGCAGTTTTAGGGGCCGAAATCAGCGTGCCCACACCGGATGGTAGCGTGACGATGAAAGTGCCTAAAGGAGTGCGATCGGGACAATCCCTCAGACTGCGCGGCAAAGGCTGGACATTGCAAAAAGGGGGACGCGGTGATTTACTCGCCAAACTCCTGATTGTCACGCCAAAAGACTTAAGTGCGATCGAGCAAGAATGCTACGAAAAAATCCAGGCCAATACCAACTTTAACCCCCGCGCTCAGTTAGAGGAGATTAAATTATGAGCTTCAGCCTTTCAACAATCGTGGTTTCACTCGAAGGTGAGCAACTCTACACCTTTGAATATGCCGCATTTGTGACGGAAACTTCGATCGCAATTGTACAAGTTTATGTTGAGTTAGGGGTAATCGAGGCGATCGGCTCAATGCTACATCAGCGCGAAATTGCTCGAATTGCTCAGATTCAGCGGTTGCGTCAAGACTTGGGCTTGAACTTGGTCGGAGCCGCAATGGTGCTCGATATGGCGGCTGAAATTGCCCAATTACGGGCACAACTCAAGGCGCATCAGGCTCATCGATCGAACGCATTATGAGGTGTCTAAATCAATGGGAAATACCACGTTAGATCGGGAAATTTTTCAGGAAGATTTAAGGAGCGCCCACTACCAAATTTCGAGGGTTTGAGGGGTCTTCTTCACCACCTTGACAGGGCTGCCATCAACAACCATAGCTGATGTTTCTTCCTCCAACCCAGTAGAAAGCCAGTTCCAACCAGTAAAACGCCAGCAAAACTATAAGGGGCGCTTACCTGCCATGCAAACAGAACGCCCCCTAACATCGATCCGCCAACTTGTCCGAGGCTATTGGCGGCATTTTGAATTCCTAAGACTGTTCCCGTGTGTTCACCGCCCCGTTTTGAAATCAAAGCAGTTAAGTTTGGGGTAATCAATGCCATACCGAATGCCAATATAGCGACAACTCCCAGCACAATCGGAAGCGATCGGGCCATTAGCAGTAGGAAGATTCCGCTTCCCATGAGTGCAAATCCCAGAGCAACTTGGACGATCGCACTCACATATCGAGACAGATAGCTCACTGCAATGATTTGAAAGACTGCCATCACTGAGCCACAAATCATGAATACAAAGCCTGTTTGGATGGGGCCGTATCCCAATATTTCTTGAGCATACAACGAAAAAACGGCTTCAAAGAGCGTGAGTCCAAACTGTGCGATCGTCGTTAAACCCAACAGCAGTAATAGCGACTTACCAAGCTTTGTCCAATCTAGTGCTGGCTGATGAGCGAGTACAGTTGCCGATCTCGATGGCAACGATTCCGGCAACCAGCGGAGAGCGACTAGCAGCGTTAAGAACATCAAAACCGCAGCTAGAAAAAACGGCGGAGCATAGTTTTCAATTTTGATATCGAAAAGACCAAGGGTGAAATGTAAGTCTTCACGAGTTGTCAAGCCACCGAAAGCTGGACCAACAATCACTCCAAGACTGACTGCTGTACCGAACCAAGCCATCCCCCGGGCGCGATCGCGTTCAGCCGTTAAATCAGAGATATAAGCCGCCGCAGCAGGCAGCATCGCAGCGGATAGAAACCCACCGACTGCCCGCGCAGCGTACAGCATTGTCAGGGAAGAGGCAAACCCAAATAGTAGTTGGGCGATCGCGGAACCGGCAATTCCGAGCAAGATTAAGGGTCGTCTGCCGACTCGATCTGACCATTGCCCCCAAAACGGTGCTGCAATTAACTGAACGAAGGCGTAAATGCTGGTTAATAAGGTAGTGTGAATCGCGATCGCCTCACGCGAAACACCTGCTGTATGTAAATGTCTGAAGTAGAAAGGAAGGACAGGTTGGCTTACTCCGAAGCCAATCATGACCACAAATAAGCAAACAAGAAGCAAGAATATACTTTTACTCATAAAAAGAGAAACACGGGTTATTAGCTGCGCTTTTCGGGATAGCCCAACATATGACGGCGAGCCAGATAAAGGATGAATGGCGGCAAAACGATCCACTGAATTACGGCGAGTAAACTCATCCCTAGAATGGGTACTGCCAGTACCGGAACCCCATAGACTTTAGAAACATTAACTCGATAGGTTTCGATTACCAGAGTGATCGCCAACCCAATACTGGTAAACAGGAACGCCAGCTTCGAGGTGGGATAAAGCACCCAATCCCGCGAACGAACTAACACACTCACCACCCAACTACTAAATAGAATGATGACCCCATCGCCGAAGGAGCAGTGAGTCAAATCTTTGATTTTGTCGGCTAAAGAGGGACTTCGGTAGAACTCGTAATAGGGAGCCTGCCAAACTTCGTAAACAAAATTGAGCAAAAAGGCAAAGAGAAACAGGTTGGTTTCTGGTGCCGCCAGAATTTGGACGATTCTCTTGGACATAAACTCTTACTCCTCCAAGATATGCAGTTAATCATTCAAACGAACGCGACGTAACAACATTGCATTAACTGAAACAACGACCGTCGAAACGCTCATCAATATTGCGCCCAGTGCTGGCGTTAATAGAATGCCGAAGGGAGCCCCAATTCCTGCCGCTAAGGGAATTGCAATGACGTTGTACCCGGTTGCCCAAAACAAGTTCTGAGTCATTTTGTTGTAGGTAGCTTTTGCAAGTTTAAGAGCGTAGGTTGCATCAAGTGGATCGCTTTTAACCAAGATTAAATCAGCCGACTCGATCGCCACATTGGTTCCAGCGCCGATCGCCAGTCCTAAATCCGACTCGGTTAAAGCCGGTGCATCATTGATTCCATCGCCCACAAAGGCAGTTGGCTTCTCAGCTTTGAGCTTACGAATCAATGCAGCTTTATCCTGTGGTAGGACACGAGCATAGTAGCGATCGATCTGCAAATCCCCAGCAACCGCCTTGGCAACCGCTTCGGCATCGCCCGTAATCATCACCACCTGCACGTCCATTTTCTGTAATTTTACAACCGCTTCTCGTGCAGATGCCCGCACCTGGTCTGCTAACCCGAATAGGGCGAGAACTTGCTTGTCGTCCATCAGCACGATCGCACTTTCACCACGAGATTCACGTTCTTCTAGTCCCTTTTGCAACGCTGGCGGAAACTGCAATTTCAACTCCTGAACCCATTCTGGTCTGCCTACCCGATAGTGCTGACCGTCTACTACGCCTTCAACGCCCTGACCAGGAACTGCTTTAAAATCACTGGCTTTTGAAAGCTCGATTTTGCGATGGCTGGCTTCTTCTACGATCGATTGTCCAAGCGGGTGTTCTGATAAAGATTCTAGGGAAGCAGAAATGCCCAAAGCTTTTAACTCATCGATACTATCTGTATAAATTCGTTGCACGCCAAAATTTCCGGTTGTCAATGTCCCCGTCTTATCAAATGCGATTGTTTTAATGTCTTTTGCTCGTTCAAACGCTTCTCGATTTCTTACCAGAATGCCGTTTTTAGCGGACATTGCAGTAGCGTTGACGAGCACTAAGGGAATCGCCAAACCTAACGCATGAGGACAAGCAATCACCAATACAGTAACCGCGCGATTAACTGCAAATGTTAAACCATCTGGTTTAATAGATAGCCAAACGATGAATGTTAGCGTAGCGACCCCGATCGCAATAAAAGTTAGCCAATAGGCGAGTCGATCGGCTAGTGATTGAAATTTACTTTTAGATGTCTGCGCTTCCTCAACCATCCGCATAATCTGACTCAAGGTTGTTTGATCTCCGGTACGAGTGACCTTGACTGTCAGAGCACCTTCTCCATTGACTGCTCCGGCGATCGCTTCATCACTGGCTTTTTTAACCACCGGGCGCGACTCTCCAGTCAGAAAAGCTTCGTTGACGCTGGAAGTACCCTCGACTATCTCACCATCGATCGGGACTTGTTCGCCGGGACGAATCAGAATTAGATCGCCCTCAACTAATGCGCTTACTTGGACATCTTCTATCTGCCCATTTGCCTGCTTGTGAGCGACAGAAGGCACTAATTTCGCAAGTTCTTCTAAAGCGCGGCTGGCTCCCTGCACAGAAGCCATTTCAATCCAGTGACCGAGCAGCATGATATCGACCAGAGTTGCCAGTTCCCAGTAGAAAGAATCTCCCGCCAATCCGAAAGTTACTGCCACACTGTAAACAAACGCCACGGTGATTGCTAGAGCAACCAGAGTCATCATGCCAATTTTACTTTGGAATTCGTAGTAAGCTCCCTTCAGAAAAACCCAGCCACCATAGAAATAAATAATCGTTGAGAAAATGGGAATAACCCAATCCGAACCCGAAAACTGGATGGCTTGATAGTTAAACCACATCTGAAACATTGGCGCAAAATAGAGAACGGGCAGCGTTAGCACGAGGCAAATAAAGAAGCGTTGTTTGAAAATACCTGGGGTGTGTCCAGCGTGTTTATCGTGACCCTCGTGTCGATCGTGTCCAGCGTGTTTACCGTGACCATTATGGTTGCCGTGTGGGTCAGGGTCAGGCGGATTCTTTTTAACTTGCTTTCCGTGTTCATCGTGTCCAGCATTTCCCGGCTTGGGCTGCGTTTGCTGATGATTATGGTGATCGTGGTTCATAAATGAATCCTCCTAATTTAATGTGATGCCTTAGTTGGCAGATTTACAGATAATGAAGCTAGGGCGAACTTCTAAAATAAGTTTGTCCAAATTTTTCGATTTTCACTGACTGCTAATTCCATCAGTCGTGCGTCCGCTCATTTCACTGGGATGAATGCGATAGATTGCGATCGCCTCTGCACGTCCCCAGGCATCGATCCAGGTTCGATTGATCGCAGGCGAAAGTGTTGGATTCTGCGTTTTGACAAATTGCATTACGCGATCGATGTCTTGCTGTTCAGTGAGGCGTTCAGCGCGACCATTCACAACAACACTGCGCCAGTGCAGCAGATCATTCTGAACTTCTTCGATCTGTAAGCAAACTTCTGGATTTGCATCCATATACTCAGTCTTCATTCCGACTGTGGTGAAGATATATATTGCTGAGTCTCTGAGGTAATAGTGCATAGGCACAACATAGGGATGTCCTTCACCCACAAAACCTAAGTGTCCATATCCTACTTTATGCAAGAGATCCATAATCTCTTTTGTGCTCATTTCATCGATACAGCAGATTCCACGTTTATGAAGTACACCCCGATTGCTCTTCTATTGCCGTAGGGACACGGCAGTGCCGTGTCCCTACCTCTATTGTGTACCTCACTAACCTGAAAAGTGCTGTATCTAACATAACTGTTCTCCATCGCAGGTTGCAGAATCATCGATCGCTACTAAAACTCTCTGATATACAAAGCCTTCCCCAATGCCAGAATGCGCGCGCTCGGAGGTGATTGTATGCAACAGTCCTTGCATACCCACTTTGACTGTAATAAAACAATCTGAGGAACTTATGAGGAGTTAAGAAAAGTTTGAGTTTGAGTTTAATAATAAATTAAGACTTCGTTGGTCTGAGAATAGCCCTAGAGTCTCCCGCAGAATAAATACAAGCATACCCAGCAACTTTAGACTGATGCAATGCTTCGGATGCGGCTTGATAAAGAGAAGGCAAATCCGTTCCATTATCTGGATATTGAGCAATTCCAGCGCTAAATGTGATCCGAAATTGAGTTTGCTCGGGAGCAACAAATTTTCTGTGGTGGAGCGTTGCTAATAATTGAGTGAGTCTTTGAATACCATCTGCCTTAATCATGCTAGATAAGGCAACCACAAATTCATCGCTTTCCCAGCGAGCAACGACTGCATTTTGCCTAAAAGTTTGCCGGAGCAATTGTCCCCACTGACGCATCACCATGTCGCCAGTATTGTACCCGTGACGATCGTTGATCTCTTTTAGATTGTCTAAGTCCAGAACTGCTAGACAGAGCGGCTGCTCGTGTTGATTTGCAAGTTGAAGGTATTTGTTTAAGTCTTGGGTTGACTTATTGCGGTTAGAGAGTTTGGTCAAATAATCTGTCTCAGCAGCATTCTGAAGGAGTTTGATCCGTTCTAGACGATTGATGATGCGACTGACCAATTCTGGCCCTACGATCGGCTTGCTCACAAAGTCATCTGCACCCACTGAAAACATTTGATTGACGATCGCGGCATCGGTATGCGCAGTCAAAAAAATGATCGGCAAGCGCCCCCAGCGCGAATTGTTGCGGATAATCTGGCAAAGCTCAATGCCGCTCACAGCAGGCATTTTCACATCTAAAATTAGCAGATCCGGTGAGCATGATTTCAACGTTTCCCAAAATCGTTGAGGATTGTTCAGCGTTGTTACGCTCAATCCCCAGGGTTCTAGGAACGCCTTTAGAGTTGCAAGAATCTGAGGATCGTCATCGACGACCATCACCCGTTGCTTTGCTGTCTCTGCTTGTTGTGCCGCTTGTGCGATCGCTTTCAGCACTTGAGCCGGGGGCAAGGGTTTGTGTAAAAAACTATGTCCGCCGAGTTGGGCAACTTCTAGGCGATCGGTTAATCGATCGTGACTGGTTAAAACGAGGACTGGCACAGCAGGAGTTTGATGACTGAGCTTTGCCAGCAGTCTTAAACTATCTGTTGTGGGATGACTAATATCGGGATCGAGTAGCACAACGGTAGGCGCATCCTGCTCAAGTTTCGTTTCGGCTTCGGAAAGTGTCGTGGCGATCGCGCTCCGAAATCCCCAGTCCACGGCTTCACACATCAACTGTTGGGCCAGTTGGCGATCGGCATCAACGATCAATAACAGAGGACGCTCATTCGCAAACAGAGACTCTTCCGGCTCGCTTCGTTCTGTAGTTAAGTCGTTCGATGCGCGATCGATTTCTTGACGCTTGGATAAGGCGCTGAAGGTTTGTGGTTGAATCGGTTGAGTCGCTTCATGAGACGTGAGTTGAGCCGTCTTGGTTGAATCGGCGATTGGTTTAAGCCGATAACCCAGTCCATAAACCGTTTCAATCAAATCTGTGGGAGCGCCGACCCCTCTAAATTTCTGCCGTAGCCCCTTAATATGAGTTCTCACGGCATCTTGGCCGGGAGCCTCTTCATACGCCCAGATTTGATCCAAAATTACGCTGTAGGTAAAGACTTGACGACCATTCCGCAAAAAGAACTCTAGGATCGAAAACTCCTTAGGACTTAAGGATAGAAGTTGCCCTGCGTAAGTAACTTCACGACTTGTCGGATCGAGCCGCAAACTACCCTTCTCCAGCACAGATTGAAAAGCCGTTCCTGTGCGACGCAGCAAGGCTCGAATTCGAGCAATCAATACCTCCTGATCGAGCGGTTTCACCATGTACCCATCGGCACCTGCATCTAGCCCGATCGCTTGATCGTGACCACTGCCTCGCCCTGTTACCACCAGAATTGGCATTTTATAGTCGTGCGCTCTGACTCTACGACAGAGACTTATTCCGTCTAGACGAGGGAGCGTAATATCTATCAGCAGTAAATCATAGTCATAAACGACAATCAGTTCCCAAGCTGCCTCACCATCGTTAGCAACTTCAACCACGTAATTTTGGTTGGAGAGAATGCAAGTAAGTAGGTCGGCAATTGCCTCATCATCTTCTACTACCAAAATTTTCATCAGTCTAACTCCTTTACCGACTGGTTGCGGTGTCAGGTGCTCGGCATCCTCCAATAATGATGGGAAATCATGAAATCAGGATGAAATGAAGTGCTAATCGCCAAAAATCTGCATAAATCTTCCTAAAGACGTAAATCTTGAATCGCTCATAGGTTTCTCATAGTCTGAGCGTAGCTTGAGAGATATATAAGAACTTAGTCATCCCCTAACCAAGGTGAAGGGCATAACAATCTGTTCTTCGTTGTGTTGATTCTTTAGGAGCTTAAAACCATGACCACTACTACTACTAAATCTCATCAATCTCTGCTAGAAACCTGCATTCAGAATTGCCTCGACTGTCTTCGTGAGTGTGAGCAATGCGGAACCGCTTGCTTAACCAGTGACATGGTGCAGATGATGGCTCAATGTATTAAGCTATGCCGCGATTGCGCTGATACCTGCGCCCTCTGCGCTCGGTTCATGGCTCGTAATTCTGACCTGCACGCTCAAATGTGTGCGGTTTGTGCAGAAGCGTGCGATCGCTGTGCGACTGAGTGTGAGAAGCACGACCACGAGCCGTGTAAGAAGTGTGCTAAAGCCTGCCGTCGTTGTGCTGAATCTTGCCGTCAGATGGCTAAAGCAACGGCATAAAACCATTTATTTACCGCATTGGCTGTTCCATGAGCGCGTCTTGCTTTGCACCAGCCAGCATTGAAACCCAGTTACCCTTCAAATGAGGTGGAGTTATGAATAAGAAGTTTTTGGTTTACAGCTTAGTCGGGCTACTTAGTAGTGGTGCTATTACTGGATTTGTCCTGATCAACAGCGAACAAGTTCAGTCATTACCTGCACCAGGAAATCCTCAACAACCCAGATCAGTCCGAGTCGATCAGCATTTTATCGAAATGATGATCCCGCATCACCAAGATGCGATCGCAATGGCTGATCTTGCTTTGATTCGTGGCAAACGCCCAGAAGTTAAAAAATTAGCCCAAGCGATTAAAAAAGACCAAACTCGTGAAATTCAAGAGATGCGTACCTGGTACAAACAGTGGTTCGGCAAAGAAGTCGCTGCACATTCAATGAATGACATGGGCATGATGGGAGACCACCACAACCAAGGGCAGGGCACAGGCTCAGGCATGATGGGTCAGGGTCAGGGCATGATGGGTCAGGGCATGATGGGTCAGGGTCAGTGCATGATGGGCCAGGGTCAGGGCATGAGGGGTCAGGGTCAGGGCATGATGGGTCAGGGCATGATGGGTCAGGGCCAGGGCATGATGAGCATGAAAACCGACCTCGACGCGCTCAAGAAAGCCCCGGACTTTGACAAGGAATTTGTGCGTCAAATGATTCCCCATCATCAAATGGCGGTGATGATGGCTCAGATGGCATCTGAGTGTGCTTCTCATCCAGAAATCCGTACTTTGGCTCAGTCAATCATCACATCTCAGAGCGCTGAAATCGCACAGATGCAAGGATGGTAACAAGCCTGGAATCGCGAGTTGTTCTATTCACAAGGAGGTCTTTATGCACCAACATGGTTCATCAAATCAGTCCCAGCCCGATCGGCAGCCAACTCGTCTCAGCTTGCCGATTAAGGTTGTGCTGTATGTGTCGATCGGGATTATTGCATACTTCCTAATTACAGAACATTTGGCACATTTAGCGGGCTTTTTACCGTACTCTTTACTGTTCATCTGTATATTCATGCACCTATTTATGCACGGATCACATGGGGGACATGGAGGCGGTAACAGCGGCAATAGCCCATCTCGCTGAAGGCAATTATTCGGACTCTGTAAATCAATTTATGTCCAGGAGATCGAACCATGAGAGACATGAGTAACGTTTCTGCTTACGGACTGTGGGGATTAGTGATTATTAATTCCCTGATATTTATCATCTTTGCCTTTAGTTTCACCAAGCCGCGTAACCCTAGAGATTGGCGATCGTTCGGGGCATTCTCAGCATTCATTGTGGCATTGTTCGCAGAAATGTATGGGTTCCCCTTAACGCTTTACCTATTATCAGGCTGGCTGCAAACCCGCTATCCAGGACTGAACATTTTTTCCCATGATTCTGGGCATCTTTGGTGGACATTGCTGGGGTGGAAAGGCGATCCTCATTTGAATCCGATTCATCTTTTGAGTAGCGTGTTAGTTTTTGGAGGACTGATTTATTTAGGAAATGCTTGGGAAGTTCTCTACAAAGCTCAACGAAGTCATACATTGGCGGTTTCAGGGCCCTATGCAACAATTCGCCATCCCCAGTATGTCGGCTTCATTGTCATCATGTTGGGCTTTCTACTGCAATGGCCCACTCTTTTGACATTGCTGATGTTCCCCATCTTGGTCACGATGTATATCCGATTAGCACACCAAGAAGAACGGGAGGCCTTAGCAGAATTTGGTGAGGAGTATGCCCGTTATGCCGCACTGACACCTGCATTTGTCCCCTGGGGTCATCGCAACAATCAGAAAAAACTAGCTCATTCACAGGAGTCTCATCATGACATCTAGTATTCTTTTCTATGACTAGGAACTGTGATTATCTTCGTGCAATTTTTTCCAAGCAAAGTTGAGTGTTCATTTTAATAGGTATAAAAATATGAGTGATCTAATTGTGATTGGCTTTCCTGATGAATTTAAGGCAGATGAAGTGTTGCTTGATCTCAGAAAACTAGAGCGGGAATATCTGATCGATCTAGAAGATGCAGCAATCGTGGTCAGAAAGAAAGATGGCAGAGTCAATATTAAACAAACTCAAGAACTCGTTACCGCTGGCGCGTTAAGTGGCGGCTTCTGGGGACTGTTAATCGGCTTGATGTTCTTTGAACCAATGCTGGGAATTTTGGGTGCAGCAGTGGGTGCCCTTTCCGGTGCCTTAACGGATATCGGCATTGATGACAACTTCATTCAAGAGTTGGGTAACACGATCGAACCTGGAACCTCTGCCATTTTTGTTTTGGTGAGAAAGTCTACACCTGACAAGGTTTTGGACGACTTGAGCAAATTTGAGGGAAAAGTCCTACGAACTTCGTTATCCCACGAAGATGAGGCACAACTTCAGGCAGTTCTTACGAAAACCAAAGGAGGGTAAGTCGTAGATCCAAGAAATCTCGAAGTCACCACGTATCATTCTGAAAGGAGATTCTATGTTTCACAAAATTCTTGCTGCATAGATATGTCTAAAACAGGTAAGCGTGTATTTGATGAAGCGTTTGACGAAGCAAAATCGAATCAAGCCAACCTCATGTTGGTGCATATTATGTCACCCGGTGAGGAGGGGTGTCCAGACATTAGCAGCAGCTACTAGCATTATTACTCCATATCAATGAGGACTCACAATGGAATGGACGGTTGGATGGTGGCAGGTTTCAGTTCAACGAGTGTATCCCACAACTACACAACTGTCTCAAACCTATAACAAAGCTGCCATCTGGTGGCATCAACTTGTTCGTCTTCTGGGTTATCGTCATACTTATCGAGAGCTATGGCGATCGCTAAAAAACGCTGATATTTTGCTTCACTGGCAAGATAACCTGAACATTTGTGATTGTGGTATTGGCACAGCGAACTTCAGTCTGGCATTTGCTCAAACTATTAATCCAACAATACAGATTACTGGAGTCGATATCTCATCGGAGATGCTCAAAATAGCCCATCAACAACTCAGTCAGGCAAATATTCGTCATCAAATCTGTCAAAGTGATGTGAATACGTTGCCATTTGCAGACCATTCTTTTGATGGTGTCATGAGTGCCTATATGCTTGAACATTTACTGAATCCAGTACAGGGATTACAAGAAATGGTCAGAGTTTTGCGTCCGGGCGCACCATTAGTTCTTGTGGTGACTCGATCTGGACTACTCGGCTCACTCATTCAGTGGCATTGGGGCAATCGATGTTTCAACCAGGAAAAACTCTCAGCCCTGATACGTGAAGCCGGGTTAAATCGTGTTCAGTTTTTATCGTTCCCCATAGGATTAGCTCGCTTCACCAGTATGGCTTGTATCGGCTTTAGGAAATCATGATATTTCTAAAAATCTGGTGTTTGGCGATCGGCTTTCCCCTGATCTATTTTATGCGGCTCAAATCTGTCATTGAAACTCTCCTTGAACTGGATGCAGGCTTCCTAATTATTATTAGCTTTGTGGTACTCGTACTCACCCAACAAGCATAACTGTACAGATTACTGCCCGAACAGTGAAGCTGAACTGGTTGAAAAGTGGAGAAAAGCATTGCTGATTGTCCAAAACGTTTTTCTTGACTGAACCACACAAAAATAAGGATTTGACATTATGAAACTTCAACTAAAAGTTCCTGGAATGACCTGTGGTGGTTGTGTAAACACCATCACTAAAGCGATTAGAACAGTCGATGCTAAAGCTACCGTTCAGGGCGATCCAAAAACCAAGATTGTATCAGTAGAAACTCAAGCCTCAGAAGCTGCAATCAAGGATGTAATTACGGCGGCTGGCTACCAAGTGGCTTAACAAAGTTCTGAACGGACAAAACAACCTCACTACGCATTCATGAGAGCCATATGCCCATTAAAGCCACTCACCAACATCCCCTAACCCGCCGAAACTTTATTCGAGGGACTGGACTTGCAGGCGGACTTGTCATCGGAAGCGGAATTCACAGCCTGCTATCCAGTTGTTCGCCTCAATCTTCCACCACAGAAATGGCTCAGGGGAACACCGTAGCCCGTGGCCCGAATGCAAAATTTATTCCCGATATTGAAATCAACCTGAAGGCTGCACCGACAACGGTTCCAATCTTGCCGGGACAAACGACCCAAGTTTGGTCTTACGCAGCACAACTGGTCAAGGGCGATCCAAACAGCTTACAAACCATTCCCGATAGTTATTTAGGCCCGATTATTCGCGTTCGCAAAGGTCAGCGCGTGCGGGTCAACTTCCAAAATAACCTTCCTCAAGGGCAAGCCAGCATTGTGCATTGGCATGGATTGATTTTGCCAGAGGAGATGGATGGGCATCCTCGCTTTGCAATTCAGCCTGGACAGACCTATGTCTACGAGTTTGAGGTGATTAATCGGGCAGGGCTAAACTGGTTTCATCCTCATCCAGACGGGCTTACAGGGCAGCAAGCCTATGCTGGCTTGGCGGGGCTATTTATAGTGACGGATCAAGAAGAAGCGACCCTTAATCTACCCACCGGGGCTTATGAGATACCGATCGTACTGCAAGATCGCACCTTAGATACCGATAATCAACTTCTATATCTCGGTAGCAAAATAGGTACTCCCCGTAACAGCAATATGGGCGGGATGCAACAGGGTAATTCAGGTCAATCCAGCAACGGCATGATGGGTGACATGAGCAGCATGATGGGCTTTTTAGGTCAAAAGATATTCGTGAATGGCAAGCCTAACTTCACACTTTCTGCGGCGACACGAGTCTACCGCCTCCGCATCTTAAATGGTTCTAATTCACGTATCTATAAGCTGGCGTGGAGCAGTGGCGAACTGCTTACCGTAATTGGCACCGATGGTAGCTTGTTGACTCATCCCACCAAGCGAAAGTATGTCATGTTAGCTCCAGGTGAGCGGATTGATATTTGGGCAGATTTCAGCAAGTTGAAAGTTGGGACAGAAGTTTCTCTGAATAGTTTGGCCTTTTCAGGAGCAGAGAATGTAGGGGGTACCAATATGGGCGGCATGATGAGTTCTGGCAATGCCCCGGAACTTGGTTCAGCGATGATGCTATTCAACGTCAAGATTGAGCGGGAAGAAAAAGAATCTCTGCGACTCCCCACTCAACTAGCAGCCCTACCACTATTGCGTCCAGAAGATGCCGTTAATGCCACCCAGCCACGACCTATTGAGCTTTCTTTCAAAGGTATGAAATGGGTGATTAATGGGCAGCCCTTTGAAATGAATACTGCATTACCGCAAGAAACCGTAAAGCTAAATTCGATCGAACAGTGGGAGATTGTCAATAAACTCAATCCCGGAGCCATGATGGATGCGAAGGGGATGGCGCACCCCATCCATCTACACGGTGTACATTTTCAAGTCATTAGTCGGGAAGTGCTGCCAGAACTTGCCGCAGGGTGGCAAACTGTCAAGGATGGCTATGTAGACGAGGGCTTAAAGGATACTGTAATGGTAATGCCGGGTGAGCGAGTGAAACTGCTCATGAAATTTGAGAAATACAGTGGCTTATTTGCATACCACTGCCATACCTTGGAGCATGAAGATGCTGGCATGATGAGGAATTATCGAGTCAAGGAATGACTGGGCATCTATCAGTCTCATCCACGGAACGAGTTATGAGGTGTCTAAACCAACGGTCATCGGCATTGGATCAGGAGATATAAAGTTTTGACATAAATCTTTCTTTGTTGCTTGCTTTTAGACTTATCTTGACCCATAATTTTAATTATGAACTACCGAAATTACATCACAATACCTCTATCAGCAGTTGATGGATAGTTGGAACAAAGGTAGCGGTGATCTTCGATCGATGAGCAGTAGTTTTGCCTCAGTATTGCTGTGGAACTTTACAGATTGGCTCTGGAGATTCCTACTTCACAAGTATTTCACATGAATAATATCCGGCGTAGATGTCTTTTGAGTTGGCAAATTCCGTTGATCGGATTTTGGTTAACGTTTCTCCTGGGTTTAGGATTCAGTTACTCCAATCAAGACATTAGACCAGAAGTGCAGTCTGTGGGATTGGTAGTATTCACTGTGTTAGTGGTAATTGGTAGTTATTACACTGTTCTAGCTTTTCGCTCTTGCCAACGCTACAGAAACAAAGATTATCTCAAATATGCGATCGCCGGATTATTAGCCAATCTCTTTCTAATCTTTTTTGTTGTAACTAGCGTTAAAATCTATAGCCTGAGTCATCCTTTGAATATAACAAAGCATTCCCTAGAGGAATTCAAGCCTCGGTCAAATGCGTCTAAACTTCCAATTTGGATTGATACCGATCCAGCCTGCGGTCAAAGCGCAACTAATGATGTGGATGATTGTTGGGCATTGATGATGGCACTCCGATCGCCAGAACTCAATCTTCGGGGCATCAGCACAACTTTTGGCAATACCAAAGGTGAAACTGCTCTTCAAGTTGCGCGTCAAGTGATCGGGCATTTGGGAGGGGCGGCTCGAACGCCTATTTATGAGGGTAGCCACGATCGAGGAAGCCCAGAGTGGAAATCGACGCAGGCATCAGAGGCGATCGCCTCCATATTACGCCAAGAAAAGCTGACGATTATTGCCCAGGGGCCCCTTACAAACATCGCAACGGTCATTATCAATCATCCCGATGTGGTCAGAAATGTGGAGCGCATTGTGATGGTGGGAGGAAAACGACCTGGTAATTTATTCCATCCCGGAGAGCAATGGTGGTTTCATTTCCGTTCAATATCCGCAAAGATACACCCGCTGCCAAAATTGTTTTGGACTCTGGCATTCCGTTGATATTAACCCCGTTTGAACTAGCGACAAAGGTGACGATTACGCGATCGGATCTAGACAAATTAGGATCTGGTGATGAAGCCGCTCATTGGTTGCGTCAGGCAAGTCAATCGTGGATGTCGTTTTGGGAAGATCGTCTGCACAAACAGGGATTCTGTCCCTTTGATGCGCTGGCAGTTGGCTACGTCACCATGCCTGACTTGTTTGGCTGTGAGATTTTACCCGCACGCATTGGTTTTAGTATATTTCTCGAACCGTTTGGTCTCGGTCACGATCTAGAAGTGGCACAGGATATTAAAGGGTCACAAGTATATTACTGCTCCGATATCGATCAACGATTTAAAGACCGTTTGATTGAGCGTTTGATAACTCATAGAACAGTTAGTAATGATATTTGAGTGGACTACTTTATCAAAGCGATCGCCATCCCTAAATTGCTCCTAACTGTCAAAAAATTAGTTTAACAAAGGTTTGTATTATGCTTTTGAATATTGCATTGATTGTCACTCATTTGGTCATTCCCGTCGGCTTCCTGATTTGGCTTTGGCAGGCACAATTTGAGAGTAAATTCACTTGGGTAATCAATCTTTTCATGGTCTTGCTCTATAGTCTTTTTATCTTTCTCAATGGACGGTGGGACTGGTTAAGTTATTACTTCAGGTTTCTATTGCCAATCGTATTTGTCATAGCAGCATATAAGTCTTTCATCAAAGCCAAGTCTTTACCACTTTACCCTCCAAAAACGTTTAAAAATTATCTTGATTTAGGAATCAGCGCTTTAGTTGTGATGCTATTTATAGCTAGTCTAAAGGGTTATTTTTTTACTGGCTCATCTATCGATCTGTCTTTTCCATTAAAGAACGGTGTATATTATGTTGCCCACGGAGGAAATAGCCCCATTATCAATTATCACAACACTCATCCGACACAACGATATGCCTTGGACATCACGAAACTAAATGTTCTGGGAGCTAGAGCAAATGGGCTTTACCCACGATCGCTAACCGATTATGCCATTTTTGGAGAGACGCTCTACAGCCCTTGCGATGGGACAATCGCCAATCTAGTCAACGACTTGCCTAATCTCGTTCCGGGGGAAAGCGACCGAAAAAATCTCGCTGGAAACCACATTCTACTGAAATGTAAGGGTACTGATATCTTAATGGCTCATCTTCTGAAAAGTAGCATCACTAGCCAAGTCGGATCGCTAGTCAAATCAGGAGATGCGATCGCTAAAATTGGCAATTCAGGAAACACCGGCGAACCACATCTCCATATCCATGCCCGAAAAGCAAACACAGGAAAATCGATTTTAGATGGAGAAGGACTGCCAATCACATTTGACGGCAAGTTTTTGGTTAGAAACAGTTTGCTTATTTCAAAGTAAAGCGATGCTTTAATTTATTTAATTCGCTTCAACCTACTCCCATAATTTAAACTCGATCCTCTTCATTATTAAGTTACCAAAAATTCGGCAAAAGTAGAAGAGGCTTGCAGCCTCTCCCTAAGATGTCAAATGGGTTCTATAGAGTTGGAGTATCTATGAGGTTGCTAGTTAGAAATTTCAAACCCATCAGCTAATTTAGTTATGCCCTCCGATAGGTACGCAGCATTTCATTATTTGTCTAACATAAGTTGCCGAGATATATGCTTTAGGGCAAAGCAAAATGACATTTATACGAACGTGGCGATTCATCACACTGATGCTGGCTTCATTTAGTCTGAGTTTGTCTATGACACATTTGCTAGAGTTGCCGCAAAGAATGCAGTTTGACCAGCAACTTTGGGTGAGAGTAACAGTTGTTGAAAATGTTTATAAGTTGTTTGGCTCAGTCGGTGCAGTTTTTGAAATTACAGCGATTATTACGGCAATTATGCTGGCATTTCTGGTTCGCAAACAGGGTTCAACTTTTTACTGGACGTTGGGCGGAGCGATTGTATTGGTGCTGGCATTTCTGAGTTGGATAATGTTTGTTGCGCCAATGAATGTTGAATTCGCAAAATGGTTGACGAATCCCATTCCAATGGATTGGATGCGGTATCGTGACCAATGGGAGTATGCACACGCAGTCAACGCCTTGATCAAAATCATTGGGCTAAGTTTGATCGTGATTTCTGTGATTGTAAAAACGCCGAAAAAGAGACCGAACCCGCTATGAGCGATCGCAACCAACCAGAATCGGCCTTGGATCGAGAGCGCTGCGAAGTGCTGCAACAGTGGGAAGATTGGCTAGAAATGCCGCTGCTGGTGCTGAGTTTTGCCTGGTTAGGATTGTTGATCGTCGAGCTAGTTTGGGGGTTAAATTCTTTGCTAGAGGCGATCGGAACTACTATTTGGATCGCCTTTATCCTGGATTTTGGTATCAAATTTATCCTCGCTCCTCGCAAACTCTCTTACCTGAAACACCACTGGTTAATCGCCTTCTCGCTGCTGATTCCAGGGTTGCGAATCTTTCGGATTTTGCGAGTTATCCAGCCTTTGCGATCGATTCATGCGGTTCGAGGATTCCAGTTGGTTCGTTTGACGATCCGAACCAGTCGGGGAATGCGATTGCTCTCTGCTAGTTTCCAGCGTCGAGGATTTGGCTATGTGGTGGCGTTAACTGCGATCGTCACCCTAATTGGCGCGGCTGGAATGTATGCGTTTGAGCGCAAACTTCCTGATGGTACTGGTGGTATCAGTGACTATGCTACGGCGCTGTGGTGGACGGCAATGTTGATGACGACGATCGGCTCTGATTACTTCCCGAAAACGGCGGAAGGGCGGGTGCTGTGTTTTTTGCTGGGGTTGTATGCGATCGCAGTATGCGGTTATTTGACAGCAACACTGGCAACATATTTTATCGATCGCGATGCGGAGAATGGCGACGCAGAAATAGCGGGTACAAAATCAATTCAAGCTTTGCAAGCAGAAATTAGCGCACTGCGAACAGAGATTCAAGCCTTAACACGACACAATTTAGATCGTTGAATTGCTAAGAATCATATAAATTTAACTTTGCTTTCATAAAAACTATTCCTTAAGAACAGTACCTTCGCCAATTTTAAAGTACAAACTAATAATAGGAGAAATAATTAATGTCTAAAACAAAGATAATAACTCGTACCATGAACACGATCAAGATTGAAATTTTGGGTACAGGCTGCAAAAAGTGCCAACGGCTAGAGGCAAATGCTAAACAAGCTCTGGCAAATCTTAATCTAACTGCTGAGGTTCTGCATATTACTGACCCTGTTGAAATTGCAATGCGCGGTGTGATGTCTACTCCCGCCATGACAATCAATGGCAAAGTTGTTAGCAAAGGTCAAGTGATAAGTCCAGAACAAATTCAACCCCTATTGCAGCATTAGAGAGGTAAATTGATGTTCGATCCATTTTATCCCTTCGATTGGTTTGCAACTCAGATTGTTACCCAACTCTTGGGATTGCCGATCGCATCGCATTTAGGATCGAGTCTGCACTTCTTTCTTTACGATGTGCCAAAAGTCTTAACATTACTGATTGTAATCAGCTTCATTGTTGGGACATTTCAAAGCTTTTTAGAACCAGAGCGCGTTCGCTCTTTGCTAGAAGGAAAGCGCACTTTTGCGGGCAATGTCTTGGCGGCAATAGTAGGAATTGTCACGCCATTCTGTTCTTGTTCTGCGGTTCCTTTATTCATCGGATTCTTAGAAGCAGGTGTGCCTTTAGGTGTCACCTTTTCTTATCTGATAGCAGCGCCAATGGTAAATGAAGTTGCTATTATCCTGCTGTGGGGATTGTTTGGACTAAAGGTGACACTGATCTATATCGGTTTTGGTGTGGGTTTGGCGATCGCCTCTGGATACATCATCGGACTCCTAAAATTAGAAAAATGGGTGGAACCATTTGTTTGGGAACTGCAAAAATCTCGTCAAGCAATTCCTCTAGAAGGGGAAGACACTCTAGAACCTGTGGCACTGACTTGGAGGCAAAGATTTGAGCAAGGACAGTTTCAATCCAGCGAAATTGTGCGATCGGTATGGCTCTATGTGGTGGGTGGAATTGCGATCGGTGCAGGGATTCATGGTTATGTGCCGACAGATTTTATCATCAAGTATGCAGGCGCGAATAATCCTTTCGCAGTACCGATCGCCGTAATCTTGGGCGTGCCACTCTATGCGAACATTGCGGGTGTCATGCCGATTACCGAAGCTTTAGTAAATAAAGGAATGCCTATGGGTACAGTTTTAGCCTTCACAATGGCAGTAACAGCGCTATCTCTTCCTGAAATAGTGATTCTTAAAAAAGTTTTGAAACCTCAACTATTAGCCGTATTTATCGGGTTAATGACCGTTGGTATTATCAGCATTGGCTATATATTCAATTCTCTACTTATGTAACTAAATATCAGTTCAATAAACGCCATTTCAGACGTGCAAAGCGTTGAATCAACCTTAGCTGATTTTGTTAATCGCAATTATTTAGTCTTTAATAAAACAATTCAAACCCATGAAAAAAAAGCTTTCTTTTCTTGACCGTTTTCTGACTGTATGGATTTTTCTCGCAATGGCGATCGGCGTATCGATCGGGATGCCGAGAATGGTGACGCAGAAATAGCGGGTACAAAATCAATTCAAGCTTTGCAAGCAGAAATTAGCGCACTACGAACAGAGATTCAAGCCTTAACACGACACAATTTAGATCGTTGAATTGCTCAGAATCATATAAATTTAACCTTGCTTTCATAAAAACTATTCCTTAAGAACAGTACCTTCGCCAATTTTAAAGTAAAAACTAATCATAGGAGAAATAATTAATGTCTAAAACAAAGATAATAACTCGCAATATTTTAGTGCTTTCTTTTGTGAGTCTGTTTACAGATGTAGCCAGCGAGATACTTTATCCTGTCATGCCAATCTATTTAAAAACGATTGGTTTTTCAATTGTTTTAATAGGCGTATTAGAAGGTTTTGCGGAAGCAACCGCAGGATTGAGCAAAGGGTATTTCGGGAATTTGAGCGATAACACAGGAAAACGTTTACCATTCGTGCAAATTGGTTATCTGTTTAGTGCTGTTTCCAAACCAATGATGGCGTTGTTTACTTATCCTTTATGGGTATTCTTGGCACGTACAATTGACAGATTAGGGAAAGGTGTAAGAACAGGCGCAAGAGATGCTTTATTATCTGATGAAGCAACTCCTGAAACAAAAGGAAGAGTATTTGGTTTTCATCGGTCTATGGACACATTAGGTGCTGTCCTTGGACCATTATTAGCCTTAGTCTATTTAACCTATCGTCCTAATGATTATAAAACACTTTTCTATATTGCATTTTTTCCAGGAGTGATTTCTATTGCATTTACTTTTTTAATCAAAGAAAAACAAAAAGTACAAACTGTACAAAAACCTAAAACTGGTTTACTCGACTTTGTAAAATACTGGAAAGCAAGCCCTGCAACCTATCGAAAATTAGTAGCAGCATTATTAGTATTTACCTTATTTAATAGTTCGGATGTGTTCTTGCTTCTAAAAATTAAGGAATCAGGGCTTAACGACACAGTTGTAATCGGAACTTACATTTTCTATAACTTAATCTATGCTATATCTTCTTATCCTTTGGGAGCTTTAGCGGATAGAATTGGTATGAAAAAAATATTGGTTTCGGGATTGATTTTATTTGCAATAGTTTATGTAGGTATGGCTTATGCTGAAAGCCAGTTGGTTTTTCTAGTCTTGTTCTTTTTATATGGAATATACGCAGCAGCTACAGAAGGGATTGCTAAAGCATGGATTACTAATATTTGCCAAAAGAACAATACAGCAACAGCCATAGGCACTTATACTGCATTTCAAAGCCTTGCAACATTATTAGCGAGTTCTTTTGCAGGACTTATCTGGTTTTATGTTGGCTCATCTGCAATGTTTTTGTTAAGTGGAATGATGGCTCTAGTTGTGGCAATTTACATTTCCAAATTTAAGAACTAAACGGAACTCATGCGTATCTTTTATTTTTGAATATATCAGCTTTCTTCACAGTTTCCTCACCTTTGTTGAATATCATAAAATATAGTCCAGATTATTCTTATTGATGAGGATAAACCTTATGAAATGGCAACAATTAATTCTAGCTTTCCTAGCGACGATTTGCTTAATATTTGCAGGCAATGCCTTGGCTCAGACTGATATCAATATCAACAATACCAACCTCATCCGCTTTGGTGGAAATATCATCGTAGCAGAGAATCAGGTTGTCGAAAATGCTCATGCTTTTGGCGGAAGTGTTACGGTTTCTCCTAATGCCAGAGTTTTGGATACTGCGATGGCTTTTGGCGGGGATGTCATCCTGAAAAAAGGAGCGCGGGTGGAGGGTGATGCTTACTCTTTTGGTGGCAAAATCGTACAGGAACCAGGTGCGATCGTTAATGGTGAACGCGCTACATTCAGCGATCGACATGGCATGATGTATGGCTCCGATCGAGGCAGAAGTAGCTTCTTCGCTCAGTATTTTTTCAGCGCCCTTTTTAGAACTTGTTCCGCAGTAGTAGCAGCTATTCTCGGACTGATTATTTTGCATAGCAGCCCACAATTCCTACCGAATTTGGCTACACAATTGCGTCAACGTCCCGGTTTGACAGCTTTATGGGGTCTTGGGGCGATCGTCTCCTTTGTTTTCGCCACGGTGTTTCTAGCGATTACGCTGATTGGGATTCCCCTGATTCCACTCCTGAGTTTGACGGCGGTTGTCACGGCTCTAGTTGGCTCATTGGGTGTGGCGCTTTTTGTCGGTCAACGTGTACTTGGTAAGGGCGATAAGGGCGATCGATCTTTGCAGCAGCAGTTTTTGGTCGGTTTGGCGATTTTGACAGTTCTGACACTAATTCCATTTTTCGGAGGGTTAGTAGTTTCCCTCATCAATCTGTTCGGATTGGGTGCGATCTTGCTGTGGCAATTTGGTAGAGAAAAACCGCAAATAGTTACTCAGTAATTAGGATCGCAGAAATTTTCATAATTCAATCTCAAAAGAAATTTATGATATTTGGAAAGTCGATTCAGACCATATTGATCGGACTTGCGATCTGGTTTTGCCTCTTAGTTGGACTTGGGCAAAGCCCGACAATTGCCGCCATTCGCGAACTAGAGGAAGCACCAGGACAGATGGTTTATCAATCGCGGCAAACCCTCACAGATCAGCATGGCCATAACTGGCAAGCGATCGCCTTTAAACGCATCAGTGCAGATAACCAGACGAGTTTCGATCTGCGATTGGTGGGTTTTCCTGGAGTGGTCAAGATCGATCGCAGCCAACCCCTCACTCTGACTGATTCGCTAGGAAAAACACTCACAGCTACCGAAGCTTCTAGTGATATTTTCACCGAGTCAGCCCTTCCAGAACCCAACGTGGGACAGTATGACCTCCAGCCATTATTACCGCAATTGCAAGCGGAGATTCCTCTGAAATTATCATTGCCAACTATCGGTGGTGAACCTGTTAGCTTGTCAGTCCCACCATCTTTAGTCGAAGAATGGCAGGCTGTTGGCAGTTATAAATCATCATAGAAAACCCACAATCGAGCTGAGAAAAATTAGCGATGCCATTTACCACAGAACAATTTCTTCGAGTTTTCGAGAAATATAATCAAACTATATTTCCGATGCAGTTTGTACTAACTTTAGTGGGGATTGTGGCGGTTGGACTGGTAGTAAGTCGAAAATCATTTGCAAACAAAACCATTTCGGGATTACTCGGTTTTCTCTGGCTGTGGGCAGGCATTGTTTACCATTTGACTTTTTTCACAAAAATAAGTCCACCAGCTTATGTTTTTGGCGCGCTGTTCGTTTTTCAAGGCTGGTTGTTTTTATACGAAGGTGTGGTGAGAAATCGTTTAAGTTTTCGCGCTAGCCAGAAATTTTACGGCTTCCTTGGGGCGATTTTTATCACTTATGCGCTGGTGATTTATCCGTTAATCGGCTACGCGCTGGGGCGAACTTTTCCAGCATCGCCAACGTTCGGTACGCCTTGCCAGACAACCATTTTCACGTTCGGCTTGCTACTCTGGACCGACAAAAAAATTCCGTTGATTTTATTGATTGTTCCCATTTTGTGGTCGATCGTCGGAACTTCGGCGGCTTTGAATTTTGGGATTAAAGAAGATTTCGGATTGCTCGTCGCAGGAACGATCGGAACAGCTTCGATCGTTGGGCGCAATTTAACGCCGAAAATGGAGAAGTCATATTAACACAATATGAAAAGTGAAACCAAATTGACGCTGATTAAAATCATTCACACTGCGATCTGGATCTTCTTCAATTTTGTGATTTTCTATATGCTGTATGCCGCACTCGCCAATAAACTAGATATCTGGCTCTGGATCGGTTATGGATTTGTATCTCTAGAAGGGCTAATCCTACTAACGTTTAGATTCGTCTGCCCGTTAACTTTGATTGCACGGAAGTATTCAAATTCAACCAAGGATAATTTTGCAATTTATCTTCCTAATTGGCTATCTAAGTATACGTTTTTAATCTATACAACTATTTTTTCGATCGCTACGATTATCACAATCTATCAACTTCTGAATCAACAAACATAGGTAAGTATCATGTGGATTAAGTGGATTGCAATTATTGGTGTTTTAATCCTAGTCAGCTTGGGAATTGCTGCCGTTTATGGCAAATTTAGGTGGCAGTCAGATACCGATCGCCTACGAGCCAAATTAACAAATGGACGGCGAACAATTAAGCCTCAAATCTATGACCAAAAAGAGATCGAAGGCTTACCAGAACCCGTACAGCGATTTTTTCGGACAGTAATTAAGGACGGACAAGCGATCGTGGCGGCGGTCAAACTCTCTCAGCAGGGACTGTTCAATATGAGTGAAACTGAGAACAAGTGGAGTCCGTTTACTGCCACTCAATTTGTGATTACTCAACGTCTAGGTTTTGATTGGGATGCACGCATCCAGATGGCTCCAGGAGTTAATGCCTTTGTTCATGATACCTATCTCTTAGGAGAAGGCAGCTTACACGCATCATTACTCGGTCTTTTTACCGTTGCAAAAATACCCAGTACGCCTGAAGCGAACCAAGGTGAATTATTGCGGTTCTTTGCTGAGGCTCCTTGGTATCCCACTGCACTATTACCCAGTCAAGGTGTGCGCTGGGAGGCGATTAATGACACCTCTGCTCGCGCTACTTTGACGGATGGTGCAACCACTGTCTCCGTCGTATTTCAGTTTAATGCTGAAGGGGCGATCGCCACTATGCGGGCTGAGGCTCGTTATCGTGACAAGTTGACTGCGATGCCTTGGTGCGGTCGATTCTGGGAATATTCAGTTCGCAATGAGATGCTGATTCCTTTAGAAGGCGAAGTGGGATGGGAGTATCCAGAAGGCATTCGGCTCTATTTTAAAGGAAAAATTACAGAGATTAACTATGAGTTCGCGTCGTGAGGGATGGCGATCGAGACAAATGGATAGATGGGCATTTAATACAACTACAAATTCTTTCATAACAAAGGATAGCTCATGAAAAAAATACCTTTCTTTACACAACCCTTGTTCCTGTTGGGAATATCTTTGCTGCTTTATATAACAGCACTTAGCTTGCCAGCCCTTACTTTTAAAATAGTCGAACACAGGGCAATGCACACAAATTCTATCTATATCATGAAAGGGCTTGAAGTTACGGCGTGGGGAATTCTCGGATTGTTATTTCTGCAATGGCCAGCGATTGGCTGGTTAGCTAATCCGCTTTATTGGTTTTCCTGTGTATTGTTCGCATATAAGAAATACAAATTATCAACCGCTGCTGCTTTTATTTCAATTATTTTAGGTTTTGCTGGAACAATCTCAGCGTACTGGTTGGCCTTACCTAATGGTAGTAATCCATATAGTCATATGATATTAACTAAGTTGCTTCCTGGTTTCTGGTTATGGCTTGCTGCTCCAGCATTTCTGATGATTATTAGTGGTATTGCTGATTGGAAATACCGGAATCGCCTCGTGTGAAGTAGCCCTGCAAGTATGTAGTCACACTTAACGAAAACTTCAGATTAAAGGATGCCGATTATGAACAGAGAACAGTTTATAAGCATTGCCGGCGGGACAATAATTGCAGCCGTGACAACAGCTTATTTGTTGAGCGATAAAAGTAATCTTTCAAGAGCAAATATCAAACCGTCAGACGATCGCACCGAAACTCTCCAGCCAGACGAAAAAGAGATTTTGCTTCTCGCCTCCCTTGCGCCCAGCGGCCACAACACTCAGCCCTGGTTTGTCCAATATCTCGAACCTTACCACTGGATTATCGGCAACGATCGCACTAAATGGCTGCCGGCTGTCGATCCGACTCAGAGAGAAACGATATTATCGATCGGCAGTTTCATCCAAAATCTGGAATATGCCGCTGGTGCTTTTGGCTACCTCTGCGATTGGAATTTACTCGCTACCACCAATCAGGACGATCGGGTGATGGCAGTAAAACTGATTAAACAAACATCAAAAAATGCTTTTGATACTGCAAAAATCAAAAATCGCCGCACAGTTCGTTCCGACTTTTTAAGCGATGTGCTGAAACCAGAAGACCTCAAATATCTCGTCAATTCAGAACCAGAATTTATTCATTATCTACCTAACACGAGCCAAGAAAGTGAATTTATCAACGAACAAACAATCGAAGCAAACCGCTTGCAAGCCGATCGCGATCCGGCACAGCAAGAGTTAGCCGACTGGATCAGATTCTCTACTAAGAATGCCGAGAAATATCGCGACGGACTGACAACAGCAAGTATGGAAATAGCAGGAATTCCGGGTTGGGTTGTGCGGAATTTTTACCACACAGAAAATGTGATGAAAAAGGATTTCCGAGAGGTAGGCATTGATAAAGTTAAAAAGCAAGTATCGGAATCGGCAGGTTGGATTCTAATCACCAGCAAGGACAATTCAGTGGCGACGCTGCTCGAAACTGGTAGAAGAATGCAACGACTTTTCCTGAAAGTGCGGGAAAAAAGTATTGCCATTCATCCGATGACACAAATCTTGGAAGAATCATCAACGCGGCAAACGCTAAATCAAGCGATTGGGATTAGTGAAAATATTCAATTCATTTTGCGAGTTGGTTATTTGAAGAATTACCCAGAACCAGTTTCGCTACGCCGCCCCGTTGATTGGTTTGTGCGGCAATGATGGATACAGGTATTTGTTTATTTAATCATTTTGAACCAATGGAGACAAAACAATGAGATCGAAACGATACTGGTTGCTGGCGTGTTTGGTAGCTTTGAGCATATTTTCTGGCTGCTATTTCAATATTGGTAATAACGGGGTTAGAGGCTCTGGAATCGTCAAAACCGAATCCCGAAAAGTTGCTGAATTCTCATCGATTTCCTTTAAATCTGTGGGGATGGTCAAGGTACAGCAGACGGGAAAAGAGTCCCTCACAATCAGCGCCGAGGACAACCTCCTGCCCCTCCTGGAGGGTCGCGTGACCGATCGCACCCTGTATCTCCGCAGCGTGAACGATGCCGCCATGAATCCGACCAAGCCCATTGAGTTCGTCGTGCAGGTCAAGAGCTTGGAGGGCTTGAACATGAGCGGTGTCGGCAGTATTGAGGCAAAGGGTATCCAAGGAAAGCGGTTGTCGGTTTCACATAGCGGCGTAGGGAGTGTGACGATCGCCGGAAGCGCCGATGTACTGGATCTCACCCTTTCTGGGGTCGGAGGCTTCCAGGGCGAGGAGTTCAAGACTAAGCAGGCTACGGTTCAAAGTAGCGGTGTGGGGAGCGCTGTGGTCAATGTGAGCGAGCAGTTGGACGCGGATGTATCCGGCGCAGGGTCAGTAGAGTATGTCGGTTCTCCTCAAGTCCAGGAATCTGTGCGCGGCGTGGGGTCAGTCAAAAAACGGTAGCTTTTAGCAAGCCACAAATTGATTTGGCTTCAGCATTCCGGGCCTTCATAAAAACTATGCCTTAAGAAGAATACTTTCGTCAATTTTAAATGGTAAGCTAATAACAAAATTACATTATCCTGTGGCTTAGTAAAAACTATAAGTCTCAAAAAATAGTGAACAAAGGAGCTCCAATGACAACAAAAACAGGGCTGTGGATTGACCATAAAAAAGCTAGTATCCTGGCTATTACGAAGAAAGGGGAAGAGAAGAAGGAGATAGTATCTGATGTAGAAAAACAGCTTCGGCGATCGGGTGATTCACCGCTTAAGGGTAGCTATGAATCATCTCAAGTACCCGCAGATGATAGTCGCCAAAGATATTTTACGGGAGAACTCAATACTTACTACGATGAGGTGATTGCGTGTATTCGTGATGCAGATTCTATTCTGATATTTGGCCCTGGTGAGGCAAAGGATGAACTGAAAAAACGTCTTGAAGGACATCACCTAGGTGGACGTATCGTCGGTATTGAGACAGTTGACAAGATGACGGATAATCAGATTGCGGCAAAGATTCGACAACACTTTGCCGAGTAGCGATAAGCAGCAAAAATATCGATCGCAAATCAGTTGAGTAGATCCCAAAAAATTAACTGATTAATCCCCAACTCTCGATGTTTTAGGATTTACCAGAAATCATCAAGCATATCTGGTGGTTGCGCGATCGAATAACGGGTTGGGGCTGGGTTTGTCGATCGTCCGTTATTTGGTAGAGGCGCATAGCAAAGAGGTGCGAGCCGAGAGCGCAGGGCTGGGAAAAGGCGCTAATTTCACAGTTTCCTTACCTTTGATTTGAGGATTAGTCGAGCTTGATGCGATAGTAGAGCAGCGATTATGTCTGTCAAATTATAGATAACGTACTAATTTCAACTGTTCCAAGGGATAGATGATATTTAAATATTTTACTTCTATTCTCAAAGGACAGCATAAAAATTCAACCTAAATTCGGATTCGCGATCAACAAATATTTGCGTAAGCAATCAAACTCAACTAATACCTCTTACTAGACTTGAAGCAGCAACTCATGGAAATCAGAGAAAATACTTTGTTCGATCAAGTTTTCCGAGACAGCGAAGGCAACATTGTCATAGCTAAACCGCCAAATCTACCGCTGATTGTCGGCATTTCAGCTAGTTTATTAAAGCTGGTTGTGACAACAGGTACAATTAATCTGGGATTGGATCTAGTAGGTTTTGGCGCCTTGTTTACTTGGGCTTGGGAAGAATTATTTCAAGGCGTTAATTACTTTCGCCGAGGATTAGGTTTAATTGCGCTGGTTGCTCTGATTGCCTCGAAAATTTAAGATTAAAAAGTCCCATAAACTCAACAGAGTTGAGGACAAATCATGATTACTAAAATTGACAACTTCACCAGACAAATTCTTGACAATTTGAAACCTGCTACGACAATCTTCTTAGCAATGGCAAGGATGGAAGAAACGCAAAAACCAACCTTGTCAGCTATTTCTAGCAGACCAGATACAAAAGTCACTGCGGGAATTACAGAGAAGCCGGAATGACACAGAGGAAACGGCAGTGCCGTGTCCCTACGCCAGATTAATTGTAGGGACACGGCACTGCCTTTTCCTAATATCGTTTCCGGCTGCTTTAAATCTACTATAAATCAACCCGTCGAACTCAAGTCGATTTAACAATAAAAAGGTATTTCATGAAGACGTTAAACAAGACTCCCAATTCATCCAAAAAGCCTAAAACCGACTCTAACCAATCTGTAGATTCATCAGATTCTTCCATTGCGCTGATCGATATCAGTCAGCGTGATGTCGATGGAGTTCTGCACTTATTCGACACTTCTTTGGACGGGCTGACTGAGACTGAAGCTAAGCGCAGGCTAAGCAAATCTGGACTGAATGAAATTGCCCGCGAAAAACCGATCGCCTGGTATGTCCAACTACTGAAAACGGTAACTAATCCCCTCTCGCTTTTACTGATTGTTTTAGCTTTAATTTCGCTGTTAACTGGGAGTCCGACAGCCGCCTTCATCATTTCTACTATGGTGATTTTCGGTGGGTTGCTGCGGTTTTCACAAGAATTTCAGTCTAACAAAGCCGCCGAAAAACTACGGGAAATGGTCAGCGCAACGGCAACGGTAAATCGCCAGGATGCTACTAAAGATGCTGCACCTAAAGAAGAGAAGGGAATCGCAGCCGGAAAAGAAATTGCGGTGAAGCTGTTGGTGCTTGGTGATATCATCTTTCTGTCAGCCGGAGATATGATTCCAGCCGATGTCAGGCTGATTGCTGCGAAAGATTTATTCCTCAGTCAGTCAACTCTTACCGGGGAGTCTCTACCCGCTGAAAAACACGTTGACCTCCCCGATAATAAGGAGAAAAACCCACTGGAGTTAGTCAATCTCTGTTTCATGGGAACATCGGTAGTCAGTGGTTCTGGAACAGCCGTTGTCGCACAAACTGGTAGTCATACTTATCTGGCATCATTAGCTAAAACTGTGAGTGGACGCAAACCACGAACCAGCTTTGACAAAGGTGTGAATGGCGTAACTATGCTGCTGTTGCGCTTTATGATGATCATGGCTCCACTGGTCTTTCTGATCAATGGGATATTTAAACACAATTGGGTTGAGGCATTCACATTTGCTTTATCGGTTGCTGTGGGACTTGCTCCAGAAATGTTGCCTGTGATTGTCACGGCAAATTTGGCGAAGGGGGCAATTACCATGTCTGAGAAAAAGGTGATTGTCAAAAACATTGATGCGATTCAAGACTTTGGTTCCATGAATATTTTGTGTACTGATAAAACAGGCACTCTGACTCAAGACAAAATTGTCTTGCAGAGGCACTTAGATCCCTACGGTCAAGAGAGTTTAGACGTACTAAAATATGCCTATCTCAATAGCTTTTACCAAACTGGCTTAAAAAATTTACTAGATGTCGCAGTTCTCGATCGCAATCAAGAGCTTAAATCTTTAGACATTGAGAAAAACTACGAGAAATTCGATGAAATCCCGTTTGACTTTGTGCGTCGTCGGATGTCTGTTGTCGTCGAAGAAATAGGAAAAGATCATGTGCTGATTTGCAAAGGTGCAGTTGAAGAAGTCCTAAAAGTCTGCACCCAACTCAAAATTAATGACCAGGTTTTGCCAATGGATGAATCAGTCCATACCAAGGTTGCCGATTTGCAACAAAAACTCAACTCTGAGGGTTTACGGGTAATCGCGGTGGCATACAAAGTGATGCCACCGGATCAATCGCATTATGCCATTGCTGACGAGAGCGACTTGGTTCTGTTGGGGAATATTGCGTTTCTAGATCCGCCGAAAGAGTCAGCTTCCCAAGCGATTAAAGCTCTCAAGCGCAATGGAGTCGAGGTGAAAATTTTAACCGGGGATAATGAGGTAATTACTCGTAAAATCTGCAAAGATGTTGGCTTGCCTGTTCAAAAAGTCTTATTAGGTAGCGATATTGAAGCTTTATCGGATGATGAATTAGCTGCATCTGCTGCAACCACAACCATCTTTGCCAAGTTCTCTCCAACCCAAAAAGCAAAAGTTATTCAGGTGCTACGAAAAGCAGGCAACGTGGTGGGATACATGGGAGATGGTATCAATGATGCAGCGGCTTTGCGGGAGGCAGATGTGGGCATTTCAGTTGATACAGCAGTCGATATTGCCAAAGAGTCGGCAGACATCATTTTGTTAGAAAAAAACTTGTTAGTTCTGGAGTCTGGGGTAATCGAAGGTCGCAAGACTTTTGCTAATATTATCAAATATATCAGAATGGGTACGAGTTCTAACTTTGGGAATATGTTTAGTGTCTTGGGTGCGAGTGCGATTCTGCCATTTTTACCGATGCAGCCAGTGCAGATATTGATCAATAATCTCCTCTACGACTTTTCGCAAACGGGTATCCCATTCGATCGTGTGGATCAAGAAGATTTGGTTAACCCGCCGAAGTGGAAAATTGATAATATCCGCAGATTTATGATTTTCATCGGCCCGATTAGCTCGATTTTTGACTATTGCACCTATGCCTTGATGTGGTTTGTATTTGGGGCGACTTCTGTAGACCATCAAGCTTTGTTCCAAACGGGCTGGTTTGTGGAAAGTTTGATGACTCAAACGCTGATTGTCCATGTCATTCGCACGGCTAAGATTCCTTTTTTCCAGAGTTGGGCTTCTTTACCGATGCTGTTGATTACCGCTACTGTGATGGCGGTTGGAATGTATCTGCCATTTTCGCCGATCGCACATAGTTTAGGATTTGTCCCCTTACCAGCCATTTATTTTGTCTGGTTAGCTGCAATCCTGACTTGCTATTGCGTCTTGACTCAATTTGTCAAAACTTGGTTTATCAAAAAGTATGGATATACTTAGTCATTCAAATGCAAAACTACTTTAAGTAAAACTTTTATGCAGCTTAAAACCTCAAACTCGAACGCTAAGACCGAGAGCACACTTGTTAATCTATCCAGTCCACAGGGTTTGCTATCGACTCTGCAAGAACTTCGCCAGACTGTTGAAAGCGAAGGAAAAGCCACTTTTAACCAGTGGCGATCGCACATTCAGCGTCCTGAGTTTCTGGCTAGTGCCTTGAATTTAGCTGAGTATATAGCTTTGCGTCGGCACGATCTACGCGACCTCCAAGCTGCACTAATGCCTTGGGGCTTATCCTCATTAGGACGGATTGAAGGACGGGTGATGCCCAATCTCGATGCTGTCATTGCCACCTTGGAAGTGATTTGCGGATCTGAGTCTGCCCAGCACCTCAACCGTCCACCCATCGAGTTCTTTTTTGAGGGCGATAGATTACTACAACAGCACACAGCAGAACTATTTGGTCAATCTCCACCCCAGCGGCGGGTCAGGATTATGGTCACGCTACCCACGGAAGCCGCCACTGATTATGAGATGGTGCGAGAAATTATGCAACGCGGGGCAAACTGTATGCGAATTAACTGCGCCCACGATACGATCGAAGCTTGGCAGGATATGATCGACCATATCCGTCGGGCCCAACAGGAAACAGGAACGCCTTGTAAAATCATCATGGACTTAGCTGGTCTCAAAATCCGTACAGGAGTGGTACTTGCCCCCCATCATAAAAAACGGGTATTTAAAGGCGATCGCATCCTGCTGTTGCGTTGTGAGCCTAAAATTGCCAGTAAAGCAGCGGCAAGAAAAGCAGATGCAGGTGATGCCATCCCATCCCATGTCAAGCATTTCCAAACTTCCTGCACAGTTCCCGAAATTCTCGATTTATTAGTGGTTGATAACCCTGTGTATATCGACGATGGCAAGATTCAGACTCGCGTGGTTGATACCCAGCACCGAGTACACAATGGACAGGGAATTTTACTAGAGGTAACTAATGCCAGCCCCAAAGGAGTCAAACTCCGCCCCCAAAAGGGGTTAAATTTCCCAGATACAGTCTTGCCGCTCAGTCCCCTGACTGAAAAAGATTTATCCGACCTAGATTTTGTTGCTACCCACGCAGATATTATTGGATACTCTTTTGTGCAACGTCCTGCTGATATTGAGTTACTTCAACAAGAGTTGGATCGGCGTTTGGTCAAAGGGCAGTCCCGACCAGCGATCGTGGCAAAGATTGAAACCGCGATCGCCGTTGCCAATCTGCCAGAATTAATCATCTATGCAGCAGGTAAACAATCCTTTGGGGTCATGATCGCTAGAGGGGACTTAGCCGTTGAAATTGGATATCAACGTTTAACAGAGATCCAGGAAGAAATTCTCTGGCTTTGCGAAGCGGCGCATATTCCTGTTATCTGGGCAACTCAAGTCCTAGAGAGTTTGGTGAAAAATGGAACACCTTCGCGGGGAGAGATGACCGATGCAGCAATGGCTGAACGCGCTGAGTGTGTGATGTTAAACAAAGGGCCGTTTATTGCCGAAGCGATCGCCATTTTGGATGATGTTCTAACCCGCATGGAAGCCCATCAATCGAAAAAAACGCCACAATTGCGCGCACTTCATTCGTGGTAATTCTTTTAACGAAACCTTGAGGTCAAAGGATGATTATGAACAGAATAAAATTTATCGGCCTTGCCGGCGGGACAATAATTGCAGCCGTGACAACATCTTATTTGTTAAGCGATAAAAGTAATCTTTTAAGGGCGGATCTAAAATCGGCAGACGATCGCAAAGACTTTTCCTGAAAGTGCGGGAAAAAAGTATCGCTATCCATCCGATGACACAGATATTGGAAGAAGCATCAATGCGGCAACAACTAAATCAATCAATTGCGATCGGCGAAAATATTCAATTTATTTTGCGATCGGGTTATTTGAAAATGTATCCTGAACCGATTTCACTACGCCGATCGGTTGACTGGTTTACCCGGTGTGTAACAAACTTGAAATAATGCTCCTCGTCTCAATTGAATAGATTCGCCTGCTAACAAGTCTCTAGTGTTTGACATATTTTTTTACGATGGATTGCGATCGGCAAAACCGACAACCTCTGCCAAAGTATAAAGTGGCCGGCCCTTCACCTCCTCATAAATCCGTCCCACATACTGACCCAAAATTCCAATACTCACCAACTGCACCGCACCCAAAAAGAAAACCGCCATAATTATAATTGTCAAGCCAGTTAATGCCGCACCAGGAGAGAAAAGACGCCAATATAAAACCAAAAAAGCCATTAAAACAGATACGAAAGCCGAAAACAAACCCAAATAAATCGACAGTTGCAGAGGAACTTTTGAAAAAGACACTAAACCGTTCATCGCCAAAGCAAAAGATTTGCTGAAGGTATACTTAACATCGCCAGCAAAACGCGGATCTCGTTCAAACTTAACCGCTGTTTGTTTAAAACCAATCCAAGCCCGCAGTCCCCGAATATAACGATTGCGTTCGGGCATGGCATTTAGCACGTTTACTACGCAGCGATCCATCAAACAAAAATCTCCCGTATCTATAGGAATATCAACATCAGCAAGATTCCGCAAAATGCGATAATACATATAAGCTGGCAACCGCTTAAACCAACCTTCCTTACGGCGTTGAGTGCGTTGAGCATAGACAACTTGATAACCCTGGCGCCACTGTTCTATCATATCTATAATCAACTCCGGCGGGTCTTGCAAATCGCCATCCATCACTACTACAACTTGACCGCTGGAAAAGTTTAAACCAGCAGTTACAGCTATTTGATGACCGAAATTGCGGGCAAAACTTAAGTAACAAATGCGTGAATCTTGTGCGTGCAATTCTCGTAGGAGTTCGAGAGTGCGATCGCGACTGCCATCATTGATTAAAATTAACTCTACTGGGCCATCCATACGAGCCATCACCGCACTAATTCGTCGGTAAAGTTCAGCTAGAGTTTCTTCTTCATTATAAATAGGAATAACAAAGGAATATTTCGGTGTGCTGTCGATCATAATTGATATCTTAGTGGTGGTTTGTAACTGCTAAATCAAAGCTCTATTTTTTGATAAACACGCTAAGGGGTTCAAGGGAAAATTTTTGTACATAAGTTTGATTTTTGAGAACTATTTCTTTTCCTTGTTTATCATCAATTTTTGTAGACTGGTAAATTATCGCACAAGGGATAAAGCTCTTATAAGGTTCGGAATTTAATTTTTGCTCGACTACAGGATCGATAGTAGAAATATGTTCAATGCGAGGTGCTGGTTTTCCCGGTTCTTGAAAAAGTACCCACAACGGATATTCCCAGGCATTTTTAGTCGAAAATGATAGTCCTATATTTGTGCAGTTTTGAGATTTGACAAAATCCACTGCTTGATTGTAAGCAAACTCGATATTTGGCCGACTTGTAAAGTAAAGCTCATTTCTGCTGCTATTAAAAATGTTACTCTCTGCAATGAGAGGTCTAAATTTATTATGAACAACCCAAGGTAGAGACATTAAAATTAGAATTACTACAATATAATTGGCTATTTTATAATTTGATAATTCCGATATTGTCAATCCAAATATGGGCGAAAATAATACAAAAATTGTCAGGTGGTGGCGGCTTTGCCAAGGCTGGAGTTTCAGTAGCAGACAAAGCAGTAGAAATGTACTGATTGTAGCGGTCAAATAAACTGCTACAATTTTTATTTTGCTCAATTTTGGTTGATTCAAAATAAGTATTAAAGTTGCAAATATTAGCCCAAAGTGGATGGGATTGGTAGCATTGTTTTCATTAAATGAAGGTGTCGTCAGAGCATATACTTGTCCTGGAGGCCAAGTGGTTCGGGGATCATTTGGAAGGACACCTAATATTTTGTGTAGCAATTTAACAACCGCCACAATTAAACCATTAATTTTGGAAATGCTTGTGCCGGTGTGCATGGCTAAGTTTCTAATTATATTTGACAAAAAAGTTGGGAGTGTAAATATTTCTATTTTGTATTCTTTAGTAAAACTTTGAGGTGCGCCGATCGCATATCCAAACAAATCGTAGTTTCGCCAAAAATGACCGACATTCAGGATCAGAGTTACAGTGGCTATCATCAAAATGGGTGGCAGCATTTTTTGGTGATATCGCTTAATTCCTACTATGATAAACCAGATAATAAAAGGCAGTGCAAATATGTAAGCTGTGGTTTTTGTCAATAGAGCGAGACCTAAACTTGCGCCAATTCTCAGAGTGTTTGACAAAGTAATTCCTGCTGACATTCCTGCTAAACCGCAGGAGACAAAACAGACTATCCAAAAACATACAGCATAGTCGTTTTGAGTGCTAGAAGCTTGGAGGATACCCATCGGTAAAGTCGCAGCAAAAACAGCAGCAAAAACTTGACCACGCTGATTTGCACCCAGTTGCTGAGCAATTAGAGAAACTGCGATCGCGCTTCCCAGCATACTCAACCATTGTATCAGATTAGCAAAGCGATCGCCCCCGGTAATAATCTGAAAGTGCATAATCGCAAACTCAGCCCCAGGCGGGTGGTATAATTGTGGCACATAAGAAGTTGGATAATGTTCTACACTGCGGTTTTGAATCCAGTGAACAACCCGACTCATGTGATAAGTCATTGAGTCCCAATTGTTAGGCGGTGAAACTATAGCAATTAAACCAACCGCAGCGAAAATAAATAATACACCGCCTAGCAACCCAATTAAGACACTCGGCAATTTCTCATCTTGATTCTTCTCAAAAATTGGCTTGATATTTTTAAATTTTAGATAAACAATCAATCCCAGAATATCCGCTACCAACCACAGCCCAAACACCCATTCAAAAGTCAGCAGCCTCAATAAACTAAAAATTTCAGTAGATAAAACAACAATAACTCCCCAAACAACTGCTGCGGACAAAATAGCACTGCGCCAACACTTATCTATTTCCTGAAATACGAGAAACAAAATTCCCAAGGCAAACAATGGAATCAAGCCGAATATATCTGTTATCATAGATGTTGCGTCGAACCTTAAGAATTACGATTATAACCGCTAGATTCAAAATCCCATGACAAATTCTAACTATCTTTGGCAAGCAAATCAAGACTTAAGCGAAGCTTGTCTGCAACATCCCTTTGTCAGAGGCATTGCTGACGGCAGCCTCCCCCAAAATAGTTTTGCATACTACGTTGCACAAGACGCATTTTTTCTCTTAGCATTCGCTCGGGCTTACAGCATTGCTGCCGCAAAAGCACCAGATTGGGAGGGGTTTGAAATCCTCCACAATCTCGGTAGCGGCATTTTAGAAGAACTTCACTTGCATCAAGGATATGCAGCGAAATGGGGTGTAAACTTGCAAGAAGCAAAACCGGGAATCGCTACCCGCCGCTACACAGATTTTTTATTAGCCACAGCCTGGGGAAGCGATATAGGTTTGACAGCAGCAGCGATGACTCCTTGCTTGCGTTTGTATGCTTTTTTGGGACAGCAGCTAGCTAAACCTAGAATACCAGAACACTCGTTTAGCGATTGGATTTCTACCTATAGCACCCCTGAGTTTGAGATTTTAACAAAACAACTGGAAAGTTTACTCGATCGCCATACAGCACCACTAACGCCAGAAATAGAAACAACCTATCGCTACGCTATGCTTTGCGAATGGGACTTTTTTCAGTCTGCTTGGGAGATAGAATAGATAAAGTGCGATCGCGCAATATTAAGAGCGATCGGCTCTAAGCTACCCAAACCCAACTAGCAAATTTAATTGCAAATTGCAGCAAAAATAGAGTAAACAATCCCATTAGTGCGTAGCCCCAACGAGGTCTAGCAGCCAGCAACAAACCGAGAGCTATTGACAGCGAAACAACACCGTAAGCATAACGGTTTACCGAGTGCAGAGCTCCTGAATAAAGCATCAGTCCCAAAGAGCAAAAACCGTAAGTCAAAACCACACTGCTAAGCCTTTTGCGAAAAAACCACAACAAACAGGCGCCGCCAAAAACCATCACCACTTTACTAATAGCATATTTTTCCAACTTAACAGCTTCGCCAAATATGTTATACCAACTAGGCTGATCCCAGGTTTTTTGGACGCGAACAAATGCTAAAGGCTCTCCAAAACGAATAGCACAATATAAACTAAATGAAAGCAACCCGATCGCCACAGCAAAACCTGCAAAATAAGCCAATTTAGGTTTTTTTTCCCTCCAAGCTACCAGCAAAAAAGCAGGTATCAGCGCCACTCCTGGTCCCCTAGTAGCAGTAGTCAAAGCTCCGCAAACAGCAGCCAGAATATACTCGCCCCTCTCAAAGAATCGCAAAGCCGCTGTTGTCAGCAGCAGAAACAATCCTTCTGTATACATTACAGTGCAAAATAGCGAGAACGGACACCACGCCAGCACAGCAGTTGTCCACCTAGCTGTACCTGTATCGTATCGCTCCTCTACCCAAAAATAGACCAGCACCAATGCACCCAGAAATGCCAAACTGTTTATAAGTACCCCTGATACTTCTACTGGCAGTCCGAGGGCCATCAATCCCCGAATTAACAAGGGAAAAAGCGGATAAAATGCCACAGAATGCTGCTTTCCATCATCTGCATAGGTGTAACCTAGAGTAGCGATTTTGGTATACCATTCCCCGTCCCAGTGCGAGAACAGAGACCAGCTACTTTTGGGAACAAAGCCGGGAATAGCCCAAGGCTGTAAGTCCTGAAACTGTTGGAGCGCCGGGTTACTGTATAACAAAGGAGCAATTATCTGCATCCCGATCGCAATTACCGATCGACTCAGGAACCACATAGAAATTACAAAAATTAACCCATCCCTTCTTTTAGTGCGTTCCAGGTTCAGATTTACTTCTAGCCCTAAATCATGATTAGTCATGGCTAAAACAGTTCAAGACTGTGGATTGAAAATCCAAGTATACTTTGCCTTATCCCGATCGCCAAACACATACTTAAGGAATGAGAATTAAATAACTTACAATTTTTATTGTTCTTGTGGGATGGGCGTCCCGCCCGTCCAGAAAGAACGGGCGGGACGCCCATCCCACAAATATGTGTAAATTATTTAATTCGCGATCCTAAGTAGAGTGCGATCTTTAACGCCCGAGTTGATTAGAAATATCTTCACAGCCACGGGGAATACTAAGTTGTCGCGCATTTAAATCGTATATTTTGGGCGGGCGGGACGCCCACCCCCACTCATTGTTTGATTGTTTCTTAACATACAATTTAAATGCAGAACAGCTTATCTCTCGACTTCGAGCTGGATCAAGTGCAGCATTGGCGCTGCTGATCCGACAGTCCCTTGACACCAGTGGAATCAGCACGTTCCTGTACAGCGCCAGTATTTTGACCCATTTTCTAGTCAGGAAATTCGTTGCGGGTGCGGGGGGAAGCAGTTTCGACCGAGCCGTAGAATAACGTTGCCCCTTTCAAGTCAGCGTGCCAGAGATTAGCAGAGCTAGTCCTTAGCTAGCGATTAAATAAACAAAGTGGTACACTTATGGACAAACTACTGGTGTACCATATTTCAACCCTGGGCGATTTGCAAAAAAGCTTGGGCAATCTTGGTAAAAACCCGTTGTGCGCTGGGATACCTCTCTTAAGTTACCGGCCTGCGTGTACCTTGTCGGGTCATCGATTCTACAAGGACAAGCTAAAAAGTTCTATTAACAAGCCCCTACAAGATATGTCAGAATTGAACAAAGAAATACAGTGTTGAGGTCGAACAATGCTTTTGTCCATCAAAACAAAGTTAAAGCTAAACAAGAGTCAAGCAACAGTCATGAGCAAACACGCTGGAATAGCTCGGTTTACTTATAATTGGGGATTGGCTACTTGGAGTTACCTTTATAAAGATGGAGTAGCGCCCAACAAATACCTGCTCAAGAAGTTCTTCAATAATCATGTAAAGCCTGAATTTACATGGATCAAAGAGACGAGAATCTGTCAGAAAATAACTCAATATGCCTTCGACAATCTTGGAGACTCTTTCTCTAGGTTTTTCTCAAAAAAAGGTGGATATCCCAATTTCAAGAAAAAGGGGCATCATGACTCTTTCACGATTGATGCAGGCGGTAAACCTATCCCTGTAGGCGGTACGTCTATAAAATTACCGACAATCGGTCGGGTAAAAACCTACGAAGGATTGCCTCACACGACTTGCAAGTCAATCACTATTTCACGTACTGCCGACAGTTGGTTTATCGCTTTTGCTTACGAGCAAAGTCATGAACCAACAGTCAAGTGTCATGAGGTAGTAGGAGTTGATTTGGGAATTAAAACTTTGGCTACGCTTTCAACTGGCGTAGTATTCTCGAACCCGAAATACTACAAAACTCATCTCAGTAAGTTGTGTAGACTGTCGAAAGAATTATCTAGGAAAGAAAATGGTTCCAGCAATAGGTTTAAGGCAAAACACAAACTAGCAAAGCATCATGCAAAAATAGCAAATCTCAGGAAAAACACTCTTCATCAAATCACTACTTACTTATGCAAAAACCACGCAACAATAGTAGTAGAAGATTTAAACGTTTCTGGGATGCTAAAAAATCATAAACTAGCACAGGTGATAGCTGACTGTGGATTCTATGAATTTAAGCGTCAGTTAGAATATAAGGCTAAAAAGTTTGGTTGTGAAATAATTATTGCCGATCGCTGGTTCCCGTCAAATAAAACCTGTTCAAACTGCGGGCATATCCAAGATATGCCACTGAAAGAAAGAACTTACAACTGTGGAGGTTGCGGTCATTCGATGGACAGAGATTTGAACGCCGCAATTAATTTATCACGTTTGGCTAAAGCGTGAAAGCTTACTGAGGGATAGCCGCTCCCATGCCCCCGATGAAGTAAGAAGCAAATGTCTAGACTTGTCTAGTATCTGTATAGCAGGATGTCGCTGATATCCAGAATATCCCGGTTAAAAGCATGGATTGAGTAGTGACTCTGGTGACGGTGGTGAGGAAAGTTGACGATCGCAATTTTAGCTTCTCTTGCCGATTTAGCTCTGCCGTTTCTATTTCGTTCTTTGACTTTAGACCCTGCTTTAATGTCTGCTCATTTTATTTCAACTGGATTGATTTTGCACATTTAATCTATTTAAGTAAGTTTTCATATAAAAAAACTATAGTAATTCTTAATTCGGTGATGTACAGATTCCCAATTCCTAATTCCCAATTAATAACCTATGTCCTCATCTAATTCATCAACCAAAATTCAAAATCCCAAGTCAAGCAATTTGTTAGAAACTGCTGAATTGATTTTTCTGGCTGCTTCTGCTGTGGGATTGGCTGCTAGTTTGATTTGGCAGCAGAGTGTTTATGCCCAAGTGCCTGTAGTGATTTCGCTAGTGTTGAATTTTGTGAATCGGCAGAAGCTGCACGGGCAAGTTAAAACAAGTACCGGAGCAGTGTTCGATCGCGTAAATCAACAAGCAGCTACCACCGATCGCGCGATCGAGCAATTGCAACTTGCTGTAAATACTTTAGATGAAGCTCTTTCCCAAACATCTCGCGAAAATCTGAATGCTACCCAAGGAGAAAACGCACATTCTCTAATTTCAGCAATTGAAAACCTGCGCCAGCGACTCATAATTTTAGAAAAAACTATTAAAATGATTCAAAGCGAGATCGAACTGACTGGCCGCCAATTCAAACAGCGGCCGGAGTTAGCACAAGTTGAAACTTTAACAACAATAATTCTGGACTTGCAGCAGTTTATCAACGAACTACCACAGTGGGGAAGTTTGCAACAGCGCCAGCTAACAGAACTTCAGCAAAAAGTAGATGATGCTTTAGGGCGGCTAGCTGAAGAAATTGCTACTATTCCTAACCGGGTGCAGGAGGCTGTAGGCGATCGCAATTTTCAAGGTGAGAGTTCAAGCGGTCAAAATAATGTCGGATCTAAAACCCAGAATGAGAAAATTCGCCAGAAATATCCCAGAGCTTATGTCAAATGGACTCGGGATGAAGATGAGAATTTGCAGAATGAATATGCTAGCGGTCAACAAATTGACGAATTAGTAAAGAAATTTCAGCGACAGCCTGCTGCCATTCGTGCGCGATTGCAAAAATTAGGAGCGATCGAATAATGGTAATTGGTAATATCGTTTCCGGTACATCGGAAACGATATAAACGGAGATTAGGAGACGGCAGTGCCGTGTCCTGATTTCGGGTAATATTAATTCCGATGCTACCGGATTTGATATAACAAATAACAAATAACAAAGCGATCGCCCTTTTCTTCAAAAAAGCGATCGCTTTGTTTATTCAGAGTCCCCGCTGCCAACAGCAGGCTACTAAAATCACATCTCAAGGCTTTTTAGCCTTGCTCTACCTCATTCTAAAAATCTTGCGGTAACAAAGAACTTAAACGCTCCAACAACGGATCGGAATCCCGATAAGGAGCAACCTCAGCATCAGAAACTACACGATCGTCAACCACAGACTCAGCCTCGATCGAATCAGGCTCTACTACTTTTGAAACTTGGGCAAAAGAAACTTGAGCAAAGTTACTGTCAACACTCCCCTGCAACTGATCCAACTGCGCGCCCAGTTGACTCAGGTGATGTTCCAGTCCCTCCAAACGGCTTAATTCCTCAGCAGAAACATTGCGCTCGAACTCAGCAAATTTGACCGCAAGTTCAGCAATACGCTGTTCCAACAGGTGAGAGCTATCTGTAGAGCTAACAGATTCAGACTCAGACATAGACAAAAACTGCCACAAAGCTTGCTTGCAGAGATTGCTGAAAGTCTGATACTTCGTAAAAGCCAACTCTTTTTCAATAGCCGTCAGCAAAGTTTGATCCGCAGCATCTTCTGTAAACGCCACCGAGAAATTCGCCTTATTTTTTGCCCACAGTGCCATAGGGTTCAAGCCTTAATGCGTTACTTAATCGTGGCTAGCTGAGCCTCAGCATAAATAAACTGTCCCAAAGCATTGGCTTTCCGAGAAGGCTGAGCCAAGTGAGCCTTAAGATTGGCATCTCTAAGCAAGGGTTGTAGCACCTCCCAGAAAAACTCGCCGCCGCCGCCAGTTAGAACCACATCCGTCACCCGTTCCGGCAGCCACTGCACTAAACGTTCGGACAGTTCGTTAGCGAAAGCCTCGCGCAAATCCTTAATAATCGGATCTAAATTAGTCGGCTTAGTCGCTCCTCTAGGACGGTAGAAACGCTGGCCTTCCGGTTTATTCACCGCTTCAAGCAAAGAGAGAGATTGAGGGTCTGCCCCCGGAATCTTTGAGGCAACTTGTTCATAGAACTTGTTCATTGCGAAGGAATCGCTCTTAGAAGCTGCCCGGGCGAACCGGAAGCGATCGACCATTAGCAAATCGGTAGTTTGGTGTCCGATATCGACCACAGCCACCGACAGTTCGGGCAATTGGGGAGAAAACTCCTTGTTGTCTTGAGCCTCACACCAAATCAGACTGCCGAATCCTTCCGGCATCACCCAAACATGGCGGATGTCAATTTCCAAACGTTCGCCCCGGTAGATCGCAACGTGGGGAGAGCGCAGTTGGCTGATAATCTCTTCTTTTTCCTTCTCAAACTGCTCCTGCGAATAAAAAGGCAAACCCAGCACTACGGCTATTTCGCCTTTCATCTGGAAATATCCAGCACAGGAAAAAATCTTAACCAAAGCATCTACTACTTTCGACTGGTCTGCGCTGCCAAGACTAGCGCCAAAGTCCGCAGCCAGTTGGCCTATGGCGTACCCTTTACCCTGGTACTCCAGCCACATATCCAACAGAGGGTCTGTTGCTTTCGACTCAAAGCTGCCGCCTCTCACCTTTTCCACGGGCATAGCAGCCACGTTGGCAGGGATGAAAACAACGCTATCTGGGTTGCGACTCGCGCAGGCTTTGGTTGCAGTACGACCCAAATCAGCACTAATAATCGATCTATTGTGAGAAGCGATCTTAGTCTGCTGCGTCAGCATAGCCGAATTAGGAACAAGCTGTCTAGTTGTCATTGAAATGTGTTACCTCACTGAGCCTCACCATTATCATGCCTTATCCCTTGACACTGCCGCGCTTAAAGACAGTGGGTTTTGAGGCAATTCTTCTAACTCTACCTAGATCGGTATTGAAATCAGCACCAAACATTATATTCGGGACGATCGCCCAAACATGGATTTTAGATTTTAGATTTTAGATTAAACAGGCGACAAGAGCGGCCGCGATCCGACAGATTGTACCCTTGATGATTTCGGTCAGTCGTATTTTAGATTGATCGTGGCAATAATGTGTGTTGCCTGAGAGTACATTGTTAAGTTAAATTTAGTTAAGATTCTGAGTGTAAACTTTTGTCGCACTCCGCCGACACCGCCAGCTTACCCCATCTGTAACCAATTCAAGGCACTACCATTTATGAAAATTTCTTGGCAAACTATACTACTTTGGACTTTACCTGCGGTAGTCATTGGCTTTTTTCTGTGGCAAGGGGCTTTTGCGCCATCCTCCGCAGAAATGACCAAGAACACCGCTAGCACCCGCTTGAGCTACGGTCGATTCTTGGATTACTTAAATGCCGATCGAGTCACCAGCGTTGACCTTTACGACGGAGGCCGGACGGCGATCGTCGAAGCAGTCGATCCCGAACTGGACAATCACATACAGCGGTGGCGCGTGGACTTGCCCTCAAATGCCCCGGAACTGGTTTCTAGACTTAGAGACTCCAAAATCAGCTTCGACACCCACCCCCTGCGCAACGACGGCGCTGTCTGGGGAGTTTTAGGCAATCTAGTATTTCCTCTGTTGCTGGTAGGAGGGTTGTTTTTCCTATTCCGGCGTGGCGGCGGCAACGTTCCAGGCGGCCCGGGTCAAGCCATGAATTTTGGCAAATCCAAAGCTCGCTTTCAAATGGAAGCTAAAACAGGCGTAGTGTTCGACGACGTAGCAGGCGTTGAAGAAGCCAAAGAAGAACTTGAAGAAGTCGTGACATTCCTCAAAAAACCTGAGCGCTTCACCGCGATCGGAGCCAAAATTCCCAAAGGCGTGCTGCTAGTTGGCCCTCCCGGAACCGGCAAAACTTTGTTGGCAAAAGCGATCGCAGGCGAATCCGGCGTGCCTTTCTTCAGCATCTCCGGTTCGGAATTTGTGGAAATGTTCGTCGGTGTCGGCGCTTCCCGCGTCCGCGACTTGTTCAAAAAAGCTAAAGAAAATGCTCCTTGCATCATCTTCATCGATGAAATCGATGCAGTGGGTCGCCAGCGCGGCGCTGGTATCGGTGGCGGTAACGACGAACGGGAACAAACCCTGAACCAGTTGCTGACCGAAATGGACGGGTTTGAGGGCAATACTGGGATTATCATTATTGCTGCTACAAACCGCCCTGACGTGCTCGACTCAGCGCTGCTGCGTCCGGGACGTTTTGACCGCCAAGTGAGCGTAGATACGCCTGATATCAAGGGCAGATTGGAGATTTTGGACGTTCACGCCCGCAACAAAAAACTGGGTGCTGATATTTCTTTGGATGCGATCGCCCGTCGCACTCCTGGCTTTACTGGCGCTGACTTGGCCAACTTGCTGAACGAGGCTGCGATTTTAACCGCCCGTCGCCGCAAAGAAGCGATTACGATGCTCGAAATTGACGATGCAGTTGATCGGGTTGTCGCAGGTATGGAAGGCACTCCTTTGGTGGACAGCAAGAGCAAGCGCTTGATTGCTTACCATGAAATCGGTCACGCGATCGTCGGTACAATCATTCAAGCCCACGATCCCGTGCAAAAAGTTACCTTAGTTCCTCGCGGACAAGCCCGTGGTTTAACTTGGTTTATGCCTAGCGAAGACCAAGGTTTGATTTCTCGATCGCAAATCCTAGCCCGGATTAGCGGTGCTTTGGGCGGCCGCGCAGCCGAAGAAGTGGTTTTCGGCGATGCTGAAGTAACCACCGGTGCCGGCAACGACTTGCAGCAAGTCAGCGGTATGGCGCGCCAAATGGTGACTCGCTATGGGATGTCTACCTTGGGCCCGATCGCCCTGGAAGCTCAACAAAGCGAAATTTTCCTCGGCCGCGACTACACCGCGCGATCGGAATATTCCGAAGAAATCGCCTCTCGCATTGACGGACAAGTTCGATCGATTGTCGATCGTTGCTACGACGAAGCACGCCAAATTATTCGCGACAATCGCACTGTGATCGATCGCTTAGTTGATTTGTTGATTGAAAAAGAAACCATCGACGGCGAAGAGTTGCGACTAATCATCTCTGAATACACTTTTGTGCCTGAAAAAGAACAATACGTTCCTCAGCTTTAACCAGAATATTCAGGGCGAATAGAATTCGCTTCTTGTTAAACAAAGTCCACTGCTAGCGGACTGAAGAAATTTAACCCGCGCAGGCGGGTTTTTTCTGTGTAGCAGCAGTTTCAACGCCGAGTCATATCAGTTCCGGCTGCGCCGGAATGACAAGCGAGGAGACGGCAGTGCCGTGTCCCTACAATTGATCGCGGTAGGGACACGGCACTGCCGTCTCCTCCGTCTCCTCCGTTGATATCATTCCGATGCAAACGGAATTGATATCATATCAAATCCGTTTGCATTAGAACGATCGGCGAGGACAGAGCAGTGCCGTGTCCTCAGTTTATATTATTACGATGAAGAGAGGATTTGATATCAAAGCGAAACTATATGATTAAGAATTCATCGGTTTGTTTGATAGTAATTTCAACGTAGGGGCGAAGCATTTCGGCAGTAAATCTATGGTTCTCACTAATAAATTGTCTGCCGAAATGCTTCGCCCTTGCAAAATAGAGATACACAATGATGTAGAATACAGATTACCTAAGTCCTATATTTGTAGTTCCATGAACTCCTGTGGGTTTGTAGTCAATAGGTGACTTTGTAATGTTAGGCTGGGAATAGCTTGAATCTGTAACTGCCAACTAGCAACTAGCGACCAATTATGTGTAGTGTACCCACAGAGAGCGATCGAGTCCTCCATACCTGCGAAACCTTGGTAGGAGAGCAAAGAGCAAAAATTCAGCAACTCGAAGAGCATTTGCAGCAAGAAAGAGTATTGCGTTTGGAATTAGAAGCAAGACTCAAAGCAAGCGAGAAACCCGGCTCTTCTAGTTCTGATATTTTGTTAGATATTATTGGTAGCAAGCAGTCAAATTTAGAGCGAAGTCAGTTAATCGCATCTCTCGAAAAAAGCCAAGAAATGTATCGAACTCTCATCAAAAATTATCCGAATGGCTCGGTATTTTTGTTCGATCGCGATTTGCGCTATACTCTGGTTGATGGTCAAGGTTTAGCACTAGCTGGACTTGACAAAGCAGAATTAGAAGGCAAAACACTGCGGGAAGTCGCGCCACCTGAAGATTTGCAACTCTTTGAGACAAAGTATCGCGCGGCTTTGGCAGGATCAGAGAATACTTTTGAATATAAATACCGCGATCGCATTTATTCAATAACAATTACTCCCGTCAAAAACGACCGCGAAGAAGTTTTTGCAGGCATGGTAGTTACTCAAGATATTACTGAAAAAAAACAGACAGAAATAGCGCTGCAAGGAATCAGAAATCGGCTAGAAATAAAATATCAAAAGCGCACTGAGGATTTAAAAATAGCTAACCAACAATTGCGAGAAGCAATTATCGATCGTTGGCGTGTCGAAGAATTTTTGCGGGAAAGTAAGCAACAGCTAGAACTGTTTTTTTCTCAATCTTTAGATGGCTTTTTTTTTATGATGCTGGACGAACCAGTTCAGTGGGACGACACAGTTGACCAAGAAAAAGTTTTAGATTACGTATTTGCTAACGGGCGGGTAACGAAGGCAAATGATGCTTTTAGCGCTCAATATGGAGCTACTACGGAAGAGTTAATTGGGCTGACGCTTAACTCTTTCTTGTCCCACAATTTGGATGGCGGTAGAGAGGTAATCAGGCAATTATTTGAGGCTGGTAGATTACATATTGAATGTGATAATCGCAAGTTTGATGGCACTCCTATTTGGGTGGAAGGCGACTATATCTGCATTTACAATTTGCATGGCAAAATTGTCGGACATTTTGGTGTCCAGCGCGATATTGGCGATCGCAAAAAAACAGAAGCAGCACTGAAAGAAAGCGAAGAAAGGTTCCGACAGCTAGCAGAAAACATTGAAAGTGTGTTTTGGATGGTAAATGTTCAACCGCAGGAAATTATTTATATCAGTCCTGGTTACGAAAAGATTTGGGGCAGAAGCTGCAATGATTTGTATGCTTACGGGCGCTTTTTTGCAGAGTCGATTCATCCAGAAGACCGCGATCGTGTTATGGCTAATTTCACTCAACAAATTGTATCTGAAGACGAGATCGAATATCGAATTGTCAGGCCGGATGGCGAAATTCGCTGGATTCGCGATCGGGCTTTTCCGATTAGAAATCAAGCTGATCGAGTTTACCGTATTGTGGGCATTGCAGAAGATATCAGCGCACGAAAACAGGCAGAGAAAGCGATCCGCGAAAGTGAAGAACGCTTCCGCCAGCTAGCAGAAAATATTCAAGATTCTTTCTGGTTAGTTTCTGCTGACTTCACCGATTTATTGTATATTAGTCCAGCTTACGAACAAATCTGGGGACGGACTCGTGAAGAATTGTATGCCGAACCCTTAAAATGTATGGAATCCGTGCATCCAGAAGATGAATATTTGTTGGAAGAGTCAATGCGGCGAGTGTTACAGGGCGAGTCTACGAGTACCGAATATCGGATTTTTCGGCCAGATGGTACAATTCGCTGGTTGTGCGATCGAGCTTTTCCCATTTACGACGAATCCGGCAAAGTTTACCGGATCGCGGGTATTTGCGAAGATATCAGCGACCGTAAATTTACCGAAGCCCGCATTCAAGCAGCACTACGCGAAAAAGAAATATTGCTCAAAGAAATTCACCACCGAGTCAAAAATAATATGCAGGTAGTTTCCAGCCTACTACAACTTCAAGCTCAATACATCGAAGACGAACCGACGCTAGCTTTATTTGAAGAAAGTCAGACTCGCATTCATTCAATGGCTCTGATTCACGAGCAACTGTATCAGTCCGAAAATCTCGATCGGATCGATCTCCCGCTCTACGTGGAAAACTTGGTTGCTAATTTGTATCAATCTTTTGGTTGCAGCAACACTTCCATCCAATTCAATCTCAACATTGACCCCATTTATTTAAATATAGAAACAGCAATTCCTTGCGGTTTAATCATTAACGAACTTGTCTCTAATTCCTTAAAATATGCCTTTACTCAAAGTTCAGGAGGGGAAATCAATATTAATTTTCATGAAATAACTTCTCAGCAATTTTACTTAACCATTCAAGATAATGGCAGCGGATTTCCTGCGGGTTTCGACGTGGAAAATACCGAAACATTAGGAGTGCGATTAGTGCGGATGTTGACTCACCAATTAGATGGAACTCTGGTTATTGACAGTCAGTGTGGAACTTGTTACCATATTACTTTCCTTGAGTTAAATTATCGGCGGCGCATTTAAGAAAAGAGTATGAACCCTATAAAAATTTTGGTTGTAGAAGACGAAGTAATTGTGGCAGAAGACATAGGATTCAGGTTAAAGAAACTGGGTTATATAGTAACAGCTACAGTTGCTTCGGGGGAGGAAGCCATTGAGAAAGTCGCAGAAAATCGGCCAGATTTAGTGCTGATGGATATTGTGCTTAAAGGTGACATGGATGGCGTAACTGCGGCCGAAAAAATTAGAAATAGGGTGGATATACCAACAGTATTTTTAACAGCTTATGCCGACGATCAAACGCTGCAAAGAGCGAAACTTACAAACCCATTCGGTTATATTATAAAACCATTTCAACAAAATGATTTGCGGGTGGCGATCGAGATTGCCCTGCACAGACACGAAATCGAAACCAAGATGCAAGAAACTCTCAAAGCTTCGGAAGCAGCAAAAGAGTCGGTGGAAGAAAAATCGCACCGCCAAAACCAGTATATTTCAATGGCTGCGCACGAATTGCGCAACCCGCTCAACGCGATTTTAATCTCCGCGGAACTCCTAGAGCTCGATCGAACTCGCAGCAATGACGAATCCCAAGTCAGAACCCTGCGGCTAGTGCACTCCGCTACCCAAAAGATGAACGGGCTAATCGATGATATGCTATTCATGGGTAGAGCAGAATCAGGCAAACTCAAATGCAATCCGTTACCGATAAATTTAGTCGAATTTTGTCAAGACTTGCTCGATCAATTGCAGTTAGGAAACGAAACCAAGCACAAACTAACATTGATCGCGTCAAACGTTACCAGTGCGATATTAGATCAACAATTGCTGCACGGAATTATTACTAACTTAATCGTCAACGCCATCAAATATTCCCCAAACGGCGGACAAATCAGCTTGGAATTGGAATGCCGTAAACCAGGCGAGGGAGACAAAGAAGCTATTTTTTGCTTGTCTCCTCAGTGTTTATTTCCCAATTCCAAACTTACAAATATTAACTCTCCCTCACTAATTATCCAAATTCGAGACGAAGGTATGGGCATTCCCGAAACCGAATTAGGGAAAATATTTGAAATGTTCTACCGCTGCAAGAATACTGGGAAGATTAAAGGTAATGGTTTGGGATTGACTATTGTCAAAAAAGCTGTAGAATTGCAAGGAGGTACGATCGGCTGCGAAAGCAAAATCGGTATTGGCACGACATTTACAGTCCTGCTTCCTTACGTAGCCCTTTCCTCCAAAGCTCAATTGTCAAAGACTTAAATGCTAGGCAATGCCGTTTCCCTACCCCCAAATAATGATGAAAGATGTAACCATCGCCCGATTAATTGTAGGGATACGGCACGTGCAGTTTCCTGACTGTGGGTAATATCAATTCCGATACCACTAATCAAATTGTGGTAAAATCCACTCCACAGCCGCCGCTAAATTTTCTGCAACGAAATCCGGTTTAGTATGATGCTGATACTCTCCACTCAACACACTCTCCCCGTAACCAGTCTGCACCAAAATACCAGTACAGCCGGCATTATGAGCCATATCAACATCAGTCGCTTTATCCCCCACCATAAAACTATTTCGCAAATCTAAATCTTGTTTCCAAGCGGCGGCTACCAACATTCCTGTATTCGGTTTACGCCAAGTTGTATAGCGTGCAAATTGTGGGTTAGTTCCGCCTTCTGCTTCGCTTAAATAAGGACAGTAATAAACAGCATCTAACTTGGCTCCCGCTTCATCTTCTAATAGCAGAGAGAGGCGTTCGTGCAGCGCTTCTACGTGGCTAATGGGATAATAATTCCTCGCCGGCCCAGATTGGTTAGAAACTAGACAGCAAAATATTTTTCGGTCATTTAATTTGCGTACAGCTTGAGCGACTCCGGGGATTAAATGCAAGTCTTCTACTTTGTGAATATAGCCGGCTTCGATATTTAAGACGCCATCTCTGTCAAGAAATACTGCTCGTTTCATGGTTATATTGTTGCTTAAAAATGGGATTTAGGGTGCGGATACGGTAGTGTTCATTGGTATTAACATAAGCCTAAAAACCTTTGTATCTCTCGTTTAGCGTCGAGTCTAGATCCCCCTAAATCCCCCTTAAGAAGGGGGACTTTGAGTGTTCCAGTCTTCCTCTTTTTCCGTTTTGGACTTTGACTACTCTTGTCCCCCCCTTATTAAGGGGGGTTAGGGGGGATCTGGAAGACTGGACAAGGAAGAATATAGGCAGAAACACCAAAAATATAGGTACGATCATTCTAAAATAGATTGTTTGCCCAGCCAATCGCGGAAGCTAGCATGATACAAACTATAGCAAATTTCGCCTCCGATTTTTTGCTTATTTAAGAATTCAATCCAATTGTCTAACACTTTTTCAACCTCGTATTCATCCTCATTAATTATTTCGGATATCGCATTGACAGACAAACCTACTGTTGACTCTACCAAAACATTCAACACAGACAACTCAACTGCCGATAAACCATCACCTTTCATCCGCAACCAGTGGTTTTGATAATACGCGGCTAAACCAGATGGAAGTTCTGACAAAAGTGAGGATTCTTCCAGATTAGCATCGGGTTGTGAATTCTCGACAATGGCAGATAACATCTGACTGAGATACATGAAATTGTTTTCGCCCAGTGTTGCGAGTTGTTGGCAGAATTCCGGTGCATTTGATAAATATTTCTGAATGTAGTTTAGAGCATCCTCGCGATTTTGGGCGGGATAATCTCTTAAATCGAGGGTTTGAGAGGGCGCTTCAATTAACAAACCGGATTTTTCTCGCAAAAACGGGCGGCGGGCGAGGATAAAATAAGTACGATCGCCCAAATATCTCGGTAGATAGAACAGATTTGTGCTGGGAGGTTGACTGGTAAGGGCGATCGCGTCTAGAGTATCGATGACTATTATCAATTTTTGGCTGTCAGTTAATTTATCGCTAATTTGCTGAAGCAACAAAGACAGAAACCAACTCCCATCATCGGAGTCGAGATTTTGAATTTGAGATTTGAGCTTGAGGATTTCGGATGTTTCCCCATTGGCTGCGAGGTATTTGTCAATCAGTTGAGTGCAGACAGAAGCGAGAAAATCTTCAGCTCGATTTTTGCCCTCAACTCCAGCGTTGTAATAGATACTGCGAGGATGGGCGGTGACATATTGGGCGAGGATGGAACTTTTGCCGCAGCCGGGAGTGCCGACTATTGTGAAATAACCGCGGCTGTGGGAGTTTAGGAAGTCGGAAATAGCAGAAAAAACAAAGTTGCGCCCTGTAAAATCCTCGGTTTTCGATCGCAGGAGTTGCTGAAATTCTGGTGGGTAAGAATTGGTAGAGATGGAAGTTATAAGAGGTGAGGAATTCATGTTAGTGCCTCCATCCCTTCTAGTCGCAGGAAATATACGCGGCCGGATGTGTCGCCTGCCACAATTGTGACTCCATCAGGTGCAATAGCGCAACAGGCGATCGGGCTTTCACCCGTGAAACTGGCAATGACATTTCCACTCGACAAATCCCAGACTTTGAGGGTGTTATCATATGAACCAGAAATTGCCCGCTTGCCATCAGCAGTGACGGCTACTGCATATACCGAACGGGTGTGACCATTGAGAGTAAACTGTTCCTCTCCAGTTGTTAAATCCCAGACTTTGAGGGTTTTGTCTCTTGAACCAGAAATCGCCCGCTTGCCATCAGCAGTGACGGCTACTGCTTTTACCGAACTGCTGTGACCATTGAGAGTAAACTGTTCCTCTCCAGTGGTTAAATCCCAGACTTTGAGGGTGTTATCATATGAACCAGAAATCGCCCGCTTGCCATCAGTAGTGACGGCTACTGCTTTTACCCAGTCGCTGTGACCATTGAGAGTAAACTGTTCCTTTCCAGTTGTTAAATCCCAGACTTTGAGGGTGTTATCATATGAACCAGAAATTGCCCGCTTGCCATCAGCAGTGACGGCTACTGCATATACCGAACTGCTGTGACCATTGAGAGTAAACTGTTCCTCTCCAGTGGTTAAATCCCAGACTTTGAGGGTTTTGTCTCTTGAACCAGAAATCGCCCGCTTGCCATCAGCAGTGACGGCTACTGCATTTACCGAACGGGTGTGACCATTGAGAGTAAACTGTTCCTCTCCAGTTGTTAAATCCCAGACTTTGAGGGTGTTATCATCTGAACCAGAAATCGCCCGCTTGCCATCAGCAGTGACGGCTACTGCTTTTACCCAGTCGCTGTGACCATTGAGAGTAAACTGTTCC
>ENA-OBIO01000089-OBIO01000089.1-metagenomes-genome-assembly--contig:-NODE-89-length-58545-cov-6.0654_pt1 | contig 58545 bp, 63 predicted proteins | sample MGYA00153383_OBIO01 | MGnify analysis MGYA00153383 | reverse complement strand
TACAGTTCTTAAACAAATTTATTTACAACAAACCTGTGGACAGAGTAAAACATACTCATGCTGATTAACTCCGCCAACGGGTTATAGTTTTGTTTAGAGGAATGCTATTTTTTTTTGATGTATTATTATAAGGGATGCCAGGCACTTTTAGCAACTAATTCTAGTAATTAAAGACATAAAAAGATATTTATTGAGAGGCTTCGTTCGTTGGCGAATAATAAAAAAAATTAAATTCGTTTGTTAGCGGGGCAAATGAATAGTCACGTACCTCCTAAGTTGAAACCGCCTGCAGAATAGACTTCAGAAATAATAAAAAAAGGCCCAATATCTTTTACTGCTTAGTAATTCAACATAACTCTACACGAATCAAAAATTAGTGCTGTCTCCTTTTAAATTGAATTCTAAGGATCGGCAATTTCAGTTTTAAGAAATAAATTCTTTGGATATCGATTTGGTAAACACAATAATGTTTGTTCGAAAACTTATTTGCATTATCAAAATCCTGTATTAAAAGTTTTTTGTTTGTGACCAGTAGTCTATAAGTATTTGTAATCAAAATTTTATGAGTTGGGTATTGATTATTCTAGTCCGCTGCGGCGAATTAATGATATTATTGTATAAGATCATTAAGGCCTCGCTATTGGCTTGTTGTGTGTAATGCGACCGAAACTCTACAAAATTCGACCGAAAAAAGACTTCGTTAAAATCCAAGTAATTTTAATTATGATAGTTGAGAAATGAATAGACTTGAAACATACGCCCCAGACATAATTAAACTCTGCGAAACCCACAAAGTGAAAAGCCTATATGCTTTTGGCTCGGTTTTGACAGACACTTTCAGCAAAGGAAGTGACATTGACTTAATTGTTGACTTCTCAAATATTGAGGTTGAAGATTATGCAGACAATTACTTTGACTTTAAATTTTCTTTGCGAGATATCCTGAAAAGACAAGTTGACTTATTAAAGGAAAAGGCTATTAAAAACCCATATTTCAGACAGTCTATTAATCAACAAAGACAACTTGTATATGGACAATGATCTTAAAGCGTGGCTTTACGAATTCTGAATGCGATTAAGGAAATTGAAAGTTTTTTCAATGACAGTACAAAAGAGTTTTTAAAATACCAGAATGATTTGTGGTCAAAGCGAGCCATTGAAAGAAACATAGAAATAATTGGAGAAGCTCTGAGTAGAATTCTAAAACGTGACGAAACGATTTTAATCTTAAATTCAAGAAAAATTGTTGACACAACAAATAGAATTATACACGGTTATGACTTTGTTTCAGATGATGTGATTTGGGGAATTATAATTCGACATCTTCCAATTTTGCAGGCTGAAATCCAAAATATTATTGGGAGAGTAGAAAAGCACTACACACAAAAATGGTTTTTGGCAAGTACGGCTTGTAATTGCAGCAATTTTTTTGAACAGCTAAAAAATCTTATACCAAACGTATCATGACCAATTTTGTAAGACCTAAAATTGACAAAATTTATGTTGGAGTTTTTGCTATTGCTGTATTTTTCTCCTGGACACTTCATGAATTAGCCCATTGGACTATTGGAGAGTATTTTGGTTACGAAATGGCAATGACTTTAAATCCTTCTTTCGCAATAAATGGGAACTTCTCACGAGACTTACATTACCAAATTATAAGTGCTGCAGGACCAATTTTCATTTTGTCTCAAGCCGCGCTTATCTATGCTTTAATGAAGAATAAAAATAGAGTTTTATTATACCCAATTTTATTTACCTGTTTTTACATGAGACTTTTTGCAACAATAATTTCTTTTAGACATCCAAATGACGAAGCGAGAATAAGTACTGCAATTGGTATAGGAAAGTTCACTTTGCCGCTTATAGTGACATGACTTTTATTTATACTTATTTATAAAACTACAAAAGATTACAAGTTCGACCTAAAATTTAATTTAGCTAATTTGGGTTTGACAGTTTTGTTTTCTTCAATTATTATTTTGGTAGACATGTATTTAAAAATACGTTTGCTTTGACGCAAAACAGCAGCTAACAAAGGGTTTTGTTTATGCTAGGTTTACCAAACTGCCAAAAATAGTTTTCTGTCAAGCTGCTTTTTTATAGTTTTCCACAAAAGGTTCGCTTCTTTTGACCAGAGTGACATTATTCAACCCACCTATTGTCTTGTCCAAGAATAGATTTACACAATTGTTTTAAGATGAATCAAAACAAAGACTTTGTTCTTAAGACTTATTACTGCCAAGAGCTAACCCACAAAATTTGTTTAATCCTTAAAAATCTGAATACGCTGCAGGGTGCATTAGGACCATTTCATTTCTTGAAATTGAGACGTCGTTTTCATATTCGGGTAGCGTGGATAATCTTTTCCATTCAGCAGAATTTACAAATGATTCCCAATGTGCCTTCCGATCTTCCATATTTTCAAACGTGGTCATATACATCAGGTTTGGCATCTTGCTTCCTGATAAAACTCGGGAATAAAAAACAGCATTAAATCCTAGTGTATTGAACAACGCTATTTCTCCACCTTCGTTAAACATTTTCACTTTTAATTTATGTAAATGCGCTGTTGGACTTTCATAACTTCTAAGCTCATACACCCTTTGTGTTAGAGGATTCTTTAAATTGGGTAATACCATCTGCTTAAGCATTGGGAACGCTTCCAGCAAAATAGACTCAACACGTTCATACGGTTTTTTATTAGCCGCGGCATTTGCGAATGTTTTGGATGCTGTTTGATAGGTTACATCTTTTTCAAGAATATCCGCTAGTTTCTGCCATTGTTGTAGTGAAGTAAACGGCATGAAAACATAGATTTTTTTTACTTCTACTGTATCATTCGCAATCGGTTTAAATACACCGATGTTCTTTATACCCGCCCTATGCACGGCTGGTAAATATGTATCTTTTAAAAATAGATCTACCGCAGCAACTTGCGTTTCACTCTTTAAATTATAAATGACCACCTGATAAAAATCCTTCTTATCCTTTTTATCTGGCATAGTCCAACCCACAAACAGGAAACATATAATTAGTAATAAGAAATTTTTAGGACTCCTAAATAAGTTTCGCATTGTAAAAGTTGTTTATTGTATTAGCTAAAATGATACCCATTCAAATATAGTACTTGTTGAGGTTATGAGTGATAACTGACTTATTTATACAAATGTCAAATACATCCTTGAAGTAATTTTAAAGACACTTAAGGAGACTCTAATTAAAACTTTGAGCAGAGCAGTTGCATATATTTTAAAATACTTATCCACAACATTCTGTATGTGCATTTATGTACCTAATGAACAAAGGGTTCAAGCTTAAATGCTGAAACCCAGTAAATTGTAATACTGATTCAATCCTTATTATTAACCTGAGTTCGGTTTAAGCAGCAATCAATTTTTGCTGATTTAGTTGAGCAATAACTGAAGGATTAGTTTCTTCAATATCCTTTTTAATAGATGGCTTTTTAGGAAAGAAGGAATAGGCGGCAATAGCGCTCATAATATTTAAAATAAACCCTGCGATGCTTCGATGTCTAGTGTGTTCTACCTGGCAAATATTTTTCAATTCATCATTTACCGTTTCAATTACAGAACGTTTGGGGAGCAATAATTTCTCTTCATTGCTCAATGCTTTTTGTTTCATATTTCTTCTTACGGCAGTAATTAATTGTAAGCCGTCATCAAACAATAAATCAGCTAAGGCTTTATTGATATAGCCTTTATCGCCAAACATTTTTCCAAATATCTCTTTTGTCATCCGTGTAATTATCCTGGCATTGCTGTCGTGTGTATTGCCCTGTGAGAGATAGAAGGAGAGGATTTCGCCCTTATCATTAATGATCAGGTGCAGCTTAAATCCAAAGAACCAACCCACCGTAGATTTGCCAACCTTTGCCATGCCCTTAAATACTTTATTGCGTTTGATTCTTTTGCTATGACATACCCGTAAAACCGTAGAATCAATAAAACTGATGCCTGTACATTCACCCCTGCAGCAATGATGAAGGAACATCATAAAAGGAACAGCGCAACGGTGGCTTAATTCTATGAAACGATTGTAGGAAACTACATTTGGAAAACAATCTCTAAGATGATGGCAGACATAACTGCAATAAAAATGCTTAAAATTTCTGAACTGCCCACCCTGAAAAGCGATGAGGATAGAGATGACTTCAGAGTCGGTTAAAGTAGTTTTTCTGTTGCGGGTTTTAGTGCCTTGGGGAGCGGGTAAACTATGTTTTTTAAATTCATTTTCAAATTCATTGCAAAAATCATCAACTTTTACAAAAATTTCTGCAACTTTATCAGAGAAAAGCGGAGTGTTCATAATTTACTTATTTAATTGATTGTCAACTATTTAATAAGCAATAAATATTCCGTTTTTCTATTTTTACAACTATTTCTTATCCCGAACTCAGGTTCTTACAATCTGTATAGACGACCAAACCATTAGCAGATCTTTGGAATCCGATTTAGCACTCTTTATAAATCCGCAATAGAACATCACATTGCGATACCATGCTTGAATCTTTTCTAAAAATTTTATAACTTTTGACCGAGTAAGATTCCTTCACCATGATAGTGCAATTAAACCGAGGTAATGTCACCAATAGCGTCACGGAATAAAATTTAAAAAGCCTAAGAAGCAATACAGTATTACGTCTTAGGCTTTTTAAATGTGGTGCGAGCCGGGGTTGAACCGGCGACACATGGATTTTCAGTCCATTGCTCTACCAACTGAGCTATCACACCTTATTTCTAAAAAAGAATTTAAAGAAATATCCCCGAGGGGGCTGCAAAAATAAGCAGTTATTATTAAATGAGCAAGTAATAGAAAATATTATTTAGCCTGTTTAAACCTGTTCGTAAAAAGCAACATGATGTTCTGCTAAAAAAGCTTTTATAATATCAACATGTATGCACTGCCCAAGATGTATAAACGAATAGTCTGATATTTTTTTTAGCTTATTATCTATAAGAATTTCTTTGTCAATTAAATCAAACCCGAGGTGAAGATGCTTGGTAGAAAACTGCATTCCATAAACAGTTCCGGCATTGTTGAACAATGGCCCACCGCTTTGCCCTCTAAGCCCAGGTGTACTCATTTCAATTCCGGTAAGTTTGCCCGCATCTGCTAAAAAACGGGTTACCATGCCTTCAATAGGAAACCTTGGCGAAATCTGTATTCCGGTAGTTGTCCATTCAATATCATCAGCAGTTTCATTAAATGTAAAATTGGTAAACTCCGGAAAAGGAAAGCCGAGCCGGCATAAAAAATTACCCTGCCTTATTTGTGTGGCATCTTTTAAAAAAGTTGCATGGCCTGTGTAATGGAGTTTATTAAAGTCATTGAATTTAATAATTGCCAAATCATGAGTGGGATGAATATGGCAGGTGTAGCCTGACATGGTATCAACACAATCGACAAATGTATTTTTTATTTGTATAATGCTATCTTCTGCATATTTATATTTCATCTCCAGCCCTTTTAAGCCCATTTTATATTTTCCATCTCTGCGAAGGCTATCTCTTTCCTTTTTAAATGCTATGAAACTGTTGTTTATCTTATCAGAAGAAGAAAGCATATCAAGCACATGTTTGCAGGTAATTGCATAGCCATCGTTGTTTACAAAAAAAAGTGTAGCAGAACCCGGGATGATTTGTTTGCCACCATAAGTTCTGATTATACTGTTTATGGGCCTTGTAAAATTTGCTACAGCTTCAATAGAATTTTCGAACATGAATTACAATTTTAAGTTTTTAGCAAGATGTCATTTGTCCTTAATTTCCATATTCACTTAAAAACTTAATACGCATTAATTTTAATTGTTCCCAGGTAAAATCTCCTTCTGAAAGTTCTTCCTGTGCCACTGTAAGATCAGATGTTTGGCAACCTTTAAAATAATCCATTATTTCTTCCTGTTCATATTCATCTAACATTTCATCTATAGCATATCCAAGGTTTAATTTGGTACCGCTTGCCACAATGGTTTCCATTTCTTCCAGCAATTCTTCAATTTTTAAACCTTTGTTTTTAGCTATGGTTTCCAGCGTCATTTTCTTATCTACATTCTGTATAATAAAAATTTTATTACTGTTTTTATTTGCAACCGATTTCATTACAAAATCATCAGGCCTTGTTATATCATTTTCTTCAGCATATTTAACTATTGCATCTAAAAAAGGCTTACCATAACGTAAAGATTTACCCTTGCTCACACCGCTTATTTTTTCCAGTTCTTCCATAGTGGTCGGATACATGGTAGCCATATCTTCCAAAGAGCTTTCCAGGAATATTACAAAAGGCGGTAAGTTTTTTTCTTTAGAAACCTTTTTGCGGAGCTCTTTTAAAATCTCAAGTAATTTCTCATCTTTTACGGTTTCTATTTCTCCTTCAGGTCCCGCAGCCTCATCATCCAAATTAGCATCTTCAAACAAATTGTTAAGTGCAATTTTAAAGGATGCAGGTTTCTTCATGTACACTTTTCCGGCCTTAGTAATTTTTAAAACACCGTATTCAACAATATCTTTTTCAAGCAAACCCTGCAACAGCATTTGTCTTATAAGGCTGTTCCATAAATGAGGTTCTTTATCTTTGCCGCAGGCAAAAACATCCAGTTCTTCGTGTCGGTACATTTTTACTGCAGGTGTTGCTTTACCCATAAGTATCAGCATCACATATTCAATAGCAAACTGCTCGCCCAAGGCATCAATGGTTTTTAAAACGTAAACTGCTTCGTCTTTTGCTTCTACTTTTTCTTTGGGATTTAGGCAGTTATCGCAATGACCGCAACTTGAAGCATCGTCGTAGTTTTCACCAAAATAATATAGCAGTGTTTTGCGTCTGCAAATACTGCTTTCTGCATACGATACTGTTTCATTAATAAGTTGTGCGCCCACTTCTCTTTCACTTAAACTTTTATCCCGCATTAAATGTTCCAGCTTGCTCACATCTTTATGAGAATAGTATAAAAGGCATTTCCCCTCCATACCATCCCTGCCTGCCCTGCCGGTTTCCTGATAATAATTTTCTATAGATTTTGGTATGTTATAATGAATTACAAACCGTACATCAGGTTTGTCAATCCCCATTCCAAAGGCAATGGTGGCAACAATTACATTTACTTCATCATTCAAAAAAAGGTCTTGCCGGTGGGCTCTCAACTTAGCATCCAGCCCTGCATGGTAAGCTACAGCAGTAATGCCATTTGCATTCAACATTGCCGCTAATTCCTCGGTTGTTTTTCGGTTGAGGGTATAAATGATACCACTTTTATTTTTATAATTATTTATAAAACGAACGATGCTTTTATTTGTTTGTTCAAGATTTATTTTTGGTTGAATTTCGTAATAAAGATTAGCTCTGTTAAAAGAAGAAATAAAGATATTGGGATCTCTTAGGCCGAGATTTTTCACGATATCGCTTTGTACTTTTGGGGTTGCTGTTGCAGTCAGAGCAATAATAGGAGCACTAGAATTAATTTGCTCTGTCATTTCTTTTAGCCTCCGGTATTCAGGTCTAAAATCGTGCCCCCATTCAGAAATACAATGTGCTTCATCTACTGCAAAAAAAGAGATATCGAGTGTTTTAAAAAACTCCACATTTTCTTCCTTCGTCATAGTTTCAGGAGCTACATACAACATTTTTGTGCGGCCTGACATCAAATCATCTTTTACAATTTTTACCTGGCCTTTGTTTAAAGTACTGTTTAAAAAATGGGCTATATGATCGTTGCTGCTAAACCCTCTCATAAGATCAACCTGGTTTTTCATGAGGGCAATGAGCGGTGACACAACAATTGCTACTCCGTTGCTTATCATGGCAGGCAACTGGTAGCATAAGCTTTTGCCGCCTCCTGTTGGCATAATTACAAAGGTATCTTTGCCTGAAAGAAGGCTGTTGATAATCTCTTCCTGGGGTGCTTTAAATTTATTGAACCCAAAATACTCCTGTAAATGTTCTTTGAGGTCCGGGTATTCAGCTGAAACTGTGAAGGAACTCTCGTTTTGAGAATGTTTTTGTTTGGTACTGGTGTTAGTCTTTAATTTAGGCATATAAGTGGATAAAAGAATTCGTTACAATGTAAATTAAAAAAAGCCATTACTGCTTTTTTCATAAAGGGCAATGAAGGTACTTAATAGCAACTTATCATAAAAGTAAACGAAGGGTTAAAAGTATCTTAGAATTTTTGCTACCATAAGGTATTTATTTTTTTTTGAATATAATCGATAATATTATAGAAATACCTTGTTTATCCATGATTGCACTTTGAGGTATTTAAAATAAATTGCACCCCGTGAACAACAAGCCCACTAATTTAATAATAACAAGCGCCATAAAAACTTTACAATTAGAAGCTGACAGCATTTTGGAACTCATCCCTTACGCAGGTGAAAGTCTTGTAACAGCAGTAGAAATGCTGGTCGCATGCAAAGGACGTGTAGTAATAAGCGGTATTGGTAAAAGCGCCATTGTAGCACAAAAAATTGTTGCTACCATGAATAGTACTGGAACGCCTGCATTGTTTATGCATGCTGCAGATGCTATACACGGCGACCTTGGAATGATACAACAGGATGATATAGTTATTGTGATAAGCAAAAGTGGCGACAGCCCTGAAATAAAAGTATTAGCGCCGCTGGTAAAAAACTTTGGTAATAAACTTATAGGTATGGTTGGCAATATGCAATCTTACCTTGCAGCACATGCAGACGTTGTTATTAATACAACTGTTTCTCAAGAGGCATGCCCTAATAACCTTGCACCAACTACAAGCACAACAGCACAAATGGTTATGGGCGATGTACTTGCTATTTGCCTTATAGAAGTGAAAGACTTTAAAACAATCGATTTTGCAAGGTTTCACCCCGGTGGTGCTCTTGGCAAAAGAATATATTTAAAATGCGGGGATTTAATAAAGCTTCACGAAAAACCTTTTGTAAGCGAGGGTGAAAGTATTAAAAATGTTATAGTTGAAATTTCAAAAAAACGCCTTGGCGCTACAGTAATTTTAGATAAAGATGAAAACCCAATAGGAATTGTAACTGATGGTGATGTGCGCAGGATGTTTGAAAAGTATGATAATTTTATTAATTTAAAAGCGAAAGATATAATGTCTATAAATCCAAAGATGATCCAAGAAAATTTGCTTGCGGTTGAAGCTTTGGAAATAATGAAGGTTTTTAACATTACCCAAATAGTAGTTATGAATAATAAAAAATACGCCGGTATTTTACATTTGCACGATTTAATTAAAGAAGGTATTTTATAAATAGTTTTTCCAATTAATTAGGACATGGTTTTGTTTTGTTATTTACAAAAAATTAAGCATTCAGTTTTTCTAATTCAAAAATTAAGTATTTTAAATGAACAAACACAATTATGTAGCCATTATGGCCGGTGGTATAGGTAGTAGGTTTTGGCCAATGAGCAGAACAGATATGCCAAAACAGTTTTTAGATATTTTAAATATTGGGCGCACATTAATACAGTCAACATACGACCGGTTTATACAATTTATCCCCCCCGAAAATATTTATATTGTTACTTCTACCCAATACTTACACATCGTAAAAGAACAATTGCCGGATCAGGTTGAGAAGAATATTCTTTGTGAGCCATCCCGCAAAAATACAGCACCCTGCATTGCATATATTTCTTATAAATTACACGAGCTAGATCCCAATGCTAATCTTATATGTGCCCCGGCAGATCACTTTATAACAGAGCCACAATCCTTCATCGATATATGTAAGCACGCACTTCATTTTACATCTCACATAAAGGCTTTGATAACACTTGGCATAATGCCTACCAATCCAAATACAGGTTATGGTTATATACAGTACGAATCCCTGGCTGCAGGAGAAAATATTTATAAAGTAAAACTGTTTACAGAAAAACCCGATAAAGAACTTGCCAAAACATTTTTAGCCAGTGGCGATTTTTTATGGAATGCAGGCATATTTGTTTGGCAGGTAAAAAATATTATTAGGGCATTTGAAAAAAATGTGTCTGAACTGCATGAAGTTTTTGATGCTGAAAAACAGTTCTTTAATACGGATAAAGAACAGGAAATGATAGACCGTATTTATCCTCTTTGCACAAATATTTCAATTGATTATGCTGTGATGGAAAAAGCAGATAACGTTTATGTTATACCTTCTTCATTTGGCTGGAGCGATTTGGGTACATGGACGAGTGCTTATGAAACGTTTGAAAAAGACTATTTGGAAAACGCAGTGAGCGGCAATGAAGTAGTAATTATAGATGCTACTAAAAATATGGTACAGGTTCCTCTGAACAAGCTCGTAGTAATACAGGGATTAGACGATTTTATTGTTGTAGATACGAAAGATGTATTGCTTATTTGCAAAAAAGATAAAGAACAGGAAATAAAAGATTATGTGGCTGAAGTAAAGAGAAATAAGGGGGATAAATTTTTATAAATGTTTTTGTTAGCAGTTTTAAAATAACTTTTAAAAACTATTTTATGCAATTGTTTTAATAACTATCAAACCCCTGCACAGCGCTTTCTTTATTTAGTAAAAGTGTAAACGATTTATTTTCAATTTTACCTTTTATATTGATGGTTGGGCTATTTTCGGAAATAGCTTGATTAAGGATTTCCTGTATGTTTATTCTCCACATTGAACACCCTTTAGAAGGTTTTATTTTCATTGTTTTTTGAGTATTTTCTATTATTGCTGAAAACTCTTTTTCAGCTTTTGAGAGATCCCATTTAACAACTGTTTTACCATAAAAAATAGTATTTATTACGGGCTTGATTTTTCCTGCAGTTAAAATGTAAATAAATCTTTCTTTCATAATTCTTCTCTTTATTGGACTTCCATTTTCATCTACAGGAATTGTTCCGGGTTGTATGATAATGCTGAATGCATAACCGCTGGGGTTACAATATTTTTGGGCCTCAACAGTATTTAAAAATATTATTCCTATTAAAATGAAAAATAACTTTTGCATGTTGTAATTTTAAAAATAAATGTAGTTTGTTGTAAAAAATAATCAATTATTTAAACCACTTTACAACAATACAATAACAATTATACACCTAATATTTATTAAGTAAAAAAATGCATCCCACAATCCACAGTAAATTACCAAATGCCGGTACTACTATTTTTACCATTATGAGTTCTCTGGCTGTAGAACAAAATGCCATAAACCTGGGTCAGGGTTTTCCGGATTTTGAAATGAACCAGGCATTACCGGAACTTGTTTCAAAAGCTATGGCTGATGGTCACAACCAATATGTTCACATGAATGGTTTGTCGCTTTTGCGGGAAAGAATTTCTGAAAAGGTAAAAAAATTATATAATGCTGATGTTCACCCTGCCGATGAAATTACCATCACACCCGGAGGTACTTACGCTTTGTATACTGCTCTCACCGCTATTTTACAACCCGGGGATGAAGTAATTGTTTTTGAGCCGGCCTACGATTGTTACATTCCACAAATCGAATTAAGTGGTGCGATTGCAGTTACTGTTCCACTTACTGCGGGCAATTATAAAATAGACCAGGCGCTTACAAGATCAAAAATTACAGCAAAAACTAAAGCTATAATGATCAACTCTCCACACAACCCCAGCGGTGCTGTGTTGGAAGAAAGTGATATGGAATTTTTGAGCGATATAGTTAAAGGAACGGGTATTTTTATCATAAGCGATGAAGTGTATGAACACCTGATTTTTGATGGTAAAAAACATTTGTCTGTACTGCTGTATCCTGAATTGTATGAAAGAAGTTTTGTAACATTTTCATTTGGCAAAGTATATAATTGTACCGGTTGGAAAACTGGCTATTGTATTGCGCCACCAATGCTTACAAAAGAGTTTAGAAAAATTCATCAGTTTAATGCGTTCACCGTTTTTAGTCCGGTACAATACGCACTTGCTGCTTTTTTAGAAAATGAAAATGAGTATTTAAACCTCGGTAGAATGCTCCAGCAAAAAAGAGATTATTTAAAAGTATTGATGGCTAAGACTCGCTTTGAACCTTTGCCTAGTTTTGGCAGCTATTTTCAAATATACAGCTATAAAAACATCAGTGAAGAAAATGAATATGATATGGCAGTCAGACTTGTAAAAGAATTTGGTGTGGCAACTATTCCTGTAAGCGCCCTCTATAAAATACCTACCAATAACCAGGTATTGCGTTTTTGTTTCAGTAAAAAAGAAAGTACTTTGGAAGCGGCTGCCCAAAAATTGCTAAATATTTAAGTAAAAAAATATCTTATTAATAATCATATCTCATTTTAAAAGTATTATATATTTCATTTTCAATTCTTTATAATTTACATTTTTAGCTTCAAATCGCTAATAAATTTAGACCTTCTCTTATACCACACCACTAAATAATTATTTTAAAAAAATTTTTAAAAAAATTATTAAAAAATAGTTAAATGTAAAATTATTGTTATAGTTTACATTTCCTTCTTTACGAAGCACTTTAAAAATCCCCCAACATTTACTTCCTTTATCCGGAAGAACCCACTGCCACTGAAGACTAACTCCTGAAATTTAGGATTTATATATAAATCCGTTTAAAATCCTATTCTGTATCGCCAGTTTTGGCGGGGGCAATTTATTTTTTATTTAAAAAATTTTAAACATGAAAGTTTTCAACACAAACAAAGAGTATTGTCAGGGTGTCCTACACACGCTGTACAAAAAGTTAACGCGGAGCATTAAAGTATTTTTAATGCTGTTTTTGTTTATCGGATTTGCTGTGCAATACTCATTTGCGCAGGTTCCCTCCTGTAATGGTATGATGGCATCAAAACCGGTTGCATGCCCTAATGACCACATTGTTATGACTGCAACTCAGGCGCTTGGCTCAAATGGGGTTACGTTGACTTGGACCATAACAAATAATAGCTCAGGGGCTTTTTTTACAAATGGATCAAAAGCAAATTTAGGCACAACAGTTACATCGATTGCAACAGATGGTGCAAATACCCAATTAGTTAATGTAGGGCCAAATGGAACTGGATTTACTGTGACAGATCAACCCTCTGGTCTAAATGCATTACCTTGTCAAGCATCTGTAAACGTCGATAAGATTACGGTCACTGCAAATGCTCCTCCAATAAAATGTAATGGGGGAACCTCTACTTTAACAGCTCTTGCCAATTCCACTTTTAACCCAGGTGAAGTTTTTACTTATACGCTATATAATAGCAACAACACAACAACGGGCATTATTTCTGGACAATCTTCTGGCATATTTACAGGCGTAAGTGCCGGATCGTATTATGTAATTGCAGGCGGTGCAGATGCAGGATGTTCTGCGCAATCTAACGCAGTAACCGTTACACAGCCAACTTTATTAACAGCAACAAGCAGCCATACCAATGTAGCATGTAATGGAGGCAGTACAGGAAGTGTAACAGCAGTAGGAGCAGGTGGCACACCATCTTACAGTTATACAATATCCGGCACACCATCAAATACTACGGGTGCAACAACAGGCGTGTTTACAGGTCTTGCAGCAGGTATGTATACGGTAACAGTAACAGATGCCAATGGTTGCATAGCAACAACATCTCAGACCGTTACACAGCCAACTTTATTAACAGCAACAAGCAGCCATACCAATGTAGCATGTAATGGAGGCAGTACAGGAAGTGTAACAGCAGTAGGAGCAGGTGGCACACCATCTTACAGTTATACAATATCCGGCACACCATCAAATACTACGGGTGCAACAACAGGCGTGTTTACAGGTCTTGCAGCAGGTATGTATACGGTAACAGTAACAGATGCCAATGGTTGCATAGCAACAACATCTCAGACCGTTACACAGCCAGCAAATCCACTTACAGCTACAAGCGTTCATGGAGATGTTAACTGCACTATTGCAACTTCAGGTACGGTAACAGCTACTGCTATTGGTGGTACGCAGCCTTATAGATTTGTAATATCAGGCTCAACTGTAAACACAACTGGTGCTTCATCAGGTGCATTTACAGGTCTTACAGCTGGTTCTTACACAGTTACGGTAACAGATTTTAATGGCTGCACAACCACTACTATAACTGTGGTAGGTAGCTTGCCATGTGTTGTTTGCTCTTACACCCAGGGTTTCTGGGGTAATAAAAATGGATTAAGCCTCTTACGTTCAAGTGGTATTTTAAATACACCACTTATAATAGGAGGTGTAGGTCCTAACACCATAACCATTACATCAGCAGACATCATTAAGTTAAATAATTCGATGCCTGGTGGCAGCACTCCACGAGCTTTGGTAAATGTTGGAGCGTGTAATATTTCTAATTCGTGCTTCGATGCTAATTATTTAACACAGCAAGGAAGAATAAATAATAACCTGCTGTCACAAACAATTACGTTAGCACTTAACGCACGGTTAGGAACTACATTAAATAACATTCCTATTCAGTCCGGTTGCTTATTAACAAGTGCAGGTTCCTACCAAATTAATCAAAGTGTGGTAGCGTACTTAACATGCCGCAATACAGCAACTGTATCAGGTTTACTTGCGTTAGCCAATGCCGTACTTGGAGGATCGCTAACACCTGGTCAAAATGTAGGGGGCTGTATTGTTCCATCTTACAGTGCTATAAATGACGCTGTAGATTTATTTAACAATGCCTTTGATGAATGTAAAAATTACAATGGATATGGAACTTGTAGCATTGTCTCTAGAACCAGCAATACAGAGGGCGCTACAGTTAGCCAATCTGACTTTGTAAAGGTAAAGGTGGCTCCAAATCCTTATCATGATAATGTTACTTTCAATATTGAATCTACCGTTTCAGGTAAAGCAATTCTGGAAATATTTAACCTGGCAGGTCAAAAACTAAGTACGGTTTTTGAAGGAAATTTAAGTGCAGGAAAAGGACAGAATATTCGTTTCAACATTCCTGAACAAAACAGATCAAATTTGGTTTATCGCCTAAGAGTTGGCGAAATAACCTCAACAGGTAAAATACTTTACATGAATTAAAATGTTAAGTGTTTGAATGAAGGCTGCCTTTTAAAGGCAGCCTTCATTTTTTTGATAAAGTTTAAGTTAGCTGCACTGGCAAATGGGAGTTGTTGCGTGCCCTTTAATTAGCTTTAATACATTATAATTAATTATTTAGGGTGATAAACGGATTTTTATTTTGCTAAAATGGCTTCACAGTTTGTTTATCCAAATCAGCTTATTTTAAATTAATTGCTGCTGAAGAAGTTTTTTATAACACGATAAACGGTATTTTATTTAATAAGTTAAGGGGCAACTTTAATTAGGAATTTCTATAAAAATGTTTTCAAATACGCTTCTGCTTTTGCCAGATCTTCAGGCATATCTATTTTTACACCGGCATCTTCTGTTTCAACCATTCGCAACTGTATGCCATTTTCCAGGTAACGAAGGCATTCGATTTTTTCAGCTTTTTCCAATGGCGTCATTTCCCAAACAGTAAATAAAAGCAATGCTTCTTTTCTAAATGCATACACGCCTACGTGTTCGTAATAAGAAGGTATAATATTTTCATCCCTGTAAAACGGAATAATGCTCCTGCTAAAGAGCAGACTGTTCATGTGTTTATCAACCACCACTTTTACAATATTGTGATTGGCAGCATGCGCATGGTTTAATATTTTTTTTACAGGAGATGCTACTTTTATTTTTTTATCGTCATCATCTTTAAAAACATCTAACAGTTTTTGTAACATGTGCGTATTTACAAAAGGTTCATCACCCTGAACATTTAAAACAATATCAACATCTATATCAGCAATAGCTTCAGCAATACGATCGCTGCCGCTTTCATGTTTCCGTATGCTCATTATTGCCTTTCCTCCATTGGCTGTTATTTCATCAAAAATTATTTTGTGATCTGTAACTACAAAAACATCATCAAACAAATCTGTTGCAACCGTATTATCATACGTATGCCTTATAACCGTTTTGCTACCCAATGGCTGCATCAGTTTAAAAGGGAATCTGGTTGCAGCATATCGGGCGGGTATCATGGCAATTACTTTCATGCTATAATTTTATATTGACAGTGGTAGTTGGGCAAATAAATTATTGCAATTATTACACCGATATAATTTTTGATAGGTTTCTGTTTGCCCGTAAGCAATTTGGTTTTTTAGCTTACCCCAAAACGTCTGTGGGCTACTTATTTTTTCCTCTGCTGTTAAGGAATAATTTTTACACACGGTACAGGCAATTTGTTTAATGTAAATGTCTTCCGCTTCTTTTATTATATCTTCCGCTCTATCAAACTGCACATCTGCAACCATTAATTTTATACCGCCAACTGCTGGGCTTAAAAATGGATCAATCATTACAATGTTTTCATCTTTTAAATGGCAGTTTATATTATTTTCCTGCAGCAGACCCAGCGTCATATTTGCGACCATAAAGTTATCGTACGAGGCTATTTGCTTGAAAATCATTCTTTCTTATTTACCATCTAAAATTATAGGCGCACCGCCCTTCCCCATTACAATTACTTTTGCGTTTGTGCTAAGTGCCAGTTCTTTCATTGCCTTTATTTGTTCGTATTGCAATTGCTGGTCAGTAAGCCCTGTGTTTATGATTCGCTGGTAATCTGCTATACCCTGTGCTTCCACTCTTTTTCTTTCGGCTTCCTGTTTCTCTTTCAGCAAAACAAATTCCATTTTCTTGGCATCCTGTTCAGCATTTATTTTAGATTCAATAGATGCTTTTACAGAGTTTGGTAAGGTAATATTTCTCACCAGCAACTGCTCAAGCATTAACCCACGTTTTTTAAAATCTTCTTCTATTGTTTTATAAATGCGCTGTTGAAATTCATCTCTTTTTATGCCAAATAAATCTACCGCCTGATAATAAACTGCATTGTCTCTTATTTTTGTACGGGTGATGGGGCGTACAATTTTATCACGGTAATCGTTGCCGGTTTCTCTTAATAACTTTGGAGCATCTGCGGAAACGACTCTGTACAAAACGGTAAGGTCAATAGTAACTTCAAGCCCATCGCTGGTGAGCACTCTTATGGCATCGTCGCCTTCTATTGTACCTTCATTTTTTACTCCACTCATGGTATAGTTTTGCGTTTTTACATCGAGCTTCTCTATAACGTACAATGGATTTACAAAATGCAGCCCACTGTTTAAAACTTCGTTTTGTATATTTCCAAACAAAGATTTTACGCCAATGTTACCTGCGTTAATCTGTACAAAACAAGATGTAATAACGCCTAGTACTATAAATAAAAAACCTACCCACCGGCCACCTGCTTTAAATTTTACAAACCGTTCATCGTTTGTTAAAAATGCTACAGAGGCAATAAGAATTAATACGCCAAGAATGATGAGAAACATAGTTAATAATTTTAGATGTGCAAGTTCAGTTAAAGTTCATTATAAACCCTAAATGCATACGGAAGAATAATTGTTGAATTAAGAAAATAATTTTAGCTGAACAATGATATTTTGATGAAGGGCTGCCTTGCAATGTTATTTAGTTAAGAAAAGAAGCTGTTAGACTGAGCTTTTCGAAAGCGATTTTTTAATGTTGTTTTTACAGTGCCGACTTTGACAAGCTGAGCCTAATAATCCTTAGCTAAATGACTTTGGCTCGAGTAGACTGAGCGATGTTTATGTGCATGCATCAGCTGGGCATATGCACGTACACAATACAGCGAAAAAGACCGAACAAATGCAAAACCTATTTTAATGTAGCAGGCCCAAGTTTTTAAACAAAAAAAATCCGCAGCCATGAAGCTGCGGAGTGTATTAATATTTTTAAATTAATTGTTAAGCATTAGGGGCATAACCAACATCAACAATTCCTCATTTTCTTCCTGCTCGCTTGGCTTTATAATACCTGCTTTTGTTGCTGTACTTAATTCAACATTTATTTCAGATGTATCGGCACCGTTTAACATCTCTATTAAAAATTTTGCATTAAAAGCTATCTGTAGATCTTCGCCATCGTAGGTACAGGCCATCCGTTCGTTACCTTCAAAACTAAAATCAACATCCTGACTGGCAAGTTGCAATTCGTTGCCGCTAATGGTTAATGCAACCTGGTTGGTACTCTTGTTACTGAATACACTTACCCGGCGCAACGCTCCCTGAAAATCGCTGCGATTTACATTCATTTTATATGGATTATCCACCGGTATGACCACTTTATAATCGGGGAAACGTGCATCTATTAAACGACAAACCAATTCAGTACCGCCATGTTTTACAAAAAGGTGGTTGCTGTTGTAAGAAAGTGTAAGCTCATCTTCATTGTCGGGCAATGCACTTTTTAAAAGATTAAGCGGTTTTTTTGGAACGATAAAAGTATCTTTTTGTGGACATCTTACATCGGAACGTGTATACTTTACAAGCCTGTGTGCATCGGTAGCTACAAAGCTGATTCCGGATTTATCGAGTTCAAAAAATACACCCGTCATAGCAGGGCGAAGATCATCGTTGCTAACTGCAAAAATAGTTTTGTTAATAGCTGTTACCAAGCCGCTTGATGTCATTGTAAAACTGTTGGCATCATCCGCTGCAGGTTCTTTTGGAAAATTATCAGGGTTTTCGCCCATTACTTTATACTTGCCATTGTCACTCGTAATTTCTACTCCAAATTTGTTATCTATATTGAAAGTAAGCGGCTGCTCCGAAATATTTTTAAGTGAATCGAGCAAAATTTTAGCAGGAATACAAACACGCCCACTTTCTTTGGCCTCAATATCCATATGTATTTTCATAACTGTTTCAAGATCAGTAGCAGTTACAGTAAGTTTATTTGCTTCAATTTCAAACAAAAAATCTTCCAGTATTGGCAATACTGTATTTGCATTAATTACACCACTTATTTGTTGCAATTGTTTCAGCAGGGCTGAAGAAGAAACGATAAACTTCATATTACTATTTTAAGATTGCCAAAGATAAAAGATTGAAAGCAGAAAATATTTATGTTTTACCACGAATAAATTCACATTTTTGCTAACGTATGACATTTGAAACAAAAAATATTGGTACCGAAAAATCTTTTCAAAAGGCAAAGTATTATTGTGCTTATCAGGAGCGAAGCCATGCTGAAGTTAAGAAAAAGCTTTACGGTTTTGGCTTATATAAGAATGAGGTTGAACTTTTGACGAGCCAATTGATTGAAGAAAATTATTTGAACGAAGAACGGTTTGCAATGGCTTTTGCCGGAGGAAAATTTAGAATAAAACACTGGGGTAAAACAAGGATTAAATATGAATTAAAGCAACGGAAGGTAAGCGACTATAGCATAAAAAAATCGCTCGCTGCAATACCTGATGATGAGTACGAAAAAAAGTTGCAAAAATTAGCTGAAGAAAAATTAGAAATCTTAAAGAGCGAAAAAAATATATTTACAAAAAAAAGCAAACTACAAAATTACCTAGTAGCCAAAGGTTATGAATATAATCTTGTTTTTGAAATTTTAAAAAATATTTAGAAATTGATTTTCACCAACGAAACTATTTCTACGAACAAAGAATGTTTGGGTTTTACAATAAGACTGAAATTTATTTTTAATTGATTTTTTTGTTATAAAACAAAATCATTAAAATAATCCAATCAACTGTTTTACACCACCTCACATTCATCGGCACATTTTCTGCAGCAATCGGCCGTTTCTCTGCAATGTTCATCATCATGTTTACTACATTCATCTGCACATGCATCGCACATAATTGCACAAAGCTTACTTATTTCTTTTATATGCAGACTTCCTAAACTCATTAATTCAGCCGTAGCATAACAGATGGCTGCACATTCCATATTTAATTGAATACAATCTGCAAGCATATTTGAATTTTCGTTGTGGGCACATGCAGATGCGCAATGGTTGCAGATTGCTGCGCAACGAAGGCATGCATCTATACAAACTTTATATTGATGGTAAGCTGTCATAAAGTGAAAATTTAGGTAACTGTTTCAAATTTCAAGCCACTAAGTGTTGATGGCTATTTATCTTTGTAAAACCAAACCCTTAGTTTTATTAAAAAAAATAATTAAGATAAATTTTATGGCTGAAGATTTAAATATTATAACAGGAACAAAGCAGAACCAATATGAAACTTTGTTGCCTCAGATATATGCATTAATAGAAGGCGAAACTGATGTTACAGCTAACCTTGCAAACATTGCCGCTGCATTAAAAGAGCAATTTAAATGGCTATGGGTGGGTTTTTATATAGTGAAAAATGATGAACTGGTGCTTGGGCCTTTTCAGGGACCGGTGGCTTGTACCCGAATAAAAAAAGGTAGAGGTGTTTGTGGAACTTCCTGGGCAAATGCCGCAACCTTAATTGTAGATGATGTTGAAAAATTTCCTGGACATATTGCCTGTAGCAGTCTATCAAAATCAGAAATTGTTGTACCGATAATTATCAATAATAGCGTTGTGGCCATACTTGATGCAGACAGTGAAAGTTTAAATAATTATGATGATACAGACAGGGAATATTTAGAAAAATTGTTAAAAGCAGTTAGTGTTTAAAAAAGTAGTGCCGAAGATAGAAATCTCCGGCCTTGCTTACCTCTGAAACCACAAAAAGCGTTGATATATTTCTTATAATTATATGGTATGATATAAATTAATTATTGAGTTTCCCCGGAAAATGGATGATTTTTTGTAGGATGGAAATAGGTAACAGATACTGTCTGTTGATTTGCAAAATAAAAGTATTTTTATGAATATACAGCGTATATTAATAAATAAATTTAATTAACGATATTTCTTTTTTGGTTATCACTTATTAAGTTCAAGAGCCGCAAGCTTGTATACTTTTTTGTGTTTACGGTTATACCACCATTTTGGGGTAGTTTTTTTCATAAAAGTGTCAATTCCCCGCATTCCAAAAAGTTTCCATAAGCCACCAAGTTTACCTCCCAAATCACTTTGCATTGCTCTTAAACTCATTGCAAAGCCGGATTCAATATACTCCATATGGTGCCAAAAGCCTGCAGGCATGTACAAAGTATCACCATGTTCTAAAATAACTTCATATCCTTTGGCCTTTTTTACTGCCGGAAAATTTTCATAGTCAAAAGAATTATTATAGCCGGCATAATTTGCCAGACTAAGCACTTCCCATGGTTTGCGGTAAAGTTTATGCTGTTCCCCATGAGGAAAAAGAAGCACTCTTTTTTTTCCAGAAAACTGAGTGTGCAAAATATGGCTCATGTCAATATCAAAATGCATGTGTGTTACAGAACCTTGACCCCCTACAAATAACATGGGATATTTTTTTACAAACCCTTTCATGAGTTCATCAGGCCATGTAAAATCTTTTACAATTTGAGGAGCGTGTTGAAAAATATTAAATAAAAATATTCTTAAATCCAAAGGGCCGGCTTTTACTTTTTTTAAATAATCGCCAAATTTCATATACGCATCAGCAGTATTAATAGGAGTGTAAGAATCGCTTTTAACATTGTTGTAAACGCCAACTTCACTTTCGCCGACTGTATCTATAAAATAATCCCAGTTCCATTTATTGTATGCCGGCCATTTTTTTGCCAGATCTTTCATAATTAAAGGCTTGCCGGTGTTGTAATATAATTTTTTAAAGTCTTCAGGCAAAATGGAGTCTACAACATCAACAGATTTAAGCTGCATAATTAAGATTTTAATAATTGGCAAAAATAATAATAATATACAACAGTGTTGCAACAGCATTTATTAGCGAAAATAAAGTGTAGCAAAAAATCCTCAAGGTAATTTGATTGACTTTTTTGATTGTATAAAATTATTATTTTGTTTGTCTTTCGTGTTTTTGGAAATGAAAATAGTTTGCTTATTTTTTATATTTTTTTCTACTGTTATTTAAGCACCGTCTGCTTCGGCTGCTTTTTTAATTTTAAATTTAGCAAGTAACCCCAAAAATGTAATTGCTAAAAGCATTTAAAATTGTTGACAATTAATTTTAATATTATAAGTAATAAGCTTTAAATAATTAAAGACGGAAATGGACAATAGAAGTTTAAAAACAAAGAAAATAGCTTTACAGTTTACCTATGGTAAAATATTAAAACTTTTTCTGTGGTATTTGCAAAGTCCGTTTTCTTGTATTGCTTTCCTGTGTGTGAGTGTGCCGTAGCCTTTGTTTTTATCCCAGGCATAATAATTATATTCAGCATGGATTGTTATCATATAATCATCTCTGTAAGTTTTGGCAAGTATACTTGCTGCTGCTATTGAAGCAAAAATACTGTCGCCTTTTACAATACATCTGTGCTTTATGTTCTTATAAGGTAAAAAACGGTTGCCATCTATAAGCAGTTGCACGGGCTCTTTGCCTAAATTATTAAGGGCTAGATGCATGGCTTTGTAGGAAGCCTGTAAAATATTAATTCGGTCTATTTCAATATTACATACCTGGCCTACAGCAAAAGCTATACTTTCTTTTTCAATAATGGGTCGAAGTTCCTCTCTTTGTTTTGCTGATAAAAGCTTACTGTCATTTAATAGGGGATGAAAAAAATCCTTGGGCAAAATTACGGCAGCAGCAAATACCGGTCCGGCATAACAGCCACGTCCGGCCTCATCAACCCCGGCTTCTGTTTTAGTTTTAAATAAAAATGATCTTAACATGTGTGCTGCAAATATCCTTCAATCATTCCAAAATTAGCAAACTGCTTTTCGTAATTTTGCCGCAATATTTAATTTTATGACTGCTGCTAAAAAATGGGTATTTTCCACTTTTGTACTTACGTTTCTTGTAATTATTGCCGGTGGTATTGTGCGTACTACACAGAGCGGAATGGGCTGCCCCGATTGGCCAAAATGTTTCGGTTTATGGATTCCACCAACAAATGCTTCACAACTACCGCTGGATTTTGAAAAGTTTTTAAAGGCACAGGATATAGATCACAGCTTTAATGTTTACCATACCTGGATAGAATATATTAATAGATTGCTCGGTGTGTTATTAGGTGTATTTGCGGTTATACAATTTGCTCTTTTATTTTTTAAAAGAAATATAAACAGATCTGCATTCAATCTGTCAATTGCATTTTTAGTGGGGGTAATTTTAACAGGATTATTTGGGGCTATCGTGGTAAAATTAAATCTTGCACATGTAAGTATTTCTGTTCATTTGTTTTTTGCAATTGTATTGGCACAAATCCAGCTTGCTTTACTGATGAGCACAACAGGAAAACTATTTAAGAAAACAACAGGTACAAAAATGAGAAAAGCTATTTTGTTTTTGTTGATTATAATTTTTGCACAAAGTGTATTAGGTACAATGGTTCGCATGTATATTGATGATGTTTCTTCAGCATTACATTTTGAACAAAGAGAAGCATGGCTTGCAAAAACACCTTTAGCCTTCTTAATTCACAGGTCTTTTTCGTGGGTAGTATTGGCTGCTGTTTTTTATGCAAACTGGTATTGCAGAAAAGTACCTGTACTTACGAGACCATTAAAAAAACTTACCGGCATTATTTTATTAAGTGTTGTAACCGGTGTTGTATTGTATTATTTAGATGTGCCGGCAGCTGCACAACCGCTCCATTTATTTTTAGCATCAATGGCTATTACACAAACAATGTTTATACTGCTCTATACAAAAAACACAACTGATTTAATGAAGCCACAGGTTTTGTAAACTAAAAATTTGTAAAAAGAGGTAGAATAAATTAAGAGGGGTAAAAAATTTTAATCCTTGTAGAGTGATGAAGGCTGTAAAAGTAAAAATGCACTTTCTATAATTTCAACATTAAGGACAGCCGATGTTTCCATTGGCTCGCCATCAATATGAAAAGGCGCATTATCCAGATTTTTAATGCTTATTTTTTTTGTTTGAAAATATTGAATTGTTTTGTAGGTATTGCGTACAGAAGTAATTTTACCGCTGCTTAATTGTTTCAATAATTTAAAAATCAGACCAAACTTTCCTGTGTTTTGTACAATTACAATATCAAGCAACCCATCGCTCAGGCTTGCTTTTGGTGCAATAGTAATACTGTTGCCAAACTGGTTGCTGTTGGCAATGCTTAATAAAAATGCATTTGTATTAAATGTTTTTCCATTAGCTGTAACTATAAAACGGTAAGGCGTTGCTTTAAAAAAATGCTTTAATGCCTCTTTTATGTAGGTTGATGCGCCACGTATTGATTGATTTGCAAAACCATGCGAAACCTGTGCATCAAAACCGAGGCCACACAAATGGCAGCTGTACTTTTCATTTATGGTTAAGGCATCAACAAAACCTGCATTCCCCTGCAATATAACAGCCATTGCTTTTTTATAATTTTTGGATATACCTGCTGTGTAAGCCAGGCCATTGCCGGAGCCCATTGGAATTATACCAACTTTAATATCTGTATGTATTAAGTAAGATGTAACTTGATTTACCGTCCCATCACCACCACAAATAATAATATCGGTAATGCTTAAAGTGTAAATCTTTTCTTTTAAAAAAGGATATTTTCCACTTTGGTTTGTAGTTAGAACCTCAAAACTGTATTTAAGATCTGTTAGTTTTTGCTGTATGTAAGTACGAATATCTTTTTTATTTCTTGTACCCGAAATTGGATTAATGAAAACTAAAAAATTTCTTTGCAGCAAAATTTATTTTAAGTTTTTTTAAATAAAGGTTATTTATCAAATACAAATTTCTAACATTATCGCCTTATTAAGCTGAGCTTATAAAAGGCTTTTTTTTATTAATTTGTCTGCTCTACAAACTTAACTTAACACCTGAACTAAAACCAATTCTGTAATTTTTGAAGTAATTAATTTTATTTTTAAAAGTAAAACTGCTTTACATCATCAATAAAATTGTCTTTTTAAACTTACCATTTTAATAATGCGCTTCCCCAAGTAAATCCGCTGCCAAATGCAGCAAGGCAAATCAGATCCCCTTCTTTTATTTTTCCTGCTTCCCAGGCTTCGCACAAGGCAATAGGGATAGATGCTGCAGTGGTGTTACCGTATTTTTCAATGTTATTAAAAACCTGCTCATCTTTTAACTGCAATTTTTGCTGTACAAATTGTGCAATGCGAAGATTGGCCTGGTGAGGAATTAATAAATGGATATCAGTAGTTTTCAAATTATTTTTTTCTAAGGCTTCCACAATCACCTCCGGGAATTTTATAATAGCTTTTTTAAAAACAGCCGGTCCATCCATAATAGGAAAATTTTGTCCGTTTTCGAGCATAGCATGGCTCATAAACATTTCGCCTCTTGGTGCATCAACGTAATCTGCCAGTTTTTCTTTTAACCAATGGTTTGCATGAGTGCCGGGGTTAGGCATGGCAAGCATTTCTGCACTTTCTCCATCGCTGTGTAAATGTGTACTTAATATTCCCTGTGCTTCTGTTGGTTGCAAAACCACTGCACCTGCACCATCTCCAAATATTACAGATATGTTTCTGCCTTTTGTAGAAAAATCCAACCCAAAAGAATGTTTCTCACTTGCAACCAATAATATATTTTTATACATGCCGGTTTTTATAAACTGGTCTGCTACAGAAAGTGCATATACAAAACCACTGCACTGGTTACGAATATCCAATGCGCCAATCTCCTTCATCTTCATAGCACGCTGTACCAATACGCCACAACCAGGAAAATAATAATCAGGACTGAGGGTTGCAAAAATGATAAAATCAACATCCTGTGCTGTAATGCCTGCACGCTTCAAAGCAATCTCAGCCGCTTTTACGCCCATTGTGGTGGTAGTTTCTGCTGTACGGTCTGCATACCTGCGTTCCTGTATGCCCGTACGTTCCTGTATCCACTCATCGCTGGTTTCTATGTATGCACTAAGATCATTATTGGTAACTATATTTTCAGGAACATACATTCCAATCCCGGCAATTTTTGTATTAAACATGCAATCTGTTTTAGCATTGCAAATTACATTAATTGTGTTGGATATGAAACGGTTTCAAATGAAACCAAAAATTATTTCACGGTATCTTTCTGTGGGGCATTTAAAGAACTCCACAACATATCTTTTAACTGTAAAAGGTTATAGCCTGTAATTGATGAGAAAAATATAGAGGTAATATTTTGCGGCAATTCTTTTTTGATAGCTTCCCGCAATTCATCATCCAGCATATCTGCTTTACTGATGGCAATTACAAAATCTTTTTGCAGCATTTCAGGATTATATTGCTCCAACTCCTTTCTTAAAATTTCAAATTCTTTTTTATGGTCGGCACTGTCTGCAGGTATTACAAAAAGTAAAATAGAGTTTCTTTCAATGTGGCGCAGAAAACGGTGACCAAGTCCTTTACCTTCTGCTGCCCCTTCAATAATACCAGGTAAATCGGCAATACAAAAACTTTTTCCATCTCTGTATTCTACCATACCAAGTTGCGGTACCAATGTAGTAAAAGCATAATCGGCAATTTTTGGTTTAGCGGCAGTAACTACAGAAAGCAAGGTTGATTTACCTGCATTAGGAAAGCCCACCAAACCAACATCTGCCAAAACTTTCAACTCCAATGTTCTTATACCTTCAGCACCATCTTCGCCGGGTTGTGCATACTCCGGTGCCTGGTTTGTAGATGTTTTAAAATTACTGTTACCCAACCCGCCACGTCCTCCTTTCATTAAAATTACCTCTTCGCCATCCAATAAAATTTCAGCAACTTTTTCTCCAGTTTCCGGGTCTCTTGCGATTGTTCCAAGCGGTACTTCAATAGTAATATCCTTGCCGGCTTTGCCACTTCTTTGTCCACCTTCACCATTTCCACCATCATCTGCAAGTACGTTCTTAAAATAACGCAAGTGTAATAAGGTCCATAATTGTGTATTTCCTTTTAAAATTATATGCGCACCACGACCACCATCACCACCATCAGGGCCTCCTTCTGCAGTAAGTTTATTCCGAAGAAAGTGTTTACTGCCTGCACCACCATGACCGCTGTGGCAAAAAATATTTATCTGGTCTACAAAATTCGATCTTTCCAAAACGTGAGTATTGTGTTAGCAGCAAAAATACAAAAAGCAAACTGCATTGCATTACGAGGTTATATAGCCTTTTTTAATTGCCACAAATTATACGAATGTTCACGGATGAAAACTTTGAGGTATAATTGTTGATTAATGACAAAAAGCTGAAGGGCTGCGGGATAGAAGTGGAAATACTTTTTATATTGCTTCGGCAAATAAAAAGATTGTAACGCATAGCCCGAGCAAAAGTTTAATTATTTTAAAATGTTTACAGCCCACCTAAAAATAAACTATGAAATTATTAATATTAAGTTTGTCGTTGGTTGCTTTTGGTTGCAATGCATCTAAAAAAAGCAGTGCTGTAGATATAATGCCTGATGGCAGTAAAGTGGTTGTTGATTCCTTGCCGGTTTGCGTAAAAGTGTTGATTGAAAAAATGAAAAGTGAAGTGGTTACAACCCCCCCAAGAAAAATTTACAGCTATATCTATTTGGGTAAAAAAGTATTTTACGTACCTGCTTTATGTTGTGATAATTTTAGTGATTTGTACAATGACAGTTGCAGATTAATGGGTCACCCAGATGGTGGCATTACAGGAAAGGGAGATGGAAAAATTAAAGATTTTGAAATTGCAAAAGCTGAAGGAAAATTATTGTGGGAAGATACCCGTAAATAGATTTTACTTTTTTGTTTCGTTCCAGGTTTTATAACAAGTATTTTGAATTTTCCTGTCTGTGGGTATTTCTGTTAAGGGTTCACACGGCATTAAACTTGCGTGCAAATCTTTCGGTAATTGTCGGTAAAGCGAGGTCCCTTCTGTTTTCCATGCAAGCATTTCATCACTCACCTCTTTTATCTTTTTAGCAGGGTTGCCAACAATTACACTTCTGTTTTCAAAAACTTCATTTGCTTTTACAAAACTCAATGCACCAACAATACATTCGTCTCCAATGTTTGCATTATCCATAATTACGGCATTCATACCAACCAATGAATTTTTGCCTATTGTAGCCCCATGTATAATTGCGCCGTGGCCAATATGTGCGCCTTGTTTTAAAAAAACAGTTACACCCGGGAACATATGGACCGTACAATTTTCCTGCACATTGCAACCATCTTCAATAATTATTTGCCCCCAATCGCCCCGAATGGCGGCACCAGGGCCGATGTAACAATCCTTTCCAATAATTATATTGCCCGTTATACAAGCTTGTGGATGTATAAAAGAGGAGGGATGAACGACTGGTATAAAATTATTGAAAGCGTAAATCATATCAGCGATTTTGTAGTTCTAAAACAGGTGCCTTTAAAAAATGCAACGGTTTCATATTTTTGGTTTGTTATGTTGATGTGATACAAGCCTGTTGAGCGCCCGTTGTGCAATTCTGTGCCTTCAGCAATCAATACATCATCAATATAAACAGGTTTTAAAAAATTAATACTTGTATCTAATGCAACAGATAAAACATTGCGGTTATTGCATGCAAAAGCAAATGCACTGTCAGCCAAAGAGAATGCAATACCGCCATGCACAATGCCAAAACCGTTGATCATTTCCGGTCGCACAGTCATTTTTATTTTACTGTAACCTGCTTTAATTTCTATGATGGAAATACCGAGCCATTGGCTGAACAAATCTTTTTCAAGCATGCTTGCAACAACCTTAGCAGCAATAATATTATTTTCTAAATCCATTTTATTATTTTATGAATCTCACTTTTACTTACCTGTAAAAACAGCTTTGCGTTTTTCTATAAAAGCATTAATACCTTCTTTGTAATCTTCTGTGGCGGCGGCTTTTCTTTGCAGCCTGTCTTCCTGCACGAGCTGTTCGCTAAAAGTATTTTGCAAAGATATATTAAGAGCAGATTTTGTATAAGCCAAGCCTTTTGTTGGCATTTGGGCAAGTTTTAGTGCAAGGGAAAAGGCTTCTTTTTCAAATATTTCATCTGCAAAAACTTTGTAGATCATACCCATTTTTTCTGCTTCTGTGGCTGATACTTTATCGCCTGTCATCATTAATGCAGATGCTTTTTGAAAACCAATTAACCGTGGTAAAAAATAAGTTCCGCCACTGTCGGGTATTAAACCAATTTTAGAAAAAGCCTGAATAAAACATGCGGATTCTGTTGCTAAAACAACATCCGCACACAATGCAATATTTGCACCGGCACCTGCTGCCACGCCATTTACAGCAGCTACAACAGGCTTATTAAGTTTTCTTATTTTATTTACGATAGGGTTAAAATGTTCAACAAGGATTACCTCAATACTTAAAGCATTTTCTCCTGAAAGTTCTGCAATATCCTGCCCGGCGCAAAATGCTTTGCCTGCACCTGTAATTAAGACACAGCGCACGTGATCGTTGTTTTCGCAATCATCTAAAACCTGTTGAAGCAACAAAGCCATTTCCCGGTTAAACGAATTAAATTTATCTGGTCTGTTTAAGGTAATTACGCCAACATTATCTTTTATTTCAAATAGAATTGATTGCATAATGGGTGCAGTTAGTTTATGCAAATCTATAAATCTAAAATTTATAAATGCACCCTTTTAATGACATTTAAAATAGTCGAAGGGTTCTTTGCAATCGTTGCACTGGTAAAGTGCTTTGCAGGCTGTAGAGCCAAACTGGCTTAAAAGTTTTGTATCGGCTGAATTGCATTGCGGACAAACAGGAGTTGAGTCTGATAAATCTCCAGACATTTTTGGTGGGGCTATCCCGTATTTGTTCAATTTTATTTTTCCTTCTTCAGTCATCCAATCTGTAGTCCATGCGGGTGAAAGAACCGAAGAGATTTTTATATTTTTATAACCATGTTCAATCAACTTTAGCCTGATATCCATACTAATTGCATCCATTGCGGGGCAACCGCTGTAAGTTGGTGTAGTAATAATTTCAACCTGTCCATCTCGTAATTTTACCTCTCTTACAATTCCTAAATCTAAAATAGAAAGTACCGGGATTTCAGGGTCAGGCACCTGCTCCAGCAACTTCCATAATGCATCTATTGTTATTTCGTTTTCTACTACCATGCGGCGTTGGGATACGTTCTTTGTAAATACTGCAGATCAGATAAAATATAGCCCAACTTTTCAGTGTGCACCCCATTCTTACCGCCGGTTTGCATAAAACCATTTTCAGGAAGTGAGATTGTAGCCTCTTCAAAAACACTTGTTATTTTTTTAAGCCAGTCATTTTTTAAAAGAGTAATATCAGGCGCAATGCCTTTTGATACCATTGTAGTTTCGTAATCTACAGGCAAAAACATTTCGCCGGTGTAAGGCCACAATGTTGTGATGGCTTTTTCTATTCTCTCCTTACTTTCTTCAGTGCCATCGCCCAAACGAATTACCCATTCGCTGCACCATGTTACATGATAAGTAACTTCTTTTAAAGATTTGGTAGCAATACCGGCAAGCTGTTCATCCTTGCTGTGTTGCATTTTTTCATACAAAAAATATTGATAAACGCTGTAAAAAAACTGTCTTACAATCGTTTGTGCCCAGTCACCGTTTTCCTGTTCTGTAAGCAATAAATTTTTAAATTCTCTTTCTGTACGCAGGTATGCGAGTGAATCCTCTGTGACCTTATTTTCCGTTGATTCATTTATAAGCTTTGCAGCATACTGATAAAAATTTCTGCTTTGCCCAATTAAGTCAAGCGTAATATTTGTGATGGCAATATCCTGCTCCAATATTGGCCCATGGCCGCACCACGCTGCATTGCGCTGTGTAAGTATTAAGTTACTGTCAGCAAGCTGGAGGATATAATGTATTAGTTGATTCATGTTTGGGATTAGGGATTTGGAATTAGGGTAGCAGCCTTTTGCACTTTTTTCGATTTATCTAAGTATGCAATGAATCCATTTATAAGTTTAAAAACTGTCTCACATTTGTCCAATTCAGATTTCAAAATATCTTCTGGTATATAATTCTCATCATAAGCTGTAGTTAAATGTTCCATTGTTTCGGTTACAGAACCTCTTGAAATAATAAAGAAGTGCCTTGTATCAGAATAAGTATATCTGCCATATCCTTCTGCAATATTTGCAGTTATAGATCTAGATGATCTTCTTATTTGGGATGCTAACTCATACTTTTCTTCTTTAGGAAATTTGTTCAGCAGTATGGAAATTGATTTTCTTAGTTCTCTGCCATGTTTATAACATTCCAATTCAGTAAAGCCTTTGTAATTATTCATTGTACAAAAATTGGGTTAACCAAACTTTCATTTTAGTAATTAGATTTAGCTATGCACAATGCACTACAAAGTTTCAGGCCAAATTCCAAATCCCTAATTCCTGTTTTGACGAAGCCGAATCTACATATGTCCGACCTCATCAGGTATGTCGTAAAAAGTTGGATGTCTGTAAACCTTATCATTGGCGGGTTCGTACATAGACGCTGCATCATCAGGATTGCTTGCATGAATGTGTTTGCTTTCAACTACCCATAAACTTACTCCTTCCTGTCTGCGGGTATATACATCTCGTGCATTTTCTATAGCCATAGCTGCATCTGCTGCATGTAAACTGCCCGCATGTTTGTGATCAAGCCCTTGCTTGCTTCTAATAAAAATTTCCCACAATGGCCAGGAAGTTTCCTTAGTAGTTGTACTTTTTAAATCATTAATACCGGCACTGTCTTCTACCCCAAAATCTCCGTAAAAGTATTTTTGAATATTTATTTTCATAAACTTTTTTTAATCAGTTTTAAAACCAATTCGTTTTCTGTCCTTTAAAGTTTTCTCTTCTTGTTTTGTTGTGATGAGATAATTTAATGCAGTAAATATTTCTTTAAAATTTTTCTTTGATTTTCTTTCCAGCTTTTTTAGGTTCTCACTCAAATTTTTATAATCTAAACTGATTGTTTTACCAAAACAAATGTGCGAATGATTGCGATATTAACATCAATTGCTTTCTCACTGTTTAAAATGCTGGATAACATTGCAACTCCTTGTTCAATAAATGCGCTAGGAAGATATCTTGTACCGCCACGGTTTGAGGTCACAATCTGTGACCTCAAACTCTGAAACTTTTTCTGGGTAAGCGTAAACATAAAGTCAATGGGAAATCTTTGAAGATTTCTTTTTACTGATTGGTTTAAAACCTTGGTCTCCACCTCATACAATTCTGCAAGATCTGCGTCGGGCATTACATTTTGACCTCTAATTTCAAAAATTTTACTTCTTATAACTTTTGCTGTAATTTCCATTTAAAATATTGGTTGAGTTACATTTTAGAATACCTTACTACAAAATCAAGATGAAAATTTTAATTTTCTATGAAATTACAAAATGAAAAATAATAAAAGTTTAAACTACTTTATGCAACCTTTCTTAAATGTTTCGCAGCTTTTTTATTAGCATAAGCTGTGGCGGCTTCTCTAACCCATTCGCCTTCAGCATGTGCATTTTTTCTTGCCTCCAGGCGTTGTTTATTACACTGCCCGTTTCCTTTTACCACATTCCAAAATTCGTCCCAGTTTATTTCGCCAAAATCATAATGTCCCCGGTCTCCATTCCATTTTAAATCAGCATCCGGTAAAGTCATTCCCAATACTTTTACCTGCTGTACGGCCATATCTACAAATTGCTGACGCAATTCGTCATTTGTTTTTCTTTTTATTTTCCACTTCATGCTTTGGTCGTTGTTAGTACTCTCGCTGTCCTTTGGCCCAAACATCATAAGCGATGGCCACCACCAGCGGTCAATCGCATCCTGGCACATGGCTTTTTGTTCTGCTGTGCCGTTACTTAGCACCATCAACGATTCAAAACCCTGGCGCTGGTGAAAACTTTCTTCTTTACAAATACGCACATTTGCACGTGCATACGGCCCGTAAGAAGTTCTGCAAAGCATTACCTGGTTTAATATAGCCGCACCATCTACCAGCCAGCCTACAGCACCCATATCAGCCCATGTAAGTGTTGGGTAATTAAAAATAGAAGAGTATTTTGCTTTGCCGCTGTGCAGGTCATTAATCATTTCATCTCTTCCTGTACCCAGCGTTTCTGCCGCTGAATACAAATACAAGCCATGCCCCGCTTCATCCTGCACTTTTGCAATTAAGATTGCTTTTCTTTTCAACGATGGTGCACGGCTTATCCAGTTTCCTTCAGGCAACATACCTATAATTTCGCTGTGTGCATGCTGGCTAATCTGGCGCACATTTGTTTTTCTGTAAGCATCAGGCATCCAGTCTTTTGGCTCTATTTTTATTTCGTTGTCTATTTTATCCTGGAAAGCTTTTTCTAAATCGTGGAGTTGCATATAATTACGTTATTCTACAAATATATTAAAAAACTAACGTCTGTTAGTGGTTTTATCATTTCTTTAGTAACGGAAAAGGTAATTTTTTAAGTTGAGTGTACGGGTTTTGATGCTGTGAAGTCAATAACTTTTGCGAACATATCTACGGGCTATGCTCCACAACCTTTTTGTTTCCGGAGGAACAAAAAAGATTTCCGTTTCTATCCTTCGCTCTTTGGAAGAAAATCATTTTTCAACTTTTATTATCTAATACTCCCATGGTTATAAAAGATTGAACCCTTTCAAGAATCTTTAGACTCCTCTACCTACTTCTTCTTTAACTAAATCTACGCAACTACATCCCAATCAATGTACTAGTTATCCTTCTTTTCCGTAAAAGGAATAGGGCTGGGCTTATTTCACATCAAAATCTACTACTATTTTTTCTGTAAGTGGATGGCTCTGGCAGGTAAGTATAAAGCCTTGTGCCACTTCATCATCTTCCAATGCATAATTAACATCCATATGTACTTTTCCTACCATCAGTTTTGCTCTGCAGGTACAACATACGCCACCCTTGCAAGCAAAAGGGAGATCAGCGCCCTGTTGCAATGCTGCATCTAAAATATTTTCAGCCTTATAAGCAAGCTTAAAATTAAAACTTCTACCATCAACCTTTATGGTAATATTACTTTTTGGGCCTGCATCAACTTCAGTTGCTAATTGCTCTTTGCCCACTGCTAACTTTTGCAATCCCGGCGTTGTAAACAATTCAAAGTGAATATTATTTTTAAGTATTCCATTCTCCTCTAAAAAGGCAGCTGAAGCAAAAATCATTTCTTCAGGTCCGCAGATGAATGCATCATTAAAAGTTTTAAAGTTTAATAAATGTTTCAACCCATCCAATTTTTCTGTTCCAATTCTGCCATAATTTATTTCGGCGTCAGTTTTTTCCCTGCTTAAAATATTTATACAGGTAAAGCGCTCCATAAATTTATTTTTAAGCGCTTCTATATCTTCAAAAAAAATAATAGAGCCCCGGCTTTTGTTACCATAAATTAGTGTAAAATTGCTTTTAGGCTGTGTTTTAAGCGTATGTTTTATGATGGAAATAATGGGTGTAATACCACTACCTGCTGCAATAGCAAGATAATTTCCGGTTTCAGACTTGGCATTAAATCTCCCCGTTGGAGGCATAATTTCCAATATGTCGCCTGTCTTTAATTCATCGTTGGCAAAAGAAGAAAACAAACCACCGGTTGTTTTTTTTATGGCAACCTTCAACTCTTTTTCGTACGGCGCATTACAAATAGAATAAGAACGACGAATTTCTTCACCGTTTATATTTTTCTTTATGGTAATGTTTTGTCCTTCTTTAAAAGAAAATATTTCGGTTAAATCTTCAGGTATCAAAAAACTTACAGATACACAATCGGATGTTTCTTTTTTTACCTCTTTTACTTTTAATGTGTGAAAATGTGTAGCCATTATTTTATTATTCCATGTAGTAAATGCTCAACCATTGTTTCCTCCAATTCTTCTATTGTAAACTCGTTTTTGTGGCGCTGCCTCAGCTCAAGCCCCCTAACAGCAGAAAGTATAGCAAGAACAGCAATACTGGGCAATATATTTTTAAATAATTTTTTTTCAATTCCATCCTCAAGAATATCTATCATGTTTTTTTCATAAAGTTTCCTTTGAGCAAGAAACTCTTCCAGGTTTTTTTGAGGCAGTCTTTTCCATTCGTGTTCCGAAACAAAAACTTTGTCAAAATCAGTAGATAATTTTCTTACATGAAAACGGATAATATCTGCAGTTTTTTGGGCTGCATTTTTTTTAGAAACAATTACTTCATCCATGTGCATGGTATAATCTTTTGCAACATCAAAGCAAATTTCCTGTAATAATTCAGCCTTAGATCCTATATGATTGTAAAGACTCGGTGCTTCTATGCCAAGCGATTCTGCAAGTTCCCTAACTGACGCGGCTGCAAAACCTTTCTTCCTAAAAAGTTCTGCAGCATTTGTAAGAATCATTTCTTTTATTGACCCGTTTGTTTCCGTTTTTATTTTCGCCATAATATATATTCAAAATTATAGTATATTAGGTAAGTTAAAAAGGCAAACATAAATTTTAACCATTATAGATACCTAATCCCTGCCGTATTACAGTCCAGTCATCTGTCGTGCAATCAATAATTGTTGAAGGTACCATGCCACCAATACCACCATCAATTACAAAATCTACTCGGTCTTTAAAATTTTCAAAAATAACTTCGGGATCGGTATAGTCCTCTACCATTTCACCGGGTAAAGAGGCGCTTAAAATTGGATTGCCCAACGCATCACCAAGATCACGGCAGATATTATTATCGGGCACCCGAAGCCCAATTGTAGATTTTTTGCTCTGTAAAATTTTTGGAACCTGTTTGCTTGCAGGCAAAATAAAAGTGAAAGCGCCGGGTAAATGATTTTTCAGCATTCTGTACAAAGGTGTGTCAATACTTTTTGTATAATCACTTAGGTGACTAAGATCTTTGCAGATAAATGACAGTTGGGCTTTTGCAGGATCAATGTTTTTTATCCTGCATATTTTTTCAACAGCTTTCGGTTGTAAAATATCACAACCAATACCGTAAATAGTATCTGTCGGATAAATAATAATACCGCCATCTCTTAAACACTCGGCAAGTTGTTTTATCAGTCTTGGTTGTGGGTTATCTGGATGTATATGAAGTAACATGAATCAGGTTGATTGGTTATTAGTTGACGAAGACCGTTCTAATAATTTTTACAGTAAAAGTTGTCTGTTGTTTACAAACTCAATTTAAAAATAAACACCATTTACATATTTTCACATTTGCAAATGGCAAATTGTTTTCCTTACTTTTGTTCCGTTTTAATAAATCAAAATTACAAATTTAATACCATGTCTTTAATTACAGTCGGCACAATGGCCTTTGATGCAATTGAAACACCTTTTGGCAAAGTAGATAAAATAATCGGTGGCTCTGCAACTTACGTAGCTTATGCTGCATCAAATTTTATAAAACCAATTCAACAAATTTCTATTGTTGGTTACGATTTTCCGCAGGAAGAAATGGATCAACTTACAGCAAGAGGTGTGGAGCTTGATGGTGTTGAAATAGTTAAAGATAAAAAATCGTTTTTCTGGAGTGGAAAATATCATATGGATATGAACTCCAGAGATACACTTGTTACTGATTTAAATGTGCTGGAAGACTTTAACCCAATTGTACCCAATTCTTACCAGGGCGCAGAGTTTTTAATGCTGGGTAACTTAATGCCGAAATTACAACTCGATGTTATTAAGCAATTAAAAAAACGTCCAAAATTAATTGTGTTGGACACCATGAATTTTTGGATGGACATTGCCATGGATGATTTAAAAGAGGTTTTAAAAAATGTAGATGTGTTGCTTGTAAACGATGCTGAAGCAAGACAATTAAGCGGAGAATTATCTTTGGTAAAAGCTGCAAAAAAAATAATGGAAATCGGCCCCCGGTTTTTAATTATAAAGAAAGGTGAGCATGGTGCATTATTGTTTCATGAAAGCCAGGTTTTCTTTGCACCGGCGTTGCCGCTTGAAGAAGTTTTTGACCCAACAGGCGCCGGCGATACTTTTGCCGGAGGTTTTATTGGACACTTAGCAAAAACAAAGGATATCAGTTTTGATAATATGAAAACCGCCATTATTGTAGGAAGTGCAATGGCAAGTTTTTGTGTAGAAAAATTTGGTCCTGAGCGTTTAAAAGAAATTACCAAAACAGATATTAATGCAAGAATTGCAGAATTTGTACAGCTTGTAAATTTTGATATCGATTTAGTTTAAAAGAATAACATGCTTGAAATTGTAATACTATACTTTCTTACAAAAAAAATTGGTGTATTGGCTGCTACAAAAGGATTATCAGCCGGTAGGTGGAAATTAAATCTTATAATGGCGTGGATTGTAGCAGAATTGCTTGGTGCCTTTATAGCAGTCATTATTTTTGGAAAAGATAATTTGTTCAGTGCTCTATTAATAGCTTTGGCATCTGCTGTTTCTACTTATTTTATCATCGTAAATTATCTTACCAAAATGCCTGATGCGATTGATGATGAAGATGTAAATAATATTGGCAGAGAGCAATGATATTATCTTACAAAAACAAATCCTGAAAAAGTTTACCTCCCGGTACAACGGCGTATTTTTCAAGGTCTATTATACCATCTTCCATTAAAACAATTTCATCAATAAATGAATTACCTGTGCAAGTGGCGGCGGGTTTACTTATAATGGAGAAAGCAGCATCTGCAACAATTTCCGGCGTTCTGCTCATATTTATTAAAGCATTGCCACCCAGTAGATTTTGTACTGCAGCTGTAGCAATAGTTGTACGTGGCCAAAGCGCATTTGATGCTATACCAAAAGACTTTAATTCTGCCGCCAAACCAAGCGCAATCATCGTCATATTATATTTTGTAAGTGTATATGCAATATGATCTTTAAACCATTTCATATCCATATTCAACGGCGGCGAAAGTGTAAGAATATGTGCATTGCTAGATTTTTTTAAATGTGGAATGCAGGCTCTGCTCATAAAAAAAGTACCCCGGACATTTATATCATGCATCAAATCGAAACGTTTTGGTTCCGTTTTTTCTGTACCGGTTAATGAAATGGCTGAAGCATTATTTATCAGTACATCGATTCCGCCAAAAGTTTCCACGGCTTTATCCACGGCTTCCTGTATTTGCAACTCATCTCTTATGTCGCATTTAACAGCTAGGGCATGGCCGCTGGCCTCCTCAATTTCTTTGGCTGCAGAATATATTGTACCACCAAGTTTAGGGTCTTCTGTTGTGCTTTTTGCAGCCACTACAATATTTGCACCTTCCCTAGCAAAGCGCAAAGCAATTGCTTTTCCTATGCCTCGGCTCGCACCTGTAATAAAAATAGTTTTTCCTTTAAAGGACATGTAATAGAATTTCTTAGTTTTAAAAAAAGATAAGTTAGCATATTCAATTGAAAGGCAAAAATAATCTCAATGAAAATATTATTTATGCTTAAACCAACAATTACTGTTGTTTTCTTCGAAGGCTTTAAATAGTGTATTTATAGGTTTACCGTGGCAAATTGAGTTATTGTATTTTGTCCTTGCGAGGTAATTAAATGCACCCATATCTCCTGTAAAAGCTGTTTGATTATCATGATTATACTGTTCGTGGATTTTGGTAAGTGTCGCAATAAATTCCTCCATTATTTTTATATTTCCACCAATAACACCACAGTTTAATAATTGCTCTTCTTTAAAGGTTTCTTCGTATTCAACATAATCAGGTATCAGGGTTCTTAAATGGGTAGCATGTTCCTGCATCCATTCATCATTTAATTTTTTTGGCTCATCCCCACAAAATATTTTATTGGGATTGCTCAAAAAAAGCGGTTGTACAAAAGGATTTTTCAACACTAAAACGTCGCTTATATCTGTACAAAAAACAGCCTTAGTGTTATCTTTATTTTTTTCTAAAAAATCTTTGTAAATAAAGTAACGGTATACATTGGGATTAAAAGAGGGATCATGTTTTACCTTAATAAAATGAATGTATTCATTTTCATAATTTAAACATGTTTCTGGAGAAAAATTATTGTGAAAAATTATCCCCTGAAGTTTTAATGCAGTAATCGAATCGGCCCAATCTTTTACAAGGCTGTAATCATCATTTTGTAAAACTGTATTTCTGTTTACATCATGTATGCCCGTAAGCAGGCAACCCATTATAATTTGTTCGTAATTTTTTTTTGTGGGCACCATTGTATTATGCGACCAATACTAAGTTTTCGCTTTTCATTTTTGCGCAGATGCTGTTTGGGTTGTTGCGGTAATAAATATACGTACGCAAATTTACTTTCTTCACTTTAAATTGCTCGGCTGCTCTTTCATAAAAATGTGCATCAGCGGCATAAGCATCATAAAATTTAAGTGTTGTAAAAACTTCCTTTTTACCAAATAGGGTTGCGAATAAAATACAGTCATCAACGTGTACACTTTTTGTACGATCATATTTATCAGGTACATAATAATCCTCTTCATTATCTACAATCGTTTTGGTGGTAGAGGCTATTAAATCTGCATGGGGCATTTCGTTTAAACATGACTGTAAATGATTTTTTTTGTACTGATCATCGGAATCGAGTATGGTAATGTATTTACTTTTGCTCTGTAAAATTCCTACGTTAACCGATTCCGCCTGTCCACAATTTTCGTGGCGTAGATATGTTATTTTTTGTCTGTATTTTTCTGCGTAATTAACTAATTGGTTGTGTTGATCATGATCGCTTCCATCATCAACAATAATTAATTTAAAGTCCTGAAAACTTTGGGTTAGAACAGAATCAATTGCTCTTTTCACAAGATGAAACGGTGTATTATAAACAGCCATTATTACCGATACCATATACGGGTTCTGCATTGTAAGTAAGTGTTAGTTTGATTTACAATATAAAATTAGACATAAAAAAAACCAACAATTATACAAATTCCCGTTTTGGTAATTTTATATAATTGTTGGCTGTGTTAACTAATTATTACGAAAGAGTAGCTTCTGCAGTAATATTGGTCTTGTATAATTTAGAGATCGGACAATTTTCTTTTGCATCTGCAACTGCTGTATCAAACTGATCTTTTGTAATGTTTGGAATGGTAGCATTTACAGTTAAGTGAGAAGACACAATAGCACCATCAACAAGATCGATATCGCATTTGGTTTCAATGTTATCTGCTGTAAAACCTGCTTCCTGTAAAACGAAACTTAATTTCATTGTAAAACAGCCTGCATGGGCTGCAGCTACAAGTTCTTCGGGGTTTGTACCCACGCCATCCTCAAATCGGCTCTTAAAAGAATATTGTGTTTTATTAAGAGTTGTACTCTGAGTTGTTAAATGACCTTTACCATCTTTACCTGTTCCTTGCCATACGGCTGTTGCATTTCTTTTCATGCTGTTTTATTTTTAAATTATTACAAGTTGTTTAAATTGTTTTCCTTTTCCGTTCTGTTTCTGGAGGAGCGTATCCTCTTTTCCATTTTTAACGGAATGATAAAAATTATTAAGACTCCAAAGTAAATACAATAAGAAACATAAACCCATTTAAAGGCTACCAATATTCCTAAAAACGTAATGATGATGGCTGTAATATTTTTACTCAATCCGCTGTCAATAGAATCATTCGAAAGTGTTTCATCTACGAGTTTTGATTTTACATATGAATAGCGGAGTAGCAGATATGCAGCTATAGAAGCCATTAACAATACAAACCCAAGACTTACAGCTGCAAGCGGTACAAGTGGATGGTCACCTACCATTGCAATGGCAAACGGGAGCATAGTTATCCAGAAAAGAAAGTAAATATTATACCATAACAAAGTGCTGTTGGTTTCTTTCACGGCGTGGTATAAATGATGATGGTTTACCCAAAACACTGCAATGAAAAAAAAACTGAAAATAAAACCAAGGAGGTAAGGAGCAATTTTTACAAGCTCGTAAATATTTTGCGTCAGATTTACATCGGAACTAAATTTTGGTACTTTAAACTGAAATGCAAGCAGTGTAAGTACAATGGCAAATACGCCATCGCTAAAGTTTTCAAGCCTTGTGGTTGTTATAAAAAATGTTTTTGATGCCATTATTTTTTACCGAATGCTATTTTATATTCTTCTTTATTAAAACCATGCAAAACTATGCCATCTATTTCCAATACAGGCCTTTTTATAAGGTTTGTGTAGGTTTGCATTAGTTTTATAGCCTCGTTTTTATGAGTTGTTTTTTGTTGCTCAAATGCTGGCAGATTTTTATAAGCAATACTTTTTTTATTTAATATTTTTTCGGGGAAAGAAGTTTTTAACCACTCTCTTAATTTAAGTGTGGTTATACCTTCTTTTTTAAAATCATGAAATTCAAAAGCTACATCGTTTTCTTTGAGCCATGTTAATGCATTTTTTACACTCCCGCAATTAGGTATCCCATAAACATGTACCATGCGGTTAAAGTATTATCGGTTTGTTTTGAAATATTTTCTCAATTTTATCAAGCACATCAGCAGTTAAGAGGGGCAATACCTCAAGTGCCGAAAGGTTTTCAATAAGCTGTTGTTTTTTTGTGGCGCCCAATATTGCCGTGGTTACATTTGGGTTTTTTATGCACCATGCAATGCTTAATGCAGCAATATTTACATCCATTTTTGCTGCAAGCTCTCCTAATTTTTTTACCTTTTTTATTTTATCATCCTGTATAACATTTGCTTTAATGCTGCTCATATCTGCCATTGCAAAGCGACTGTTTTTGGGAATGCCATCATTGTATTTACCGGTAAGCAAACCTGAGGATAAAGGACTCCAAATAGTTGTACCTAACCCAACGTTTTTATAGATTTCAGCGTAGTCAGCTTCCACTTTATTTCTTTCAAATAAATTGTACTGCGCTTGCTCCATTGTTGGGCCTACTAAACCGTATTTTTCTGCAATTCTATGTGCTTCCATAATTTCTACACCCGTCCACTCGCTTGTGCCCCAATAAAGGATTTTGCCTTGCTGTATAAGCGTATTCATGGTACGGACAGTTTCCTCTACAGGCGTATTTTTATCTGCCCTGTGGCAAAAAAAAAGATCCAGATAATCTACCTGCATGCGCTGCAAAGCTTCGCTGCAGGCTTCTGTTAAATGCTTGCGGCTGTTACCTGTTTGGTTTGGTTTATTTTCATTGCCATGCCAGCCAAAATATGCTTTTGATGATAATACAAAAGAGGTGCGGTCCCATTTCTTTTTCTTTAAAATACGCCCCATCATTTTTTCACTTTCGCCCAGCGCATATGCTTCTGCATTGTCAAAAAAATTGATGCCGTTATCGTAAGCAAGTCCCATTAATTCATCGGCAGTTTTATCATTTATCTGTTTGCTGAAGCTTACCCAACTGCCAAAAGAAAGAACGCTTAATTGAAGACCGGAACGGCCGAGACGACGATATTCCATAATAATATTTTATAAATGAATGTAATTTGAAAATTAAAATTCCGTAACGCTTTAGAAAAGAAATGTAAGATATTTATTTCTTTGCAGTTTTTGAATTGGTTTTCCCATATCCTTCGCTTTGGCTTTTCTATTTTGGAAAACCATCTCCTTTTGAATTAATGATTCCGTTGGGATGTAGCATGTGATAATTTTTAAATCCCTGATCAGCTTCCATGCCGCTGCCATTCATGTACTGCCCGTCTTTTTGCCGGATGCGGACTTTTTTATTGGTATAAAATTCTACGCCCTTTCGGTTTCTGTCCCAATACAAATCATCACAATAAATAGTATCGCCTTTTAATAAATTAATAATTTTTACACTGTCTCGTAAATAGATCAAACTTTCCCCATCTTTATATTTCCCATACAACGCAGTTAGTTTACTTTCTTTAATCTCGTCAACATTATAAAATTCTGCATAAAGCGTTTTAGGGAATTCATAGTAGGTTGTAGAATCTTCTACATGCAACATTAGCGGAGCCGTAAGTATGGCTTTTGCTTTACCGCCAATAGTGTAATTTATTTTTATAAAAGTTGCTTCTTCAGTACTGCCGGTTTTTTTATTGAGATTGTATACCTCATTTACGTCATTTTCGCAGGAGCATAAAAAAAAGCAGCCTGTAAAAAGGGCTGCTAAAATAAATTTATGTGCTTTATTTTTTTTCATTTAATAAATTCTACATACAATTAATTGTATTTGCTTTTTTGAAACCATGTAGCACTCATTGATATGCCAAAATGGACTCTAAATAATTCCTCTCTTAAACTCTGGTTTTGTTTGTTACCGTGCTGTCCAATTTCTAAACCGGTATTAAGCGTAACAAATTCTCCTACACGCAATCTTTGAAAAGAGGTTAGGGGTAAACTTGCACCAAGCGTTAAACCATAACCAGGCCTGTTTTCATTGTTTATTTTTACATAATCATTGCCAAAGTATAACCCTGCACGGTATTTTACAAATCTCCAATATTTGGTTGATAGGGTAGTAGGGTCAGCAGGAAAATATTGTGCACCCATATGAACTGTAGTATTGTTTTGAACGGCATCCTTTTCACCAAAATAACTGTATTTTGACCATTGGGCATAATCCAAATCGGCACCAAAAATCCAGTGTTTTGTTGTGTATGTAAAACCTGCAGTGTAAGTGGCCGGCAATGTAACTGTTCCTTTTTGATTTAGAACATTGGTAACAGTATCAATACCAATAGTGCTGCCATTATTATCGTAGACAAAAGTTTCATTTATGTTATCTCTTTTGGCTTTTAAATTTTGCTGAAGATTGGTTGATACACCAAGACGTAAAACATTTTTATTTTTTAAACGGATACCATATTGCGCACCAAGCGTTAAAAAAAAGCCACCAAAACGGGCATCTCCCTGTGTATTGGATTGCATATAACGAGTACTGTCACTCTTTTTTAAAATTAGCTTGGTGCTGTTTTGCCTGTTGCCAAAAGAATATCCGGTACTTGCACCAAAACTAAAATTTTTAATTTTTACACCTGTGCTAAGATTAGCCTGGCTTATACCACCGGTACCTTCATACAGCGTGGTAACACTGTCAATACCTTCCAGATTTTTCTCCGCCAGTATTTTATAGTTAATGCGGGTAACAGGGCGAAGACCAAAAGCAATATTTACATGATTTCCTTTTGCAAGCATTTTTTTAGGAGTGACAGGAAACCCAAGTTGCAGATAAGAAATAAGTGTATTGGTAGCTTTGTATTTTTGTGGAGAATTGTTGTTTTTTAATGTACGTACATCAACTTCGCCACCAACATCAAATATGGTTGTATTTAAACCTCCCAATGATGCAGGGTTAGATAAATTAATGGAAGAGGAAGGAAAATATAAAATACCGTTTAAAATTTTGTACGGAATAAAACCAACTGAATCTACAAACGCAGCACTAATACCGCCCATACTGCGACTAACAATATTTTGATTTGGTACAACATCACCCATACCGTAACGGGAGTAAGGGGAATTTTCCTGAGCTGATGCGAACGTATATATAAAACTTAAAAAAGTGAACAAGGTAATTCTTTTAATTACCGCAGTTGTTGAGTTGGCTAAGTGCATACAGTCCTTTAAATAAAAAATTATGGTCGGCAAATATCCGGGTTTTAAGCTGCCCGGCAAAATACGAACTATTGCCCCCGGTTAAAACCACGTTAAAGTTGCTATACTTTGCCTCATATTTTTGTATAATACCTTCTATTTCAGCAGCCATTCCATTAAGTACACCGCTTTGCAAATTAGTTCTCGTGTCATAGCCAATTAACGGAATATTCCAGGTTTCCTTTTCAAGCGGTAATAACGCTGTAAAATCGTGCATGGCTTTAAAACGCATATCCATGCCCGGCGAAATGCCCCCACCTAAAAACTGGTGATACTGGTTTACAAAATTGTACGTAATGCAACTTCCCAACCCAATGATTAAATTATTTTTTTTAGAATAAAAATGAACAGCAGCGGCTACCAACGCAAGCCTGTCTGCACCAATTGTTTCGGGTTTGCCAACAGGAGTTGTAAAATTTATTTTAGTTGACGCCGATAATTTATGAAAAGTGCTTTGCGAGGCAAGAATATTTTCTGTTAGTGGATTGTGTTTTATTACAGAAGATAATATACTGTGTTCCGGTTTATGGATTGCTAAAAGCTCATTTAGAGTAGCTTCTGAATCGTCTTTTAAAACAATTGCTTCCTGCATTTTGTTGTCTTTAAAAACAGCAACTTTTAATCGGGTGTTTCCAAAATCGAAGCAAAGGGTTGTCATAGTGAATGGTGAATTGTGAAAAGTGAATGGTGACGTAAAATTCTTGAATATATTTTTTACGGAACTTTATAACATGATCTGAGTTTAATAAATTAGCTCATTAGCAGATTTGCAAATTGGCACATTGCTTCTCAAAATCCAAACCCTTCCAGATTTTTAAAATGCCCGTTAAGCATAATTTTATCTTTCAGTTTGTCCATCTGCGTCATCACTTCCAGCACTTTTACCAAATGCCTTTTAATGTATTCCTGCCGGTGAAGTTCGTGTTCATATTGCAGCAACTGGTACTCATCTTCCAAAGCCATACCTGCGTGATGGGCCACATCAAAACTGATTAATTCCGCATCGGTTTTTTTAAACTGTTTGGTAACGTTTAGCAGAACATGCAGGGTTCTTATACTTTCCAGTATTTTGGTCATAAGCGGTAGGCTGCCAATAAACTTTGTAGCGGGATAAGTTACAATAGCACCCCGGTAAAGCTTTTCAGGCAATGCCTCAACTTTTTCCAGAATTTTAAATACAACGGTGCCACGGGTTTTTATATCCATTTCACCATTTTCATACACAGTAGAAATTTCAATTATTTCTACCAGTGTGCCATATTCACTCACTTCATTATTAATAACAGAAGGTATACCAAAAGGTTTTTTATTGGCATAGCAGTCCGTTACAAGTTGTTTGTAGCGGGGCTCAAAAATGTGCAGATTTAGTTCTTCGTCTGGAAAAACGACTAATGCGAGGGGGAATAGTGGGATGAAATTTGTCATAGCTAAAAAACAAAGTTAATACAATCATTTACACAGCAAATTGAAAACCGCTTTCTTATTTTTGAAGCGCCATATTTAAAAATCTTATTTTGCGCTGTAATAATGATGAAAATGAATTTACCTGCAAACATAATACTGAGCCGCAATGATGGAATTGGCGACATGGTTTTAATGTTGCCAATGGCAGGTATAATAAAGGCAAATTTTCCCGAAATTAAAATTGCAGTACTCGGAAAAAAGTATACGAAAGCATTGGTTGATGCCTGTATTCATGTAGATGAATTTATTGACGAAGAAGATTTTTTTTTACAAGAAATATTAATTGGTGGATTAAAGCCCCAGGCAATAATTCACGTATGCACCAATAAAAAAGTAGCACAGCGGGCAAAGGCTTTACAAATACCAATGCGTATTGGTACTTCGAGCAGAATCTATCATTGGTTAACCTGCACTAAACTTGTATCGTTACGCAGAAAAACTTCTGCACTGCACGAAGCACAGCTAAACATACAATTACTTGCACCGCTTGGCATAAATAAAATATACAGCATTACAGAACTTCAAACATTTTTTGGTCTACAAAATTTAGAACCTCTGCAGCAGCAATATCAGCAACTTCTTAAGAAAAATAAATTCAATATCGTTATTCATCCAAAATCTCAGGGCAGCTCACGAGAGTGGCCAATAGAGCATTTTACGGCATTGATAAATATGCTGGACGAAGAAAAATACAATATCATTTTATCAGGTGTTGAAAAAGAAAAACCATTTGTTCAGGAGATTATTGACGGGCTCAATAAACCTGTAATTAACCTTGCAGGTATTTTACCACTTGGTCAGTTTATAACGTTTTTAAAACATTGCGATGGCATTGTAGCTAATGCTACAGGACCGCTGCATGTAGGGGCAGCGTTGGGTATACATGCATTTGGTATTTATCCGCCAATAAAACCAATACACCCGGGCAGATGGACGCCGCTTGGGCCAAAAGTACAGGTATTTGTACTGGATAAAAATTGTAACGATTGTAAAAACAATAAAAATTTCTGCGCTTGTATTAATGCCATTACACCTAATGAAATTAAAATAGCCTTAGATAAAGCTGCTGCTCAAAAACAAATTATTTCATCAGTATGATACAAAAAAAGCAATTGGTATTTGATGCTGAAAGAATGAAATATCCTCACACAGGTTTATATCATTATTGTCTGCAGCTGGGCTTGGCTTTGCAAAAAATAGTTGATGAAAAAAAAGAAGAATTAAAATTTTTTGTTCGTCCCGGTCATCAAAAAGCTTTTGGTAAAGATGCACTGTACATAGAACAAAACGGACTGCACAAGTTTTTTATGCCAACTACCAATTCAACGGTTTGGCACACAACTTACCAGGCTACCAATTATTTTCCGTTCAGAAAAAAAGTAAAAATTGTTTTCACCATACATGATTTAAATGTTGTGCACGAAAATAAAATGAGCCCAAAAAGATTAAAAAAAGAACTGGATAAAATACAGAAAAGAATTGATGCGGCAGATCACATTGTTGCTATTTCTCATTTTACCCTGGCAGATGTAAAACAACATTTAAAACTAAATAATAAGCCAGCAACGGTTATACATAACGGTTGTAACATACAGCTGATACAGCATATAACAGAACCGCAAAACCTTCCTAAGGCTGAATTTTTATTTACACTTGGCACCATCAATGCCAAAAAAAATTTTCTTGTATTGCCTTGTTTGCTGGTAGGCAACAGCTTGCAATTATTCATCGCTGGCATAACAGATGATGAAAATTATAAAGAGATTATAATTAAAGAGGCTGAAAAAAATGGCGTAGCAGAAAGAGTAATTTTTGCGGGTGCTATAAATGAGAATGACAAACAATGGTACATGAAAAACTGTAAAGCTTTTTTATTTCCTTCATTGGCGGAAGGTTTTGGATTGCCGGTTATAGAAGCCATGTATTTTGGCAGGCCTGTTATATTATCGACAGCTACAGCACTGCCCGAAATTGGTGGGAATGAAGCTTATTATTTTGATGATTTTGAACCTGAGAATATGAGGTCAGTTCTTACAGACGCCTTAAAGAATTACAAAGAAAATCCTGATGCAGAGAGTAAAATTACAGCAAGGGCAAAAATGTTCACTTGGGAAGATGCTGCAAAAAAATATTTTGAAGTGTACAGAAGTCTTTATTAATTTTTAACTTACTTAATCACAACTATAAGCATACAATTTAATGCACACAGCAATTTTGAAAGAAGCACTTAATGGTAATACAAAATCGCTTGCTAGGTGTATTTCTTTAATAGAAAACGAAGTTGAAGGCTACGAGAAATTGCTTGAGACTTTGCAAGTTTCCGCAGTGCCTGTTACAGGCATTACCGGCCCGCCCGGTGCCGGTAAAAGTACTATTACAGATCAGCTTATACACCTATTAATAGAAGATAATAAAAGAGTAGCTGTATTGTGTATCGATCCTTCATCGGCTTTTCACAAAGGCGCTATACTGGGCGACCGAATAAGAATGAGCCGCTGGTACAACAATAAAAATGTTTTTATACGGTCTCTTGCCGGCAAAGGTTCTTTGGGTGGGCTTAGCCCTAAAGTAATTGAAATTACAGATCTGCTAAAAGCCGCAGCATTTGACCATGTTATTATTGAAACAATTGGTGTAGGGCAAAACGAAATTGAAATAGCCGGGCTTGCGGATACTACAGTAGTTGTTTTGGTGCCCGAAGGTGGCGATGAAATACAAACAATGAAAGCGGGGCTGATGGAAATTGCAGACATTTTTGTGGTAAATAAATGCGACAGAAACGGTGCAGATACTTTTGTAAAATACTTGCGGAATATGCTTGCGCCCGCATTTTCATCCAAGCAGCAGGAAGTGCCTGTACTAAAAACTGCAGCTTCAAAAAATGAAGGGATAGAAGTATTGTATGATGCTATTAAATTAAATAATGGCTTACAAAATTCCTTGCAAAACAAAGTGCGGTTGTATGCTCAAAAAGCTTATCTCCTTATAACAAAGAACAGAATGAAAGATATTGATATAAATGATTTGCAAAAAGATATTACAGTAAAAATGCAGGAGAAAAAATTTAATTTATACAGTTATCTTAAACATTTTAAATAGGTCTAGTGCATAACATGGTTAAGAAAAAAATAGGTTTAATTGTACAGCGATATGGTCGGCAGGTAAATGGCGGTGCAGAGGTTTTAGCGAGAATGGTAGCTGAAAAATTAGCGCTAAAATATGATATTACTGTACTTACAAGCAGAGCGCTGGATTACCATTTTTGGGAGCCTGAATTGCCCGAAGGAGAAAGCCAAGAGAACGGGGTAAAAATTATAAGATTTGACCACAAGCCAAAGGCCGTTGCAAAAAAAGTACACAGATTAAACAGACAATACAGGGGTAGGCTTTTGTACCAAAAACTTTACAGATTTATTGGACAACCAGCATGGTATTTAAAACTTTTTCCATCCGCAGAAGTTGGAGAAAAAGAAGGTCTTTTATGGGTTGAAAACCAAGGCCCGGCAATGTACGGGTTGTTGAAATATTTAGAGGAAAACGAACAGGAGTATGATGCTTTTATTTTTGTAACATACTTATATTACCCGTCAGTATCGGGGCTTTTAGCTGTACCTCACAAAAGTATTTTTATCCCAACAATGCATGACGAGCAAGCGGCTTATTTCCCCATTTTTAAAAAAACAATGGCATCACCACGCTCATTAATGTTCTTAACAGAATCTGAAAAGAAATTTTCAAATATATTATTTGATATAGCTCAAATAAGACAGGATGTAATGTCAGTTGGTATTGAAACGGTTGACGGCCAAAAGAATAGTGAATTGATAAAAAAATTCAGTATTAAAGGCAAATATATTATTTATGTTGGTAGAATAGATGCAGCAAAAGGCTGCAATGATTTATTAAAAAGCTTTGTAAGTTTTACTAACAATAATAAGGAATCTATTACCCTGGTTTTAGCAGGTAAAAATATGATTGAAGAAACTGTAAATGAAAATATTATTTACGCAGGTTTTGTTAGTGATGAAGAAAAGGAACAGCTAATGAAACATGCAGAAGCCTTAATTATCCCTTCAAAATATGAAAGTCTTTCATTGGTGGTTTTAGAAAGTTTTGCCTGTAAAATTCCAGTAATCGCCAATGGAGAATGTGAGGTATTAAAAGACCATATTAAAAATAGTAACGGTGGCTGGATGTATAATAACGATAATGAATTTACAGCCATTTTAAAAAAGGTAATTGAGGGATCAGAAAATGTACAAAAAGGACTTAATGGTTATGAATATGTTACAAAAAACTACTCATGGCAAAAAGCAATGTCAATTTTTGATGATGCCATTGATTTTGTTATTGCTGCCAACATTAATCCATATGGAGCAAAATCATAAAAGGTTTTTTTTGGCTTCTTCCATATCCAGAGGCATCAAACTGGGCTTCTGAGGAATTTTATTTAAATTATTTCTTCTCTCATACCTATCAAACTTCGCCCTCATTTTTTTCATAAAAAAATTGCCTTTACCCAGCTTTAAAGAAAATGGATTTGTTGAAAGTATCTTTTTAGAAAACAGATGAATATTAATTCCGTTAGAATAAAGATGTCTGTTAAATTTTTTTGCTATGAATGCCAAAGATTCTTGTGTGTAAAAGGAAACGTGTTGCCCTGTTTCGTAAATAAAATACCACCAGTTTTCTAAAGCTTGTAAATCCTTCGGCAGAATTTCGGTTGAAAACAATACATTATCATACCTGTCAAATATATCTTTCAATGCCACCATAGGTTCAGGTAAATGCTCTAAAACTTCAAAGGCAGTCACCAGTTCAAAATTAGTGTTGGCAGGCAGTTTTGACAGATCCTGATATTCCGCAAAAATATTCTGGCAGTAAATATCAGTGTTATAAAAATCGTAACCTTTATCCCGCATCATCCTTGTAAACAAACCATAACCACCCGCATAATCTAAAAATTTTTTACTGTGGTCAAAATTAAAATAAAGTAATTCTTCTGTTATGACGGCCATGTTTTGGTTTCGCAGTACAAGGCCAACATCAAGTTTAGTTATGGCAGATGAATAAGCTTCTGAAAGCCAATAGGGATTTTCTGTTTGTATAAAACCCGTTTCTAAGCATCGATAATAGCTAACATCGTATTTTGAAAGTACTCTGGCGGTAAATAACAATTTTGTATCGCCTCCTGTTATTCTACTTTGCATATTTTATTATTAGTATTTCGTGCTGCAAGCCAAAAACCACTAAGCTTCCTCACTTTTTTGTCCTTTCCACCACCTGTATCCAACAAAACCAACAATAATAAAGGGAGCAAACATTAAATAAAGAATGCCTGAATTTAAACCCTGTGCAGGTTTCTCACCTAACTGCTGCGCCGTTTTTGTGCACATAGAGCATTGTGCAAAAACAGCTAAATTTAAAAACAAGACCACAATAAAGAAAACCAACTTTTTCATACTGCAAAAATAAACGCTTTGTGTTATAAAACATGTTAATCCATTCGGTTGCCCTTCCTTTATAAATAGCTATTTAAGGAAATTATACAATCTGTTTTCTGGGATTTACGATTCTTTTGGAAATTTAAAAAACAAAAATTCTTTTTCAGCATCCTTAAAATCCTTCCATGAAGTTATAGGTATTTGCACAGCAAACATGCTGCAGGTAGGCATCTCATCTATATGGGTGTTGCAAAGCGTATTTACAAAATCAGTTATGCCTGGGTTATGCCCAAATACAGCTACAGCCTCATATTTATCATTTAAGGCGGCGACTGTTTCATAAAATGTTGCCGATGAAGCATTGTATAAATCATCTATTAATATTATTTCTTTTTTTGTTTTGCCAAATGCTTCAATAAAAGCTTTTGCTGTTTTGCGGGTCCTTTTTGCCGGGCTGCTTACAAATGCATCTACCTTTATTTTGGTATGTAACAGTTTCTCAGCCATAGCAGGAGCCTCCTCTTTCCCTCGGTCATTTAGGTTTCTGTCAAAATCTCTTTCTCCAATATTTGCCCAGCTGCTTTTTGCATGGCGCACTACTATTAATGTTTTCATATTTTACTTGTTGGTTTAAAATATTGGCAATTATAATACCATCCCTTTTAAAATTCATATCTGTCAACATATTTCTAATATATATACAAGTAAAAATTAAATACAGAGGCATACTTTTGCATTAAAATAAAAATTCTATCACAACCATCCTTCTTATAACGCCACCATTTACCCAGCTAAATACACCTTACCCCGCAACGGCTTACATAAAAGGTTTTTTAAACACAAAAGGTATTACTTCTTTTCAGTGCGACTTGGGTATAGAAGTTACTACAGCTTTGTTTTCTCAATCCGGGTTAACGAAACTGTTTGACAAAATACATTTAACCGGTATAAAATATTCTGACAATGCGGAGAAAATGCTGGTGCTTAAAAATGATTACATCCATACTGTCGATGCTGTAATTGCTTTTTTGCAGGATAAAGATGCAACCCTTGCACACAGCATTTGCAAAAGAGAAATGCTGCCTGAAGCATCACGTTTTGTGCATACTGACGATTTGGAAAAAGCCTTTGGCAATATGGGGATACAGGATAAGGCAAAGTATATTGCCACAATGTATCTCGAAGATTTATCAGACTTAATTAAAGAAACGGTTGATGAACATTTTGGTTTTAGCAGGTATGCTGAAAAACTTGGCCGTTCCGCAAACAGTTTCGATGGATTGTACAATGAACTGCAAAAACCTTATAGTTTCATTGATGAACTGTTGCTAGAAATTCTAGCTAAAAAAATGAAATTCCTACAGCCAAAAATGGTTGCACTTTCTGTTCCATTTCCTGGAAACTTATATACATCTTTACGTTGTGGTCAATGGCTAAAAAAGAATTATCCTGAGGTAAAAGTAATGATGGGCGGTGGTTTTGCAAATACAGAATTACGATCCCTTGCAGATAAAAGGGTGTTTGAATTTTATGATTTTATTACGCTTGATGATGGTGAAGCACCAATTGAAAACCTGATTGCCTACGTTACAAAAAACAAAACTGTTGAAGAGCTTAAACGAACTTTTTTATTGCAGAACGGAGAAGTGGTTTACATAAACAACAAATTTGTAAAAGATTACCGGCAGGGCGAAGTGGGCACACCCGATTACAGCGATCTGCTATTAGATCAATATATTTCTGCAATAGAAGTTGTAAACCCTATGCATAGAATGTGGAGCGACGGACGGTGGAATAAATTAACCATGGCTCATGGTTGTTACTGGGGCAAATGTACTTTTTGCGATGTATCGCTGGATTATATAAAAATTTACGAGCCCGTTGCAGCAGGAATTATTTGCGACCGCATGCAGGAGATAATGACCCAGACAAAACAAAATGGGTTTCATTTTGTAGATGAAGCTGCGCCACCTGCCTTAATGCGTGCGGTAGCTGTGGAGATTTTAAAAAGGAAAATGGTCATAACCTGGTGGACCAACGTTAGATTCGAAAAAAGCTTTACCAGAGATCTTTGTCTGTTGCTCAGCGCTTCGGGTTGCATAGCTGTATCGGGGGGATTAGAAGTTGCATCTGACAGACTTTTAAAACTGATAGAGAAAGGAATAACTGTTGAGCAGGTGGCAAAAGTTACACGTCATTTTACAGCGGCAGGTATATTGGTTCATGCGTATCTTATGTATGGCTTTCCTACACAAACAGATCAGGAAACGGTAGACTCATTAGAAATGGTGCGGCAGCTTTTTTCAGCAGGCGTATTACAGTCAGCGTTTTGGCATCGTTTTGCGTTAACAGCCCACAGTCCTGTAGGTTTAAATCCGCAAAAATTTAATGTTAAAACACTTAACGAAATTATCGGCAGCTTTGCAAATAATGACGTTGAATATGAAGACGAAACCGGTGGCGATCATGATAGTTTTGGCTATGGCTTAAAAAAATCGCTGTTTAATTATATGCACAATATTGGAGTGGATGAGCCGCTGCAAAAGTGGTTCGATCACAAAATTCCTAAAACAAAAATTGCTGCTGATTTTATTTTGAATGCATTAAATGAACAGGAGTTAAACAGTTTTAAACCTTCCGCAAAAATAATTTTTACGGGCAACATTCCTTCATTAGAATACTTTACACAATCAAAAAAAGGAAACACAAGAGAGATGGCAACACTTACGTTTATAAACAAAAGGCATACGCAGCAAATTCAGGTTTTAAAACAGCAGGGGGAGTGGCTTGTTTCAATACTTCCTCTTCTTAATATAACCAATACAACACAATTAACCCTTCAGCAGATTAAGGATACTTACACTAACGCCGGTATGGAAGATTTTGAAATATTCTGGGACAACAAGCCTGTAAATATGCTCTACAAATCAGGTTTATATCATTTGTAAAATGAAAACAGCCTCCGATTACTTTAAATATTCTTTAGTAATTGGAGGCTATTTATAAGATGCTCATGCTACTTTTAATGAAGACACATTTTCTATTGCTACCTGTATCTGCTCTTTGGTAAATGGTTTCGCAAGAAAAATATCTGCACCATTTTGTAAAGCTGTTGCTTTATCTGTGGTATCGGTATTACCGGTAATCATTATAATTTTAATAAGCGGATAGCTACTTTTAATTTCTTTAATATATTCTAAGCCAAGGCCATCCGGCAACTGGTTATCTATAATTACAATGTCGGCACTTTGGTCTTTTAAAAAAGTTGCAGCTTTTGCAAGAGTAGTTACATGTTCAATTTCAATATCTTCCTTTTTAAGCATAAGGTTTAAGATTAATGAAATATCACCTTCATCTTCAATAATAAGAATATTCATTTTTTGGCTGTTAAAAGTTTTATTATCCATAATAAATAAGTTTTGGTTGTTACTTTTTTGTGCAGGCATTAATAAATATTATGCCAAACATTAGTATGCTCTTACATTTTTTCCTTCCATAAAATTAATGAAAGCTTTGTTACAAACACGATTTCCACCGGGGGTAGGATAATTACCCGTAAAATACCAGTCACCCTTGTTATTTGGGCAGGCTTCATGGAGGGTTTCAATAGTCTGGTAAATAACTTCAACGGGTATGGTAACTTCTTCGGGTGTTATAAGTTGTGCTATTTTGCTTGAAATTTCTTCCGGTGTAAAAGACCTGTAAACAAGCCTTACCAAATTTTCGGTGTGCAGTTTATTATTGCGCTGCAGCTCCTTACATTTCTCTAAAATATCTGTAAGCACCTGTTCATCGCCTCTTTCTTTTAATAAAGCTACTGCAGCTTTAAATGCAATAAAATCGCCCATTTTACTCATATCTATTCCATAACAGTCAGGATATCTTATTTGAGGAGCGGAGGATACTATAATAATTTTTTTTGGCTTAAGTCGGTTAAGCATTCTTATAATGCTCTCTTTAAGTGTAGTACCTCTTACAATACTGTCATCAATTACAATGAGGGTATCCCGGTCTTTTTTTACAGTACCATAAGTAATATCATACACATGCTGAACCATTTCGTTCCGGCTGCTGTCTTCTGTAATAAAAGTGCGAAGCTTAACGTCTTTAATCGCAATCTTTTCTATCCGGACTTTCCTGTTGATCATTTCTGATAACTTTTCTTCATCAAACTCTTTTCCCCAACTTAGTATGCGCTCTTTTTTTATTTCATTTAAATAATCTTCAGCTCCTTTAATTAATCCATAAAATGCAGTTTCGGCAGTATTTGGAATAAAAGAAAAAATGGTGTTTTTAAGATCATAGTCAACAGCTTTTAAAACAATTTTGCTTAAAAAGTAACCCAGTGCTATTCTTTCTCTGTAAATTTTTTCATCGCTTCCACGGCTAAAATAAATTCTTTCAAAACTACAGGCTTTTCTTTCCTGCGCAGGTACAATCTGTTCAATGCTGTAACTGCCATCTGCTTTGGCTATTAAGGCTGTGCCGGGCATCAATTCTTTTACTTCATTTTCTTCCAGGTTAAAAGCTGTGCGTATAGCCGCACGCTCACTTGCTCCTACAATAATTTCATCATTTACATAGTAATAAGAAGGTCGAATACCGTGCGCATCTCTTACAATAAAACCATCACCATTTCCTGTAATCCCTGCAAAATTAAAACCACCATCAAACAGGGGTACAGCTTTTTTTAGCATCCCAATAATATCGGGATTACCCGGGTTTAATTCATCTGCTTTTATAAGAAAATGATAAAGCACTTCCATCATGGCAGCAAGATCGCTTTGCTTTTCAAATGTGCCGGGATCAATGTTTATCAGCCCAAAAAGTTCATCTGTATTAACCAGATTAAAATTGCCTGCAAGCGCAAGATTACGGGATGGAATAGTATTTTTTTTGATGAACGGATGGCAGAACTGAACGTCATTTTTACCCTGGGTGCCATACCTTAAATGTCCCAGCAAAATTTCACCTAATACCGGTATATGGCCTTTCATTAACCCGGGATGACTTTTAATATCGGGTTGATATTTTTCTATCTCTTCAATTTCTTTACCTATTTGTTGAAAAAGATCTGCAATGGGTTGCTGTGCGCAGCTGCGCAACCTGTACATAAATGGATAACCGGGTTCAGTATTAAGTTTTACAGCTGCAATGCCCGCACCATCCTGCCCACGGTTATGCTGCTTTTCCATAAGGAGATACAGTTTATTTAAGCCATATAAAACTGAGTTGTGTTGTTGCTGGTAGTAGCTGAATGGTTTGCGGAGTCTAATAAAAGCAAGTCCACATTCGTGTTTAATTGCATCGCTCATTACAGGATATCGGTTGATATTGTGAGGTGAGTTGTAAAATTAGCTGATTACTTTACAGCAAACAAAAAACCCTCAAAGTGTGAGGGTTTTTTAACTATTGTAATAACGTAAACCGTATTAAAAACATAATCATTTGCTGATGAATTATAAACCACTTATTGTAATACCTACTTGTACCAGTTTAGTATCTGATGCTACACCGTCTTTAAAAATACCGGTAATGTTATAAGCGCCAAACAACGAAAATATACCGTAACCTACCCTTGCAGTAGCGGCAATTCTTGTGGTATTAAAAAATGATTTTGAGCTTTCTTTTAAAGTTAGCCCGTTTAGTTTGCCACCTGAGGCAGTTTCAAGATTTTTTGCTTTGGTATGTGCATTTAACAGTGTACCTACTTTTACACCGATGGCTGCTTTAATAGATTGGTTGGGCGTTTCGGGCTTTGACATAAACCTTAGCTCTACAGGTATTTCCAGGTAAGCAGTTGCTAGTTTGTATTTTTTATAATTGTTGCCTGTATCGGTTTTAATAAAAGGCAGTTTTGCATTATTTGAAGCAATTTTAGTTTCCATTTTATTAAAATAAATATTGCTTGTGCCCACTCCAATTCCAATAGCCGCACTAAGCCGGGGATTTGTTTTAAACTGCTTATCGTACATTAAGTATACATTGGCGCTGCGGTTAAAACCTTTAATATATTTAGATACACTGTCAGCAGTGCCATTCCAAAAATTAGAGGCCAGCTGTATCATTAAATGATCAGCAGGGCGGTTGCCGAATTTTGAAGAAATAGAGGGTTTTGTTTGCGAAATAGCAATGGTAGAAATGGCACATGCAAATAGGATTGCAAAAAATTTTCTCATAATAAGTTCTTAAGCGGTAAAAGTAAACGCCTATGGGTTAATGAAAGGTTAAAAAAACTGATATAAAAACGTCAATAAATGATACTAAGATAATTACAAAGGTATGGTTTGAGGACTACTAATAAAATCTAATAAACATGGAAACTTTCAAGATGTAAAAAACGCTATTTTAATTATAACTTTATGATTTTGGAACCTTTTTATTCATGACATTCTGAACTGTTGCTCGGTGCGGATATGCTTTAATGCCAGGAGTAATTGCTTTCTAAATTGGTTTGTATACTAACAGATATATTAAAGTCAATTTTTATTTTAAAAAGTGCTTTTTTATTTTTGGTACGATTGTATATAAAGCATTCTATTTTTCACAAAGTTTGCTAAAAACTTATTCTTTATAATACAATACAGTTTTAATAATTTAAACCTAGATATGACAAACTGTAAAATGATCTATCTCTCACCGTGTCCACATCTGTCTTTGCAAAATATGCCTCTCCATTATTTTTTCCCCTAAGTGTATTAATTGCTTAGCCAGAGAAGAAATCTTTTTAAAATATGTCTTCTCTTTAAAATGCAGTTGATAATATCCTTTGTGAATTATTGGTTCCTTAGTGCCTTTAAGGTTCAAATTCTTTCTTATTATTGTATTCATTTGTGGCATAATCTTTTGTGAGACTTTACATCTTTTCCACATTAGCAGTTTACAATTCACGATTTCTCTTCATATATTCCTTCACCGCCCACCTGTATACACTTTTACCCGAAGGTATTTTCAAACCATAAGCAGCCCTTTTTACAGGATTATCATTAATGCTTTTTGCAAAAGTATTTGCCTCCTTAAATTTCTTTCTCTGTATTTTTTGTGCAGCACTCGGCACAATTTTTTTCATACCAGGGTATTTCGTTACCACTGTTTTATCAATATATCTTTTAAACACGATTTCTTTCCCTATCGCTCCACTAAGTCCCTGCGAAATAATATCTTTTGCAATTGTCATCTTCATTTTTTTATTAATAGTAAATCTGTTTTTAACTAGTGCAACGTGTCTTGTCCTAAAATAGCTATACACAAAACAAGTGTATATGGAATCAGACCAAT
>ENA-OBIO01000088-OBIO01000088.1-metagenomes-genome-assembly--contig:-NODE-88-length-58614-cov-5.07567_pt1 | contig 58614 bp, 52 predicted proteins | sample MGYA00153383_OBIO01 | MGnify analysis MGYA00153383 | reverse complement strand
TTCGCGCGGGCCCGGGGCCCGCGCGAACACCGGGGGGCAGCACGTGCATGTGATTGTGATGGGTTGCGGACGGGTCGGCTCGGTACTGGCCAAGGTCCTCGAGCGCTACGACCACTCCGTCGCCGTCATCGACCGGGACGCGGCGGCGTTCCGGCGGCTGCATCCGGAGTTTGCCGGCCAGCGGATCACCGGGATCGGCTTCGACCGCGACACCCTGATCGAGGCCGGCATCGAGCGTGCGAACGCGTTCGCCGCCGTGAGCAGCGGAGACAACAGCAACATCATCTCCGCCCGGGTGGCCCGCGAGACCTTCGGCATCGAGAACGTCGTCGCCCGCATCTACGACGCCCGGCGCGCGGAGGTCTACCAGAAGCTCGGCATCCCGTCGGTGGCGACAGTGCGCTGGACCGCCGACCAGGTGATCCGCCGGATGCTCCCCGAAGGCCTGCTGTCGGAGTGGCGCGACCCGAGCGGCCACGTGCTGCTGGCGGAGGTGGCGTACGCCCCGGAGTGGGTGGGCCACCGGCTCAGCGCACTGGAGGCCGCGGCGGGTGTCCGGGTGGCGCTGATCACCCGGCTCGGTGAGGGGCGCCTACCGCAAGCGCAGACCGTCGTGCAGGAAGGCGATCTGGTACATGTCGTCATGACCGACGGGCAGCGCGATCAGGTCGTCCGCACATTCGCTACCGCACCCCGGGAGAGCCCTTGAGGGTCGCCATCGCCGGCGCCGGCAACGTCGGCCGCTCGATCGCCCTCGAGCTGCTGGGCAACGGCCACCACGTGCTGCTGATCGAGCGCGAGTCGCGGGCCATCAAGGTCTCCACCGTGCCGGGGGCCGAGTGGCTGCACGCCGACGCCTGCGAGCTCGACATCCTGGTGCAGGCGGCGCTGCAGGACTGCGACGTCGTGGTCGCGGCGACCGGTGACGACAAGGTCAACCTGGTCGTCTCGCTGCTGGCGAAAACCGAGTTCGGCGTGGACCGGGTCGTGGCGAGGGTCAACCACCCGAAGAACGAGTGGCTGTTCAACGAGTCCTGGGGCGTCGACGTCTCGGTCTCCTCGCCGCGGCTGCTGGCCGCCGTCGTCGAGGAGGCGGTGTCGGTCGGCGACCTCGTCCGGCTGCTGACGTTCCGCCAGGGTCAGGCCAACCTGGTCGAGCTCACCCTGGAGGCGGACGCCGCCATCGTCGGCAAGACCGTAGGCAGCATCAGCTGGCCGCAGGACGCCGCGCTGGTCGCGGTCCTGCGCGACGGTCGCGTCATCGTGCCGACGCCGGACGCGACCCTCGAGGGCGGCGACGAGTTGCTGCTCGTGGCGACCGTCGAGGTCGAGGACGAGCTCGACGCGCTGCTCGGCGGTCATCGCGTGCATCCCGGCACACCCCCGCGCGAGTAGGGGCCGCCGCTCAGGCCGGCTCCGGCTCCGGCTCGGCCAAGGCAGGCGCCGTCCAGCCGGAGCGCTTGACCAGCAGCACGGTCAACAGGGCCGCACCGCCGATCAGCGGCCACTTCACCGCGTTGACGACGACCAGGAGCAGGCCGTCACGGTCGCCGGGCAGCGAGTAGACCCAGTAGGCGACGCCGGCGCGCACGAAGAAGGTCACCGCCCACACGGCCGTGGCGGTCTGGCAGGCGCGGCGCAGCCCGGGGTGGTCCCGCCAGCCGGCGTACTTCCCGTCGTAGGCCGCCAGCGCCAGACCCACGGCCGGGCGGCGCACCGCCAGCGAGACGACGAACCCCAGACCGGTCAGCGCCGTGGTGAGGATGCCGGGCAGAAAGAAGCCTTTGCCCGTACCGGTGGCGCGGGCCACGACGACCGCCAGGACCAGCCCGAAGAAGCCGCTGCCGACCTGCTGCAGCGGCTCACCACGTCGCAGTCGGACCGCGAGCAGGACGGCCCCGGTCGCGAGCGCGACGGCGATCGCCGTGCCGAGCGACCCGGTGGCGATACGGACCAGAACGAACACCGTCGCTGGCAGCGCGCTGTCCAGCAGCCCGCGTCCGCCACCCAGTGCCTCGCTGAAGGCCGTCGGCGACAGGTCGTCGGACGTGCGCGGCCCGTCAGGCACCGACCGGCCGCAACTCGTAGGCCGGGTTGTACAGCGTCGGGCGGCCGTCCTGACGGGTCAGTCGGCCGCGGGCGACCAGCGCCCGGCCGGGCTCGATCCCCCGGATCCGCCGACGACCCAGGAAGACCAGCGTGACGGCGCCACTGCCGTCGTACAGCTCGGCCTCAAGGGTCGGCGTCCCGGCCAGCGGACGCAGTACGACGGTCCGCAACGTGCCGGCCACGCACACCTCGCCACCCAGGCTGCATCGTGCGACGGCGGTCGCGCCCGCCTGGGCGACCTCGACCTGCAGGTCCTCGGCCTGGAGGTCGTCCTCATCAGCGGTCAGCCGGTGCAGCGCACGGCGGAGACGACCGGGCTTGTCGGTGCTGGTGCTCACGCACTCAGGATAGGCCTAGCTGACCGCCCGGTCAGCGCGTCTCGGTGATCTCCGGACCGCGCTCCGCGAGCGCGAGCGGGTCGCCGGCGTCCTCGTCTTCGGCTGCGACGTCGGCCAGGGCCTGGGTCGCGTCCAGGGGCAGCCGCAGCGGCAGCGCGTCGCGCACCGCCATCGGGTCGCTGCCGCGTACGACGACCACATTGCGCACGGCCGCCTCGAGCCCGGCGGCCGCTGCGGCGTCGGTCGCCGCGGTCCCGGTGTAGAGAGCGCGCAGGAACCACCGTGGCCCGTCGACTCCGGCAAAGCGGGCCGGCGCCATCACGACGCCCTGGCCGTCCGGCGCCGGGGTCGGAACGTTGGCGCGCAGCTCCGGCCCGTGCGGTCCGTCGACGCGCTCCGCCTCGCCACCGGTCGAGCGCAGCGACTCGGCGATCTCGTCGAGGACCTCGGACCAGATGCCCTCGCTCCGGGGGGCCGCGAACGCATTGACCTGCACAGCGCCCTCGCCTTGGACGAGGGTCGCCGCGACGACCGCACCCTCCGGGCTGACGTCGACGCGCACCTCGGTATCGGCCGGCACCGGGACGAGCAACCCGCCCAGGTCGATCCGGGCCACCTCGTCCTGCGGCGCGTCGGCCGCGTCCCACGGCCCCTGCGGGCGCGGCGGCGGCACCGGCTGCGACTCCTGCGCCTCGATCTCGGCGAGCAGCAGGCCATCCTCGTAGGTCCGGTCATGCTCGTCGAGGTCGTCGACGAACTCCTCGTCAGCGTCGACGTGGGTGCCGTCCACCTGGGCACCGCCCGGCCCGGCCGTCTCGTCCTTCGCGCGCTTACGCCTGCCGAACATGCCTAGGCTCCTACTTCTGCCGCCGCCGGTGCCGACCGCACCGCTTGGCCCTGTCGCGCCCGGTCTTCGCAGGCGTACCCGCCTGTGGAGCCGTGCCCGCCCTGTCCGCGTACCGACGGCGGGAGCTCGTCGCTCTCCCGCCAGGCGACGTGCTCGACCCGCTGGACAACCAGTTGTGCGACGCGGTCAAGCCGTCGCAGCCGGATGGGCTCGCGCGGGTCGTGGTTGATCAGCACCACCTTGATCTCGCCGCGGTAGCCGGCGTCGATCGTGCCCGGCGCGTTGACCAGGCCGACGCCGTACTGGGCGGCCAGACCGCTGCGCGGGTGCACGAACGCGGCGTACCCGGTGGGTAGCGCGATCGCGATGCCGGTCGGCAGCAGCGCCCGCTCCCCCGGCGCCAGGGTGACGTCAACGGTGGTCACCAGGTCACAGCCCGCGTCGCCTTCCCGTGCGTACGCCGGGAGCGGCACGTCGGGGTCGAGCCGGCGCAGCACAATCTCCAGCACGCCGTCCCCCTGATCATCCGCATGCACGTCTGGGACGCTACCTGTGGCCGACCCCGCCGTACCCTTGCCCGGGCCGTCCCCTCTGCACCAGGAGCACCTGTGAGTAAGTCCGTGCTCGTCACCGGTGCCAACAGCGGCATCGGCCTGGTCACCGCGCTCGAGCTGGCCGGCGCCGGCTGGGAGGTGCACGGATCGGTACGCAGCCCGGCCAAGGCCGAGGTGGTCCAGCAGGCGGCAGCCGAGCGCGGCGTCACGGTGCACACCGTCCAGCTCGACGTCGACGACGCCGACAGCTGCGCGGCCGGCGTACGCGAGGTCGAGGAGCGCACGGGCGGGCTGCACGCGCTGGTCAACAACGCGGGCTACGCGCAGTCCGGCGCCGTCGAGGACGTCCTGGACGTGCTGGTACGTCGGCAGCTCGAGACCAACCTGGTCGCGCCCATCCGCCTTGCCAGGCTGGTCCTGCCTGGCATGCGGGCCCGCCGGGAGGGCCGCATCATCAACGTCAGCTCGATCGCCGGCCGGCTCTCCACCCCCCTGATGGGCTGGTACTGCGCGAGCAAGCACGCCCTCGAGGCGGTCACCGATGCGCTGCGTATCGAAGTCGAGGCCGACGGCGTGCGCGTCGTACTCATCGAGCCCGGCATGTTCGGCACCGACGTCTGGTCGGCCGCCAAGGAGGGCGGCTTCCCGGCGGCGACCAACGCCAGGTACGCCGCGGCCTACGCGCGCGCCGAGTCGCTCGCCGCCCGCTCCGACCGGCTGCCGGACCCGGTGTGGGTCGCCCGCACCATCCGGATCGCCCTGTCCAACCCCGTACCGCTCGCGCGGTACCTGGTCGGTGCGGATGCCGTGGGCGGCGTGCTCGCCGACTCGCTCGCGCCAACCGTGCTCACCGACTACGTGAAGTCGATCGCCTCGGGGCTGCGCCGAACCCCGATCAAGGTGCCCTTCCTGCCGCGCTGACCCGCTTCCGGCTCGCCGGACGGCTCACTCCCTGGTCAGTGCGTCGCCCTTGTGGACGGCCTCGCCGCCATGTGACTTCCAGGTGACTTCGTCGCCCTTGGTGAACTCGCTCATCCCGACCTCCCGCTGACGGGGTGTGCACCAGGGGTAGCCAGGGGCGCGGGCGTGCACCTGTGGGGAGGGGGCACAATCGCCGGCATGTCTGCAGCGGGGAAAGTCGTCTACAAGGCTCTCGGCGTCGGCAGTGGGATCGTTGCGGCCAAGCTCGCCCGCTCCGTGCTCGACAAGGGCTGGGCGAAGACCAGGGGCGGTGAGCCGCCGCGCAACCCGGCTGTTCCCGGGACGACCTGGAGCGAGGCCCTGCTCTGGGCCGTCGCCAGCGGGGTCATCGTGGCGGTCGCCCGGATGCTGGCCACCAAAGGCGTCGCCTCGTCGTGGACCAGGGCCACCGGCCACCTGCCGCCGGGCGTCGAGGAGGTCGGCAACTGACGTCTGTCGGCGGCCGCCGATAGGCTCCGCACCCCGGGCCGACGGCGACCCACCCGACGCAGGAGCGCGCGTGGACCCCGACCTGGACTCCGAGGACATCGCCTACGCCGGAGTGCTCGGGCAGCGCGATCTCCTGCGAGCCGGACGGCTGACCTCGGTGCAGCTGGTCGAGCTGTGCCTGGCTCGCATCGCCCGGCTGGACAGCCACCTACGCGCCTTTCGTACCGTGCTCACCGACACCGCACGCGGCGAGGCGGCGGCGGCCGACGCGGCCCGCGCCACCGGTCAGGACCTGCCGCTGCTCGGGATCCCGGTCGCCGTCAAGGACAGCGTTGCCATCGCCGGGACCGCGGCCATGCAGGGCACCGGCTCACCGGAGCCGGCCGCGACCCACGACGCCGAGCTGGTACGCCGGCTGCGCGCCGCGGGGGCGGTCGTCATCGGCACCACGAACCTGCCCGAGTTGGCGCTGTGGCCCTTCACCGAGTCGGCGACCTGGGGGATCACCCGCAACCCGTGGAGCCCCGGGCACACCTCCGGCGGGTCCTCCGGCGGATCCGCGACCGCGGTGGCCGCCGGCATGGTGGCTGCCGCGACAGCATCCGACGGCGGCGGCTCGATCCGCATCCCGGCGGCGTGCACCCACCTGGTCGGGCTCAAGCCGGAGCGCGGGCGGGTCCCGCTCGGGCCCGACGCGTCGCCTGTCGACCACTGGTACGGGATGTCGGTGGCGGGTGTGCTGACCAGAGACGTGGCCGACCAGGCGTACGTCCTGGCGGTGCTCGCCGGCATGGCGCTGGAGGTCCGCGAGCCGGGCACCCTGACGGTGGCCTGGAGCACCAGGGGCGCGGTGCCGACGCGGGTGGCGCCCGCCGTGCGCGGTGCCCTGCAAGGCATCCTGACCGTGCTGTGGGGGCTGGGGCACCGGGTGGTCGAGGCCGACCCTGACCTCTCCGGCGTCCAGGCCAGCTTTCTTGCCCGGTACGGCGCCGGTGCGGCGCAGGACCTCGCGCGGCTTGCCGACCCCTCGCGGACCGAGCCGCGGACCCGTGCGGTCGGCAGCGTCGGGCGCCGGATCTCCCCCTGGATGCTGGCCCGCGCCCAGGCGGCCGGCGACCGGGCCGCCGCACGCCTGACCGTGCTCCCCGGTGGCGCCGACGTCCTGGTCACGCCGGTCCTGCCCAGCCCACCGGAGCGGGTCGGAGCGCACACCGGACTTCGGACGTTGGCGACCGCCGGGCGGCGGGCGGCGTTCACCGTTGCATGGAACGTCACCGGCCAGCCCGCGATCAGCGTCCCGGCCGGGCTCACCGCCGACGGGCTGCCGCTCGCTGTCCAGCTCGTCGGGCGGCCCGGACAGGAGCAGCTCCTGCTGGGGCTCGCGGCCCAGATCGAGCGCCTCACCGGCTTCCCGTCGCGACGCCCGCGAATGGTCTGAGCGGGCGCGTCCCCCGCAGCCAGCCGCTGCGCAACGCTACCGGTGGGTACGGTTCGCTGGTGAGTGCTGAGCCATCCCCACCCCTGGCGGTCCCGGCCGGCCACCGGCTGCCCGGTGCAGGAGCCGATCTGGACGTGCTGCTGGCTCAGCGGCTGCGCCCGGGCCTGGCCGGCACCGTGCTCGCCGGCCGCACCGCGACCGTGGAGTTCGAAACCGGATCCGGCGACCTGTGGACCGTTGAGTTGGACGGCGCGCGGGGCCGGGTGCGACGCGGCCGCACCCCCGATCCGACGCTGACGGTCCGGGGCAGCGCCGACACCCTCGCCGACATCGTGTCCGGGCGGGTGTCCGGCGTGGAGGCCTTTCTCGACGGCCGGGTCGTCGTACGCGGGGACCTCGCGCTGTCGCTGCAGATGGACGGTATGTTCACCGAGCTCGACAGCCAGCCGGCCACCCATCCGCGCGCCCACGAGGCAGTGGTGCTGGGCCTACGAACGTCCTGGCTCGAGGCGGGCGACCCGACGGCCCCGCCGGTCGTCCTGCTGCACGGGCTCGGCGCGACGAATGCCTCGATGCTGCCGCTGCTTGCCGACCTCTCCCACGACCATCGGGTGCTCGCGCCGGACGCCCCGGGCTTCGGCAGCTCGGAGGCGCCGCCGGCGTCGTACAGCTCGGCCTGGTTCGCCGCCTGGGTCGAGGCCTTCCAGGCCCGTACGCACACCCGGGGCGCGGTCCTGATCGGCAACTCGATGGGCGGCCGGATCGCACTGGAAGCGGGACTCGCGCACGCCTCGTCGGTGCGCGCACTGGTGCTGCTGTCGCCCTCACCGGCGTTCCGGCGGCTCCGGCAGTACGTCCCCCTGGTGCGGGTGCTCAGCCCGCAGCTCGCCCGGATGCCACTGCCCCCGCTGCCGCACCGCCTGGTCATCGAAGGTATCCGGGGGATGATGAGCGTCCCGGAGCGGCTGCCTGAGGCCTGGTACGACGCGGCGGCCGACGAGGCCGTCCGGGTGTTCCGCTCGCCCGCGCACCGGGTGGCCTTCTTCTCCTGCGCCCGGCAGATCTACCTGGAGGAGGCGCATGGCCGGCGCGGGTTCTGGGACCGGCTGCCCGGGCTGCTCCCACCGGCACTGTTCGTCTGGGGCGACCGCGACCGGCTGGTGCCGGCGTCCTTCGCCCACCATGTGCGCAACGCCCTGCCGAGCGCGACCTCCGTCGTGATCGGGGACTGCGGGCACGTACCGCACTTCGAGCACCCGGCGCGGACGACGAGGCTGATCCGGGACTTCCTCGACACCGTCTGAGTAGTCCGCGGCGGTGGCCCGGTCTAGCGTGCGCCGGTGACCTCGCAGCCCACCACCACGACCACCTCGCCCGCCACTGGCACCGTCCGGGCCATCCACCCGTCCCTGATCCTCGGGATCGTGCTGACCGCGGTCTTCGTCCAGCTGCTTGACATCTCGATCGTCAACGTCGCGGTGCCGTCTATCCAGACTGATCTCGGCGCGTCATTCTCCGCTGTCCAGCTGGTGCTTTCGGGCTACCAGCTGGCCTTCGCCTGCACCCTGATCACGGCCGCGCGGCTCGGCGACATCTATGGTCGCAAGCGGTTGTTCATGTCAGGGATGACGGTGTTCACCGTCGCGTCCCTGCTGTGCGGGCTCGCCCCCGACGCCACCACGCTCGTGCTGGCCAGGGTGCTGCAAGGCTTCGGCAGCGGTCTGATGTTCCCGCAGGTCCTCGCGGTGATCCAGGTGACTTTCGCGCCACGTGAGCGGGGTAAGGCCTTCGGGGTCTTCGGCGCGACGATCGGGCTCGCGACGATCCTGGGACCAGTCATCGGTGGCATCCTCATCAAGGCGAACCTGTTCGGTACCGACTGGCGGATGATCTTCCTGGTCAATATCCCGGTCGGGCTGGGGGCCCTGCTGCTCGCCGCCCGGGAGCTGCCGGAGTCGCGCGCACCGGACGCCCCCAGTCTGGACCTGCCAGGCGCTGGGCTGATCACGGTCGGCTTGTTCTTACTCGTCTACCCGCTGACCGAGGGGCGCACGCGGGGCTGGCCGCTGTGGCTGGACCTGATGCTCGCCGCTGCCCTCCCGGTGCTGGCTGCATTCGTGCTGCTGCAGCAGCGCAAGACCCGCGCGAGCCGCGATCCGCTGATTCTCATGACGCTGTTCGCCAACCCGTCCTTCCGGGCCGGTGTGCTGCTGTCCACCGTCTTCTTCCTGGGGGTGGCGCCGTTCTTCTTCACCTTCTCGCTCTATCTGCAGGTCGGCCTCGGCTACGACGCCCTGCACTCGGGCCTGACGACGCTGCCGTTCGCGCTGGGGTCGGGGATCGCGTCCGCGCGCTCCGACGGCATTGCCAGGCGGCTCGGTCGCGACGTCCTGACGATCGGCTGCGCGCTGCTGGTCGTGGCCATGGCCGGTCTGATCGACGTACTGCACCTGGCCGGTACGGGACTGCACAGCTGGCAGGTCGCGCCGGTGCTGTTCGTCGCCGGCCTCGGGCTCGGTCTGTTCATCGCCCCGCTGACCACCCTGGTCCTGGCGGGCATCCAGGGCCGCGAGGCCGGCTCGGCATCCGGCGTCCTGTCGAGCGTGCAGCAGGTCGGTGGCGCCCTCGGTGTCGCGGTCATCGGCGTGGTCCTGTTCGGCCTGGTGGGCGGGGGCGCTGCGGACAGCGCCCGGGGCGCGACCACCGGCCTGCCCGACCGCCTGGTCGCAGCCGGCCTCCCCCGGGAGCAGGCGGTCGCTGCCACAGAGGGCTTCCAGACCTGCTTCGCCCGGCAGGCCAACGCCACCGACCCGTCGCACACCCCGCCGGGCTGCCAGGCCCGCTCCGGCCCGTCGGCGCCGCTGTTCGCTGCCGCCGCACGGTCCGCGACCGCCAACACCTGGCTGCGCGCGGTGCAGCGCACGCTGGTGCTCGAGGTCGTGGTCTTCCTCGCCGGCCTGCTGCTGAGCCGGCTGCTTCCCAAGCTGCCCGCGCCCACCGGACGCGGCGCCCTCGCCGACGCATAACTCAGCGGGGCACAGCTCAGCGTTCGAGGACACAACTCAGCGTTGGAGGAGGTGCCGCCGGAGGTCCGCTCGCAAGGCATCGCCCAGCGCCCGGGTCTCCCGGCGGTTGAGCTCGGCGCCGGCCACTGCGCCGGCCAGAAATGGCGCGAGGGTCGAGAGATTGCGGCCGAAACGTCGCACCAGCCGGCCACGCAACTGCTGGCGGGCAGCGGTCTTGAGGACGACCGACAGCCCGCCGGCCGCGCCGATGTCCAGGCCTCGCCGGCTCACCCACGCCTGCAGGTAGGCCGCCGCCCGCTCCCCCGGGCCGCCGGCCGCAATCACGTTGTGTACGACATGCAGCTCTGCGACGAGTTTGAGTTCGACCAGGACCACAGCCACGGTCTCGGCCGCAACCTGGAGCGGTGCGGCGAGCAACGAGGGCGGTGCGGCGAGTTGCACGGCAGCAAGGGCCCCGCCGGCCGCCCCGACCCCTGCCGTGGTGCGGGATGCGGTGGCCACCAGCGCCTCGGCAAGGGCATCACCGGTCAGACCACCGTGATGGCCACGCAGGGTGGCGAGGTCGCGCACTGGCACGTGCGGGGCGAGGTCGGCGACGACGTCCGCAAGGGCCCGCCCCGTGAGCACCGCCCGCCCGCCCGCAGCTCGGCCTATCCCCGCCAGCGCCTCCGCCAGTCGCACCAGCAGCCGGCCGCGCTCGGTAGGACCGACGCCGTCGGTGCCGAGCCGCTCGAGTATCTCGCCGACCTCCACCCGGCGGACCAGTTCCTTGCCGGCGGAGACCTGCTCCCCCCGAGACCGGCGGCCCAGGTTCACCGCTCGCCTTCCTCGGGGTGCCGCAGGACACCGTCGGTCATCCAGCAACCGGCGTACGGCGGATCGGACTGGCGACCCAGCACCCAGGTGAAGCCCATTGTCCGGTCGTCGGCCGTCAGCACCAGGACCTCCTGCTGGGCCTGCTCACCGATCACACGTGGCGGCCCCAGCTGGGCGGCGCGGTGCTCGAGCAGGCCCCGGTAGAGCGGGCTGCGCAGCATGTTCGCGAAGCGGTCGACCGGGCCGGTGGCCTCTCGGTTGCCGGGGCTCGCAAAGGCCCATACGAAAAGCACCCCCGGGCCCGCAGCATCGCCGTCACGGGGCTCGAGGCGCATCCCTTCGAGCTGTGCCAGCACGACGGCGCTGGGGGACAGAGCGGGCGACGGGGCGACCGGCCCCGTGCTCGGCGGCGAGCTGCCCGACTCAGTCATGGACAGGTCAGGCGGCGCACTCGCGGCACACCAGCCGGCCACCCTTGTCGGACGCCAGCTGGCTGCGGTGGTGCACGAGGAAGCAGGACGAGCAGGTGAACTCGTCGCTCTGCTTAGGCAGGACCCGCACGGTGAGCTCTTCACCAGACAGATCGGCGCCTGGCAGCTCGAGGGCTTCATTGAGGTCGGTCTCGTCGACGTCAACGCTGCTGGCCTGGGCCTCCGCCCGACGGGCCTTGAGCTCCTCGAGGCTGTCCTCCCCGAGGTCGTCGGCCTCGTTGCGTCGTGGCTGGTCGTAGTCGGTGGCCATGCTGTTCGGCCCCTTTCAGTTCGTCTCCGGCGCGGGCACAACGCACGGGAGAGGCGTTATGTGCCCGCGGGAGTGGATGGGCACGGGATGGGCACTCGCCGGAGCGAGGTGCGCCGTCCCGGGTCGGGAGCGCCAGAGGGTAGCCCCAGGCCCTCGCGGACGGCCGCCCGGTCCGGTGGCGGGCTGCTTGACACCCCCAGCCCCGGCGACGTGCACTGCCGGTCTCCCTTGCCACCCATTGCTCGGCGCTTTGCCAGCCTCCCCCGATGTTCTCGGTCACAGGAAATACCAGCGCGTCACCGCTCCGTCGTGTCGATCCGCCCCATCAAGCCACCGCACCATCCGCCGCCGGCACCGCGCTCAACCGCTTCGCCGGGCCGATGGCGGCGTAGCAGGAAACGGTAGAACTGTGGCGGGGCCTCGATCGCGGCCGGGTACGCGCCGACGGCGAGCTCCACCCGTTCGCGCCGACGGTGGCCCTCCCTCAGGACCAGCATCAGGCGGGCGGTATGCCGCTCAGCGAGAGCCGCCCTGTCGAGTAGGTGCCGGCCTTTGCGCCCTCCTGGATGATGGGCCAGGGAGTTTCCTCACGCTCGTCCCATTCGGCGACGGCCGGCCGGATGACGTCGGCCGCGCACTCGTGAAGCCATTTCTGCAAGGTCTGCTTATCTTCCTGGGGCTCGACGGTGAAGCCTGACACGGGCATTCCGGGAAATAGCGGGTTACCGCCGGTAACAGCAGGACGCCCCCCACAGCCTGTCGACGTGTCCAGCGCCGCCTTGACGGCTATTACCCCGGGTAACACCATGGTGATGTGGCGACCGACCCGCACACCTCAGCCGTGGCGTACACCGAGCGACAGGTACACGGCGACCTCGTCCGCTACGCCGAGGCAGGCGCACCGGCACCCGGCGAGCCAGCCCGCCCGGTCGTCGTCCTCGTGCACGGGATCGCCTCGGACGCCCAGCAGTGGGAGCGGGTGATGGAGCGGCTGGCCGCCACCCACCACGTCCTGGCCCCCGACCTCCTCGGCCACGGTGGCAGTGCCAAGCCGCGCGGCGACTACTCACTCGGCGCCCATGCCTGCGGGATCCGCGACCTGCTGGCCGCACTTGGTCACGACCGGATCACCCTGGTCGGACACTCGCTCGGCGGCGGCATCGCGATGCAATTCACCTACCAGTTCCCCGAGCGGGTGGAACGCCTGGCCCTGGTTGGCGCCGGTGGCCTGGGACCGGAGGTCAGCGCGTTCCTGCGGGCCGCCACGCTGCCCGGTGCGGAGCTCGTGCTGCCCGTCATCGCCCACCGGTGGGTACGACAGGCCGGCGGCAAGGTGGGTGAGCTGCTGGGCAAGCTCGGCGTCCCCGTCTCGCCCGCGGTCGGCGCGGCGCTGCACGGGTACGGTTCGCTCGGCGACGCCGCGACCCGCGAGGCCTTCATCCACACCGCCCGCTCGGTCCTCGACGTACGCGGCCAGCGCGTCGACGCCCGCGACCGGCTCTACCTGGCCGCCGACCTCCCGCTGCTCGTGGTGTGGGGGGCCCGCGACGCGATCATTCCACTGGCGCACGGCACTGCCTTGGCGGCCGCCGTGCCGACCGCCCGCCTGGAGGTCTTCGAGCGCTCCGGCCACTTCCCGCACCTCACCGAGCCGGACCGCCTCGCCGCGGTTCTGGCCGACTGGCTGGCGACGACGCAGCCGGCGTACCTGGACCCGGCATCGCTGGCCGGGCGGCTGCGCGAAAACTCCTGACTGTCGGGCCGTGCGTCACACGACGACCTGCTCGCCCTTGCCGATCACCGTGACGCCACCGTCGGTGACCGTGAAGCCTCTTTCCCGGTCTACCGCCGGGTCGATCCCCACGCTGGCGCCCGGCCACACCGCGACGTTCTTGTCCAGAATGGCCCGGCCGACCCGGGCACCCCGGCCGATGTCGACGCCGTGCATGAGCACCGCGCCGCTCACATCGGCTCCGCTGTGCACGCGTACGCCGGGCGACAGGATCGAGTTGCGTACGCTGCCGCCCGACACGATGACGCCGGGGCTGACCAGGCTGTTCATCGCCCGCCCGATCCGGCCGGGCTCGTCGAAGACGAACTTCGCCGGCGGGTGCGTACCGGTGCTGGTGAGGATCGGCCAGTGCCGGTTGTACAAGTTGAAAACCGGGTGGACCGAGATCAGGTCCATGTGTGCGTCGTAGTAGCTGTCCAGGGTGCCGACGTCTCGCCAGTAGCCCTGGTCGCGCTCGGTCGAGCCCGGCACGTCGTTGTCGCGGAAGTCGTAGACCTCTGCGCGGCCGGACGCGACCAACATCGGGATGATGTTGCCGCCCATGTCGTGCACCGAGCCGTCGTCGCCGGCGTCGAGCTTGACGGCCGCCAGCAGCGCCTCGGTCGAGAAGACGTAGTTGCCCATCGAGGCGTACGTCATCGACGGGTCGTCCGGCAGGCCCGGCGGGTCGGCCGGCTTCTCCAGGAAGGCCTCGATGCGCCGGCCGTCGGAGGTCTGGATGACGCCGAACTCCGTCGCCTGCTCACGCGGTACGCGGATGCCCGCGACGGTCGCACCGGCGCCGCTGGCGATGTGCTGCTCGACCATCTGCCGAGGGTCCATCCGGTAGACGTGGTCGGCGCCGAAGACGACGATGTGGTCGGGCTCGTCGTCGTACACCAGGTTCAGGCTCTGGTGGATCGCGTCGGCGGACCCGCGGAACCACTGCGGGCCGAGCCGCTGTTGCGCGGGCACCGGAGTGATGTAGTTGCCCAGCAGCGTCGACATCCGCCAGGTCGTGGTGATGTGCCGGTCGAGCGAGTGCGACTTGTACTGGGTCAGGACCACGATCTTCAGGTAGCCGGCGTTGACCAGGTTGGACAGCACGAAGTCCACCAGCCGGTAGATCCCGCCGAACGGCACCGCGGGCTTGGCCCGGTCGGCGGTGAGCGGGCTCAGGCGCTTGCCCTCGCCGCCGGCCAGCACGATCCCCAGCACACTCGGGCTGCTCTTCATGGCCGCATCCTGTCGCACTACCGTCGCGGGCATGCGCGACACCCGTAAGGTCGGCCTCCTCACCCGCGAGTGGCCGCCGGAGATCTATGGCGGCGCCGGGGTGCACGTCGAGCAGCTCGTCCCGCAGCTGCGGGAGGTGGGGCTCGACGTCGAGGTGCACTGCTTCGGGCCCGCCCGGCCGGACGCGACGGCGCACACCGCCGACCCGCGGCTAGCCGAGGCGAACGCCGCGCTGCAGACGCTGTCGGTCGACCTGTCGATGGTCGCGGCGACGGCCGGCTGCGACCTCGTGCACTCCCACACCTGGTACGCAGACCTGGCCGGCCACCTCGCGGCGCTGCTGCACGGCATACCGCACGTGCTCACCACGCACTCCCTGGAGCCGCACCGGCCCTGGAAGGCCGAGCAGCTCGGCGGCGGCTACCGCGTGTCGAGCTGGGTGGAGCGGGTCGCCGTGGAGGGCGCGGCGGCGATCATCGCCGTCAGCCACGGGATGCGCCACGACGTGCTCGACGTCTACCCGGCCGTCGACCCCGCGCGCGTCCACGTGGTGCACAACGGCATCGACCCCGAGCTGTACCGGCCGGTCGCGGCCACCGACGTCCTGGAGCGGTACGACGTCGACCCCGGCGGGCCGTACGCCATGTTCGTCGGCCGGATCACCCGGCAGAAGGGGCTGGCACACCTGCTGCGGGCCGCCGCCGACCTGCCTGGCCAGCTCGTGCTGTGTGCCGGCGCGCCCGACACCCCCGAGATCGCGGCAGAGGCGGCGTCGCTGGTGGCCGACCTGCAGTCCCGCCGCGACGGCGTCGTCTGGATCCGCGACATGCTGCCTCGCCAGGACGTCGCGCAGCTGCTCGCGCACGCCACCGTGTTCGTCTGCCCGTCGGTCTACGAGCCGCTCGGCATCGTCAACCTCGAGGCGATGGCCTGCGGCACCGCTGTCGTGGCCTCGGCGGTCGGCGGCATCCCCGAGGTCGTCGACGACGGGCGGACCGGCCTGCTGGTGCCGTACGACGACACCGACCCGGTCGGCTTCGAGGCCGGGCTCGCCGCGCGCATCGCCGAGCTGCTGAGCGACCCTGCCCGCGCCCGCAGGATGGGCGCGGCCGGCCGGGAGCGGGCCGTCCGGGAGTTCGGCTGGGCGGCCATCGCGCAGCGCACCCGCGAGGTCTACGAGACGGCCCTCGCGGGCTGACCGGACCTACCTGCTCGACCAGACCCAGGAGGCCGTATCCCGACCTACGACAGACCGACGGCCAGCATCACCGGGCGGGTCCGCCGTGACACCCGGGTGCTGGGCGGCTGGGAACGCCTGCCGGTGACCGCCAGCGGCTACTCGGACCGGCCGGCAGGCAGCGCGGACCAGCCTCCACCGGAGTGCACCCCGAGGCGGGCGAGCAGCTCCGGGACGTCCGCCTCGGCGACCGGGCCGCTGAACAGATAGCCCTGGGCGTAAGGCGGATCAAGGGCCAGTAGCCGGTCGTACTGGTCCTCGGTCTCGACGCCCTCCGCGATGGCCACCAGACCGAGCTCCCCGGCCAGGGCCACCACGGCGCGGACCAGCCCATCGGGGTCTTCGGGGAGCGCGGCGACAAAGGACTTGTCGACCTTGAGCATCGACACCGGCAGCTGGCGCAGGTAGGTCAGCGAGCCCCAGCCGGTATCGCAGTCGTCCAGCGCCACGCGCACCCCGCGTACCGCCAAGGCATGCAGCCACTGCTCGGCCTCGGGCCCGGCCGCGACCAGGGTGCTCTCGGTGACCTCGGCGAGCAGCTGTTCCGGCGCCAGGCCACCGCCAGCGAGCGCATCGAGGACCCGGTCGACAAGATCGGCGCCGAGCTGCCCCCGGCAGAGGTTCACCGCCAGACCGAGGGGCTGCCCACACCGCGTCGACCAGCGGGCAACGGCCGCCGACGCCGTACGCAGCACGACGTCGTCCAGCGCCGGCAGCAGCCCGCTCTCGATCGCGACGTCCAGGAACTGCGCGGGTGGCAGCAGTGACCCGTCGTCGTCGCGGACCCGGAGCAGCGCCTCGACCCCGACGACCTCGCGGGTACGCAGGTCGACCACCGGCTGGTAGTGCACGACGACCCGGTCCTGCGCGACGGCGCGACCGAGCAGCTCGCGGACCCGCTTGCGATCAACGGCCCGGGCGCGCAGCGCGGAGTCGAACACCTCGTAGCGGCGGCGGCCGAGCTGCTTCGCGCGGTACATCGCCGCATCGGCGTCGCGCAACAGCTCCTCGGGCAGCACCGCCCCGCTGCCGGCGAAGGCCACCCCGATGCTTGCCGAGACGAGCACCTCGTCGTTTGCGGTGCGCACCGGCGCGCGCAGCTCCCGTGACAGCCGGTCGGCGATCAGCACCGCCTCGTCGTGCGACGCCAGGGCCGGGCAGACCACGACGAACTCGTCGCCCGAGAGCCTCGCGACGGTGTCCTGGGGCCGGGTGCCCTGCTGCAGCCGGGCTGCCGTCTCGCGCAGCACCAGGTCGCCGACGGCGTGGCCGAGGGCGTCGTTGACGAGCTTGAAGTCGTCGAGGTCCACGAACAGCGCCGCCACGAACGGGGCCGTCCGGCTGCGGTGCTCCAGGGCCGTATGCAGCCGCTCCAGGAGCAGGTGCCGGCCGGGTAGGTCGGTCAGCTGGTCGTGCAGCGCCATGTGCCGCAGCCGCTGCTCGCTGCGACGCCGTTCGGTGACGTCCTGCACCTGTACCAGGAATAGTCGCTCGCCCTCGTCGCCCTCGACCGCGGTCGTGGTCACCAGGACGTGCACCACCCCGCCGGTGGCGTGCCGTAGCCGGCGGGGCACCGTCCCGTGCTGCGACCAGTCCGACGTCGGCGAGTCACCGGGAGCCATCACCTCGGCGGCGTGCATACCGACCAGCTCATCCCTGGTGCGACCGAGCAGCTCAGCGAGTGCCCCGTTGACGGTGAGGATGCGGCCGCGCTCCGCAACCAGGGCCGAGCCGTGTGCAGCGGCCTCGAAGGCCGCCCGGAAGCGCTGCTCGCTGCGCCGCAGGCGGCGGCGGTCCAGCGTCTGCTCCGACACCTCCGTCAACGACAGCACCGTACTGCTGTCGGGCCCGGGAACGCCACGGACGGCGATCCAGCGCTCTGCCGGCCCGGTCATGCGCAGCCGCGCCGTGCCGGCGGGCGCGTCACGCAGCCCGGCGAGCAGGCGCACCGCCCGGGAACGGTGAGCCGGCAGCACCAGCTCGAGTGGGTCGCGGCCGACCAGGTCAGCCACACCGATCAGGCGGGCAGCCGCGAGGTTGGCGTACGCAATGGCGCCGTCGGCGCCGACGACCACGACGGCATGCGGCAGCTCGCGCAGCACCACCGCCTCCTCCACGCGACCTCCCGACCGCGCCACAACCGATTGCGGGGCGAAGCACCGAGCGTCCCATGACGGAGGTGACACACAATCCGCCACTCGGGTGTCCTGCACTGGGCCGCTCAGGTGGCGGCGCGCTGCACGCCGATACGAAAGCGCTCGTGCGCGGCCCGCTGCGCCGCCAGCGGACCCAGCAGCTCGGCCTGGGCCACGTCGCGTACCCGCTCCAGCAGCGTCGCCAGCGCCTGTCTTTTGCGCCTGGCTGCCGTCTGGGCGACGAATGGCTGACAGCCGGCGGCCAGCAGCAGCCCCGCGAGCAGGCCGCCGAACAGCAGCGCGGTGGGCAACGGCAGCACGCCAACGTGCGGAAGCGGCAGGGCAGCGTCGAGCTGCAGGGCGCCGAGCACCGCCAGGGCCAGTAGCCAGAGCGCTCCGACGGCGGCGACGACCAGCAGCGCCCGCTGGCCGAGCGCGGCCAGCGACCACCAGGACGGCACCAGATCGGTCTGCAGGTCGGTGCCGGCCACCGCCCGGTCGAGCCGCTCCGGCAGGGCCTGCTCCCGCGCGTCGAGCTCGCGCCGCAGGCTGTCGCGCCAGCCGGGCGACAACTCGTCGCCGGCGACCTGGCGCACCTGACGCAGCGCCATGGACACGCGCGCTGTCGACGCGCCGGACGCAGCCGCGAGCGAGGTCCGGCCGCGCTCCCGCGGCGCGCCGGTGAGGTGCAGGCGGCGCAGCGGATCTGCCCGCAGCCCCGCCGTCCAGCGCACCGGCGGCCAGCCGGTAGCGGCGCGGCCGGCCCGGCGGACCGAGCCTTCGACAGCCGCGATGACGGTCGGTACGCCGGCCGCCTCGGCGAGCGCGTCGATGAGGGAGCGCTCGTCGCGTTGCCCGATCTCCCGCCCGGCGCCGCAGTCGCGGGCCAGCGCCTTGGCGACACGTCGGGCGTCGGCAGCCAGCCGGTCGCTCGCCGCCCGCCTGGCGGCGACCCGCCGTTCGAGCTCGATGCGCAGCTCCGCGATCCCCGTCCCCGTGCGTGCCGACACGGCCAGCAGCGGTACGTCGGCGAGGCCCGCGCGGTCCAGCAGGCCCCGCAGGTCGGCCAGGCAGGCCGTCCGCGCTGCCGGCTCGAGCCGGTCGACCTGGTTCAGCACGACGACCAGGACGCCCGCGTGGGTGGCGTACGGCCGTAGGTAGCGCTCATGGACCGCCGCGTCGGCGTACTTCTGCGGATCCAGGACCCACACCAGCACGTCGACGACCTCGACCAGCCGATCGACCTCGAGCCGGTGGTCCAGCGCGGTCGAGTCGTGGTCGGGCAGGTCGAGCAGCACCAGCCCGTCGAGCGTGCGGGAGGGGCTGGTCACCAGGTGCCGGCGGGGCGCGCCCAGCCAGTCCAGCAGCGCCGCCCGGTCGGCGGTGGAGGACCAGACGGCGGCGTGCGGGGTGCCGGTCGTGGGGCGCCGGACACCCGGGGGCGACACCTCGGCGCCGACAAGCCGGTTGAACAGCGAGGACTTGCCGCTGCCGGTGGCACCGGCGAGCGCCACGACGGTGGCATCGCCGAGTGCGGTCCGGGCGCCCGCCTTCGTCAGTACCGCCCGGGCCGGTGCGACAGCCTGCGCCGGCAGGTGGCCGTCAGCGGCGGCGACGGCCGCACGCAGCCCGGCCAGCCGGTCGGCGAGCGCAACCTCCCGACCTCTCACGGCGTACGCCGGGACACCGCGAGGCCGGCCAGGGCGACGCGCAAGCCGGCAGCGGTGTCCGGCGCAGGCACGACGGCATCGACCAGCGCTGTGAAACGCAGCCGCTCGGCTGCCAGCAGCCGGTCGGCGCGCTCCACCAGATCCTGGCGGGCGTGGGTCGCCAGCGCACGGACCGCGGCGTCGCCGAATACCGCCTCGAGCACCTTCTGGCTCACCGCGCTCGTCCCGCCGGCGACCGCGACCTCCGCCCCGGACAGGCCGCCGGTCTGGGCGAACACCGCCACCATCACCGCGAGGCCGGCTCCGTTGACGCCGAAGGACAGCGCGCGAGCGGTCGCACGCTTGTCCTGGCCCTGCTCCCGCACCAGCTCGAGCACCCGACCCTGCCAGGCCCGCACCTCACGGGCGGCCGCCTCCGCGAAGGCCGCAGAGGACCGGTCGAGCTCCTGCTCACGGCCGGCGAGCAGCGCCGCGCCGCCCGGGGTGGCCCGCCAGGTGGTCACGGTCCGCTCCGCGGCCCGGTCCGCGGCGGCCCGCAGCAGCGACTCGACGCTGGACTCCAGCGCGCCAGCCACCCCGTCAGCCGCAGACACCCGGCCGGAGAAGACCGAGCCCACCCGGTCGCGGAGCCGGCCGACCCGTGACTCCAGGCTGCGCATCCACTCGCCGGTACCGACGAAGTCCTGCCACCGGGCCAGTACCTCGCCGCGCAGCAGTGACCCGGAGCGCACGCCGTCGTCGACGTCGGCCCCCGCGGCGGCGTACGCGGAGGTCGCCGCCGCGGCGAGCGCGCGGGCCGCAGCGTCCTGGGCGGCAACCGCGTCGACCAGTACACCGACCCGACCGGCGAGGCTGTCGAGCGCACCACTCAGGGTCTGGCGTACGACGGCCGCCCGGGCCTCGGCGTCACCGGCCAGCCCGTGCAGCCACTGGCGCACCGGGGCGACCTGGTCGCCCGGCAGCAGGCCCGCCTCGAGCCGCCGCTCCTGGATCACGAACAGCGTCGCCTTACCGAGCCCGGCCTTCCCGAGCATCGCCCGCAGATCCTCCCCGACCTCCTCGACGGCCTCGGGGGGCACCCGGTCGAGCACCACGGCGAGCGCGGTCGCGCGCTCCTGCGCGGTACGCAGCAGGTCCCACGGCACCGCGTCGGCGTACCTGGCAGCCGTGGTCACGAAGACCCACAGGTCGGCGGCGGCAAACAGCTGCCCGGCCAGGTCGCGGTTGGTCGTGACGACACTGTCGACGTCGGGCGCGTCGAGCAGGGCCAGTCCGGCTGGCAGGGACGGCAGGGCGACCAGCCGCAACGAGCCGGCGCCCGCGTCGGTGCCGGCCCCGGTGACCCGGGCCAGCGACGGGAGCACCCGGTCGCCCTCGAACCAGTGCCGGTCGGCCGGGGCGCACACCAGCACCGGCGCGCGGGTGGTCGGCCGCAGGACCCCGGCCGGCGAGACCTCGGCGCCGAGCAGCGTGTTGACCAGGGTCGACTTGCCGGCGCCGGTGGAGCCACCGACGACCGCCAGCAGAGGCGCGTCGATCTGCCGCAGCCGCGGCAGCAGGTAGTCGTCGACCTGGGCCACGACCGCCTTGGCCGTCCGCGCCGCCACCGCCGAGCCCGGAGCCGCGAGACCGACTCGCACGGCAGCGACGGCGTCGCGCAGCCCCACCAGGGCGGTCGCCGCCGGCGCGTCGTCCTTGCGCGGCTCGCTCACGCGGGCCAGCCTGCCTGACGTCCGGGTCGGGGCCCTCACGGGTCGCCCTCCGCGATCACCGGCGTTCGAATCACCAGTCGAACGGGTCCGGGCTGCGGAAGTCGCCGACCGGGTCGGCGTCTGCGTCGTGGGCGACCAGCAGGTCGTGCAGGGCGTCCCAGACACCGGGGGCCGCGGCGAGGACCATCGGGTAGCCGGCCGGCCGGCCGCGCAGGCCGCCGAGCCGCGCCCCCGCCTCGGTGGCGACCAGACCGCCCGCGGACAGGTCCCAGGGCGAGAGACCCTGCTCGTAGTAGGCATCGACCCGTCCGGAGGCGACCGCGCACAGGTCCAGCGCCCCCGCGCCGATCCGACGCAGGTCGCGGACGGCCGGCAGGACCGTCGGCAGGATCGCGGCCTGGGCGGACCGGCGCCGGGCGTCGTAGCCGAAACCGGTCGCGACCAGCGCCCGCGACAGGTCGGTCAGCCGGTTGCACGTGAGGGTCTGGCCGTTCAGGGCGCTGCCGCGCCCCCGTACGGCCGTGAACAGCTCATTTCTGGAGGGGTCGAGGACGACCCCCACGACGGTGCCTCGCTCATCCTCGACACCGATCGAGATGGCCCACTGCGGCAGGCCGTACAGGTAGTTCACGGTGCCGTCGATCGGGTCGACCACCCAGCGCAGCCCGGTGCTGCCGGTCCGGCCGGCCCCCTCCTCGCCGAGCAGGCCGTCGTCGGGGCGGGCGGCCCGGATGCCCTCCACGAGCAGCCGCTCGACCGCCCGGTCGGCGGCGGTCACCACATCGGTCGGGCTCGTCTTGGTCGTGTCGGCCCGGATCCCGGCGCGCATGGACAGCGCCAGCGCGCCGGCGGAGCGGGCCAGAGCGGTCGCGGTCGCGAGCAGGCCGTCGAGGTCGGGTTCCACCGCGCCCAATATCCTCCGTTCCCAGTGTCCTGCGCGCCGGCGGGGGCGCCCCCGGATGGCGACCGGCGTGCCCTTCGTAGTAGAACGACGTTCGGTTTCACACCCACCATCGGCTCGAGGAGACCCCGTGGACCTGCGCTACAGCCCGGAGGACGAGGACTTCCGTCGTGAGCTGCGGTCGTGGCTGGCGACCGCCCTGCCGCAGGAGATGCGCGAGCCGGCCTTCTGGGCGGCCAAGACCGACGATGAGCGGTTCGCGGTCAGGCGGGAGTGGGAAGCCGGCAAGGCCGAGGCCGGCTTCGCGGGGATCCTGTGGCCGACGGAGTACGGCGGCCGCGGCGGGACGCCCACCATGAAGGCGGTCTATGACCGTGAGATGGCGCTGGCCAACGCACCGACGACGGTCAACCCGCTCGGGCTGACCTTCCTCGCCCCGACCGTCATGGCGCTGGGCACCGAGGAGCAGAAGCGCTCGATCATCAAGCCGCTGCTGCACAACGAGGTGATCTGGTGCCAAGGCTTCTCCGAGCCCGGTGCGGGGTCCGACCTCGCGGCGCTGCAGATGAAGGGTGAGCGCCAGGGTGACGAGTACGTCCTGAACGGCCAGAAGATCTGGACCACCAACGCGATGCACGGCGACAAGATCTTCGCGATGGTCCGTACCGGCGACTCCGGTGGCAGCAAGCACGCCGGCATCTCGATGCTGATGATCGACATGCACCAGTCGGGCGTCGAGGCCCGGCCCCTGAAGCAGATGACCGGCGCCGAGGAGTTCGGCGAGGTGTTCTTCACCGACGCGACCTGCCCGTCGGACGAGGTGCTCGGCGGCGAGGGCAACGGCTGGCAGGTCGCCATGCTGCTGCTCAGCTTCGAGCGCGGCAGCTCGGCGATCGGTCAGTACACCGAGTTCCACCGGCAATGGCAGCAGGTCGTCGCCCTTGCCCACCGGATCGACCGCGACACGGCGCGCGGCGGCCGCGTCAAGGCGGCCGATGACCCGGTGCTGCGCCAGCAGCTGGCGAATGCGCTGGTGGAGCTGGAGTGCCTGAAGTACCACTCCTGGCACATCCTCACCCAGACATCCAAGGGCAAGGACCTCGGCTTCGAGGCCTCGATGACCAAGATCATGTGGTCGGAGACGTTCCGTCGGGTCAGTGACACCTACGAAGCCGTGCTGGGCACCGGCTTCCAGGTGCCGGACCCGCAGCCCGGCATGTCGCTGACGGAGCTCACGACGCTGGCCATGTGGTCGCGATCATGCACGATCTGGGGTGGCTCACAGCAGGTCCAGCGCAACATCGTCGCCGAGCGCGTGCTCGGCCTCCCCCGCTAGGAAGGTCTGCCAGTCATGGAGTTCGCCCTGGACGACGAGCAGCGCGCCCTGCAGGACGCCGTCCGCTCCTACCTGCGCGACCGCTTCGGCCCGGCGCAGGTCCGGGCGTTGTACGACGGGACTGCCGGCAGCGGCTCCGACGACGGCGTACCGGCTGCGCTGTGGAAGGCGATCGGGGAGCAGGGTTGGCTCGCCGTGCTGGTCCCCGAGGCGTACGACGGGATCGGCCTGGGGCTGCTCGACGCCGCCGTCATCGCCAGAGCGTTCGGCGCCGGCACGGTGCCCGGGCCGTGGCTCGGCACGATCCTGGTCGGGGAGGCGATCCGGCTGGCCGGCAGCAAGACGCAGCAGGCCGACCTGCTTCCCCGCCTGGCCGCCGGCGAGGTGAAGGGGGCCGTTGCTCTGCTCCGCGCCGGGTCGGCCACCGCCCCCGCCGCGAGCGTCCGGGATGACGCGCTGTCCGGCGACCTCGGGCTGGTGGAGTACGCCGCGGTCGCCGACACGCTGGTCGTCGCGGCGCTCGACGCGGGCGGCGCGGCCGGCCTCTACCTCGTCGACCCGAACGGCGCCGGTGTCACGCTGGTCGACCACGAGGTGCTGGACCGGACGACCCGGCTGCAGACCGTCGTGCTCGACGGGGCGCCCGGCGACCGGCTCGATGCCGGCGGCAACGATGTCCTGCGCGACCTGCTCGACCGGGCCGCGGTGCTCGCCGCCAACGACCTGGTCGGCACCGCCCGCAAGGCGATCACCGACACCGTCGAGTACGACAAGACCCGCGTGCAGTTCGGCAAGCCGGTCGGCTCCTTCCAGGCGATCAAGCACGACCTCGCCGACCTGCACATCGCCGTGACGATGGCCGAGCACGCGGCCCTGTACGCCGCCCACGCCCAGGACGTCGACGCCGACGACCGGCAGCTCGCCGCCTCCATTGCCAAGGCGAAGGCCGGCGACGCAGCCAACGCGGCCACCGCGGCGATGATCCAGTACCTCGGTGGCATCGGCTACACGTGGGAGCACGATGCCCACTTCGCCTTCAAGCGCGCCAAGCGCCTGGAGTTCACCTACGGCGACGCCAGCCAGCACCGCGAGCGGATCGCACAGCTCACGGTGGACCGGCTGTGGGGCGGCGACGGTCCGAGTGGCGTCACGCCCGGTGGCTCGGCCGGCGTCCAGGGCACGGGAGTGGCTGCGGGCGCAGCGTGAGCGGTCAGGTCGCGCTGATCACCGGTGGGGCATCGGGCTTCGGGGCCGAGGTCGCCCGTCAGCTGGTCCGCCGCGGCGACGCCGTCGTGCTCATCGACATCGACGAGGCGGGCGGGCAGGCGGTCGCCGATGAGGTCGGCGGCCACTTCCTGGCCTGCGACGTCTCGGACTTCGATCAGGTCGTGGCGGTAACGCTGGCCGCGGAGCAGGTGCACGGCGGGCTGGACCTGGTGTTCCTCAACGCGGGCATCTCGACCGGCTGCGGCGTCGCGGACGACTTCGACGTGCTGCGTTACCGCCGGGCGATGGGCGTCAACCTCGACGGCGTCGTGTTCGGCGCACACGCCGCGATCCCGGCGCTGCGGCGCCGCGGCGGTGGCTCGATCGTCGCGACCGCCTCCATGGCCGGGCTGACGGCGACGTCGTTCGACCCGGTGTACGGCGCCAACAAGCACGCCGTCGTGGGCTTCGTACGCGCGCTCGGGCCGGCCCTTGCGCACGAGCGCATCCGGGTCAACGCGTTCTGCCCGGGATTCGCCGAGACGCGGATCATCACCGGGATCAAGGAGCACCTGCACGCCAGCGGCGTGCCGATCATCCCGGCCGACGTTGCGGGACGCGCCGTCCTGCAGGCCTTCGACTCCCCCGACACCGGCCAGGCGTGGCTGCTGCAGGCGGGTCGGGAGCCGGTGCAGTACCGCTTCCGCGGCGTGCCCGGGCCGCTGGACGCCGAAGGCAACCCCGCGAGCCCCCTCGACCCCGCAGGTGTGCCCACCGGCATGGGCTAGCCGCCGCCTTCCCGCCGCCGCCGCCCTCACGGAGATTGTGTGCTTAGTTTCAAGAGTTAGCACCAAATGTCTGGGGATATTCCGCATGCTGAGCGTGGCGGAGTCGGCCGGGGGCCGACATTGTGTGCTTGATCCTCAAGATGATGCACACAATGTCGGCGGGATAAGCGACAGGCGCCCCGTCCGATGCGCTGGGCCTGTCCGACCGCCCCAGGGCCGCCGCGGTCGCCCGGAAGCAACTGGCGCTCACAGGGTCCTACTACCTCTGGTCCCTATCGCGCCGGCTGCCGTTCTGGGACGGTGTCCTACAAGGCGCGCCGCGCCGCGACAGGAGGAGTCGACGTGCCTGACGTCCCGGCCCGTCCCGTCGTCAGCCCACCCGGCACGTCGTCGTCCTGGAGGACGCCATGAGCACCCGCCCCACCCCCACCCGGCGTCAGCTGGCGCTGGCCGCACCCGTCGTGCTCGTCCTGCTCACTGCCGCCTGTGGCAGCACCAACTCGGCCTCGACGCCTGCCCCCGCGGCGGCTGCCTCCTCGGCGGCCCCGGCAGCCGCCGCGGGTGAAACGCTGAGTGCCGTGGTCGGCGAGGGCGATGCGTTCACCATCGACCTCAAAGATTCCTCCGGGGCAGCCGTGACCACGCTCAAGGCCGGTACGTACCAGATCAAGGTCAAGGACGCGTCCAAGATCCACAACTTCCACCTGACCGGTCCCGGGGTGGAGCAGAAGACCAGCGTGCCTGACATCGTGGACACGACCTGGACGGTCACCCTCACAGCCGGCAGCTACACCTACCGCTGCGACCCGCACAAGAACATGACGGGCTCGTTCACCGTCACCTGAGCCTAGGCGCGTACCAGCGACTCCCGGTTCAGCTCGGCCGTCGAGGCGTGCCCCGACAGCCCAGCCTGCAGGTCGAGGTCGGCCAGGAAGCAGCGCAGCACATGGTGGACGCCTGCCTGGCCGGCCAGGCCCAGGCCATGCACCCAGGGCCGGCCGAGCAGGACCGCAGCGGCACCGAGCGCGAGCGCCTTGCACGCGTCGGCGCCGGTGCGTACGCCGCTGTCGAACAGCACCGGCAGGTCCCCGGCGGCGTCGACGATCCCGGGCAGCGCGTCGAGCGAGCCGATCGCCCCGTCGACCTGCCGGCCACCGTGGTTGCTGCAGACGACCGCCTGCACACCGGCGTCGGCTGCGTGGCGTACGTCGTCGGGGTGCTGGATCCCCTTCAGCACGACCGGTAACGACGTCTGCGACCGCAGCCAGGCCAGGTCGTCCCAGGTCAGCGTCGGGTTGTTGAACACGCTGACGAACTTCAGCACGGCCGCGGCCTGGTCGCCGGCACGCAGTCCGCGCAGAAAGACCGGGTCGGACAGGAAGTTGGCGATGCCGTGTCCCTGCAGGAACGGCAGGTACCCGGTCGCCAGGTCCCGGGGGCGCCAGCCGAGCTGCCAGGTGTCCAGCGTCACGACGATGGCGTCGTAGTCGGCCGCCTCGGCGCGCTGCACGAACGAGGCCGCCAGCTCGGGGTCCGACGGCCAGTACAGCTGGAACCACTTCGGCCCGTCGGCCGCGGCCATGACGTCCTCCATCGCGTGCGAGGCGGCCGTCGACACCACCATCGGCACGCCCAGGCCGGCTGCGGCCCGGGCGACCGCCAGCTCAGCGTCGGGATGCACGATCGACAGCACCCCGACCGGGGCGAGCATCACCGGCGCCGGCATCGACGTCCCCAGCAGCGTCGTCACGTGGCTGCGGGCGGCCGGGATGCCGCGCAGCATCCGCGGTACCAACCGCCAGTGGGCGAACGCCTCGCGGTTGGCGAGCGCGGTGTCCTCAGTACCGGCCGAGCCCTCGACGAAGCCGATGGCCTGCGGCGACATCACGGCGTGGGCCGCGTCGCGGACCGCACGCCAGCCGAACGGCAGGGGCGGCTGCTTGCCGAGCATCCCGTTGAGGTAGACCTCGTTCTGGTAGTCCGCGAAAGCGCTCATAACCCGACCCTGCCACGAGGTGCTGTGTGATCGACCCGACAGGCCCTGACCGCATGCGCTATCGCGCGCAGGACCCGTGCGGCCCGATGCTGGACCGGTTGCGCTGCCAGCAGGGCTTGTGGCTGCATACGGAGGCCCTCCCCGCGACCGGCCTGCAGCACACCGCGGCGTGAGCGTCGCCGTCGTCCTCGGCGCAGGCGGCCTGGTCGGCCAGGCCTTCCACCTCGGCGCGCTGATGGCGCTGATGGACGGAGCCGGCTTCGACGCGAGGGACGCGTCCGTTCTCGTCGGCACCAGCGCGGGCTCCCTGGTCGCGGCCGGGCTCGCCGGTGGGCTGTCCGCGCACGAGCTCGCGGCCCACGTACTCGGGCGCCCGGCACCGGACCCGCGCCAGCCGGCGCCGGCGCTGGACCCGGGCCTGCCGATGCCCAGGCAGGGGCGGCGCATCTCGCGGGACCTCCCGCTGCGCCTGCCGGACCAGCCGGCGCCGACGCCGGGCCGCGGGCCGCTCTCACCCGGGGCGCTGCTCGCCGCCGCCAGGCACCCCCTGACCACCCGTTCGGGCGCCCTGGCGGCGGCCCTGCTGCCCGCCGGCGCCCGCAGCACCGACCCGGTCGCGCGCGGTGTACGGCGGCTGCACCCGTCCGGCTGGCCCGACCGTGACCTACGGATCTGCGCCGTACGAGCCCGCGACGCCAGGCGGGTGGTGTTCACCGGCGACGGCGAGGGACCCGACGACCTGGGCACCGCGGTGGCAGCCTCGTGCGCGATCCCCGGTTGGTTCGCCCCGGTGCGCTCGGGCGGCGAGACCTACGTCGACGGCGGCGCGCACTCCCCCAGCAACGCCGACGTCGTGCTCGCCGACCGACCTGACCTGGTCGTGATCATCAGCCCGATGTCGGCTGAGCGGCCCGCGCTGCGCGCCGACCTCGGCCTGCGCCTGGCGGTACGCAGCTACCTCGCCGCCGAGGTCGTCCGGCTACGCCGGGCGGGCAGCCGCGTCGTCGTCCTGCAGCCAGGCCCCGGTGACCTGCAGGTGATGGGCAGCAACCCGATGCGGGGGGACGGCCTGGGCGCAATCGTCGACCGTGCGGCGGCCAGCACCCGCAAGCGCCTCGAGGGCGACCTCCACCTGCTCGGCTGACCCGTCGAGCCGGGGTGCTTCGATCCCCTGCGTGCCCCCACAGCCGAGCAGCCTGATCATCGGGAACTGCTCGGGGTTCTACGGCGACCGGGCCAGCGCCATGCGCGAGGTCCTGACAGGGGGCCCGGTCGACGTCCTGACCGGCGACTACCTCGCCGAGCTGACGATGCTCATCCTGTACCGCGCCCGCATCAAGGACCCGGCCAAGGGCTTCGCCACCAGCTTCCTGCGTCAGCTCGAGCCGCTGCTCGCCACCGTGTGGGAGCGCGGGACGAAGGTCGTCGTCAACGCCGGCGGCCTCGCGCCCGCCGCGTGCGCCCAGGCCGTTCGCGACCTCGCGACAGCCCTGGGGCTGTCGCTCGAGGTGGCCCACGTCGAGGGCGACGACCTGCTGGCCAAGGTGCCGGAGCTGCGCCTGCAGCACCTGGACACCGGTGAGGAGCTATCGGCGGCGCCGCTGACCGCCAACGCCTACCTCGGGGGGTGGGGCATCGCGGCAGCGCTCGACGGCGGCGCGCAGGTCGTGGTCACCGGCCGGGTCACCGACGCCTCGCTGGTCCTCGGGCCGGCCGCGTCGCACTTCGGCTGGGGTCGCGAGGACTGGGACCGTCTCGCCGGCGCGGTCGTCACGGGCCACCTGCTCGAGTGCGGTACGCAGGTCACCGGCGGCAACTACAGCTTCGTCCAGGACGAGGTGCCGAACCCGCTGCGAATGGGCTTCCCGCTGGCCGAGGTCTTCCAGGACGGCTCCGCCCTGATCACCAAGCACCCCGGTACCGGTGGCGCCGTCACCGTCGGCACCGTCACGGCTCAGCTGCTGTACGAGATCGCCGGGCCGCGGTACGACGGACCCGACGTCGTCGCGGACTTCTCCACCGTCCGGCTCGAGCGCATCGGCACGGACCTGGTCCGGGTCAGCGGGGCGCGCGGCGAGCCGCCGAGCGGCCGGGTGAAGGTCGCCCTGACGATGGCAGGCGGCTTTCGCAACCGGATGGAGTTTGTACTCACCGGCCTCGACATCCAGGGCAAGGCCGCACTCGCTCTCGCCGGGCTCGCCGATGCCTACCCGCACCCCTTCGACGCCACCGTCGTGCGCCTGGACCGCGAGGACGCCCCCACCAACGAGCAGGCCGCCGCGCTGCTGCGCGTCCACGTTCGCGACAGCGACGCCAAAAAGGTCGGCCGGGTGTTCTCCGACGCGGCCGTGCAGCTCGCGCTCGCCAGCTACCCGGGGTTCACGCTGACCAGCCAGCCCACCGACGCCCAGCCGTACGGCGTGTACTGGCCCTCGCTGGTCGACGCCGCCGACGTCGAGCAGGTGGTGGTGCACGTCGATGGCCGCCGGCAGCTGGTGCCGCACACACCCGCCGGTCCGGCGCCCGGCGTCGCCGAGCCCGAACTGCCCGCGCCGGTCGAGGGCGCCACCCGCAAGGCCGCGCTGGGGACGGTGCTCGGCGCCCGGTCCGGCGACAAGGGCGGTAACGCCAACATCGGCTTCTGGGGCCGCACCGACGAGGCCGGCGCGTGGCTGCAGCGCTTCATGACCCCGGCCCGCTTCCGCGAGCTGCTGCCCGAGGCCGACGGCTTGCCTGTCGAGGTCTTCCGGCTGCCCAACCTGCGAGCGGTCAACGTCGTGGTTGTCGGCCTGCTCGGCGAGGGCGTGGCCGCCAGCAGCCGGTTCGACCCGCAGGCCAAGGGGCTCGGGGAGTACCTCCGGTCGCGCCGCGCGCACATCCCCGTCAGCCTGCTGGAATGACCCGAACCTTCGACGTCGCCGTGGTCGGCACAGGACCGGCCGGAGCGGCGGCGGCCCGTGCGGCGGCGGCTCACGGCGCCTCCGTGTTGTTGCTGGAGCGCGCCGGGCTGCCGCGCTACAAGCGCTGCGGCGGCGGCCTGATCGGCGCCTCGCAGCGGGCCGTCCGCGAGACCGGCCTGGACCTACCGGCGCTCTCGCGTGACGATGTCGGCCGGATCACGTTCACCTCCGACGGGCGGCGGCGTTTCACGCGGAAGGCGCCGGCCTTCCTGCCGATGGTGCTACGGGCCGAGCTCGACGCCGCACTCGTGGACGCCGCGGTCGCCGCCGGCGCCGAGCTGCGCACCTTGACGACGGTCACGTCGTACGACCAGCACGACGGGCTCGTCGTGCTCGGGACATCCGGTGGCCAGGTACACGCCCGGGCGGTCGTCGGCGCGGACGGCTCGCAGGGTCGAGCGGCCGCGTACGTCGGGGTCAGCTGTGATCAGGTCGACCTCGGGATGGAGGCCGAGCTGCCGATGCCGACCGGCAGCGACTGGGCCGGCCACGTGCTGCTCGACTGGGGACCGGTGCCCGGGTCCTACGGCTGGGTGTTCCCCAAGGGAGACATGCTCACCGTGGGCGTGATCGGCGCGCGCAGCCGCGGGGCGGCGGTCCGGGCGTACTACTCCACTTTCTTGCTGCGGCTCGGCCTGGACCCGGCGACGGCGCTGCACGACGGCGGCCACCTCACCCGGGTGCGCGCCCCGGGCTCGCCGCTGCGCCGCGGGCGGGTGCTCGTCGCCGGTGACGCCGCCGGGCTGCTGGAGCCCTGGACCCGCGAGGGCATCTCGTTCGCGCTGCGCTCGGGCGCCCTGGCCGGCGCCGCGGCGGCCGGCGACGTCACCGCGTACGACGGCGCTGTCGAGCGCGAGCTCGGCCCGGAGATGACCGCTGGCCGCGAGGCGTTGCGGGTCTTCACCAGGCACCCGGGGACCGTGCACACGGTCATGCGCGCTCTGCCGGGCATGTGGGACCTGTTTGTCCGGCTGGTGTCCGGCGAGACCTCGCTGCCCGAGCAGCTGGCCCGGCGGCGCATCCGCGCGCTGGTCCACGTGCTCGGCTGACCGGGCGCCCCGGGCGCGGCGAACGAATGCACCGGCTCGGCGGACGGGTGCACCGGGCAGACAGAGCGGGCCCGTTCGGCGATCCGAGGGGAAGTCGGGGCCAGGGTGTGGTGTTGTGTCGTGCATGACCGGCACCGTGACGCCACCAGCCCCGTCCCCAACTCTGTCCGCTGCCGACCGCTGCGACCGCTGCGGCGCGCAAGCCCGCGTTCGCGTCGTCCTCGCCTCGGGCGATCTGATGTTCTGCGCGCACCACGCGCACGTCTACGAAGGCAAGCTCAAGTCCACCGCCGTCCACTGGGTGGACGAGACGGCACTGCTCAAGGACTGACCCCCCACTGCTCGACGGCCGCCCGCGCGAGGGCGGCCGTCGGCATGTCACCAGCTGTCAGGCCGCCCGGGCGGAGAACCGCCCTCCGGAACGGTCGACGACCAGCGGGAGGCCGAACGTCTGCGACAGCAGAGGTGCGGTGAGCACGTCGGCCACCGCCCCGGCCGCCATGCACCGGCCCCGGGCAAGCAGCAGGGCGTGCGTCGTACCGACCGGCACCTCCTCGACGTGGTGGGTCACCAGCACGACGGGCGGGCCGTCGGGATCGGCCCACAGCCGGGCGAGCAGGCGCATCAGCGCCTCGCGGGCACCGAGGTCCAGGCCGGCGGCGGGCTCGTCGAGCAGCAGCAGCTCGGGATCGGTCATCAACGCCCGGGCCAGCAGCACCCGCTTGCGCTCGCCCTCCGACAGCGACCCGAACCGCCGGTCGGCCAGGCGCGCCAGGCCGACCCGGCCCAGCAGGTCGCTCGCGCGGTCGACGTCGGCGCTGTCGTAGCGCTCGTTCCAGCGCCCGACCACGCCGTAGGACGCAGTCACCACGACGTCGAGCGCGCGCTCCTGCGGCGGCACCCGGTCGCCCAGCGCAGCGCTGGACAGCCCGACCCGCGTCCGCAGCTCGCCGAGGTCGGCCTTGCCGTAGCGCTCACCCAGCAGCTCGACGGTCCCGCGGCTGGGGAACAGGGCCGCGCCGGCGATCTGCAGCAGGGTGGTCTTACCGGCCCCGTTCGGGCCGAGCACCACCCACCGCTCGCCTTCCCGGACGGTCCAGTCGAGGTCGGTCAGCAGCGTCGCGCCCTGCCGGACGACGGCGACGCCGCTCATCCTCAGCACGGTGTCGGGCACGGCCTGACCGTAGTCCGCAGCCGCCCGTACGCTCTCCAGCCATGCCGTACACCTGCTTCGAGGTCGACATCAGCGACGCGGTGGCGCACGTGCGCCTGTCCCGGCCGGAGGCACTCAACACGATGACGGCAGACTTCTGGCGCGAGCTACCGGACATCGTGACCGGCATCAGCGACAACGCCAGCGCGCGCGTGGTGGTGATCAGCAGCACCGGTCGGCACTTCAGCGCCGGGATGGACCTGTCGGTGTTCACCGGTGACCACCTCGCGGGGGCACCGGTCGCCGAGGCCGGCCGGCGACAGGCCCGGCTGCGCTCCAACGCCCAGGTGCTGCAGTGGTCGTTCACGGCCCTCGAGAAGGCTCGCATCCCGGTGATCGCGGCCGTACAGGGTGGCGTCATCGGTGGCGCCGTCGACCTTGTGACGGCCTGCGACCTGCGCTACGCCACCGCCGACGCGTTCTTCTGCGTACAGGAGATCAACATCGGGATGACGGCCGACGTCGGCACTCTGCAGCGGCTCGGCAACATCGTCGGCGAGGGGTTCGCCCGCGAAATGGCTTTCACCGGCCGGCGGGTCCCGGCGTCCCGGGCGTACGAGGTGGGGCTCGTGCAGGAGGTCTACGTCGGCCACGAATCACTGCTCCAGGGCGCGCTCGACACCGCGCGCGAGATCGCCGAGAAGTCGCCGCTGGCCATCTGGGGCACCAAGGTCGCCCTCAACTTCGCCCGCGACCACGGCGTGGACGCATCGCTCGAGCAGATCGCCACCTGGCAGGCCGGCATGTTCCAGCCGCAGGACATGACGGAGGCGTTCACCGCCAAGGCGGAGAAGCGGTCGCCAGTCTTCGACGAGCTGCTGCCGCAGCCACGCGGCCTGGGCTGACCGCTCGCTGGACCCTGACCGGGCGCCGTCGACCGCGTGCTCGCCCGGCCGGGGCGTCGGCGGCGTGGTCGTCCGCCATCATGCAGAAGCAGTCTCGCACGCTCAACGAGCGCCAACCTCTGCATGATCGTCACATCGGGCAGCCGGCGCCGACCGGTGCGACCGTCCCGGGTGGGGCTAGTTCGGCGCGTACACCGCGACCCGCACCGACAGCGTCACGTCGCCGGCCAGCTGTGGCAACGCGTCCGGATCGACGTGCCGGGCACTCGGACCCATCGCGACGACGTCGTGTACCTCGGCGGACGACAGTGACAGCAATTGGTCCACCACCTCTGTCGACAGCAGCCGGAAGCCGGCGAGGTCGCGCGCGAGCCGGAGGTCCTTGTCCGGGTCGACCGACAGCAGCCCCAGCGGGCCGATCAGCTCTCGCAGGTGCCGGGCCGACGGGGTCACGACCACCAGCCGCCCGCCGGGTGCCAGCACCCGAGCGGCCTCGGCCGGGCCGCGCGGCGCGAAGACGCTGAGCACGGCTCCCGCGACGCCGTCGCCGACCGGCAGCGCACGCCAGGCGTCCGCGACGACGGAGCCGATGCGGGCGTGCGCCCTGGCGGCCCGCTGCGCGGCGTGCCGCGAGAGGTCCAGGGCCAGTCCGGGCCCCGGGTGCGCGTCGAGCACCCTTGCCAGGTGCCGGCCGGTACCGGCGCCGACGTCGATGACCGGGCCACGCGAGACGGCTCCGGCCAGCGCGTCGCCAATCGCGTCGTAATGCCCGGCGGCCAGGAAACGCTCGCGGGCCACGACCATCGCCGGGGAGTCGGCGGTGCCGGCGCCACCGGGCAGCAGGCTCAGATAGCCCTGCCGTGCCACGTCGTACGCGTGTCCGGCTGGACAGCGCACTACCTGGCCCGCCCGGCTCAGTGGCCCGGCGCAGACCGGGCAGCGCAGCAGGCCCAGGACGTCGTCCAGCACTATCGAGCCGGACGGCGGTGCCGCAGAGCCTCGCGGCTGCGCTGCTGCCACCGACAGGCCGGACATGTCGGCGTGGTCGGGCAACCGGCCCGGGGCGATCTGGACCCGTGACCGGTCGTCGAGGTTGTCCCCGTGGAACCCGCCCGAGAGCTGCCGCCCGCTGACCGGCGCGGATCGGACAACGCGCCCTGACGGGCGATCTGCGGGTCCACGACGCCAAGTGTGCGGCACCGGTGTGAACCAGCACACCGTCGCCTGGCCGGGCGGCGCGGATGCCCGCGACGCCGCACACTGTTGTGTGAGGTGTACGCAACCGGCCGATCAGCACCAGGCTGGCCGACCTGCCTCAGACCCTGCGAGCGGAGCCTGCCGATGACACTGCCGTCCCACGCGCGTGAGCAGCCGGCGGTCACGGTGACGACGGCCCGGCTCAGCCACACCGACGACATCACCTTGCGCGAACGTCGCTATGTCGCCACGCAGATGGTCCGCGTTGCGTGCGTGGTGCTGGGCGTCGCCCTTCCGGTGCCAGTGCTGTTCCGGCTGCTGCTGTTCGTCGGCGCCGTCGTGCTCCCGTGGTTCGGCGTCGTGATGGCCAATGCCGGCCCGACTGTCGCCCGCAGGCGCAAGACGGCGATCGTGGACAGCGGCCTCGCCAGCACGATTCCCGAGCCCCCGCTGCGCCTCGCGATCGATCCTGGCCGGGTCGTCGACGCCGAGCGCTGAGGACGCGGATCAGCCCTTCTTGGCGGCGGCCTTGACCGCCTGCTTGTACGCCCGGACCTCCAGGAGGGTCTGCGGGCTCACGACATCGGCGACGCTCTTGAACACCGCGTCGGTGCCGTATTCGCCCGCAGCCTCACGCCAGCCGGTGGGCTGTACGCAGTACTGCTTGCCGAGCAGGGCCACGAAGATCTTCGCCTTCTGCTCCCCGAACCCCGGCAGCGCCCTCATCCGCCTCAGCAGGTCGGCGCCGTCGGCGACGCCTTCCCACAGCGCCTCGGCCCGCCCGTCGTAGTCCTCGACCAGCGCCAGGCACAGCTGCTGCACCCGGGTTGCCATCGACCCCGGGAAGCGGTGCACTGCAGGCACCTCGGCCATCACCGCAGCGAAGTCCGGGTGCTCGGCGATTGCTCGCGCGTCGAGCCCCCCGAGCCGTTCACGGAGCACCAGCGGCCCGCGAAATGCCTTCTCCATCGGGATCTGCTGGTCCAGCAGCATGCCCAGCAGCAGAGCGAGCGGATCGTGCCCGAGCAATGCGTCGGCCCGCGCGTCGGCCGTGATGTGGACGTCCGGCATGCGCGCCACCTTTCCACGTCGCAGGTCGCGCGTCGCGAGGTGACGTGCTCGGGCCGAGGTCCGCTCGCTAGGAGTCAGGCTTGCACGCCCTCCAGGCCCGCACAGCACCGTCGGTCACCCCGCCATGACTCGAGCCGCACAGACGCCGCCAGCCCCTGCGGGGGGCCGCTGCTGGTGCAGCAGGCGCTCCCCCGCGTGGTGGTTGCTCGGGCTTCCTGCTCGGCCACCGCAACCGTGGGAGTGTGATGGGGACCACACCGACCGCTCGTCGCCGGAGGCAGCATGACCACCCTGGACAACACACCGGCCGACAACGCGCAGACCGCGCCGCCCGGCGGCGACAAGCTGCGCGACCGCGTGGCGTTCGTGACCGGCGGCACCCGAGGTATCGGGGCCGAGATCTGCCGGAGCCTGGCCAACCAGGGGGCAGCGGTGGCTGCGGGCTACAGCGGCAACGAGGAGGCCGCCGCGAGTTTCCGCGCACAGTTCGAGCACGACTTCCCGGACCAGGGCTTCAGCCTGCACAAGGGCGACATCGCCTCTGCCGATGACTGCCGGCGCTGCATCGACGAGGTGATCGAGCAGCGCGGCCGGCTCGACATCCTGGTCAACAACGCGGGCATCACGGTCGACCGCAGCGTCCTGAAGATGACCGACGACGACTGGCGCAAGGTCGTGGACGTCAACCTTTCGGGGGCGTTCTACCTCTCGCAGGCCGCGCTTCGCCACATGCTGGAACGCGGTGACGGCCGCATCATCAATATCTCCTCGGTCATCGGGGAGACGGGCAACATCGGCCAGTCCAACTATGCGGCCGCCAAGTCCGGGATGTTCGGGCTGACCAAGACTCTCGCCCGGGAGGCGGCGTTCCAGCTGCAGCGGTCCGGCAAGCTAGAGGGCGGGCGCGGCGTCACCGTCAACACGGTCACGCCGGGTTACATCGCCACCGAGATGCTCGCGAGCATGCCTGACAAGGTCCTCGACGGGATCCGGGCAAAGATCCCGATGAACCGGCTCGGCGAGCCGGAGGAAGTCGCCAGGGTCGTGCACTTCCTGGCTGCCGACGCCTCCGGCTACATCACCGGGCAGGTCTGGGGGGTCAACGGCGGCCTGGACATGTGAGCCGGGCCAGCCAGCCGTCCCAGCCAGCCAGCCGTCCGAGGCGGCCAGCCAGCCGGGATGGCCAGGCGTGTTGAGACCGGGCAGCTGACTCAGCCGAAGGCCGCCTGAACGTCGTCGGAGGCGCGCGTGAGGTCGACCGGCCCATCGGGCCGGACGGCCGCCTGGTCTGCCGGCCGCGACACCGGGTCCGACACGGCCACGACCGCCGGATCGAGCGTCATGACGGCATAGCCCGCCACGGCTCCCGCGCCGAAGCCCGGCGTGAAAAGCCTGACGGGCCGGGTGATCACGCCGTCGCGCACGGCGTCATGGATCGCCAACGGGATGCTCGCCGAGGACGCGTTGCCGACCTGCTCGATGTTGAAGTACAGGCTGTCGGTGCTCAGCCCGGCCTTCTGGGCCAGCTGCATCACCATCGTCTTGTTGGCCTGGTGCGGCACGATCAGGTCGATGCTGGCCAGCAGCGACTCGGCGCCGTCCGGGTCGGGCAGCTCCCCCAGCTCGGTGATCATCTGCTGGAGGTAGCGGCCGGCCAGCGCCTTCACGTGCGGCCCGAAGACCGTGATGTTGTTGTCAAACACCGGGTTGGGCCAGATGATGGAGTTGACCTGGTCGGCGGGCCCGCTGGCATAGGTCTGCAGGTGCAGCAGGTCTGGCGCCCGACCCGGCGGCGCCACCCCCACCACCATCGCCGCAGCCCCGTCACCGAAGATCATCCGCGACGGCCTCACATTGCCGATCTTGTCGGAGAACTTCTCGGCGCAGATGACCAGGACCGGCCGCTCCACCTCCTGCAGCAACCGGGTCGCCTCCGCCAGGCCGTACGGCATTCCCGCGCAGGCCGCGATGATGTCGAACGACGCATGCGTCTGCGCCATCCCGAGCTGGCCCGACACGTAGGTCGCGACCGACGGGATCAGCCTGCCGCTGGTGCACGTGCAGACCAGGACCGCGCCGATCTCCGCGGGGTCGCGACCAGCCTTGGCGAGCGCGGCCTGCGCCGCCTGCAGGGCGAGCTCCTCCAGGTTCAGCGAGCTGTAGCGGCGCTGCTCGATCCCGGTCTTGTCACGGATCTCGTCGGCGCCCATCGGCGACCAGTTGTACGCGGCGTTGCGGATCAGGTCCTCGTTGCGGCAGACCTGGTCCCCGTGTACGACGGCCAGCGACTCGAGGATCGGCATCACCCGGAACTGCGCGCGCACGTCGATCGAGGGGTACGGCGCGACCGGCGCTTTGGACTCCCATGCGGCCGCGGCGGGCCGGGCGTGCGCCCCCCCGGTGGCGAGCCGGCGCAGAAAGCCGCGGACCTCCTTGTCGCGCGGGTGGAACACCACGACGTAGTCATCGTCGGCGAGGCTGCCGACCTCGGCCAGCTCGACCTGCGCGCGGTCCCACGGGTACTGGTTGTGCAGGACCATCGCCCACCGGTGCAAGGCTTCGAGCTCGGGCACGTCCTCGACGCAGTCGACGATGTTGTCGTAGTCATAGACCGGGAAGTCCGGGTCATAGGTGCGCAGCCGGAACGTCAGGTTCGTCGGGTCGGCCAGGCACTGCGCCACCGTGGGCTTGACGGCGGGCAGCGTCGTCGCGTGGTGCAGGCGGTTGCCGAACACGTCGAACAGCACGCCGAAGATGCGGTCCTCGACGGCGTCGTCCCAGGCCGCGGGCAGGGCGTCGTAGGCCTGGCGTACGGCTGCGACCTTCTTCTCGCCGTCGACCCACGGGGTGAGGACAGGCAGGAAGACGTCCGAGCGGTGCCGCGGCACGTCGGCCCAGCGGGTCGGGCGCTTGTCGTACATCGTCATCGCGAAGCGGTTGGCCCAGAACAGGTTCAGCGCGAGGTCGCGCATCAGCGCGTAGCGGCTGGTGTACGAACCGCTCTCGACGCGGGCCAGGATGTCGGTGCCGGTCGGGGCCTTCATCTCGAAGTCGCGGCGGATCACCCGGTCGAGCTGGTCCAGGCTATCCAGGGCCGAGAAATCGAGCTCGGGCATGATGTTGGAGGGGAAGACCAGTCGGCCGTGCCGGTTGACGACGAAGGCTTGCACGGGGTTTCTCCTGCAGATCGGTGCGGATGGGGCTGCTACAGGGTGGCGCGGGCGATCCCGCGTTCGACGGCGTCGATCAGCAGCGGGCGCAGCTGCGCGGCGGGCACGATGGCGTCGACCGAGCCGACGTCCCTGGCCCGCTCGATGTTATGGACCCGCTCGAACTCCGCGGCCACCTCGCCGAGCTTCTCGGAGCGGACGGCGATCCGCAGCTCGGCCAGCTCGCCCCGCAGGTGAGCGCGGTCGACCTCGGTCGCGGCCGCCACGGCCTCGTCGAGCCGGCACACCCGCGGGTCGGCGTTCGTACGGCGGTCGACCTCGCCACTGAACACCACCGCAGCCGCCGGCGCGCCGCCGATGACCGAGGCGAAAGAGCCTTCGACGGCCAGGACCTCCATGTTGTCGTTGAGGGTTCCGGAGAACACCACGAACGCACCGCCGTGGTAGCGGGAGATCACACAGAACACGATCGGTCCGTCGAAGTTCACCATCGCGCGGCCGATCTCCGCGCCGTACTCCAGCTGCATGTTTCGCAGCGACTCCGGGGAGCCGTCGAAGCCCGACAGGTTGGCCAGTACGACGAGCGGCCGGTTGCCACTGCAGGCGTTGATGGCCCGCGCGGTCTTCTTCGAGGACCGGGGGAACAACGTCCCGGCCGTCCACTGGTCGGGCCCGTCGGTGGGAAAGCTCCCGCGGCGCGGCATCGGTCGCGACTCGACCCCGAGCATCGTCACCGGGTGGCCGCCGAGGTGGGCGTCGTAGACCACCGCGGTGTCGGCGTCGGCCATCCCCGCCCACCGTTCCAGCACGGCGTGGTCCAGGTCGCTCACCGCGCGCATCACCGTACGGATGTCGAACGGCTTTTTGCGCTCGGGGTTCGTGACGGCGGAGAAGATGTCGCCGACCGTGCTGAACTCGCTGGCGGGGTGGGTGTGCGGGTAGTCGCACACGTCGCGGTCGCGCGGGTCGCTGGTCGGCGCGGGCCGCGCCCACCGCTCACCGGGCGCGACGTAGGTGTGCTCGTAGTGCGCGAACAGCAGTTCGCAGGCGGCGGTCAGGTTGGGCGCCCAGTACTGCGCCTGCCCGTTGGGGCCCATCACCCGGTCGTACCCGCCGATGCCGACGTTGTCCTCGGCCGAGACGCCGCCGGAGTAGTCCAGCGAGTGCTTGCCGGTCAGCACCATCGCGCTGTCGGGGGTCATCACCAGGATGCCCTTGGTGTGCAGCAGCATGGTGGCTTCGGCGTTCCAGTACGGCTGCGCACCGACGTTGATGCCGGCCACGACGACGTTGACCTCGCCGCCGGCCTGGGTGAACGTGATCAGCCGGCGTAGGGCGCGGGCCACCCAGTCCATGTTCTCGGTGCCGCTGTCCATCGAGATCCGGGCGCCGGAGGACAGCGCGAACCACTCCACGGGGATGCCGCGCTCGTGTGCCAGGTCCAGGGCGGCGATCACCAGGGCGCACTCCGGCTCGGCGACCGTGCCGAGGGCCTTCGTCGGGTCGCCGAACAGCGCGACGCGGGCCATCCCCTCGGGGTAGCGCTCGGTCGGCGTGCTCATGACTCCGGCGACGATCCCGGCCCGGTTGCGACCGGGCGGCCGGTCGACCGCCACGAGGCGGCCGGCGTCGTCGAGGTCGTGCTCGACGAAGCTGCCGCCGGGCCCGGCCAGCAGCGGCGCCAGTTCGTACGGGTAGACGGTGCCTCGGGCCCTCGAACGCAGCACTTTCTGGGTGTATTCGTCCAGCGGGCGCATCGGCTCGGTCGGCCGGTCGGTGACGGTCATGCCGACGCCGGCACCCGGCTGGAAGGAGAACCGGACGGCGACCTCGCGCGGCTCCGCAGCCGGCTGCTCCTGCAGCCGGGACAGCAGCACGATCTCGTCGAGGCCGGCATCGACGGTCAGCGGTGCGGTCGTCCGGGCGAAGCTGGCCAGCTCCGACAGCGGCAGCTCGATCGACGGCCAGGCGTAGAGGAAGATGCGGTTGTGGACCAAGCGGCGGGCGGCGCCGCGCTGCGCCTGCGCACGGCGGATGCCGTCGAGGCAGGTCGCGAGCAACCGCTCGACGACCGGGAAGCCGACGATCTGCCCCTCGGCGCCGCGTTGCGGCGTCAGGTCGCGCACCTCGGCCATCGCGATCAGGCGCTCGTCGGCCGGGTTGTCGTGGGCAACGATGTGGAACAGGTAGGTGTCCTCGGCGGACGGCACCCTGACACCGGCGAAGTTCTTCAGCCGCCACAGGTCCAGCCGTTGGCCGGTCAGCGGGTGCAGTCCGCGGATGATCCGCTCCTCGGCCAGGCCGGCCGGCCCGGGTCGGAAGGTCAGGTGCTCGACGTCGCCGGTGGGCGTGCACACGGTGACGGTGACGCGCCGGCCGCCGCGCAGGTTCGGCTCGGCGCTCAGCATCCGTACGAGCCGGTCAGCGACCTCGTCGGCGTCCGCCGGCCGGTCGGGCCACGACACGTAGAGGTCCAGGACGAGGGCGGGGTCGACGGGCGCCCGCAGCGAGGCGAGGGCACCGGGCAGGTCGGCCATCTCGGCCATCAGCGCGACCAGGTGCAGCTCCTGGCCGTTCAGCTCGAACGTCCCGGTGATGCACGGGCGTCCGTCCAGCCGTGTGGTCCGTACGTCCTGCAGGTGGCGGACCCGGTAGTAGCGGCGGGTCAGGACCTCCAGCACCAGCTCCGGTGTCGGGCTGGGGGCGCCGAAGCGCTGGGCGAGCAGCCGGATCAGCGGTTGCGGGCTTGCGACCAGTGCCTCGACCTTGGCCGGGTCGGTGCTCTCGGGATGCTCGGCGAGCTGCGCCAGCAGCCGCTCGGCGTCCGCGACCACCTCTTCACGAGCCTGGCGTAGCAGCGGCTGATCGAAGTGCCGGAAGCGCACAGCGCGCGCCAGGTCACCGATGGCGGGGTAGCGCAGCTGGGTGGCGATGACGACCCGGTCGAGCACCTCCGCGACCCCGGCTCGCGACGGCCCGCTGGGAAGCTCGCCGACCGTGAGCCAGCGGTCGAGCAGGGCACCGACGGCGGGCAGCTGGCTGGCCGCGCGCTGCTGGGCCAGGAAGATCCGGTGGACGGCCTGCTCGAGCTCAGGGCCGGGTTCGAGGTCGGTGACGCCGTAGTGCAGCAGCGCGCGCGAGAGCCTGGCGCGAAAGCCCTCGGGCAGCCCCTCCCGCGAAAGGTCCAGCGAGTGCAGGTAGGAGTGGAAGTACTCGCGGGGGCTGTGTACCTGCTCGTCGCTGAGCTCCTCGGCACTGGTGGGTCGGTTACGTGACAGCTCGCACAGGTCGGCGAATGTCGTCAGGATCTCGAGCTCCCCATGCAGCAGCTCGGGATCGTCGACCGACCGGTCGGCGCAGGCTGCGGTGTACTCGGCGACCAGCCGGCGCGCGCGCAGCGCACTGACGTCGTAACCGGTGATCAGCGCCCGCAGCGCCGCGAGCAGCGCCGGGACCGTACTGCGTGCGGCGGCGTCCGCCGAGCCGGGCAGGACGACCCGCTCGCCTTCGGCGACGAGGGCGTTCCCTCCCGCGCGGTCCAGCCGCAGCAGCGCAGCGCCCGCGTCGACCTGGGAGTTGACGGTGACCAGCACCTCGCGCACGCGGGCGGCGTAGGGCGCGCGTACCGGCGTCTCCATCTTCATGCTCTCGAGGACCGCGACGATCTGACCCGGCTCGACGCTCTCGCCGGCCGCGGTGCGCACCGCGACGACCACCGCCGGTGCAGGCGCCCGGAGCAGCCCGGCCTCGTCCTGCGCGACCCGGTGGGAGGTGCCGTCGACCTCGACCAGGTGCGACGTCGCCCCGCCCGCCACCACCACCTGGTGCCGTCGGTCGCCGATCGTCGAGCGGCTCTCGAGGGCGCTCTGCCGGCCGATCTCCACCTCGACGACGGCCCCGTCGAGCTCGACGCGGTAACGACCCCTGCTGACCTGCGCGACGGTGAGCCGGTAGCTCTGGCCGCGCAGCCCGAGCTCGACCGTACGGCCGACGTCGGAGCCGGCCCGTGGCCGGCCCCCACGTGCCGAGGCGAGAAACGCCGCCCGCTCGACGGCCTCCTCGGCGTCGTAGGCGTCGATCGCGACGTGGATCAGGGCCACGTGGGCGAGCCCGGCGGCAGCCTCCCCGGAGCCGGCCGTACCCACCCGGTCGAGCCAGCCGGTGTCGGCGGTACCGGCCACGACCTCGGGCCGGGCGAGCAGGTCGAGCAGGAAGGCCTTGGTCGTCGTCCCGCCGCGCAGGACGACGGTCGTCTCGCGCAGCGCGCAGCGCAGCCGAGCCAGCGCCTCGGGCCGGTCGCGCCCCCAGGCGATGACCTTGGCCACCATCGAGTCGTAGTCAGCCGGGATGACCTCGCCGACGGCAAGGCCGGTGTCGACCCGTACGCCGGGCCCCGAGGGCAGCTGCAGCAGCTCGACCGTGCCGGGCGAGGGCGCGAAGTCCTGCTCCGCGTCCTCGGCGTTGAGCCGGGCCTCCACCGCGTGCCCGTGCTCCGCCGGGGGGTCGCCCAGCAGCTGTCCGCCTGCCGCAACATGCAGCTGCAGCTTGACGATGTCGATCCCGGTCGTCGCCTCGGTGACCGGGTGCTCGACCTGCAGCCTGGTGTTGACCTCCAGGAAGGTGAACAGCTCCTCCTGTGGCTCGTACAGGAACTCCACCGTGCCGGCGCCGACATAGTCGGCGGCCTTGACCAGGGCGCGCGCGGCGGTACGCAGATCGGCCACCTGCTCCGGCCGCAGCACCGGCGAGCTCGACTCCTCGATGAGCTTTTGATTGCGCCGCTGGACCGAGCAGTCGCGCAGCCCCGGGGTCCACACCGCACCGTGCGCGTCGGCGATGACCTGCACCTCGATGTGCCGGCCGCCCTCGACGAGCCGCTCCAGGAACACGACCGGGTCACCGAAGGTGCGCTGAGCCTCGCCCTGCGTACGGGTGAAGGCGTCGGCCAGCTCCTCGGCGGCGCGCACGATGCGGATGCCGCGGCCGCCGCCGCCGCTCCTGGCCTTGATGATCAGCGGGTAGCCGATCACGTCGGCGTGCCGTCGAGCCTCGGCCAGGCCCTCGACGGGGCCACCGCTCCAGGGCGCTACCGGTACTCCGCACTGCTCCGCGAGCAGCTTCGCCTCGATCTTGTCGCCGAGCCGGCGCATCGCCTGGGGTGACGGACCGATGAAGACCACATCGAGGCTCGCGCACAGCTCGGCAAAAGCCGGGTCCTCGGCCACGAAGCCCCAGCCGACCCAGGCCGCGTCCGCGCCGCTCTCCTGCAGCGCCCGGCCGAGCTCCGCGTGGTCGAGGTAGGGGCTGCCGGTTCCGGTCTCGCGCAGCAGCACCGCCTCATCGGCGGCCCGCACGAACAGCGCCCTTCGCTCGGCCTCGGTGTGCAGCGCGATGACCCGGGTGTGCCGGTCGTGCTCCTCGTTGAGCTCGCGCACCGCCCGGATCAGGCGGACCGCCGGCTCTGCCCTGTTCACGACGGCTATGCGCTCGAACACCGCGGACCCCCCTCGCCGACCTGACCGCAGCCTGTCACGCCGGGTCCGGCGAGCCGCCCTCAGCCGTCGTGGATGCCCCCAGCGCCGTGACCGCGGCGGTGGCCGCAGCCTCGTCCTGCTCGCCGGTGCCACCGCTGCCACCGATCGCGCCGAGCAGCACGCCGTCGCGGTAGACCGGCACGGCGCCGGTCTGTGGCGTGTACGCGCCGTGCGTCACCGTCGTCAGCGCCCCGGCGAAGTTCGGCATCGACGCCATCTTCTCCTTCTGGGCGGCGCTCGGGGTGCCGTACGCGGCCGCCGTCCACGCCTTGCCCTGCGCGACGGTCGCGGTGATCCACGGCGCGCCGTCCATGCGCACCAGCGCGAGCAGGTGGCCGCCGGGGTCCATGACCGCGAAGGCCATCGGCACACCGGCCTGCTCGGCGGCGGTTCGAGCGGCGGCGCAGAGCGCCAGGGCCTCGTCAGCGGTCAGCATGACCACATCCTGCCCGCCCAGGTGCCCGGCGGCGGCCACCTGGTGGCAGGGTTCCGGTCATGCAGCCCGAAGCCCAGACCACCGCCGGCACCGTTCGCGGGACCGAGCGCGACGGCGTCGCCACCTTCAAGGGCATCCCGTACGCCGCCCCGCCATTCGGCGACCTGCGCTTCGCCGCGCCGGCGCCGCCGGCGGCCTGGGGCGGCGTCCGCGACTGCGTGGCGTACGGCCCGACAGCCCTCAAGCCGCCCTACCCCGCCCCGATCGACGCGCTGCTGCCCGAGCCGTCCGTACCGGGCGAGGATGTGCTCAACCTCAACGTCTGGGCGCCGGTCGGTGCAGCCGCGCTGCCGGTACTGGTGTGGATCCACGGCGGGGCGTTCATCAACGGCTCGGGTGGGGTCCCCCAGTACGACGGCGCCGCGTTCGCCCGGGACGGGGTCGTCACCGTGACCATCAACTACCGGCTCGGCGTCGACGGCTTCCTGCACTTCGGCGACGACGGCCCGGCCAACCGCGGGCTGCTCGACCAGATCGCCGCGCTGGAGTGGGTGCGCGACAACATCGCAGCCTTCGGCGGCGACCCGGCGCGCGTGACGATCGCCGGCGAGTCGGCCGGCGCGATGAGCGTGACCTCGCTGCTGGCGATGCCGCGGGCGCGCGGGCTGTTCGGCCGGGCGGTCGCGCAGAGCGGCGCGGGCCACTTCGCGCTCACACCCGGGACGGCGTCGAAGGTGGCTGCGGCTGTTGCCGAGCGGCTCGGCGTGCCGCTCACCCGCGAGGCGTTCGCGGCCGTCGAGCCCGAACGGCTTGTCGAGGCCCAGTTCGCGGTGTCGCTGCAGATCCAGACGACCCCCGACCCGGCGCTCTGGGGAGAGATCACCGTCAACCTGATGGCTTTCGAGCCGGTCATCGACGGCGACGAGCTCCCCACCTTGCCGGTCCGCGCGGTCGAGGGCGGCGCGGCGGCCGGCGTCGACCTGCTGGTCGGCACCAACTCCGACGAGTTCTCGCTGTTCCTGGTCCCCAGCGGGATCGTGGACCTCATCGACGACAACGTCCTGGCGATGGTGCTGGCCGGCTACGGCCTGCCGGCCGACGCGCTCGCGGCCTACCGCAGTGCGCAACCGACGGCGACGCCGGGCGAGCTGATGATCGCGGTCGCGTCCGACTGGTTCTTCCGACTGCCGGCGCTGCGCCTGGCGGAGGCCCGCGCCGGCGGGCCGGGCAGGACGTTCGTCTACGAGTTCGCCTGGCCCAGCCCGCAGTTCGGTGGGCGGCTCGGCGCCTGCCACGCGATCGAGGTGCCGTTCGTGTTCGACACCCTGCATGCGCCCGGGAGCCCGGCGATCTCCGGCGACGCCGCGCCGCAGGAGCTGGCCACGGTGATGCACCGCGCGTGGGTCGACTTCGTCACGACCGGCGACCCCGGCTGGCCGTCGTACGACCTGGCGGCCCGGCCCGTGCAGGTCTTCGGCACCCTCACCTCGGTCGTGCCCGACCCGGGCGGCGAGCAGCGGGCCCTGTGGGACGGCATCCGCATCTAGTCCCTGGCTCAGTGCTGGCTCTGGGACCGCCACAGGTCGACGTCACCCTCGGTGGCGTAGCGGTCGATCTCGGCGAGCTCATCGGCGCCGAAGTCGAGCTGCTGCAGCGCGGCGACGTTCTCCTCCAGCTGCCGCACGCTGCTGGCACCGATCACCAGCGAGGTCATCCGCGGGTCGCGCAGCGCCCACGCCAGCGCCAGCTGCGCGAGGCTCTGGCCGCGCCGCTCGGCGACGGCGGCCAGGCCGCGCAGCCTGGCGACGTTGTCCTCGGTCAGCACGTCCTTGCTCAGCGAGCCGTACGTCGCCATCCGCGAGCCCGCCGGCACGCCGTCCAGGTACCGGCTCGTGAGCAGGCCCTGGGCGAGCACCGTGAAACCGATGCAGCCGGCGCCGCAGTCCTCCAGGACGTCCAGCAGCCCGTCGTCCTCGACCCAGCGGTTGAGCATCGAGTACGACGGCTGATGGATCAGCAGCGGCGTACCGAGCTCGCGCAGGATGCGGGCGGCCGCGGCGGTCCGGGCCGGGCCGTAGGAGGAGATCCCGACGTACCGCGCCTTGCCCGACCGCACGGCGGTGTCGAGCGCGCCCATCGTCTCCTCGAGCGGGGTCTGCGGGTCGGGCCGGTGGCTGTAGAAGATGTCGACATGGTCCAGGCCGAGCCGGCCCAGGCTCTGGTCGAGGCTGGCCAGCAGGTACTTGCGCGACCCCAGGTCGCCGTACGGCCCGGGCCACATGTCCCAGCCGGCCTTCGTGGAGATCACCAGCTCGTCACGCAGCCCGCCGAAGTCCTCGCGCAGGATGCGACCGGCGTTGATCTCGGCGCTGCCGTACGGCGGTCCGTAGTTGTTGGCCAGGTCGAAGTGCGTGATGCCTAGGTCGAACGCCCGCCGCATGATCGCCCGCGACGTCTCCATCGGCCGGTCGTCGCCGAAGTTCCACCAGAAGCCCAGCGACAGCAGTGGGAGTTTGAGCCCGCTGCGACCGCTCCTGCGGTAGGGCATGGCGTCGTAGCGATCCGCGGCCGGCTGGTAACTCATGCCCCGGACGCTACCCAGCGCCTCAGTCCTGCACGTCGCTGCCCGACACCGACCCTCCCGGCGTACGGCGCCGTGGGCCGCGCTGATCCGGGGCACCCGGGGACGGCGCCGTGGCCTGTCGTGACCCAGGGAGCCTGCTGGTCGCCAGGGCGACACCCTGCTCCCCTGGGGCTTGGTGCAGCGCCTCAGCTTGCTAATACGTACGTACGGTTTGTAAGATTGGGCCATGCCGAGAGTCGCGCCCGATCGCCTCGAGGCCCGACGAGCCCAGATCCTGTCCGGCTGCCGTCGCGCCTTCGCCCGGCACGGCTACGAAGGCGCCACCGTCAAGGTGCTGGAGGCCGAGACCGGTCTGTCCCGTGGCGCGATCTTCCACCACTTCCGCGACAAGGAGGCGCTGTTCCTGGCGCTGGCCGAGGACGACGCGGCGCGCACCGCCGCGCGGGTCGCCGAGGCCGGCCTGGTGCAGGTCATGCGCGAACTCGGCGACAAGGACGCCGGCTGGCTCGGTGTGCAGCTCGAGGTCCGCCGCCGGCTGCGCACCGACCCGGCGTTCGCGCAGCGCTGGGCACAGCGCCAGCAGGCCGTCGCGCAGGCCACCGAGGCGCGCCTTGACCGCCAGCGCCGCGCAGGTGTGGTTCGCGACGACGTGCCGGTCGCGCTGCTCGCGGACTTCCTGCGCCTGGTCCTGGACGGGCTGGTCAGCGCGCTCGCCGCCGGCATGGCGCCGGGGCACCTGCCCGGGGTGCTCGACCTCGTCGAGGACGCCGTGCGGCGGCCTCGCCAAGATCACCGTGAGGACGCCGTCCGGCGGCCGCACGTACCCGCAATCGGCGCAGCCCCATCAGGCGCGCTGTCCGACTCCCCGGATACCGTCCGTCCGGATCCACCAACCGCCCAGGAGGCACCGCATGCCCAGCTCTGACAGCTTCGGCGCAAGGGGGTCGCTGGACGTCGACGGCACCTCCTACGAGGTGTTCCGACTGTCCGCGGTCGACGGCGCGGCCGACCTGCCGTACTCGCTGAAGGTGCTGCTGGAGAACCTGCTCCGCACCGAGGACGGCGTCGACATCACCGCCGACCACGTCCGGGCGCTGGCCGCGTGGGACCCGGCCACCGAGCCCGACACCGAGATCCAGTACACCCCCGCCCGGGTGCTCATGCAGGACTTCACCGGTGTGCCCTGCGTGGTGGACCTGGCTGCGATGCGCGAGGCGATGGCCGAGCTCGGCGGCGACCCCAGGAAGATCAACCCGCTGGCCCCGGCCGAGCTGGTCATCGACCACTCGGTGGTCGCCGACTCCTACGGCAGCGCCGACTCGCTGGCGATCAACGGCCGGCTGGAGTACGAGCGCAACCGTGAGCGCTATGAGTTCCTTAAGTGGGGGCAGAGCGCGTTCAGCGACTTCGCGGTCGTGCCGCCCGGCGCCGGCATCGTGCACCAGGTCAACCTCGAGCGGTTGGCCCGGGTGGTCTTCACCCGCGAGGTCGCCCCCGGCGTGACCCAGGCATACCCCGACACCCTGGTCGGCACCGACAGCCACACCACCATGATCAACGGGCTGGGGGTGCTCGGCTGGGGGGTCGGCGGGATCGAGGCCGAGGCGGCGATGCTCGGGCAGCCGGTCTCGATGCTCATCCCCAAGGTCGTCGGCTTCAAGCTGGTCGGCTCGCTGCCGGCCGGCGCTACGGCCACCGACCTCGTGCTGACCGTCACCGAGCTGCTGCGGCAGACCGGTGTCGTCGGCAAGTTCGTGGAGTTCTACGGACCGGGCGTGGCCAACGTGCCCCTCGCCGACCGCGCCACCATCGGCAACATGAGCCCTGAGTACGGCTCGACCTGCGCGATCTTCCCGATCGACGACGAGACGCTCGCCTACCTGCGGCTGACCGGCCGGGACCCTCATCTCGTCCAGCTGGTCGAGGCGTACGCCAGGGAGCAGGGCCTGTGGCAGGACCCGTCGCACGAGCCGCGGTTCTCCCAGACCGTCGAGCTGGACCTGGCCGGCGTCGTGCCGTCGCTGGCCGGCCCGAAGCGCCCGCAGGACCGGGTGCCGCTGACCGCCGCGAAGGCGATGTTCCGGACCGCCCTGGCCGACTATGTGGGCGTTCCCGTGCAGGCCAACGGCGCGTCCCGCGGCACGACCGACGGCGGCCTGGACGAGGCCAGCAACGAGTCGTTCCCGGCGTCTGACCCGGCGTCGGGGTTCGAGAGCAAGCCGGACGACCAGCCGCACAGAGGCAGTCTCCCGGGGGACGTCTCCCAGCGGCCCAGCAACCCGATGCGCGTGACGCTGGCCTCCGGTGAGGTGGTCGAGCTCGACCACGGGGCCGTCGCCATCGCGGCGATCACCAGCTGCACCAACACCAGCAACCCGTACGTCATGGTCGGCGCCGGGCTGCTCGCCAAGGCCGCGGTCGAGAAGGGTCTGTCGAGCAAGCCCTGGGTCAAGACCACCCTGGCGCCCGGCTCGAAGGTCGTCACCGACTACTACGACCGCGCGGGGCTGACGCCCTACCTCGACAAGCTCGGCTTCCAGACGGTCGGCTATGGCTGCACGACCTGCATCGGCAACAGCGGCCCGCTGCCACCGGAGGTCAGCGCGGCCGTGCAGGAGGGCGACCTGGCCGTCGTGTCGGTGCTGTCGGGCAACCGCAACTTCGAGGGTCGCATCAACCCTGATATCAAGATGAACTACCTGGCCTCGCCGCCGCTGGTTGTCGCGTACGCGCTGGCCGGGACGATGGACCTGGACCTGACGACCCAGCCGCTGGGGACCGGCAGCGACGGCGAACCGGTGTACCTGGCCGACATCTGGCCGACCGCGCAGCAGATCAGCGACATCGTCGGCAGCTCGGTGACCGGTGACATGTACACGTCCTCCTACGCGGACGTCTTTGCTGGCGACGACCGCTGGAAGGCCATCGAGGTGCCCGCCGGTGACGCCTTCGCCTGGGATCCCGACAGCACCTACGTACGCCGGCCGCCGTACTTCGAGGGGATGGCACGCGAGCCCACGTCCCTCACCGATATCACCGGCGCCCGGGCGCTGGCCGTGCTCGGTGACTCTGTGACCACCGACCACATCAGCCCGGCCGGTTCCATCAAGATCGACTCGCCGGCCGGGGTCTACCTCTCACAACACGGCGTCGCGCCGAAGGACTTCAACAGCTACGGCAGCCGGCGCGGCAACCACGAGGTGATGATCCGGGGCACGTTCGCCAACATCCGGCTGCGCAACCAGCTGGCGCCCGGCACCGAGGGTGGTGTGACCATGAAGGACGGCCAGGTCATGAGCATCTATGACGCATCGCAGGCCTACCAGGCGCAGGGCATCGCGTTGGTCGTGCTGGCCGGCAAGGAGTACGGCTCGGGGTCCTCGCGCGACTGGGCCGCGAAGGGCACCGCGCTGCTCGGCGTCCGAGCGGTCATCGCCGAGTCCTACGAACGCATCCACCGCTCCAACCTGATCGGGATGGGAGTGCTGCCGTTGCAGTATGCGCCCGGCGAGAGCGCGGCGTCGCTCGGGCTCACCGGTCAGGAGAGCTTCACGGTCGAGGGGGTCGCGGCGGCCGACGGTGTGCCGCGCGAGCTCACGGTCAACGCCGGCGACATCACGTTCACGGTCGTCGTACGTATCGACACTCCGGGTGAGCAGGCCTACTACCGGCACGGCGGGATCATGCCGTACGTCCTGCGCTCGCTGCTCTGAGAGGTTGACCCGCCCCGCCGGTTTTGCCGGAGTCCCGCGGGGCGGGCGGCGCCCGGACCGGGCCCTGCACCGGTGAACAGATCCCGCCCGCGCGGAACAGGAGCGATACTTGTGCCGTGCCCTCCTGCTCCCGGCAGGCCCGCACAGCGGCAAATCAGGCACGGTCGCACCACCGGCACCCGCCCGCTGACAAAGGACTCCGCGTGACACCTCCCCGCACCGCCCGCGCACCCGTGGACGCACCCGTCGAGGCCCACCCCGTTGCGCCCGCCGCCGTCTCGACGAAGCCCGCGACTGCTCCTGCCAAGGTCGCAGCCGTCCCGGCGAAGGCCGCCAAACGCCCTGCCAAGAAAGTCGCCGCACCGGCGCTCCCTGAGCTACCCGCCAGCGAAGAGCCCGCTCCCGAGGAGCTCGAGGCGCTCGAACCGGCCGAGATCGAGGCCGCGGTCCGGGTCGACCCCGCAGCCGGCCTCGATCCTGCCGTCGTCGCCGCCGCCGACCCGGCACTCGCTGCCGCGACCGCAGCCGACGACGAGGACGACGAGGACGACGACGAGACGCCCAAGGCGAAGTCCGACGACGACGACGACGACGACGACAAGAAGCCGCTCGCGGCCGAGGGAGAGGTCGGGATCAGCACCGACCTGGTGCGCGCCTACCTCAAGGAGATCGGCAAGGTCCCGCTGCTCACCGCGGAGATGGAGGTCGAGCTCGCGCAGCGCATCGAAGCTGGGCTGTTCGCAGCGGAGAAGGCCCGGCAGGCCGACGATGGCGAGGCGGCCAAGCTCTCCGCGGCGCTACGCCGTGACCTCGACTGGCTGGTGCACGACGGACAGAAGGCCAAGCGGCACCTGCTTGAGGCCAACCTGCGCCTGGTCGTCTCCATCGCCAAGCGCTACCTGGGTCGCGGGATGCTGTTTCTGGACCTCATCCAGGAAGGCAACCTGGGGCTGATCCGAGCCGTCGAGAAGTTCGACTACACCAAGGGGTACAAGTTCTCGACGTACGCGACGTGGTGGATCCGGCAGGCGATCACCCGGGCGATGGCCGATCAGGCTCGCACCATCCGCATCCCGGTCCACATGGTCGAGCAGATCAACAAGCTGACCCGCGTACAGCGCGAGATGCTGCAGGAGCTGGGCCGGGAGCCCACCCCTGAGGAGCTCGCCAAGGAGCTCGACATGACGCCCGAGAAGGTCGTCGAGATCCAGGGCTACGCCCGAGAGCCGGTCAGCCTCGAGACCACCATCGGTGACGACCAGGACTCCAACCTCGGTGACTTCATCGAAGACGCCGACGCCCCGATCGCGGCCGACGTCGTCTCGTACGGCCTCATGCAGGAACAGCTCAACGAGGTCCTGCGCACCCTCACCGACCGCGAGGCGGCCGTGGTGAAGATGCGGTTCGGGCTGGTCGACGGGCAGCCCCGCACGCTGGACGAGATCGGGCGGGAGTTCGGCCTGACCCGCGAACGGATCCGGCAGATCGAGAGCAAGACGCTGTCCAAGCTGCGCCACCCGTCGCGGTCGCAGAAGCTTCGCGACTACCTCGACTAGCGCACGACAGGCACCCGACCACCCGTGCAGCCCGTCGCGCCCGCAGAGTTCGAGGACCTCGTCGCGGCGGCACTGGACGGGCTCCCGGCGGCGATGGTGGGGCACTTCCGCAACGTCCTGGTGCTGATCGAGGACGAACATCTCGAGCAGCCCGAGCTGCTCGGGTTGTACGAGGGCATTCCCCTCACCGAGCGGATGGACTACTCCGGCGCGCTACCCGACCGGATCACCCTCTACCGCCTCCCGCTGTGCTTGCTGGCCGAGGACGACGACGACCTCGCGGCTGAGGTGAGGGTGACGATCGTGCACGAGTTCGGGCATCACATGGGGCTCGACGAGGAGCGGCTGCATCAACTCGGCTGGGCCTGACGACGCACCGACCCCCACCCCGGGCTGGTGAGACGCAGTTCACCCGTGAGAGGCTCGTGGAACACCCCACACGGGTGAGACGTTCATGTGTATGACGGACGTGCCACGAAGTCCGCCCCGTGACCTCGCGGTGGTAACGGCCGCCGCAGCCGCATTGCGCGCCGGTCCCGCAGAAACGCCCCAGAGCCAGGAGATACACCTTGTCCACCGCTGCCCGTACTCCCGACGTCGTCGAGGCGCTTGTCGAGCGCGCCCGGTCCGAGGGTGCGCTGTCCCTGGAGGAGTTGCGAACCACCTTCGAGCAGGACGACATCGGCTCGGCCGACGCCGTTGACGTGCTGCGGCAGCTGACCGAGGCCGGCGCCGTGCTCGGCAGCGAGCGCCCGGCCAAGCGCCGCACCACCCCGGCGCGACCCGCGGCCCGCCCGTCGGGCAAGCAGGTCACCCGTCCGGCCGGCCGCACCGTGGACAGCGCCGCCGCCCAGCCCGTCGTCGTCGACCTCACCCCAGAGGCAGTCATCAACCTGACCGAGGCAACCGTGAACGCACCCACCCCGACCGCTCGCCGGCCCGCGAGTCGCAAGGCCGCCGAGGAGGCCGCAGCCCCCACCGAGGCCCCGGTCGACCACAGCCTGGTTGTCGTGCCCGATGACGAAGAGGAGTCGGCCGCGCCGGTCGTGGCGACGGTTGCCCCGGAGGACGACAAGCCGCTTGCGCTCGACGAGCCCCCGCCCGGTATCGACCTTGTCAAGGCCTACCTGCGCGAGATCGGCAAGGTAGCCCTGCTCACCGCCGTCGAGGAGGTTGAGCTGTCCAAGCGCATCGAGGCCGGCCTGTTCGCCACCGAGAAGCTCCGCCAGCACACCGTCGGTGAGACCAAGGTCCCGGCCGCGATGCGCCGCGATCTGGCCGAGGTCGAGCGCGATGGCGACCGGGCCAAGCGGCACCTGCTCGAGGCCAACCTGCGCCTGGTCGTCTCACTCGCCAAGCGTTACCAGGGCCGGGGCCTGGACCTGCTCGACCTGGTGCAGGAGGGCAACCTCGGTCTGGTCCGCGCAGTGGAGAAGTTCGACTACGCGAAGGGTTACAAGTTCTCCACGTACGCGACCTGGTGGATCCGTCAGGCGCTGCAGCGCGCGCTGGCCGACCAGGGGCGCACGATCCGGGTGCCTGTCCACATGGCGGAGCTGATCACCAAGGTGACCCGGGTACGCCGCGAGCTCACCCAGAGCCTGGGGCGCGACCCGCTGCCCGAGGAGATCGGTGCGCCGCTGGAGATGACCGCCGCCAAGGTGGAGGAGATCCTCGGTTACGGCCGGGACACCCTGTCGCTGGAGAGCCCGGTCGGCGACGACGAGGCCGTCCTGGGTGACTTCATCACCGACTCCGACAGCCCGGACCCGGTGGCGGCCGTCGAGATGCAGATGCTCCAGGGCCAGCTCGGCGACGTCCTGGCCAGCCTGCCGCCTCGCTCGGCGACGGTGGTGCGGATGCGGTTCGGCCTGGACGATGGGCGCGCCCGCACGCTGGACGAGGTTGGCCGCCATCTCGGGCTGACCCGCGAGCGGATCCGCCAGATCGAGCGGGACACCCTCGCCGAGCTGCGCGCCGGTGGGCGCGCGGAGGCGCTCCGCGAGTTCGTCGCCTAACTAGCCGGCCGTCCGGTCGCCATGGCGTCCGGCACGGCCGGGCTTGCGCCGACGTCACGGCGCTCCGGCCGCTCGGGTGGGCGGCGGCACGTGGGCCTCTCGCGGGGGTAGCTGTCAGCGCGAGTTGCCTGTCCAGCGGGGGCTGACTCATTCGCCCACCGAGTTGCGTCGCATGTCGACGCCGGCCACCTTGCCAGGCCGCCACCGCCCCTCGCTCGGCCGCCGTCATGGGTGCTTGGGCGTCCTCTGACATCGCGGAAGCCGCTCGAGCAGTCTCGGCTATCTCGCGCTCGACGCCGGAATGGCGTACGGCAGGCCGCGCGACCTTCGTCCTCGACGGTATCCGGTCCCGCTGAGCCGACGGTGCGAGAGTGGGCAGGACAACCACTGACCCGAGAGGCTCTCCCGTGCCCGAAGACAGCACCCCCGCCCGCCAGAACACCACCTTCCCGAGTGGCTCGGGCGAGGCGCACGGCTACCTCGCGCTGCCGACATCCGGATCCGGACCTGGCGTCATCGTCATCCAGGAGTGGTGGGGGCTCACGAACCACATCGCAGAGGTCGCCGACCGGCTGGCCGCCGAAGGGTTCGTAGCCCTTGCCCCCGACCTGTACGGCGGCAAGACCGCCCACGACGCCGATGAGGCGGGCAAGCTGATGACCGAGCTGCCGGTCGAGCGCAGCGCCCAGGAGCTCGGCGGGGCCGTCGACTTCCTGCTCGCCCACGACGCGGTGACCAGCGGCAACGTCGGTGCGGTCGGCTTCTGCATGGGTGGCGGCTTCGTCCTGATGCTCGCCGCCCAGCAGGGCGACAAGATCGGCGCGGCCGTTCCCTTCTACGGGGTCGGCCCAGCCGTCCCCAAGGTGTATGCCGGCATCACCGCCGCCGTGCAGGGCCACTACGGCGAGCGCGACGAGTTCTATCCCGCCGCCGACGCCCGCGCGCAGGAGCAGCAGATCCGCAGCGAGTCCGGCGCGCCCGTCGAGTTCCACTTCTACGACGCTGCGCACGCCTTCCACAACGACACGAACGCGCTCGGCACCTACAGCGAGGGCGATGCCACCACGGCTTGGAACCGGACGGTCGCCTTCCTCAAGGCCCATGTGACCTGAGCGACCACGCTGCGCTCAGGCGTCCGAGCGCACCCAGGCAGTCGTGCTGCGGGCCCGCTTCGGCTCGGGCCGATGCTCCGTCCCGACGGCGGACGGCGCGCCGGCCTGCGCGAGCCACTGGCGCTGGGTCGACAGCGAGGCCTCCAGTTCCTCGGTCGGCCGGCCGGCCGCCTGAGCCTTGGTCAGCTTGGCCTCCAGCTCGGTGACCTTCTCGCGCAGCCGTACGACGAACGGGGACTCACTGGCCTGGGCGAAGCGCTGCTCGCCGGCCTGCCGGAACGCCTCCTCCACCTTGCCCATCCGGTCCTCGAGAGACCGCATCACCTCACGGGGCACCTTGCCCGCCGCCTCCCAGCGCTCCTGCAGCTCGCGGAGCCGCTTGGTGGCGCCACCCCTGACCCCCTGCGCCAGACCGGCAACCATCGTCTCGGCCTCGGTGAGGATCGCCTCTTTGCTCTCCTGGTTGCCGCGCAGCTCGACGTCCTGCTCCGCGAACTGCGCCGAACGGGCCTGGAAGAACACGTCCTGGGCAGCCTTGAACCGCGACCACAGCGCGTCCTCGACCTCACGCGGCGCGCGTCCGGCGGTCTTCCAGTCCGACATCAACTGCTTGTAGCGGTCCGCGGTGGGCTTCCACTCGGTCGAGGCCGAGAGTTCCTCGGCCAGTTCGATGATGCGCTCCTTGCGACCTCTGCTGACGTCGCGCTGCTGCTCCAACGCACCGAAGTGCGCCGAACGACGCTCACCGAACCGGGTGCGCGCGGCAGCGACCCGGTCCCAGAGCTCCTGGTCGGTCTTCTTGTCCACTCCGGGGATGCGCTTCCAGTCCTCACCGAGCGTCCTGAGCCGCTCTCCGGTGGTCTTCCACTCCGAGGACCCGACGAGCGCCTCCGCCTCCTCGGCGAGGGCGGTCTTGGTGGCCACGGCGACGACGCGCTGCTCGGCGCGCTGCGCCTTCGCGACCTCGACCGCAGCCGCGGTCTTGTCCAGCAGCCCGTCGACGCGTCGCTCCAGGCCGGCCAGGTCACCGACCGCGGCCGCCGTCGGCACAGTCGCCTTGAGTCGCTTGGCACTCGAAGCCACCTGCGTCGGGTCGCCCGCACCGCTCGCCAGGCGCTGCTCGAGCAACGTCACCTCAATGGCGAGCTGCTCGTAGCGCCGGGTGAAGTGGGCCAGTCCGTCGGCTGGGTTGCCGGCCTTCCAGGAGCCCACCTCGCGCTCGTCGTCGCCGGTACGCACCAAGACGGTCCCGTCCTCGGTGACGCGGCCCCAGTCGCTCATCAGCTCTCCCGCTCGTCGCCCCATGCTGTCCCGGCCAGTCTGCCCTGCGGGGCGCGCGGGCGGGTCGGTCGCGCGAGACTGCGTACGTGGAACACGGCTTTGGCGCCGAGCGCGCACCGTCCCCGTCCGGGGACGTGCCAGGCGCGCCCGAGTCGCAGCTCGCGGCGGCGGACGTCGCACGGTTGCCCGCCAGCACACCCGACCCGCCGTGGCGCTGCCGCCTCGAGGCCGTCATCTGGTGGCATCGAGCCGAGGCCGCCCTGGTCGCGGACCTACCCCCCGAGCTGGGGGCGCGCTACGGCCGGGCGCTGGTGCTCGGCGCCCTGGTGCGCTATCTCGACACCCCGGTCGGGCCGTACGAGGAGATCATCGGCGCGGTCCAGCTACGGCCGCTCACGATCCATATCCCCTTCATCGCGGTCGACTCGCTGGCGTCCGTGCACGGTGGCCGTGCGCACTGGGCGCTGCCCAAGGCGCTGGCGACCTTCAGCCACACCGATGGACAGCTCCTCGCCGCGGGTACCGGCTGGCGGGTCGCGGCCCAGGCCCGCCCGGCAGGGCCCTGGCTGCCGATGGCGGGCTGGCTGTGCGGCCGACAGCTTGACGCGGCCGGGCGGCTCCAACGCAGCACCACGACTGTCCTCGGCCGGACCCGGCTCGGTCGGGTCACCGTGCAGGTCGACAGTGACCAGGCTGGGAAGCCCGGCAGCATCGCCGGGTGGCTCCGGTCCGGGCGGCACCGCGGACTGGTCCTGCAGGCCCGCGCCCGGGTGGCATGACCGGCCGCGGCCGAGTGCCAGCTGACCAACGTCCCTGGGCACAATCTGGGGGGCGCCCCGGACGTCAACTCACATAGGCTGAGCGCTTCGGTGGACGAACCGAGCGGTCGAGGAGAGATACCGTGACCAGTCAGGACGCCGGGCCTGCCCCGGTGCGGCGCAGCGGGCGGCGGGCCGCCCTGATGGCGGTCGGCCTGGTCGCCGTGGCCTCGGTGGGGACCACCGCGACCGTCCACGCCCGTTCCGCGTGGAGCCCGTCGGCGGCCGCCCCGAGACCGGCCAGTCCCACCCCGGGCGCAACGCCGACGGCATCGGTCAGCGGGCTGGGCGCGGCCGGCACCGTGCGCTGGCAGGATCCACTGGTCGTCACGGCCACCGACGCGGCGTTGACGGCCGTCACCGGTACCGATCCGGACGGCGGGGCCGTCACCGGCACGGTTGGCGCCGATGGCCGCTGGACCTACGCGGGCGCACTGTTCCCATCCTCGACCTACCAGCTCGTCGCGCAGGTCCGCGACGCCGCTGGGACGTCGCACGACCTGCCGCTCACCGTCGGTACGACCGCCCCGGACAAGACGCTCGGCGTCACCCTCATCCCCGGCGACGGGGCGTCCGTCGGGGTGGGGCAGGCCCTGTCGGTGCGGCTCGCCACCCCGGTCAAGGACGCGGCCTCCCGGGCCGCCGTCGAGAAGCACCTGACGGTGACGACCGTTCCGGCTGTCGACGGGGCCTGGCGCTGGATGAGCTCGAGCGAGCTGCGCTACCGCGGCGCCGACTTCTGGGCGACCGGGACGACGATCACGATGACCGCCGCGCTTGCGCACGTACA
>ENA-OBIO01000087-OBIO01000087.1-metagenomes-genome-assembly--contig:-NODE-87-length-59014-cov-27.2225_pt1 | contig 59014 bp, 35 predicted proteins | sample MGYA00153383_OBIO01 | MGnify analysis MGYA00153383 | reverse complement strand
GCAGTGCCGTGTCCCTACCAATAATATTGTAGGGACACGGCACTGCCGTCTCCTCATTTCGGCTAATCATAATTCCGGTGCAATGCTCAATTCCCAATTCCCAATGCCCAATGCTATAAGGCCCAATTCCCAATTACCAATTACCGATTAATTAGATAAGAGTCGATCGCGGGCAAGAGTAAAGTCACAAAATAGTAAACCAGCGGCGCGGTAAAAACATAACTATCAGTGCGATCGAGAATACCACCATGACCGGGGATCAACTGCCCCGAATCCTTAACACCAGCGTCTCGCTTCATCATCGACTCAGTTAAATCACCCAACAAACTCGCAACACCAATCAAAAAACCAAAAGCAGCGCCAGTATAGGGCCAGCCCGGCCAGTGTAAATACCAAGAGCCGACTGCGCCAACTGCGATGCTGCCACAAACCCCAAACACCGCACCTTCAACTGTCTTTTTCGGGCTGATGTGGGATAGGCTAGTCCGGCCGAAAAATTTGCCGACAAAATAAGCGCCAATGTCAGCGGCCCAGATGCAGAGGAAAGCCAGAAGTAGGGAAGTCAATCCTAAAGATATACTGCTGGAACTTGTCCAAGACAGCGACGGGTAAATGTTAACGGGCAAATTGCTTGCTACTGCTTGCGAAAGTTGGGTTGTAGCAAGATTGGCTGGATCAAGTCCAACTCGCAGCCGTATCCAATAGCTGGGCAAATAACCCCCGTAGAACAATCCTAAAATAGAAGCGGCAATATCGGCGATCGTCGATAACTTGGGTTGGAACAGCAGGTAGAAACAGATGAAGGTTCCAGCTAGGGGAAACATCGCATCTACGAGTTGCGGTGCAAGGGCCGCCGTAATTAGCAGAACTTGACTGACAACTAAGGTACTTTTGCCAGCAGGTGCAATCCCCTTAGCCCGGGCTAATTGAAAGTATTCCAATTGACCAAGGTAAACGATGATCCCGAAGCCGATGGTAAAGTACCATCCGCCCAATATAATCATTCCCAAAGCAAGGACGATCGCAACTATTCCACTCAGGATACGAGACCAAGGCATAAAATGAATTTCTCACAGGAGATGGCAGCGGGTGATTCGATTTTGGATTTTGGATTTTTCTAGGACACGAGTTCTTCCCTTGCACAGCTAACTCACATCCCCGATCGGTCATCCAACAATATCTCAAGTCAGGCAGTCAATCCAGCTATGGTCGCGCCTATTATTAGTATGAAGGTTAACGGAACGTAAAAAAGATTAAAAATTACATTTAGGCATGAGCATCGGGCATTAGGCCGAAAAGTATTGGGCCTAAAAGCATTGTCAACTGACAACTGACCCTTCGACGGAGTTTATCCTGAGCTTAGTCGAAGGGCTTAGGGCACCGCAACTGTCAACTGTCAACTGTCAACTATCAACTGTCAACTAACTTCTAATCCAACTTTTCGCCGCTGAGAATAAATATGGGATTGACGGCGGCAAAGGTTTGACTCAGCCCGCGAGTCTCCAAGCGGTTGACGGCGGACTGAACTACCTCGATGTTGCGGACTTGCAATTCGGCGAAGCTTTCGGAAAGGGCATAAAGATTTTCTAAATTCGCTGCTGTAGCCACAACTCGACCGTGGGGTTGCAAGTATGCCCAGGCTGTTTGGAGAATGGCTTTAATGGGTCTACCTCCTTCGATGCAAACTCGGTGGGGGGGTTGGGACAAATTTTTGAGGCATTCGGGGGCGCTACCTTCTATGACTTCTACGTTGTTGAGCCCGAAGCGATCGCAATTTCTGCGAATCAAGTTTGCTACTTCTTCGTCCCTTTCTACTGCGATAATCCGACCTTTGGGGCACAGCAAACCTGTTTCTACGGCGATCGTACCAGTACCTGCACCGATGTCCCACACCACTGAGTCTGCTTGCAGCCGCAGGTGGGAGATTAACAGCAGTCGGACTTCTCGCTTACTCATGGGAATACCCGGTAAACGTTCAAATAAGTCGTCTGGGATACCAGGAGTGACGTAGGGCCAAAGCATAGTTTTATTTTAAATTGAAGTCAGGAAAGCAGTTGACAGGAAAGCAGTTGACAGGAAAGCAGTTGACAGGAAAGTAGTTGGTAACCCCAAGGGGGGAAAACAGTATTTGCTATTTGCCGATCTCCCTCATATTTACTGTCGCACAACGTTGAGAGTTTCGAGGCGCGGATCGCTGCAACCTGTGATTTTTCCGCCATCGGCAAGGATTTGTTGTAGATATTGAAGGGCTGTTGAGGTAATGATTTCACCGGGCATTAGGACTGGTATTCCTGGGGGGTAAGGACAGATGAGTTCGGCACAGAGTCGATCGACTGCTTTGTCTGCTGGTACTGTTTCCGATGGGGAAAAGAAGGCTTCGCGGGGGGAGAGTGGAGGAGGGGGAAATCCTAAGTGAGATATTACACCATTCTCAAGAACAGGCAAGATGCCTGTTCCACAAAGAGTGAATTTTCTTGTGGGGTGGGCATCTTGCCCGCCTCCTAAATTGTGACTCAAATTCTGGAAACCTTTAACTAGATTGTCGATATCTATTTCTGTATTTCCCAAGCTGATAATAAATGTGAGATGTTGTGGCATCGGAAGTTCTGCTGTAACACCGAGTTGAGAGTGCAGAATTTCATCGGCGACAAATCCTGTGATTCCTAAATCCGATACTTTTACTGTTAGTCGTGTTTGGTCTAAGTCAGTAAATCCGGGTGTATTTAATAGTTCTAAAACTGACAATCTGGAGATTTTAGATATGCCCGATCGCGCTTTTTCCGCTAATAGTAAATTTTGCGCCATTAACTGTTCGCCGTGGAGTGCGATTTGTTGGCGTGCTGCATCTAGGGATGCTAATAGTATATAACTCGGACTGGTGGATTGTACTAACTGTAATGCTCTATTTAGTTTTTGGATATCTACCCTAGAACCCTTGACGTGCAGCATCGATGCTTGTGTCATTGCACCGAGGGTTTTGTGGATTGATTGTACTGTTAAATCGGCCCCGGCTGATAGTGCTGCTTCTGGCAAGTTTGGATGAAAGTTCAAGTGCGCGCCGTGGGCTTCATCTACTAATAATGGTATGTTGTATTCATGGGTAATTTTGGCGATCGCCCGCAAATCCCCGCAAACGCCGTGATAGGTTGGATAAACCACCATAACTGCTTTCGCGTCGGGATTTTGTTCTAGGGCTGCTGCTGCGGATTCTGGGGTGATGCAGTTAGCAATATCCCAATCTGAGTCATACTCTGGATTGACAAAAATTGGAATTGCGCCGGATAAAATCAAACCAGAAATTGCCGATTGATGGATGTTTCGAGGTAGGATAATTTTATCTCCAGGGCCGCAAGTTGCGACAATTGCCGCGATGATTCCGCAAGTCGAACCGTTTGCTAAAAACCGAGTATGTTCGGCGCCAAATGCCTCCGCAGCTAAATTTTGAGCTTCTGCAATTACGCCCTCTGGATTAAATAGATTATCTAATTCTGGCAATTCGGGGAGGTCCGATCGAAATACTTGCGCACCCAATAATTCAACCAGCGACTGAGATATTCCTTGTCCGCCTTTGTGTCCGGGGGCGTAAAATGGGGAGTGAGGGTGATTTGTGCGATCGCGCAAAGCATCTAATAAAGGCGTTTTTGTTTGAGAGTTCATCGCTGATTCGCTTCATCCTGATTTAATTATTCAGATCGATCGAGTGTCCGAAATTTATCTAACACTTGAGGTGGCTGACGCTTGATGATGTAGATACAGATAACAGAAACCGGGTTTTGGGGAAAAATCCCCATCGCAGCCTTAAATCTACGAAAAACCCGGTTTCTTTGAGTGCGATCGCCCGCAATATTAAACCAGATCGCCCCGATTATTGCATCTCTACAAAGCGCGATCGCACACTGCCCCTAAAGATGCGATCGTCGCTTTTTCAGCATCCGTCAAACCAGTAACGCCTGTGATATTCATGCCCTCATAAGGTCTTTCAGCTATCAGCGTTTTGAGGCATTCACCAGTCTTGACATCCCAAAGCTTAATTGTGCCATCACCACTGCCGCTAGCCAAAGTTTTACCATCTGGACTGAACGCAACTGAAGATATCCAATCGTTGTGACCTTGCCCAGTCTGGAGGCATTCACCACTGTGATAATCCCACAACTTTACAGTTCGGTCATTACTGCCAGTAGCCAGAATTTGACCGTCTGGACTGAACGCGACTGAATTTATCCAATCAGTGTGACCTTGGCAAATCTGGAGGCATTCACCACTGTGGTAATCCCACAACTTGACTGTTCGGTCGTTACTGCTACTAGCCAGCATTTGACCGTCTGGACTAAAGGCAACTGAACGTAGCAAATCGCTGTGACCTTGCCAAGTCTGGAGACATTCACCGCTACGGCAATCCCACAAATTGACAGTTCGGTCATTACTGCCGCTAAACAGAGTTTGACCGTTTGGACTAAAGGCAACTGAACGTACCCAATTGCTGTGACCTTGCCAAATCTGAAGACATTTACCACTACGACAATCCCACAACTTTACAGTTCGGTCACTACTACCGCTAGCCAGAGTTTGACCGTCTGGACTCAATACAACTAAAACTACCCGATTGCTGTGAGCTTGCCAAGTTTGGAGACATTTACCACTGCGACCATCCCACAACTTGATAGTTCGGTCATCACTGCCGCTAAACAGAGTTTGACCGTCTGGACTAAAGGCAACTGAATTTATCCAATCAGTGTGACCATAGCAAGTCTGGAGGCATTCACCACTGTGACAATTCCACAACTTGACTGTTCGCTCATCACTACTGCTAGCTAGAGTTTTACCATCTGGACTAAAGGCAACTGAACGTACCAAATCGCTATGACCTTGCCAAGTTTGGAGACATTCACCGTTGCGATAATCCCACAACTTTACAGTTCGGTCATTACTGCTACTAGCCAAACTTTGACCGTCTGGACTAAAGGCAACTGAACGTACCCAATTGCTGTGACCTTGCCAAGTCTGGAGACAGTCACCGCTGCGACAATCCCACAACTTGACAGTGCTGTCACTACCGCCGCTAGCCAGAGTGTTACCATCTGGACTAAATGTAACTGAAAGTACCCAATTGCTGTCACCTTGCCAAGTCTGGAGACATTCACCACTGTGGCAATCCCACAACTTGACTGTTCGCTCATCACTACTGCTAGCTAGAGTTTTACCATCTGGACTAAAGGCAACTGAACGTACCCAATTGCTGTGACCTTGCCAAGTCTGGAGACATTCACCACTGTGGCAATCCCACAACTTGACTGTTAGATCATTACTGCCACTAGCCAGAGTTTTACCATCTGGACTAAATGCAACTGAACGTACCATATCACTGTGACCTTGCCAAGTCTGGAGACATTCACCGCTACGGCAATCCCACAACTTGACAGTTCGGTCATCACTGCCACTAGCCAGAGTTTTACCGTCTGGACTAAATGCAACTGAACGTACCATATCACTGTGACCTTGCAAAGTTTGGAAGCATTCACCACTGTGGCAATTCCACAACTTGACAGTTCGATCACTACTGCTGCTAGCCAGAGTTTTACCATCAGGACTAAATGCGACTGAACTTACCCAACTATTGTGACCTTTACCAGTCAAAATTTCTCTTCCACTAGCAACATCCCAACAACGAACTACGCCATCTGTACCACCTGTAGCTAACAGTTTGCCATCAGGACTAAATGCTACTGCAAAAACCGTACCAAAGGCTTTAATAAAATTAGACTCACTCAAATTCGCCCCAGCAAAATTGACACGCCGCAAACTAGCATCAGAAAAATCAGCACCTTTAATTACAGCCCCCGATAAATCTCTCCCTTCCAAAGCAGCATTATCCACCTTCACCAATACCGTCGCCGCATTCCCCCCCACATAACCAACTTCCTCCTCAGTTTTGCCTTTCGTCGCCTCCAAAATTTCCAACAATCTCGACTTAACCTCACCCACAAACTCAGTTTTTGCCAGCATCGGCACCAACAAATCCATCACCACTTTCGTCAAAGGTTCCCGCCCGAAACTGTTAAGAATTTGCCCTAAACTTTCACTCACAAAACCCTTCAAAGCCGGAATCGGCACAATATCACCCGCATTATCCGCCTGACGGCTAAAATACGCCGACCAAGTATAATTCACCGACTCAACAGAATTATCCAAATACAATTGTGCCTGCGACAACTCCGTAAAATCAGCGGGCAAAACCCCCAACTCAGCCGCCAATTTATACGCCACAAAAAACTCCAAAAGCGACCTGTGTGCCGGAGAATAATCGCCCTCAGCATTGCGAATTAACATCGTTTGACCCATCATGTCGTAATGCCAGTGGTCTAAATCCTTTTCTGCTTGCACCGCAGCACCAAACAAGCGGCGAATCCTGTCAGGAAACAGCCGATAATTCAAACTCATTTGGTCTGTGGATAGCATTTCCCAGGACAGTTCGCACAGGAAAAATAGTTTATCTGCCAGCGATGTAAACGTTCTTTCTGCCTTAATATCCCGTTCCATCTTCCGGCGCACCGCATACAGGTACACCCGCGACATATCCACGGGTTTACCTGCTTGAATATCGGGCAATGATTCTAATATTAATTCCGCCATCACCGGCCGCCGCGCTAAATCCAATAACTGCGGATTGTTCATCACCTGTGCTACAGTTTCGGCATCGGCTTGGTAAGACAATACTTGACGGATTTGGTCATCGTCGAATGCTGCTAATTCCAATACTTCAAACTGCGGCGTTTCTCCGCTGAGATTGGCAGTCGAGGCTTTTAATTCCGCATTCAATAAAGCGCGTCCTTCTTTGGCTTCGGGAAAGTGTTCCGTGCGACAGGTTAAGATGACTTTTGCACCGGGAACAATCACCTTTGCTAGTTCCCAGAAGTTGTTAATTGTTTGCTGTCGATCGCACTTGGCGGCCATCTCATCAAACCCGTCAAAAATCAACAGCAACTTACCCATCCGATTCAGTTGATCGAACACTTCGCTATTCAGTCGGATATTGTGCTGAGTAAAGAAGAAACCAGCCAAAACATTCTCAACATTCAGCGCCTTTGCATAGTCGCGCAAAGTAATAATTAAAGGCAAGCGAGGTCGTTGAGTTCCTTTTTGTTTTGCCTGTTGGTAGCGCTGCAAAGCCGTCCAAGCATAGTGAAAAGCAAACCAAGTTTTTCCCGTCCCGAATTCGCCTAAAACTGAGATATGTTCCTTCGCCGGGTCGTCCATCCACAAGTCGATATAACCGTCAATCCAGCCGTCCTCTTCGCCGTAATAACTCGCATCAATTTGTCGCTTGTTAACGGCATCTAACTCAGCTTTCGTACAACCGAGAGGGACGTATTTACCATCTATTTGCCTGCGTTTAACTTCGTTTTCCAACCAGTCGATGTAGCTGCTAAAATCAGCATCCACGTCAATCAGTTCGTCAAAAGTATAACAATCGAGATGGCGATTTTCTGGTTTGTCAACTTCCTTGCGGGCTGCTTTAGCAATCCGGCGCGATGTCACCAACCAACCTTCATCGGTTTTTTGCGTTTTTACCGACTGTCTCAACGCCCCGACATCTTGAATTCCCGCTTCTCCCGCCATACCGCGAATTAAGATGCGATCGAACCTGCCGCGCCTCACCGGAATCCGAATAATCCATTCAAAATAGTTATCTTCCCAAACCTGATACGGCTCAAAATCGTAGCCCAATATTTCAAACCAACCGCGCATTTGCTGCGCCAAAGCAAACTCTTGGGATTTTACCGCTGTTTCATTTCCTGCTGGTAAAGCCGGGTTAGTTTCCACAGCCAGTCGCGCCATTTCTGCGCGCATTCCTTCTAGGGTTGGCAGTCGATCGAGCCTTTCGTGAAGTGCTACAATCTGTTTGTTTACTGAATCAATCTGATGGTTCGCCAAAACTTCTTTCGGATTTCGGCTGCGTTTTGTAACTGCAATAAAAACTGCGGAAAAAGCAGCAAATTCGCGCCGAATGTCAATCCCTAAATCTTTAATTTCATCTCCCAAAGCATAGGCATTGAGAAAATCTTCTCCTTGCTGGAGAAAATTAGTCGGAGAATTGCGATCGAATGCTTGGCGAAAAGCTTGTTTAATCTCTTCTTCTCGGAACAGTTCTAAAATAGGTTTGGGTTTGCCGATGCCGTATTCTACTAAAGTGTAGGCGTAAACGCTGCTAAAATCCGGCAGCGGGTGTTCGGGGTCGAGGTTAAATTGTTTGAGTAATTTGATGACTGTTTCGCTGCGCTGAAACTTATCTTTAATTATAGGATTCGCAATGCTGGTAATCGCGCTGATAATCGCATCAAGAGGTACAATCATGCTGGGATTTTGAGGTAATTGGTGGGGAATTAGGAAATGCGATCGCACCCGACAGACTTTTTGATTATATCGGATAGAGACACGGCAGTGTCCATTGGTGTCAACAACCAGCTTTTAGTCCACCATTCCTCCCGGCCGCCCATCAGGCCGCCAGGGAATGAATTCCCTGTTAAGCTAAGACAGGCTTTCGAGTCAATACAGCTTGTTCGATAATATCAGCCGCTTTTTTGACGCCGCCCGATCACCCGTTAGCGAAGCCCTCGAAGAGGATCGCACCTTGCAGCTCGATCGCCCTTTTTCGATACGACTCTTGAGTCAGGACTTTCACAATTGCCGATCGCAGTTTAGGAACATTCAACTCCTTCAAAGAAACCACTTCGCCAACACCCGTATAAGTAATCCGCGCTGCAATTCCCGGCTGGTCATTCGCCACAGGAATTGCCACCATTGGAACTCCATTGCTCAGCGATTCCAAAGTCGTATTCATCCCAGCGTGAGTAATAGTAAGAGTTGCTTTTTTTAGTAGTTCTAATTGCGGTGCATAGCTAACAACTATCGGATTTCCAGGTAATTTTGGCAAGGATTCGGGAGTCGCACCTCCTCCAAGATCAATCACCAATTGAACATCTAACCCTTCACAAGCAGAAGCGATGATTTGAAAGACTTCCAGCAAGCGATTTTGAATAGTTCCCATCGAGGTATAAATTAATGGTTTGCCAGTTAATTGTTCAAAGGGGAAAGGTACTGGTTTCCGCGTCGCTGAGTTATGAGAAGGGCCGATGAAATGGAAATGTCGGGGTAAATTTTGCCTGGGAAACTCAAATTCAGGCGGTTGCTGGCTGATTTGAGCGAGTTTAGAGTAATAATCGTTTGGGTGAGAGTAGAGAGGTAATTTCCACTCTTTGCGAGATTCGGCGATCGTCTCTCGAATTGGTTTGGTAAGCAAATTCAGTAACTGATAGCCGATTTGGTTGCGTAAGCGCCCTTTCCAAGTTGGACTGTATTGCCAAGTAGTAACAATGGGCGGAATGTTGAGTTCTCGATTTAGCATCAACCCATTGTATACAGTTACAAAAGGAAGATTGAGAATTTATGCAACCGTTCCTCCTTCCAGTAAAAATTGATCTACAAGCAAAGCTTCTACACCAGCTTTTCTAATAGCGGTGGTTGCTTCTCTGAGAACAATAGCCGAAGTTTTTGGAAGTGCTTTAAGGTTATATCGCAGGGCAGCTAGTCCGCTGAGTTTTCCCATTTCGGTCAAGTTTTGTGCGATCGATCCCAGAGGACGTTCATCTTCAGCGAATGACTGGAATTCTAATCCGCTGGCTACAGTTCTGACTTGAGCATCAAGGAAGCCAAATACCGTGACTTGATGGCCTCGGCTCAGCAGTTCGCAGCCCAAAGGTATCATAGCGTTGAGGTGGCCGGTGGATGCAGGACAAATAATGCCGAAGTGTGTCATTAGTCAAGGCTCCTTGAGGTTAAAGTTTTTTTAGGAAAGTCGGTTAATTTTTTGTGTTTATTTTAGTATGAAAACGGCATTGCCTTTCGGAGTGTCAAGTTAACGTTAAACCCAGTCAGAGACTGCTGGCAAGACTATTAAACCTAGATCCCCTACTGACAGGTGTAGGTTTTTTACGACGGGGTAGTATGAAGTCAATTAAACCAGGCGAAAATAAGGGTGATTAAACGAAACACGTGGCTGCGGGAAAAACCTCTATGGTGAAAAATAAGCATCTCACGGATTGGTCATGTATCCTGTCCAAACAAATGCCTCACCTGTCCATACCTCAAGCGATTGGCTTAGCGACTTGGAGCTGTGTAGTCATGACCCAATCTAGCAGCTTAACCCAAGTTTCGCATTTGATTGCCCAGCTAAACGGAGAAAAGCCGAATACAGTCCGTCAGCGATTAATCAGGTGCCATTGCCAACGCATCCAAACCCGCTTGATGCGTAAAGTAAGTCAGGTGATCGCACGCAGCATCCGATAATAATATTCTAGGTCGAGGAGTGCGATCGGCATTCACGCTTTGGATGCTGGCGAGAGTAACAGCAATATCATTAGGTTGACTAAAAAACGTCAAATCTACAATTTTGTCCACAGCACGAGCGAAAAGCTTCTCCCTTAACCGATGTAGCAGACTAGATTGATTTTCTAGCTGAAGTTCTATCGCCTTTTCAACAATTGACTTGTCACCGGCACCGATCGTATAAAGAACGTGAGGATCTGGATTTCCAGCAAGTTCTTTCAGAAAAGGAGAGTCAGGCTGCATTTGGTCTAGCGAGTAATCATTTACTTCTAAAAACGCCAGTAAGTAAGCAACAATTTTGGTCGTCAAAACAATTGTCGAAAGTTGATTCAACCCGATCCCAAGCGCTGTAAAAACCCAATTTTGTACTGTAGGCCAAGGAGAACTCGCATTAGGTGTCCCCAACATCACCAAGTGCTGTACAATCTGATTTCCGCCTTCTCGCTCAATAAACCACCGAGCCACCAAACCGCCCATTGAGTGAGCCACAATATGCAACTGCTTGCCATGATTTGTTCCTAAACCAACTGCTTGCAATCTTTGCCCTAATAGGCAGGCATTTTCCTTGATAGTGGTTTGGATATTCTCGTCAAAGGTCAGAACTATGTCATAAATATCTACAAGCGATCGCTTTTTTCCATCCACTTCTACTACAGCCGTTCGGACACTAGGCACTATACTTTCACTGTCCCCGATTATCCCGTGAATGTAAAGAATAATTCGTCGGGCTTGTGCAACTCGGGCTTTGACTTTTTAGCAATTTTTTTCGTAGCTGAGTTGACCTTTTTCGCTGACATCTGCAACAGCTAAAATTGGATATTCATAGGGTTTTCCTTATTTTTCATGAGCAACTACTTTTTCAAATAAAATTCGGATTGAGCCTTGAATGCTGCGACTGCTAACTGTTGGTTTTGGTAAGCGTTCTAGACAGGGCTGTTTTATTCTCTTGTAGAGGCCGCCCCCCGTGGCTGCCCCAATCTTTGAAACAACTACAAAATCGTGGATGAAGAGGGTAGGCATTCTTGGCACTACAAGAGTCAAAATCATCGTTTTCTTGAGAATGAAATAGCCCTGCTTCTGGAGGGGGATGACTACTGCCAAGAATCTAGTCGTTAGATAGATGTCGTATCGTGAGTTTTTTATATAGCTTGATTATATCCAATTATTAATAGAATTACCGTGATTAATCCCAACTCTACTCCCTTTCCCGGGCCGCAGATTCCCAGTACCGAACCGGGGCTGCCGACTATACCCGCATCGCCACCAGTGCCGGGCCCGGTTCCCGAACTCATTCCAGGGATGATACCGCAGCCTGTACCTGCGCCAATTCCGCAGCCAATTCCTGAACCGGTGCCGGAAACAGTACCCTCACCGATTCCTCAAACAGTCCCCGGGCCAATTCCTCAGACTATCCCCGAACCTGTGTAAATTCAGATACAGGAGGGCGGGTGAGTGAAACTGTCAACTCCCTTCTACTATAAATTCATGTCTTACCCGCCCCGGAGGACACGTCTAAGATATTATTGTTTTTTGTACTTACTTACTTAGCTGTAGAAGTTAGAAGGGACAAGTCAGATATATTGCGATTTCTTATGATATTTTGATACAGTTATATGTTTGTAAATAGCTATGCTTACCGCCGGAATTGTCGGACTGCCTAATGTTGGCAAATCTACCTTGTTTAATGCTTTGGTGGCTAATGCCAAGGCGACTGCTGCTAATTTTCCTTTTTGTACGATCGAGCCAAATACGGGTATCGTGGCAGTACCAGACGAACGTTTGAAGGTGCTGAGTGATATTTCCACTTCCGCGCAGACAGTGCCGACGCGGATGGAGTTTGTGGATATTGCGGGTTTGGTGAAGGGTGCGAGTCAGGGAGAAGGATTGGGAAATCAGTTTTTGTCTCATATTCGGGCCGTAGATGCGATCGCCCATGTTGTCCGCTGTTTTGACAATGATGATATCATTCACGTTGCGGGTTCTGTCGATCCAGTCCGAGATATTGACATTATCAACCTCGAATTAATTCTAGCAGATTTAGCTCAAATTGAACGCAGGCTCGATCGTACTCGCAAACAAGCCCGCAGCAATAAGGAAGCTCAAGCAGAAGTTGACATACTCGAAAAATTAGTCACAGTTTTGAATGCAGGTAAACCAGCACGGCAGTATACTTTCACAGATGAGGAAGCTGAATTAGTTAAAGGTTTGGAATTACTGACAAACAAACCAATTATCTATGCTGCTAACGTGTCTGAGGACGATTTAGGAACAGGAAATAGCTATGTCGAACAAGTGCGAGAAATAGCAGCAGCAGAAAATGCTAAAGTTGTCATAGTTTCGGCACAAGTTGAGTCAGAATTGGTGGAGTTACCAGAGGATGAACGGCTTGATTTCCTAGAATCTCTGGGGGTAAAAGAAGGTGGTTTGAAATCTCTGATTCGAGCTACTTACGAACTATTGGGCTTGCGGACTTATTTTACTAGCGGGCCAAAGGAAACTCGCGCTTGGACAATTATCGCCGGAATGTTAGCACCACAAGCTGCGGGGGTAATTCACTCGGATTTTGAGCGGGGTTTCATCCGAGCCGAAACTGTAGCTTATCAAGATTTAGTTACGACGGGCGCGATGAAAGTGGCTAAGGAAAAAGGTCTGGTTCGCAGTGAAGGAAAAGAGTATGTTGTGCAAGAGGGGGATGTGCTGTTGTTCCTATTTAATGTTTAGTTTTTTTAAGGAGATGAACACATGGATATCGTTTCGCTGGCAATTGCTTGGCTAGTTACTTCGGTAAGCTTTTTTATCATTTCCAAGTTACCGCTGGGGGTGGATATTGACACTTTTGGAAAAGCGATGATTTCGGCTGCGGTTTTTGGATTACTGAATGCTTTGGTGCGGCCGCTTTTTTTATTGTTTACTTTTCCAGCAGTGTTGATAACTTTTGGTTTGTTTATGATTGTGATCAATGCTGCTATCTTTGGATTGGCGGCTTGGCTAGTGGATGGATTTCGCTTGCGGTGGGGAATTTGGAGTGCTTTGCTGGGGGCTATTGCTCTCGGTTTTATTAACTCTTTACTCTATAATGTGTTGGATAAGCTACCTAGTTTTCGGTAGATAAATTACTTTCTAACTGGTTCCTAGGCTCTGCCTAGGAATCAATGTTCAGAGGCTCTGCCTCGCTTTAAATGTAAGCTAGGGCGGGTTTATTTGTCACTGATTCCTAGGCAGAGCCTAGGAATCAATGTCCAGAGGCTCTGCCTCTCTTGGAGAGCCGAAAAAATGGAGGCAGAGCCTCCGGATCTGCGTTACTAGGCAGAGCCTAGTAACGAGTAGAAAGAGGTACTAACTGGTTCCTAGGCTCTGCCTAGGAATCAATGTCCAGAGGCTCTGCCTCGCTTTGAGAGCCATAGAATTTGAGGCTTTGCCTAGTAACGAGTAGAAAGAGGTACTTATCAGCTAATTGTCAGATTCAAAACCTTCTCTTTTCCTACTATTCTCAACTGGCCAGTCTATATTTTCGCCACCAATTATCAGTTCTTCCAGCGTCACAAATTCTTTGCTGAGTTGCTGGAAAACATTAATCACAACATCAAGGCCAATCGCATCGCTAGTCCCCAAATCAAACCAGCAGCGAGCCCACACTCCCTCGTACTCAATGTCTCCCATATTGTGCATCAAAGCCATCATGCTCTGGTCCGCTAGATTAACATCGTAATTCATATCGCTAATGTCTAAGCCTTCATCTTGTACTTGCAAATTTTCCGCATTAAATCCTCCCAGTTTTCCTAAGAAAAACCAAGAGTCAAACACTTCTTCAACATACTGTTTTTCACCGTTTGAAGGCACGTTGCTGAACTTCAGCCAAATCCAGAGGTCAAAGGGGTTAAATTCGCGAAACTCTACTTTCATCAATTTTTACTCTGGTTAATAACAACTGTCAACTGTCAACTGTCAACTGTCAACTGTTTATAGTGGTGGTAAGGCCGCCGGCCCCCAGACTCCATCTGCATCTCTGATTTTATCGCGCATCGGGTCACAGTCGCGAGATTGGCTGTCGAGACGGTTGCGGGTTCTACACTGCTGAAAGAAGATTTCGGCTACTAAACTACGCGGCAGTTGGTCGGGTTTTGCTAAGGCTGCGTCGTAGTTTTTTCGGGCTTCTTCAAGTAAGGTTTTGTTACTGTCTTTTCCCTGGGATTGGGAAAACAGGATTTGTGCTTTTAGATAGAGGATTTCTGGATTGTTGGGCGTTTCTGCTAGGGATTTGTTGGCATATTCTAAAGCGCGATCGTAGTTTTTCAAGTCTCGATAGCCTATTGCCATACCGCGATAAGCTAAGTAACGGGGAGAGGCTTTTTCTTCCAGTCGTTTAATGGCTTCGCTGGGGTTAGAAAAAGGCAGGTTTGTGGCTAGCATTAAATCCATATAGCCTTTGAGCAGGTTGAGTTCTGGGTCGTTGGGTGCTATTTTGTCGGCGGCATCTAGGTATTGAAATACTACTCGCAGTTTGTTGAGTGCTTGGGGCGCACCTTTGGCTGTTCCTTCTTTGGCTATAATATTTGCTCCTTCTAGAAAATGACCTGCTGCTGTGTAAATGTTGCCGCGCAATGGATTAGTTTTGCTCAATTTTTCGCCGACTTCGCGGGTTTTTTGGGCGTAGGAATTCATCGAGTTTAAGTCCTGCTCGATGTAGGATATGGAGGCTGCCATTGCATAGGCGAGCGGTTCGTTTGGTTCGGCTGATAGTGCTTGTTGAATTTGTGCTTTCGCTTGTTTGTAGTTTCCTTGCTGAAACATTGTTTTGAAGGCGGTTTCGGTATTAGGCCCGATCGCCTGCGGGTTGCTGGTACGAAAGGGATCGCCCGCTACTGCCGAGTTGATGCAGATGCTGAGGACGATCGCTCCTGCACTGGCGATCGCGTGCACTGCCTGTTTGGAACTTAACATTTGTTTGCCAATGGACGCTAAAATAGTCTTCATGATTGTCAATTCTCAAAAAGCAATTGATTATAAACTGGGAATCTAAAAATTGAAAGTTCAGATTTCCCGGCCGCGACTCAAAAATTGATCGGATCGTCTTGATTTTTGTCTGCTATTGCTGTATAGTTTAATAATGGGAGTGTGAGCATTAATAAAATTCTTGCACATATTTCCATTATTAAATGGTAGCATTAAAAAATCTAAAAATCAAGGGGGAAAGCTCAAAAAAAAGGTCGATTTTTGTAAAGATTTATGTAAAATAATTGTGGGCGATCGGCAGCAGCCAAAAAAGCCTTAACTATTAATAGCACAACCAGGAAGCTGACGGATGGGCAGACAAATATTTTCTTCCCTCTTCCTTCTTCCCTCTTCCTTCTTCCCTCTTCCTTCTTCCCTCTTCCTTCTTCCTTCTTCCTTCTCCCCAACTGCGATTAATGCTTTATCTAAAAAACTTAGTATATCATCCTACAGCCTGTCCGAATGCTATTCTGAAAAACATTAACTTAGAACTGCCGTCGCAGCAAATGGGATTAATTGTAGGCCGTAGCGGTTCAGGCAAAAGTACACTATTAGAAATATTAGCAGGTTTAGCAGAAAAAACTAGCGGGGACATCCGCTGGCGCGAACAGGAATTAACACCGGAACACTTACAACAGTTAGGAGGTTTAGTGTTCCAGTTTCCTGAAAGGCATTTTTGCGGAGGCACAATTTTAGAAGAATTGCGACTGGGACATCCTGAATTAGGGCAAGAACAAATTAACTCAGCAATGGCAGAAGTGGGACTCGGACATTTGCCACTGCGCGCTTCTCCCCACGCTTTGAGCGGAGGACAACAGCGCAGGGTAGCGCTGGCGGTGCAGTTAATTCGACAGCCGCATTTGCTACTTTTAGACGAACCAACGGCGGGTTTGGATTGGTCGATGCGGCGGCAGTTGGTAAACTTGTTGAGCAAGTTGAAAAGTCACTGGACTTTGTTGATTGTTACTCACGATGCTAGCGATTTGTTGGGCGTTGCTGATAAATTTTGGACATTAGACCACGGGGATTTGCAGGAGGTTGATCGGGCTAAATTAGAGGCTAAGGAAACGAGTTTTGTTAGTTCTTAGTCATTGGTCATTGGTTATTAGTCATTGGTCATTAGTCATTGGTCATTAGTCATTAGTCATTGGTCATTAGTTGGTGCGGGCGGGTAGAACGCATTGTGAACCTTTTTTAGGTGCAGAGAATTTGCATAGTTTACGAAAGAGTGGGAAGAGAAGATGAATCAGATTACAATGCCTGTGCTACCGGAGATGAATGAGTTGTGGCAAAAAACGCTGAATTGGCAGCCGGATGAATCACAACAGCAACAATTTCAGCGGCTTTATGAGTTAATTGTCGAGGGTAATCGTTCCTTAAATTTAACTCGAATTACCGAGCCGATCGAGTTTTGGGAAAAACATTTGTGGGATTCTCTGCGGGGAATTGCGAGACTACTGCCAGCTAATTACAATTCCGAAGCAAATCCCGAATTGCCCACAGAGTCGGTGTACAAAGCGATCGACATTGGGACTGGTGGGGGTTTTCCGGGGTTGCCGATCGCGATCGCCCTGCCGGATTTATCAGTTACTTTGCTGGATTCTACTCGCAAGAAAATCACTTTTCTGGACACAGTTTTGCCGTCTTTGGGGATAGAAAATGCTGTGACTTTGCTGGGCAGATCCGATGAAATTGCCCGAATACCGCAGCACAAACAAGCTTACGATTTAGCGCTTCTGCGAGCAGTTGGAGCGGCTTCTCTTTGTGCTAAATGTGCGCTACCGTTACTGAAAGATGGCGGTTTGGCTGTACTTTACCGTGGGAATTGGACGGTGGAGGAAGAGACGGAGTTACAAAGTACGATCGAGCGTTTGGGCGGAACAGTTGAGTCAGTCGAATCATTCACCACGCCGACGAGTCAGGGCGCGCGGCACTGCATTTACTTGCGGAAAGTTGTAAAGCAATTTGAGCGCCCCATTCTCTAGCTAGTAGGGACACGGCACTGCCGTGTCCTGTATTTGATCTACCGTGTCCTGTATTTGATCTAATCGAAAACTACCCGATCGCCTTTTCGTAGCGTTTGTTAATTTCCGTCCAATTAACAACATTCCACCAAGCCTTTAAATAGTCAGCGCGCAGGTTTTGGTACTTGAGATAATAAGCGTGTTCCCAAACATCATTGCCCATAATTGGATAGTTGCCTTCCATGAAAGGAGTATCTTGATTAGCAGTAGTTGCAATCTCAAGTTTACCGGCTTTTGTGCGGACTAGCCACACCCAACCGCTACCAAAACGCTTAGTACCGGCTTCATTAAATTTGGCTTTAAAATCGTCAGCGCTACCGAAACTTTGCTTAATTGCTGTTGCAATTGCCCCTGTGGGTTCGCCGCCGCCTTTGGGACTCATGATTTCCCAAAACATAGTGTGATTTAGGTGTCCGCCGCCGTTATTGCGCACGGTTGTGCGAATATCTTCCGGCACTTTGCTCAAATCTCGCAGCATATTTTCCGCACTGATATTTTTAAGATCCGGGTATTTGCTGATAGCATCGTTGAGGTTTTTAACGTAGGCGGCGTGATGTTTGTCGTGGTGAAATTGCATTGTCCGCGCATCGATGTGCGGTTCTAAGGCATTGTATTCGTAAGGCAGAGGCGGCAGTGTAAAAGGCCCGGGGGTTTGAGCTATCTTGGTTGCTTCGGTAGTTGGACTTGCTTGCGCTACATTATTTCCTGACGCTTGGCAAGCACCTGCGGTAATGGCTCCGACGCTAGCAGTTAGTAAATACAAGAAATCTCGGCGTTTGAGTGTCATAAAAGATACCTAAGTGAATTATTAACTGTTTTATCTCAGATTAAAGCAAAATGGGAGCGAGTTTAGAAAAAAAGTGCGATCGCCCGAATGGATGAGACGGATGGGCGATGGTTTTGAGAGTTTCTCAAGTATACGCTAATTGTGTGCGCGTAAGTAAATCTCGCGTGCTCCGGCTAACTAACCCGGTTTCTCTGTCGAAACCGGGTTTTTTTTAGATTATTCTTGGGACAAGCGCTGGATGGCTTCGCCTCCAAAAAGTCGATCGGCTGCTTGCAAAATACCGGGAATTTTAGCAGCGTGGGGGCTGTGGGCGAGACAGCGGCGCAAGTCTAATTCATCGAGGCGATCGGCTTTTTTGCCCGGAAACCAGTGCCCCGCATTGCCTAAAAGATTGTAGCGCATCTTGCAATAGTCGATCGTCTCGTAAGCATTCGCCAAATTCCACAGCCACAAAATCACTGGAATGTTAATACCTCCGGGAGTATTTTCGATAGTTGGCAAACCGACGTGCCAAGTCTTAAACCAATCTTCTCCTAATTGATCAATTGCTGTCTTTTCCAACCTTGCTAATATTGGTGGCAAAAGTTCATCGGCTCTATCTAACAATTCTATCGCTTTTAGATGCTCGTTAAAATCTTCAGGTTTCGCAGCACCCAAACTCAAAGTATGTACTTGCGGATGCGACAAACAAAACAAGTCGTTAAACGCGATCGGACTCAGCGGATAGCACAAATCTACCAATTTTTGCGGCGGGTTGTAAAGTTGACCGCCTTTGTCGGAAGGGCTGATAATAAAAACGCCCATATCGTGTCGTTTCGCAGCTTCAATTGCCGCCCAATTACTTTGATTGATGTAGTACCAGTGCAAGTTAAGATAATCAAATTGATTGGTTTCAATTGTTTTAACAATCACATCCGTTGGGCCGTGAGTTGAAAAACCAATAAACCGAACTTTGCCTGATGCTTGTAACTTTCTCGCTACATCCATATAGCTATTTGGACGCATACAATCCTCTAGCAATTCCCACGTATTAATGCCATGTATTGACAGCAAATCAACGTATTCTAGTTGCAAATAGGCTAAGGATTTATCAAATTCTTCGAGAAACTCCTGGGGGTTAGGTTTAGGAGTAATTTTAGTTTGAATTATCAATTGTTCGCGGGGAAGCTTCGGTAATATCCACCCCAACTGCATCTCAGAAGTGCCGTAACCGCGAGCAGTTTCGATGTGATTGATGCCGCATTCAACCGAGTAGCGAATCGTTGCTTCTAGATTTTGCTGGTTGTCAGGTGGAATTTCATTTGCTGGCACGTCTTGCCATTTGTATTGATATCTCATGCCGCCGCAGGAAAAGATAGGCATGGACAATTCTGTGCGACCAAATCTACGATATTGCATCATAAGTAGAAGGAAGAAGGAAGAAGGAAGAAGGAAGAAGAAAGAAGGAAGAAGGAAGAAGGAAGAAGTAACTATAATAATGGTTGCAGTTATCAAGATTTTCCTAACTCTCTTGGTGGTTAATAGAAGAAGGAAGAAGGAAGAAGTAATTATAATAATGGTTGCATTTATTAAGAACTTCCTCACTTTCTTGGTAGCTATTATAAGTTAATAAACCCGGTTTTTGCTGTTTTTGCTGGGTGCATTCATATTTAATACATTTTTTTAGAACAGGCAAGATGCCTGTTCCACAAAGAGTTGTTGACAACCTGTGAGTGACTTCTGACTATTTAAAAATCTCGCGGACTGCGGGTTTCCCATCCTTGATTTCGCCAACTAAAACTAAATCTGTACAGTTGACAAACAAGCCATTTTCTAACACGCCCGGAATGTTATTCAAAGTTTTTTCTAATTCCCCAGGATTGTCAATGTGTTCAAATTTAACATCGATTACCATGTTACCTTGATCGGTAATTACTGGGCCTGCTTTTCTCACACCCATGCGGAGTTCTGGTTTGCCACCCAATTTTTCAATAGCGCGGGTAACGGGGCTTATTGCCATTGGTATCACTTCGATTGGCACTCGAAAAGTCGAACCTAATTTATCGACCATTTTGGAACTGTCAACAACTACAATAAACTGAGTTGCAAGGTAATCGACAACTTTTTCGCGAGTGTGGGCTGCGCCACCACCTTTAATTAAGTTTAGGTGCGAATCGACTTCATCAGCGCCGTCGATAGCAATATCTATTCTGTCAATTTCATCGAGTGTTGTCAGCGGTACTCCGTACTGTTTGGCTAACACTTCTGATTGAAAAGATGTGGGTACTCCCTTGATATCTTTGAGTTCGCCGGATTTTATGCGATCGCCCAACGCTTGAATGGTATAAGCTGTAGTTGACCCCGTGCCGAGTCCGACAATCATACCAGATTTTACGCGATCGGCGGCAGCAAAGCCTACTTGCTGTTTCATCAATTTTACGGGGTCTTGTTCTGTGCTCATGTTGGATACTCCTCAATAATTTTAAGATTGTATCACAGTCATTAGTCAGCAGTCATTAGTCATCTATCCTTCTTCCTTCTTCCTTCTTCCTTGCAATGAAAATCGGATTTCTGGATACCTACACTTGGGATTATAATATTGAAACTCCTTACCGCGAACCTTTGGGCGGCACTCAGTCGGCTATTTGTTACTTAGCTGAGGCGTTGGCTGCACAGGGAAACGAGGTATTTTTGCTCAACAATACTTCGGAGTCGGGGATGTTGCGCGGGGTTGATTGCAGGCGCAGGGTGGTAGACAAATCAAATTTAGAATTGCTGCGATCGCTCGATTTTTTAGTGATAGTCAATATAGTCGGCAAAGCACTGGAAATTAAGCTATTTTTGGGCAAAAATACTAGATTAATTTTGTGGATTCATAACGAACCGGGCTTTGTATTTCTCCAAGGTTTCAATAACAAAGGAGAAATAAATGCTTGCGATGCTTTTGTGTTTGTCAGCGATTGGCAGCGGGAGCAATTTCAGCAGCGTTTTGGGATTGACTCGGATCGTAGTTGTGTTTTAAGAAATGCGATCGCACCTTGTTTTGCTAACATCTTTCCCGATAATATTTCTATCCGATCTCAGAAATCTCAACCGCTAATTCTAGCTTACACCAGCACACCCTTTCGCGGACTAGATATTTTGTTAAAAGTCTTTCCAGAAATTCGTCAAGCTGTCCCTGGAACGCGATTGAAAGTATTTTCGAGTATGAAAGTACACCAAATAGACGACAATGATAATCAGCTATTTTTCGGTCAACTTTACCGCCAGTGTCAGGAAACAGAAGGTGTTGAGTACATCGGTTCCATACCGCAACCCGAACTCGTGCGACAACTGCGTTCAGTTGCGGTTTTAGCTTACCCGAATACCTATTCGGAAACATCATCTATCGCCGTGATGGAGGCGATGGCAAGTGGTTGCCGGATTGTGACGAGTGAATTGGCGGCTTTGCCGGAAACAACTGCGGGATTTGCTCGTCTAGTTTCAATGTCAGGAGTGGAAAACTTGGCATCGGTAACTAATTGGAACCGTGCCGACAAACCAGATTGGGAAGGATATACAAGGCGGTTTTTGGAGGCGACAGTCGCAGTTTTACAGGAGGGCGCGGCGGACGAATATACTGCTGAGAATCATCTGAGACAGCAGGTAGAATATGTAAATCGAGAGTATATCTGGTCGGTGCGATCCCGAGAGTGGGTAGAATGGCTGAATAGTATTAGTGTAAAACCTGTAAGAGTGGCAGAGCAAATGATTACGGATTCGTTGGTGGATTTAGAAGCAGCTCAAGCTTATTTTGTCAAGGGAAATCGGCTGAAAGATGCAGGCCGGCTTGATGAGGCGATCGCAAATTATAAGAAAGCTTTAGAGTTTAACTGGGAAGATGCTGAATATCACAAAAAATTAGCGGAAGTCTATGTTTTGCAAGGAGAATTTGAAAGTGCGATCGCCTGTTGCAATCTCGCTCTTAAATTCAAACCAAATTTTGCTGCTGCTTATTTGACAATGGGCAATGCCCTGCACGCTCAAGACAAGCTAGAAATGGCAATTAAAGCTTATTTGCAAGCTTTAGAAATTCAGCCAATATTTGCCGAAGCAAACGCGAATCTCGGCAGTATGTATTACAAGTTAGGGCAATTGGCACAGGCGACAAATTATTACCAAAAAGCTCTGGTAATTAATCCCAATTTGTGTTCGGTTAATGTGATGCTTGGCGATGTTTTGCAGCAACAAGGGAAGTTAGATGCAGCGATTGCTTGCTATCAAAAAGTGCTGCAACTGCAACCGGGAGATACCAGAACTGCTGAGAAACTATCGAGTTTAACCGCACAACAACAGCGCGAAACTGCCGATCGCAATTTTATCGAATTAGAACCAGAATCAGGTGCACAACAACCAGTATCTGTCAACAAAGATGAAGGCTACGGCTTGCAGCCTTCGAGTATCAATTTGCCGCCATCGCAAACTCTTGAAAATTTAAATACTCCGTTTACAAATCCCGCCGAAGTTTCCGAACAAGTTACCTCACTGAATGTTCCAGATAGCGGACAACTTGCCAATTATCAAGAAGTAGAACCCTACAAAAGGCTGGCGGAAGACTATTTAGTTCAAGGCAAAATCAAAGAGGCGATTGCAGCTTGTCAGCAAGCGCTAAAAATCCGACCTGATTTCATCCATGCTTACGTAACTTTAGGCAATGCTTTGCAGGCTGGAGGCAAAATTGAAGCTGCTATTCGATCCTATTTTCAAGCCCTAGAATTGCAGCCAAATTTTGCGGAAGTGCGCGCCAATATTGGCAGTATGTATTTCAAAATGGGGCGTTTAGAAGAGGCGATCGCATATTACCAGCAAGCCATTGCTCTCAGTCCAGATTTAGCGGGCGCTCACTGGAATCTAGGGAAAGTATATCACAAACACGGTGACATCGAAGCAGCGATCGCCTGTTTTAAAAGAACATCCGAACTCAACCCCCAGCTTGTGGGTGCAGACTTCCACTTCAACCTAGCCAACCGACTTTTTAGTCAAGGAAAACGTGACGAAGCTATCGAAAGCTACGAAAAGGCGATCGCCATTAAACCGGATTGGGCAGAAGCTTATGGTAACATCGGCAGCGCGCGATTGCAACAAGGCGATCTCGATTCTGCCATCGCTAGCTATCTGCAAGCTGTAGCTTTAAAGCCGGAATTAGAAGTTTTGCACTTCAATCTAGGCAATTCTTATTTGCAGCAAAACAAGTACGAAGAAGCGATTACTTATTACCAAAATACTCTGAGAATTAAGCCAGATTGGCCGGAAGTTCACGCAAACCTCGGCAGTTGTTTTTCCATGCAGGGGTGGCTGGAAGAAGCTTTAACCAGCTATCAGGAAGCTTTGCGATTAAAACCGGATTGGGCAGAGGTTTACTGCCGGATGGGACACATTCAGAAACAAGATAAGCCCTTGGAGGCGATCGTCCATTTTGAAAAGGCGATCGAATGCAACCCCAAATTTAGCGAAGCCCACCAACAACTCTGCGACTTGCTAAGCCACTCCACCAACCTCGCCGGAGCCCGCAAAGTAGCCGACAAATACTGCGAAAACTGCGGCGAAAATGCCCCAGTCATGTCAGCCACAGCCTACGTCTTTTCCTACCTGCAATCGGGTGTCAGCAAACAAGCAATTCAGAAACTCGAAGAGATCGAAAAACTCTGCTACGAAAAGGTAGAAACATTTAGCGTTATGGAACTAAAACTGCTCTATGAAATCTTTCTCTTTGCAGTATCCCACCTGCGAGATAACCGCGAAAAAAATGCCAGTTTTTACCGACTAATTGCCAAAGAATACTACCAAAAAGCCGTTCCGCACCGCCCGACAAACAGAATCAAACCCGCAAATTATCCGGGACAAAAACCTTTAAAAATCGGCTTCCTTTCCAAACACTTCCGCCGCCACTCGGTAGGTTGGTGCAGCGAAGCTTTAATTCGCGAATTAAGCCGGATAACGCCCCACGTTCACCTGTACGTCACCGGCAAACTCAACCGAGATGAAGTTACGCAGCGATTTGAAGAAATGGCGGGCAAGTTTTACTGGCCTAAAAAATATCCAAACGGCTTTGCTGACGGTGGCGAAATCCTCGCCGAAGTAGTGCAAGACGATTTGGATGTTTTAATAGACTTAGACTCGATGACAGTACCGACAAATGTCGAAGTGCTGTATCAATATCCTGCGGGAATTTGCGTTTCTTGGCTGGGATTTGATGCGCCCTACATTTCTGACAATCACTACTTTCTGTGCGACGAACACACTCACCCGCCTGGTGTTGAAAAAAATTACTTAGAACAGTTAGTTAGATTGCCAGTTTGTTCGGTAGCAATTGGCGAACTCCAAAGCATTCCTGTGAATCGAGAAGCGATTAGAAATGCTCTCGGGATCGGATTGAATCAAATGACTTATCTGTGCGTTGCGCCTGGGAGAAAAACAAATCCCGAAATGGTACAAGCTCAAGTTAAAATACTTAAGGAAGTACCAGATAGTTTGTTGATTCGCAAAGGTCAAGGCGACGCCGATGTGATTCACAGCACTTACCGGGAAGAATGCGAAATTCAGGGAGTAGATTTTGGTCGAATTAAGTTTATCGGGCAAACTAGAACTGAGGAAGAACATCGGGCTATTTATTATGTAGCCGACGTGCTTTTGGATTCCTATCCTTATAATGGCGGGACTCACAATTTAGAGGCTTTGTGGGCGAATTTGCCAGTAGTAACGAGATCCGGCGACCAATATCTGTCGCGGATGGGTTACGCATTTCTCAAAAGTGCAAATCTTGATGTCGGTGCGGCTTGGAGTTGGGAAGAATACACACAGTGGGGAGTTAAGTTTGGCCGCGATGCTAGTTTCAGAAATGCGGTGAAACAGCATTTGGTAAAGTCGAAACAGCCAGAACATCTCGCACCTTTGTGGAATCCGAAAAAGTTGGCTGAGGAGATGTATGAGGTGTTTCAAAAATTATTAGCTAAATAGACTAGGAAATTGGGAATTGGGAATTGGGCATTGCGAATTGCTGCTATAGCAATCCCTGATCAGTGGTGAACTCCCTTCTTCCTCTCTTCTCTTCCTCTGTGCCCTCTGCGCCCTCTGCGGTTCAAGAAAAAAGAGATATCAGGTAGAGAAAAGCGATTTCTGGATATTTTTACGCAACGCCCAGTAAAGTTTTGTAACAAAATCCGTGAAAATGCGTAAAAATTCCGCGCGCAGTCTGATAAATAAATGCTGATTCATAGTAGCGCGATCGCCCTAACCTTATGCCGGTTGGCGCGATCGTTTTTTTGTGGTGCAAGAATTATGCCACACTTAAGGCTGCGTAAATTTTTTGACCGCAGGTACGAAAAGGCTGACAGCGAGCGGGAAAATTGCTAAGTTTGAAACATTATAAAACTCAGCAAAATCATCTACCTTTAGATACATCATGCCCAACCTTACCCTCTACGACGGCATTACCAACCTTCCAGCCGGAACGCCCCCCGGCATAGGGACACCAAGTGGCACCGCCCTTGCTTACGGGCAAATAGCCCCGCCCGGTACGGCACTTCCTGCCCCTTTCCCCCCTGCTTCTCTGGCTGCGGGTGCGTTTACGCCAAACGCGACCGGCATCAATACTCGTACCATCTACACTCCGAATAGCAATGCTGGCTATGCAGGTTACAACAATTACAATCCAGCATCGCTGCTTACTCCTACGCCCGCGATACTGCCGCCTTTCACCGCTGCAACTTTAGACCGCACGGCTGGTTATACGATATCTTTTAATGTCGCAATTCCCACAGAAACTAGCAACCCAAATCGTGCTGGTTTTAGCGTCACAGCTATTAGCAGTGACGGCTTGAATGGTTTAGAATTGGGTTTTAAGAATGGCAGAATCTTTGGTCAGTCAGCTACTTTTACTGAGCCGACAACTATTGGCCCTGAAAATGCCAACTTTAATACTTCTGCAAATAACAATTATGTCTTAAAAGTACAAGGACTCAATTACGAACTTTTTGCGAATAATGTTTCAACTCCTATTTTGATAGGGCCGCTGCGTCAAATCCAGTTTACCCCGGCTGCAAGTTCTCCTCCTTTAAGTTTCAATCCTTATAGATTGCCGAGTTTCTTATTTTTTGGTGACAATACTGACCAGGGAAGTGCTACATTTCGCTTGGGGAAGATAGCTGTTAATGATTTGCCTGTTGCTAGTCCCGATAGTGCGGTAACAACTGTCGGCACGAAGGCAAAAATTAATGTGCTGACTAATGATACTGGTGGCACAAAGGCACTGAAAGTGCAGAGTGTTACTCAACCAACAGGCGGCACTGTTACTGTTGACGACTGGATTTATGCAGGCGGAGAGTTTACGAATATCGGCGGGCAGCCTCGTAACAAAATTGCCCGGTTGTACAGCAGCGATGGCACGGCAGATCCTAGTTTTAATCCCAACGCGGATAATACAGTTATTGCGATCGCCCTGGATGCTAACGGCAACCCCTTAGTAGGGGGCGATTTCACCAATATCGGTGGACAGTCGCGCAACAGAATTGCCCGATTGAATAGCAGCAACGGTACGGCAGATCCTACTTTCAACCCCAACGCGGATAATTCAGTCTGGGCGATCGCACTTGATGCTAATAACAATCCAGTAGTAGGTGGAAATTTCACCACTATCGGCGGGCAGTTACGCAACAGAATTGCCCGGTTGAATAGTAGTAATGGTACGGCAGATGCTACTTTCAACCCCGATGCGAATAATTTTGTCAGGGCGATCGCACTTGATGCTAACGGCAACCCAGTAGTAGGGGGTGATTTCACCAATATCGGCGGGCAACCACGTAACCAAGTTGCTAGGTTAAATGCCAACACTGGGTTGGCAGATGCTACCTTTAACCCCAATGCCAATAGTAATGTCTATGCGATCACACTCGATGCTAACAACAACCCATTAGTAGGAGGCTTTTTCAGCAGTATCGGCGGCCAAACCCTTAACAGAATAGCCCGGTTGAACAGCAGCAACGGTACGGCAGATACTACTTTTAACCCCAATGCGAATAATTTTGTCTGTGCGATCGCGATCGATGCTAACGGCAACCCAATAGTAGGTGGCTTTTTCACCAATATCGGCGGGCAATCCTTTAACAGAATAGCCCGGTTAAACCGCAATACTGGGTTGGCAGATACTACTTTTAACCCCAATGTGGATAATACTGTTTATGCGATCAAGATCGATAGTAACGGCAACCCAATAGTAGGGGGCGACTTTACCAATATCGGTGGGCAGCAGCGCAACAGAATAGCTCGGTTGAATAGCAGTAACGGCACGCCAGATGCTAGTTTTAACCCTAATGCCAATGGTCTAGTCTGGGCGATCGCGATCGACCCCAAACGCAGCATTGTCTACACTCCCAACTCCACTTTCAACGGCCTCGACACCTTCTCCTACACAGCAAGCGACGGTTACATTACCTCAACATCACAGGTCAGCGTCCTAGTCAATAATTCCCCAGTGCTCGACAACTCCGGCACACCGAATTTAACCGCCATTAATGTCAACGAAACCAACAACAGCGGCACATTAATATCAGCCATTATCGGTACTCAAATTACTGACCCCAATGATGCTATTTCCCCGCGCCCGAGAGGCATCGCCCTCACAAATTTAGATACGACAAACGGCAGTTGGCAGTACACGACAGACGGCACAACCTGGAACAATATTACTACAGTTCCTACGGCTGCAACTGCACGATTGTTAGCAGCCGACGCCACAACCCGCCTCCGCTTCGTTCCCAGTACAAACTACACCGGAACTGTGACTAACGGCATTACTTTCAATGCTTGGGATAGAATTACTGATACTAACGGCGGCACGGCAAATGTCACAACTGACTTAACAACTAACGGCGTTTCCAGTCCTTTTAGTACCGCCAGCGAAACTGCCAGCATTACAGTTAGTCCATTACCAACTATCACTAATATTACATCAACCCTGACAAATGGAACTTACGCGATCGGTGTAGCAATTCCGATTACTGTCACATTCAGTCAACCAGTTACTGTTACAGGTACGCCACAACTTACCTTAGCCACAGGCGGTGCGGGTACTACGATTAATTATGCCAGCGGAAGTGGCAGCAATACTCTGACATTTAATTACACAGTCGCAGCCGGCAATATCAGTCCCGACTTAGACTATACCTCAACAACTGCTTTGTCTCTCAATGGCGGTAGTATTAAGAATTCGGCGAATGCTAACGCTGTCTTGACTTTGCCGAGTCCGGGTGTTGCTAATTCCTTGGGGCTAAATAAGGCGATCGCGATTGATGGCATTGCGCCCACTGTAAATCCCACAAGTATTGCGAATATTACGGTAGCGGGGGGAACCAGTCAAGGTTTTACTGTTACTTTTAATGACAATAGTGCGATCGATGTTACAACTTTGGACAGTTCAGACTTTCTAATTAATTGGTCTGGCGGTGGTATTCCTGTTAGCTTTGTCAGTGTTGATACTAATACTAATGGCTTGACGCGTACAGCGACTTATTCATTTACTCCGCCTGGGGGAAGTTGGGATATTGCAGATAATAATCCAACTTACAGTATTAGTTTGCAAGGTAATCAAGTTAAAGATACTGCGGGGAATCCTGTCGATGCTAGGAGTTTAGGAACTTTCAGCGTTAATATTACCTCGCCGACTCCGGTAACATCTCCCACTCCAGTCACGTCGCCGACTCCAGTCACGTCGCCGACTCCAGTCACGTCGCCAACTCCAGCAACATCTCCAACTCCAGCCACATCTCCCACTCCAGCCACATCTCCCACTCCGGTAACATCTCCCACTCCGGTAACATCTCCCACTCCGGTAACATCGCCAACTCCAGCAACATCTCCCACTCCGGTAACATCTCCCACTCCGGTAACATCTCCCACTCCGACTCCCATACCAACGGGAACACCGACTCCGACTCCCACACCATCGGAAACGCCAACTCCGATGCTAACGGAAACTCCGACTCCCATACCAACGGGAACACCGACTCCGACTCCCACACCATCGGAAACGCCAACTCCGATGCTAACGGAAACTCCGACTCCCATACCAACGGGAACACCGACTCCGACTCCCACACCATCGGAAACGCCAACTCCGACTCCCACACCATCGGAAACGCCAACCGAAACGCCGACTCCCACACCATCAAGAACGCTGACTCCAACTCCCACCGCAACACCGACTCCAACTCCAACCGGAACATCAACTCCCACACCATCGGAAACGCCAATTCCAACTCCAACGGGAACACCGACGCCGACTCCAACCGGAACACTGACGCCGACACCATCGGAAACGCCAACCGGAACACCGGCGCCCACGCCAACGCAAAGCGATTGCATTGGGGATAGTATTCCGCAGCCCAATTTCAACCAACCCAATCAAGTTGACAATATTATCAACGGCAATGGTAGCGGTGCAATTCAGTTGGGTACGTCAAAAAATGATGCTTTTTATGGCAGTTCAAATCCCAACATATTCGATGGAAAAAAAGGCGAGGATAACTTGTACGGCGGTGAAGGAAATGATAGCCTTTACGGAAACCGAGGCAATGATTTTATTGATGGCAATAAAGGAGACGATACTCTTTTTGGTGGTAAGAATAATGACATTATTGTTGGAGGTGAAGGTGAAGATGTCATCTTTGGCGATCGGGGTAATGATTCAATCAATGGCAAGGAAGACAACGACTTAATTTTTGGGGGTGAAGGTGCTGATTTTATTGACGGTGGTAAAGGTAATGATTCTGCGTTTGGCGGCAAAGGTAATGATATTTTGTTTGGTGACGAGGGGAATGATATTCTCTACGGTGATGCTGGCAATGATACTCTCTGCGGAGGTGCTGGTAATGATTTCTTAAGTGGGAATCAAGGTAACGATTTGCTAGATGGCTGCGATGGCAATGATACTATGTTTGGCGGTAGCGGCGATGATATTTTAATCGGAGGTTTGGGGGATGACAGTCTGATTGGAGGTCTAGGAAATGACACATTTGTGTTAGAGAATAATCGCGGATTTGATGTTATTGCTGATTTTAGGAAAGGGCAAGACGTGCTACAATATAGAGGCGGAAATATGGGTAGTTTGGCAATCAGTCAAATTGCTGAAGGCACTTTGATTAGTAAAGCAAGTGGGGAACGGTTGGTACTTTTGTTGGGTGTGTCATCTGGCGCGATCGCCCTTAGTGATATCAGTGTACTTTAGGAATTAATATTACCGATAGTCAGGACACTGCACGTGCCGTTTCCCTACCCCGATTAATTGTAGGGAAACGGCACTGCCGTGTCCTCTGTTCTGGTGTTATTGACACAACAATTATATCGTTTCCGGTTGCATCAGAATTATTAGTAGCCGAAATGAGGAGACGGCAGTGCCGTTTCCCTACCCAAAATAACATTGTAGGGAAACGGCACTGCCGTCTCCTCTGTTCTGTTGTTATTGACACAATAATTACTGACTCACCTCCACTCGATCGCGCCCGCCCGACTTAGCCCGATAAAGCGCCTTATCAGCAGCTTCAATCAGCATTTTCGGCGAATTTTGATGTTCAGAAATTGTCGCCACTCCCATACTGAGAGTCACCGAATCGGTGACAACAGATTTGATATGGGGAATTGCCAGAGCTTTCACACGCTGGCGGATTCCCTCAGCAATCGCCTGTGCGGCTACGATGTCGGTATTTGGCAAAATTACCCCAAATTCCTCGCCGCCGTACCTGGCAGCCAAATAAAGACGTTCTGTGGGTGCATTCGCGGAACCATCGCCGATCGCCCGCGCCACTTGCTGCAAACAAGCATCCCCAGCTTGGTGGCCGTAATTGTCGTTATAAAGTTTAAAACAGTCAATGTCGCACATAATCAAAGATAGCGGTTGCGAACTGCTCGACTGTTCCCATTCCCGGTTAATCACCTCGTCAAAGCGGCGGCGATTAGCTAGCTGAGTCAGACTGTCCAAATTTGCCAACCCGTCCAACCGCTGGTTAGCAGCGGCTAACTGTTGGTAAAGTAAAGATTGTTCGATCGCGATCGCCACTTGAGTAGCCAACTGACTCAGCAAATCCATGTCAAACTGTTGCCACTGGCGGGGTGCCGAACAGTGGTGGGCAATCAGCAAACCCCACAACTTTGGCAATTGACAAGAAGAATTGCCAGCATGGTGTTCGATTCCCTGCTGGACAATGGGTACGACTAAATTCGCTTTCACCTGACACTCTGCCAAAAAATTGACGTGGCATTCGGCAAAATTAGAGGCGTGAATATCCTCGGTCGATCGAATTCTGCCCTTCAAATATTGTCCGATGTAAGTATTAGCAAAACAGCAATCCTCCACCTCCATACCCATCAGCGGCTTCCATTCTGCACCAACCGACTCCACCACCACATCTCCGTTCCAATCAGGCCGGAAGCGGAAAATAATCACGCGATCGGTTGCCAAAAACTCCCGCACTTCCGCTACTGTAGTGTTGAGAATATCTGTGAGATCCAGAGAAGAACGGATGCGCGATTGAATCTGGGCGATCAGGCGTTCCCGCTCAACTTGCTGGCGCAGAGCGACTTGCACCTGTTTGCTTTCAGTAATATCTCGACCTTCCGGCAGCAGCAAGACAATTTTTCCAGTTTCGTCTGCCACTGGTTTGAGAGAAAAATCAATAGTTGCCGTCCGGTTTTCCCCTTGAAATTCCACTTCATAGCGGACAAATTCACCTTTTGCCGATCGACTAATAGCATCTTGCAACTGTTCTCGAACTTCCTGAGAAGAACCCCACCAATGCCCCTGCCAAAACGGGCGATTTGCCACATCCCGCAGCTTAATTCCCGCGAAATCCAGAGAAGTTTGGTTAGCTTCTAGCAGAGTACCGTCCGGTTTCAACAAGCTTACAAATTGGAACGAAGAATCAAACATTGCCCGAAAGCGTCTTTGACTATCTCCCAACATTGCCGTCACCTTTTCGCGAGAAGTAATATCGCGGAAGCGCCAAACCCTACCAATAATATTTTGTCCGACTCGAATCGGCTGCGTGTAGCGCTCAAAAGTCCGACCGTCTTTAAAGTCGAGAATATCACAGCCTTCGGACTCTGCATCGCTATAAATTTCTTTAACTCTCTGCAAAAAAGCCCTCGGATCTCTAACTTGCTTGGTGAGAAAAGTCAGCCGCACCGTTCTATCCATCGAGTTTCTAACTTCTTCATAAATTCCCCACATTTGGACTAACTTTTCGTTAAAACTAATCAATTCTCCGGCGGTAGTAACGGCGAGAATGCCGTCTGCTGTTGCTTCCATAGTAGCGTGCAGCAAAGAGCGCGATCGATCTAATTCTGCTGCTATTAATTTGCGTTCTGTGAGATTTCGGACTGCTTTCACCTGCACTAAACGACCTTCACAAAGTGCGAATTTACTGCGCACATCAGCGGGAAAAGCAGTCCCATCCCGTCTGAGAAAAATCGCTTCACAGACTGTATTGCTGGCTGCGGAAATCATTTGCGGTGCCACTTTGTAAGATTTCGGCGACAGCAGTTCCAGCAAGCTCATTCCCACCATTTCCGCAGGTTCATAGCCGAATAGCGCGGCAAAATTGCTGCTGACGCTCAAAATTGTGTCACGGTCAGCGACGGCAACTGATTCAAAATAAGCTTCGCATTCGAGCAAGCTCGCTGCTGCTGTGCTGCTGCCATTTTCACCGGAATAGCTATTGTTCATTAGCTGTTGCATTTGCGTATTTGCAGAATACAAAGCTGCCATTGCCTGCCGATACATGGCAGTGCGTTTCTCGACTTTTTTGGCGAGGCGATCGCGATATTCTCGCAGTTCTTTTTCGACTCGCATTAAATCTGTAATATCTACTGCAAATACGATCACGCCAACAACTTGACCTGTTTCGTCGTGGTAAGGTATTGTATCTTTCCGCACCCAGCATTTTAGACCGGATGCAGTTGGCAACAGTTCGACTTTTCCCAGTTTAGCAACCCCGGAATTGATTACTTCCAAATCATCTAAATAATATTGCTCTGCTTCATCGGGATAGATTTCATAATAAGATTTTCCTTCTAATTGATCGGCGGGTAAACCCCTTGATGTAGCGGCGGCTTGATTAATTCGCAACAGGCGGCTTTCCGTATCTTTATACCAAATCATTGCCGGCACGGAATCAAAAATAATTTGCTGTTCTTGATGCTGTAGGCCCATTTCTGCTTCTGCTTGTTTTCTTTTAATTATTTCTTGTTGCAGTTTTTGGTTGGCTTTTTTGAGTTCAGCAGTCCGTCGTTCTACTCTTTCTTCTAGTTGGTCGTAGTATTGGCTCAGCAAGTTTTGCTGCTGTTCGCACCGTATTGCTTCTAATTTTAAGCTTTCGCTATCTGACAAACTTGACGATACAAAGTCTGCTAATATTTCGGTTAATTCGTGTTCTTCTTCCGTCCACTCACTGCCCGAACCCGGGCGTTCGACGCTGACTATTCCCAACCTTTGACCGGCCAGCATAATCGGTACGTTTAACAGGGAAGTCGTGCGACCTCTGGCAAAATAAAGACTAGCAAGTTCTCGGGTTCTCGGGTCATTTTCGGCGGCCACTGTGGCGATCGTACTTTCGGACTTTAAGGCTTGAAAATACAGCGGACAGTCGGCTGCTGTGATGATTATTTGTACTGAATGGAGTTTTGTATTATATTCGTAAAGGTCAATGCAGTGAAGCTGCGTTTTGTCTTCGCCATATAGCCAAATGCTGGCTCGATCGCACTTGACAATACTAACAGCGGTTTCTGTGACTTCGCGAATGAATTGTTCTAGATTATTGCGTTCTTTAACTTGACTTTTGGCTAATTTTGCGATCGCCAAAGTTGGACTGCGCCAATTTCCTTTCTGGTTGGGCGGCGCGGCTACGGGTGAAGCCACCTTAACCTTAATTTCTTGGCAAACTAACAGTACCGCCGGCCGTAGGAAATTGGCAATTGACCGACCGTCGCTATTATTTTGCTCTATTTTCCAATCTACCGCAGGCATTCCGTGCGCGGTTGCTTTTACGGAGATAATGCTGCCGTCTTTGCAAGTCAAGCGACCTTCCCAAGAGGCAAGTTTTGGACTTGGCGTCGTACCGTTTTTCGGATATGCCAATCCCGCAAATTCTGCCTGCATTTTGCCTTGATTTTCGCAGTAAAATATGTTAAAAATTGAATGACAAATTAATTCCTGCGACCTGTAGGCGAGACGAGATTCGCCGAATTGATTTAGCGAAAAAACTCTTCCCAAAGCATCTAGAACGAAGTAAATGCCCGGAAAATGGTCGTAGAGAGTTCGATACCAATCCTGTTCAACTTGTTGGCTGGACGAAAGTTTTACTCCCGCGAGTTCGTCGCCCGTACCGGTCAAGTGAGAATTGTTGGTTTCTGAGTTATTTGAATGACTTTTTTTAGCAAACACTTTTAGCTTAACTCGACTGTAATTAATTTTACTTTCTGGAATTTAACTTTTTTGTGAAACTAAATTAAACCTGTTATCTAAGAAGTTACGACTTCTAACAAAAATATAACTTTTCCAGGGCCCTGGTTTCGGATTCCCAAAGCAACCCCTGTATTTGTTTGTATTTGTTAGACGGTCTGGAGGCGATATTTCCCGCTAGTTGCGGCGTCATCCGATTTGGCTGCAATTACCCCGTCTGTAGTTTTAGCACCCCGGACAATGGAAAAAATTGGTAATCAATGGTTTTAAGTATCTATGATAACACTCAAATATCTAGTGTTGGGGCTAACTTACTCTGGTTTGGGGTTGGGATATTTGCCCGGGCTGCGGATGAACCGGGCAGCGGTTGCAATTGTCGGGTCAGATGAGTGCGGTGGCTTTGGGCATACTCGACCTGAAAACTGCTTAGCGGGCGATCGACCTCGGTACGATCGTTTTTTGTTGGGAATGACGATCGTGAATACAGTTAATTCGACTGTTTAATAAATATTGGCAATAATTAAATTCAGTAAAGCCGATCGCAAACAATGTGCCGCAGGCTTTAGTCCTATAGTTTATACTAAATTTTGTACAGCAAACGCTAAGGTAAAAGAAAAGTGACTACCCTAAAACCCGCTGCTAAACCCCGACTTAATTCTGCGTTCAAACAATTGATGTCCTTACACTGGGTGATGTCAGTTGGCTATTTAGTGCTGTTTATTGGCGGTACGTTTATGGCTCAATTACCGAGAGAATTGTTGATTCGAGGCCCCCTTTACGATTTTCACAAATCTGTAGGAGTGCTGACAATGGCTTTGTTGACTTTGCGGATTTTGACTCTGCTGCGAGCAGGGTGGAAAAAATATACGAAACGCCTGCCAAAGTTTACGAAGGAATGGTACAAAAATTTTGCTCTCCACGCGACTTTGTACGTTTTTATGTGGCTAGTTCCGGTTGCTGGTTTCTTTCTTTCTAACTCTTTCAAAAGTAACAATGTGAAATTTTTCGGAATTGTTTTACCGGATGTATTTCCGCAGAATTCTGCAATGGTTGAGGTAGGAAGGAGTTGGCATTTTTGGCTGGCGTACGCGTTTTTAGCGTTCGTGATTTTGCATATTTTAGGTCAGAAGAAAGTTGTCAGGGCTAATTGGCGCAGGTTGGCAAATTTTGTTCGCACCAAGTTCGCAAAGTCTCAAGAGGTGGGATAAATTTGTGATGGGGTATTATTCTCAATTTGTAGCGGTAAGGTACACGCTGCGCACCGTACATAATTAGTTGATGCGTCCTCGACTATTTATGATAAGTTTACTGCAAAACTGGCTATTTTCCACGGTGATATTCTGAAACTTCTCCCATCGTCTGACTTCTGGGGCAAATTTATCGGTTGTTCTAATAAATCGACGGGCTGACTAATCGCCAAACCAAAATCACTATCCAATTCTAGCACAGCTTCTTTCCCCTCGGATTCGTAACACCGCAAAATCCACATATTAGCATCATCTTCCGACTGTTTGAATGCCATCAGCACTAAATTTTCGGCGGACAAATCCAATAACTTGCCAACTGCTGGCAGAGTCTTATGGCAATTTTCCTCTAACTTTGGTAAGACTTGTACTAGCAGTGGCAAATTCAACTCGTACCCGCGCCGAACTGTGTCGGCTTCTTGCCAATTTCCAGCGTGGGGATAGACTGCATAAGTAAATTCACTAACTCCTACATCTGCTTGTTCATCGGGCCAAGTCGAACCCCGGAGTAATGTCAGTCGGATTTGATTTGGTTGAATGTCGCAACCGTATTTGCAATCGTTGAGCAAACTCACTCCAAAACCGTGATTGCTCATATCGACCCAGCGCAAAATCGGCACTTCCCATTTGGCTTTTTCGGTGGCTGTTTGTGGTTTGGTTGTGCGGGCGATCGCACCACCGGGAATTTCGCAAGTTGCAAAATCTGCTTCGACATTTAACCCAAAGGCTGCTTTTACTAAAACGTGAGTTTCTTGCCAATCTGTCACTGTCTTGATTTTCAGCAGCGGCGAACCTATTTCTACTGTATAATCTTGGCAAAACTCCGATTTACCAATTTGCAGAATCACGCGTAAACTCTGTCGCACTTCTCCCCGCTCTATCCAAGAAATCTCTTTGAGGATCGGCGCAGGTAATGGATGTTTTTGATAATTCGGATCGATGTTCCAAGCATCCCAATATTGACCGCTATCTTGAAATGCTTGTAGTTGATTGCCTCCGGCTGCATTCAGGACTTCTCTGTTATTTACTTTATCCCAAAGGCTGGATAAATTGCCTGTTTCTGCGTCAACTGTTGCCCGAATAAATTCATTTTCCAGCACCATTCTTGCGGCTGCAAAATGCGTTTCTTGACAAGGCGTGTTTTTTTGTGCTATACCGTATGTAAGCTTTGATAAATCTGTCTTTTTATCGGTTTCGGGGCTGGCGGACGCATTATCTAGGGTTTGAGCGGATTCGCGACACAGCCAAAAGACTCGATAGCCGATCGCCGGTAGATGATTTGCCCAAAATAACAGTCTAAATTGGGATTCCGGTAAATCGCCCGTTTCCATCTGCGAAGTCAGCCGGTGTCCCGCCAAATCGTAAATTTGCCAAGCTGAATCAGCGGAATCGGGAAGCGGTACGGCGACAACCTGAGAGCGCGACCAATTGAGAGTATTGAAAATCAGAATCGGTTGAGCGTTGGGCGGAGGAGGATTCGGCAGAGAAATGCGATCGGCTATGGCATCCAAAGATTGTAGCAGAATTTGGCGACAAGTACGATCGACCTGGGCAAAGGCTAGATTAGCATCTGTGTAGACTTGGGCGATCGCAGAACCGGGCAGAATATCGTGGAACTGGTTAAACAAAACTTGTTTCCAAGCTGATTCTAACTCAAATTTCGGATAAACCGCACCAGTGCAGATTGTGGCGAGAGACGAAAGTAACTCAGCTTGGTAGAGCAACTCTTCGCAGCGGCGGTTTTGGCGTTTTTGGTCAGCGCGAGTCGTATAGCAACCCCGGTGAAATTCTAAGTAAAGTTCGTCTTTCCAAATTGGCAGAGGAGGAAGAGTCGAAACATCGCCTTTCAGATGCTCAGACTCTACATTTGTCGAAAAATTGGCAGATTCAAACTCATCCAAATTTCGGACAACTTTGTCTTGTCTCAAAATCGGATGACTTTCCTGACTCGAAACATCGCGTTGAGACTCCGACTCGGAGATTTCGGTAAAATTGGCAGATTCAAACTCATCCAAATTTCGGACAACTTTGTCTTGTCTCAAAATCGGATGACTTTCCTGACTCGAAACATCGCGTTGAGACTCCAACTCGGAGATTTCCGGCAAAAACTGACTCTCAATCAAAGACAAATAATCAACCGCTTTCGCAAACTCCATCCTTGGGAAAAAAGGCGACAGTTTCCAGCGTTTCGCCACTTCCAACATATCACGAGTCGGGCCGCCGCCGTGGTCGCCAACTCCCGGCAACCAAAGAGCATCTTGTAAATTAGTTTTAACTTGCCAGTCAAAAACATGACTTGCCATTTTTACAGATTCTATACTTTCGCCGATCGCACCAGACATCATGCTAAATATTTTAGTACCGTCCAACCCTTCCCACCAAAACACACCGTGGGGAAACTCGGTTGAATCGTTCCACCGCAACTTTTGCGTCACAAAATATTCTACTCCGCCGCCGCGCAAAATCTGAGGCAATTGCCACCCAAAACCGAAAGTATCCGGTAGCCAAGCCACCCGCATCAATTCCCCAAACTTTTCCTTGGCATAACGCTGTCCGTAAAAAACTTGCCGCACCATTGATTCAGCACAAATCAAGTTTAAATCCGGTTCAACCCACATCCCACCAATAACTTCCCAACCTCCGACGGCCACCTGTTTTTTAATCTCTGCAAATAAGTCCGGCCGATGTTCTTCTATCCAAGCATAAAGTGCTGGAGTTGAATGGCAGAAAATCAAATCGGGAAACTCCGATTGCAATTTCAACACCGACTCAAAAGTTCGCTCTGCGGCTTCCCAAGTTTCCGGGACAGGCCACAGCCAAGCTAAGTCTAAATGAGCATGACCAACCAAATAGATTTTACCTTTATATATAGATGTCAGTTGGCCGCTTTCTCCTATATATATAGATGTAGTGTCCCCACTTTCTCCAGTACCAAAAATCTGATTCTTTCCTTCCCTCTCTGCGCCCTCTGTGCTCTCTGCGGTTCCATCATCTAAATCCGCAGAAAAAGATGTCACAGCGCCGCTTTCTCCTATATATATAGATGTAGTGCTGCCACTTTTTCCAGTACCAAAAACCTCATCTTTTCCTTCCCTCTCTGCGCCCTCTGTGCTCTCTGCGGTTCCCTCCTCTAAGTCCGCAGAAAAAGCCCGCAGATATCCCAGTAAATTGTGGCGCAAAACAGACAGCGAGCGATCAAACTTTTGTCGATCGCACACCGCCGACCAATCAATCAAACCAACCGCCAAATCAATCTCTGATTTCAGCATTTCCCCCTTGACAAAAATTGCGCGATCGGCTATTGTTTCAGTGGCGAGGTATGGGAAATTTAAATTTTCCAGATTTCCCGACAGCGAATTTTGCAAAATCTCTAATTCCGCAGCCACAAAACCCGGATCGAAACAAGAAGAGTCAGCAGCTTCGTACAAAAAAATCGATCGCACTAAAGCACCGCAATCGTGACCGGGACTTACCAGTCGCAAGATAACTAAAAATTCATCTCCGGGATTTACCGACGAACTCAACAAAACTCGATCGCTACAATCAAATAAATCGCCCTGTCCGACTAACTCACCATTCACAAAAATCTGAGCATCTTCGGCCCACCAAGTCAAGCCCAGCAGCAACCGCAAACCCGTCACCGGATAGTCGTGCAAATTGTCAGGAATTACAAATTGCTGTCCCAAATAAACAACTTGCTTCCCAGATGGCCAAGCAATATGTCCTTTCCCATTAAGCTCAGCAACAGGCCAGTTACAAATACTTACCGAAGAGACAGCACAATCAGAGTCGCCATATCTCCAACCAGACTGAACCTCCACTTGGCCCAGGCGGCGCAACTTATCTACAACTTTAGAAATATTATTGCTTGCAGGTGACACAGAAGCGCTCATTTTTGGCTAAAATAGGACTTGCGTAAGAATCAAAGATCGGATTGAACCGCGAAGACGCGAAAAACGCGAAGGAATAAAGATTTCAGAGGGTTTGAAACTGCGGTTAATATCTGGCTTTGATTTTACAGCAATTTTCGGCAATATCGGCGCGAATCTAAAATCAAAATTCAATAATTAAACTTATGTCCAACGGTTACTACGGTCCATACCAAAGCCGACTATTAAATTTTATATCCAAACAGTCCCGCCAAGTCGCTGATAATTGCGATCGAACTTGGCGACAATTTAAAGAAGCAACTCTCACCGCCACCCAAATTTTACTCTACCCAGCTTACTTGCTCGTGCAAAGTTCCAGAATGTTAGGGCGACAGTTGCGGGAATCGGGCAAAACAGTAGATTTACCCGAACTGCAAGAATTTGAGGGCGACGAAAATTCCGATTTGCCACAAAATTGGTTTGGGGAAGTTTCGGAGGAAAGCTCGATCGCCCAAATCTTATACCTCGCCGAAAATTTGCTAAACTCGTCGCAAACTGTGACAACTTTAACTAACTTTCCGCTGTTAGCAAATCCAGCAATCAGTCTTAGCGGACAAACCGCAAAGCATCAAACAACTTCACTTTTAGAACACTCCCTTGCTAACACTCAATTAAAACCGCAACTGAAAGTTGAGGGAATCGCCAGTTTTATCCCAGCCCGGACTTTAGTCTTAATCGGACATGAAAATCAGATATTAGATATTTTGACACCCGAACAGCAAGAATTGCTCGAAGGTCGCATAACTTGGGAAGTTGCTAACGGCGGACCCGAACGGCGGGAAATTGCCCAAAAAGAACTAAAATTTAATCTTGATTTAGAGTCTGCTGCTAAAAAATCTCAGCTTCCACCGGTACGCCGTTTTTGGGAATTGATGGTCTGGCTCCAGACGAGTCCGGTTGCTCTGAAAAGAAATCAGTTTGGAGAATCAATTTTTGCGGTTAAGAAGGCGATCGACCGCAATCTAATTTTAGTCCAAAAAGCGATCGCGCCGATCGACCCTGCAAAAATCCCACAGCCCTCAATTGCTGCATCAAATTCGATCGACCAAAATACCCTAAAACTAGAAACTCATTTTAACAGCAAGCTCGATCGATCTCCCATGCCTCTGTCATTTGTAACATTGCTCGATCGCGCCGCCATCAACCTCGAAGAATTTACCCTACCCCCATCAGCAAAAACAACCGCCGAACCCACACCGCAATTCAAAGTAAAAATTAATACATCAGTCCCGGAAACTAATTTAGACCTTTCCGCCCGCGAAATCCTCGAAAAATACGCTCGAAACATAGAACAAATAATTTGGTCGTCGGTAGACCAACTTTTGGGCAAAGAAACCGCAGCCAGTAATAATACGGAGAAATCAGTTGCAATTCAGTATTATTTAAAACAGCGACAATCACAAGAAGACACGGAAAATATCCCAGAGGTTGATCGACCGTGGTTGAATTGGCAAGACTTATTCGGGGAAGCAGCACCGCAGCAATTAATCGCAGGAAGTTCCGAGCCCGAGGAAGCACAAGTTAGCCCAAAAGTCAAGCCCAAAATAGAACAATTAACAGGATCGACCGCAGTCTCAATATCCCCTTACCCCCAAGCCATTCATCGGATGCTCGGGCAGCTAAAACAGAGCTTGCTCACAAAAAGTTCCCCAAGTCAACCCCAACCAGCAGCAAATTCAGCAATTACTCAAGAAAATAGCTCTGCACTCGCAGCAGCATCAACCCCAGGGCGTGCGCCGGAAACCCAAGTGCCAAAATACACAAACCCCAACACCGCACAAAACAGCCAATCCCCAGCAGCAATCGCGCCACAGACCAGCAGATACACCGCCGTACAGCCAAAAACTCAGAACTCCGGCCCGCCGCCCGAGAGCGAATACTTAGAAACAAAAGCAGAATCAATGGGATACATCAAGCACCCACTAGAACAAGTGCTCGAATGGCTCGATGTACTCATGCTGCGACTAGAAAACATCGCGGAGCAACTGTGGAATTGGGCAAAAAGCAACCTGCCAAAAATCCTCAAAAGCAAAGAGAAAATTGACTAAGCTTTAGCTTATGATAAAAAAGCTGCGGCAACAGCAGCAAATCAGCTCAGTATTATGCCATCTTTGGAGACTCCCACAGTGCTAACCCTCAAAATCGTCGTTAATGTAGTTGTTTTATTTTTTGTTTCCCTGTTCGTATTCGGGTTTTTGTCCAATGACCCAGCCCGGAACCCCAACCGCAGAGACATGGAATAACCGGAAAATCTCGCCCGCAGACTAGGGGCGCGCCACCGCAGCCCCTGCAACAGCCGACAAACCAGCAAAAATTAGTTCAACAAAACTTGACCTCGCACCGCCAGCGAGGTTATCTTGTGGCGAAAGCAAGTTTTGAAAGCACCCAGATTTCGGCGCGCCAAAGCCACTGCAAATTTTAGCTATCAGATTAATGTTTAAACAGTTGCCTTTAGATGCAAAAATTTTCAATAATTTGCACCCTATAAAATCTAAAATCTAAAATCTAAAATCGGATGACCCACACTTTGTAATTATGCCCTATCCGGTACCGCCGCCAGAACCCTCTGCCATCATCTACATCGCCAAGCCTAAAAAAGTCGCCTTGACTGTGGCTGCTAATGATGGAGACACCCGCAGCAACCCCGCAGAAATACCGGAACCAAGCCCAGAAATAGTTCAGCCACCCCATCAGGAACCAGCCGCCGCACTCCTTGGTACCACCCCAGTCACCGGTCAGCCTCCAGAAATCGTAGACCCCCTAACCGCAGTGGAAAGTGGCGACGCAGTAGTAGGATTTCAGCGCCCGGTTCCAGTCGTAAAACCAGAAACTGCGGAAGCTCAAAAAGATAGCTCGTTTACTGCTTACCAATTGGGTTCGATAGAAAATGCCGTTGCTGCTCGAAATCGGCAAAAAACTGCACAAGCCGACAGAAATGTTGTCCGACAACCGGAAAATTGGTATCAGGCAAAAGGTCAGCAGTTAAAAGATAACTCTCCCGAACCTGCTGAGATAACCATTCCAGAACCCGCGCCAGAAAAGTCTCCCACCGAACAGCAACAGTTCGAGATTCCAGCACCAGGGACACCCCCAGGGCCACCGCAACCAAAGCCGAAACCAGCCACGCCGGGAGTCCGCACCGCGCCTTCCCAGCGCACGGTGCCGTTTCCGGTTAGCCCCGCCGATACCATCGAAATTAAGGCCGACAGCCAAGAATTTGACGAGAAGCAGCAAATTGTCACGGCGGTTGGTAGGGTCGTCGTGCGGTTCCGGCAAACTGTGATAGATGCCGATCGGGCGATCGTCAACTTAGTCACCCGCCAAGTGGTAGCATCCGGCAATGTCGCCTATACCCGCGGCCAACAAGTAGTGCGCGGACAGCAGATGGACTTCAATCTCGGGCTAAATAGCGGCTCCGTCGAACAAGCAAGCGGCGAAATATTCCTACCCGCAGCAGGTAGTGAACTGACCCCCACATTGCCGACAGATATCAGTGCGGGGACGATTCTCGAACAGCCACTGAGCGATCGAATTACTAGCCAGCAGCCCCTGCGCGGAGTCAAATCCCCCGGCGCAGCCACAGTTACCATCGGCGGCGGCGGACAGTTAGCAGCCCCCCAAATTACCGGCGCCGTCAACCGCGTCCGCTTTGAAGCAGAACGCCTCGAAATCCTCCCAGACGGCGTGAGAGTAGCAACCAACATTCGGATTACCAACGACCCGTTTTCCCCGCCAGAACTCGAATACAGGGCCAAGACAGCGACGATTAGAAGGATTTCGCCCACGGCCGAGGAATTGGTCACAACGAAGCCCCGGTTGGTGTTCGACAACCGCGTCAAAATACCCGTGTATCCCCGCCGGCAAGTTTTTGACAGCAAGCAGCGGAACGGCCCGTGTTTGACCTTTGGCTACGACGTAGGCGATAGAGGCGGTTTGTATGCCGAGTGCGCTTTTGAGGTATTGCAAAATGGGCCCGTGCGGCTGAGTCTGACGCCCCAAGTTTACCTCCAGCGCGTCGTCGAAAAGCACGGCGGTAATCCGTTTTTTCCCGATAGCTACGGACTAAAAGCCAAGTTGGACGCCACTTTGGGCCCGCGCACCAAGCTCGACGGCTCAGCAATATTTCTGAGTTTCGATAATTTCCCGAATTTGCCCGAAAACAGCTTTCGGGGCAATTTACGTCTGCGACAGTTGATCGGCAATCACAATTTAGCAGCAGAATATAGTTACCGCGATCGACTCTTTAACGGTTCTCTGGGCTTTCAAACCGTCAACAGCAGCCTCGGGGCAGTCCTCACCTCCCCAGTCATCCCCCTCGGAGGAACTGGCATCAATCTCAGCTACCAAGCAGGATATCAATTTATCAATGCTGACACCGATCGACCAGACTTGCTCGAACCAGTCCGGGAAAACAACCGCATCGACTTAGGCCGTGCCCAAGCCAGCGTCGCCTTGAGCCGCGGCTTTAACCTCTGGCAGGGTCAACCGCTACCCCGCACTCCCACCCAGGGTTTGAAGTACACGCGGACACCGGTGGTTCCCTTCTTGCAACTAGCCTTGGGAGTCCGGGGAGTTGGCTCTTATTACAGTAGTGGCGATCGACAAAACTCGATCGCCAGCAGCATCGGAATTCAAGGACAGTTCGGCCATTTCTCCCGCCCTTTCCTCGATTACACTGGGTTTAATGTGACTTATACTCAGGTAGCGCGGGATGGCATATCGCCTTACTTGTTCGATCGCTTAGTAGATTTGAAAGTCCTGTCTTTTGGACTTGTCCAACAAGTTTACGGAGGGTTTCGAGTCGGATTTCAAAGTGCTATTAATTTAGAGAGCAGGGAAACAATCAGTACAAACTATACTTTAGAATATAGCCGCCGCAGCTACGCAATTATTTTGCGTTTTAATCCTGAGCGTCAAGTCGGCAGCCTGACTTTTAGAATTAGCGACTTCAACTGGAACGGCACTCCCGAACCTTTTTCCGGGGACGTAAAAACTGTAGAAGGAGGCGTGCGTTTATCCGATTAATTCAATTGGCTAATTGGGAATTGGTAATGGGGAATTGGTAATCGGTAATCGGTAATCGGTAATCGGAACCAATAGACAACAGTTAACAGTCAACAGACAACAGTCAACAGTCAACAGTCAACAGATAACAAATGACAGAAGTGACAGCAATATCTGCACAAGCAGCGGCTCTGCTGGCTCACTACGGTTTTGACCTAGGTGGCAAAAAAGCAGAGAAATTGGCGGGTGAATGGCTGACCAAGTATCCCGGCTATTGGCTGCGTTTAGCAGTGGTTGAAGCGCTTTATCAAGGGCGCTACAAGGCTGTTTCTGTCGGACAGCTATTGAGTATGTGGCAGCGGATCGGCCAACCGCTCTATCATTTCAATCGCGAGTTTGAACGCTTAGTCTGCAACAATTTCCCTCAAGATTTAACCATTGAAAGAGATGGTAAACTACCGTCGCAGGACGAAATACTTTTATCGAACTCGGAATCGGAAGTGATTGTCGCAGAGTTAAATATAGTTGAGCCGTCCGAACCTGAAATCGATCGCGCGCCCGATGCAGAAGTCCCGAACACAGAGGCCCAGGAAACAGAAAAACTGCCCGCAGCCGACGATCGCACAAAAGAAAATACAGAAGTTGTAGTATACGAAGATGTGGCGATTAACGCCCTAGCCGATCGAGCTGAGGTCGATCGCTCCCTAGCAGACAAACCTGTGACAAAATCATTCGCAGTTGCCAAACATACGGATTTTCATACCAAGTTAAAAGCCGTCGCCCGAGAAGGGCGAAGGAAAAAAGGAGAAACCCGAAAACAGAAATAATATTAATTCCGGTTGAACTCATACATGACTGTTAACTGTTAACGGTTAACTGTTGACTGTTGACTAATGACTGTAGTTGTTTTTCACTCTGGAGTTTTCGCAGTTACTCCCATCCGAATTTCCGAACAAAAAGATGCTTGTTCCGTACCGTTAGCTTGCTTGACAACGCTAGTCCGAAACCGCAGATTGGGCATGAAATACCACAGCCTTTCTTCGGCATGAATGGTATCTGATTCTGTAATCAATGTCAGCACATCATCGCCACCCATCACGTAGCGGGTGTTTCCCTTGTCTTGCAACACTTGTCCTTCGCTGGGATTGTCAGGATTCGGGACGATCGCTAATATTGTAGAACCAATTTGTTTAGCTTCAGAGCGATCGGGAGTACCATCCCAACTAATCCGAACACTGGTTAGCTTAGTTGAGGCTGGGTTAATCGAATGCTGTTGGCAAAGTTTAACGACTGCTGCATCGGTAGCTGTCAGTATTTCTATTTTTAGGTCAGATTTACCTGCCTGCAATGCCCCAGAATTGAGATTGTGTACAGTACGCTGAGAAAACCATTTGCCTGCACTTAACTCAAAAAACTCAATAACATCCATGAAATTTGTCTCTAAACTCAAATACTGCTTTATTTTTGATCGCGACTTGCGCGCTATGGAGTCAGAAACCCGGTTTCTTCCTGCGTACTAGCGACCAAACCAATGATTTTGGCTAGAAACCCGGTTTAAGAGTGCAAGTCCTATTCTATATTTTAAAGGAATGGAGTGCGCCTGCAAAACTTTCTGAGAGCTTTGGGCTTACGCAGATTGCAGGTGCGGTTGAGGTACGAAGCCCAACCGGCGGGACATCCGCCTCGCTGATGCGACGGAATTCACAGAAAATTAGAGCATCCCGAATCGTGTTTCGTTAAAAAAAGTCTTGTTTGGACATCAAATAGGATTGCCACAAATCAAAATTTTTAGCTTTAACAGTGTCGATCGATCGACAATCATTGTCCTGCCTATGAGTTATATTAAGAAAAACAAAGATATATGTCAGCTTTTAGCGATCGAACGGTAAATTTGGCGCTGCGCCGATTGAATGATATTAGTCGCGATTTACTCCAATCGGACTCATAGAAAAATGCTCAAAGCAGACTCGGACGAAAAAACCAGCAACTCATCGAACCATCAGCAAACCAAAGGCAGCATAAGACGTAGCAAACAGCATTCAAATATGTCATGCTAAGTCAAGAGTGAAATAAGCGAAAAAACTTTCTCGATCAAGTTTAGGGCAGGGTGCAGCTAGCGATCGTATACATTTAAAAAAAAGACATCCACAAATTTATGAGTGACTTTACAGAAGGGCTGGATAAAATGCAGCCCGCAGAACAAACACACTGTTTGGGAATCCTGCCAAATCAGCTAGCAGCGACCTCCGACTCAGATAAATTATACAGCTTACTAACAGATTATAATTTTATTGAAGCCAAGCTGTCAGTATCGTCCGTACAGGCATTAATAGAAGACTACGATTTAGCAACAAGTCCCGATATTATCACCTCAGCTCAAAAAGCCGACAAACTAAAATTAATTCAAGAAGCAATTCGGCTTTCTGCCCACATTTTAGCCAAAGACCCAACCCAACTAGCTACCCAACTAATTGCGCGGTTGATGCCCTTTGAAATTCCCGAAATTCAAGAACTACTAGCCCAAGCGACCCAGCAAAAACAACCCTGGCTGCGGCCTCTAACACCCAGCTTTACCCCTCCTGGCGGGAGATTGTTGCGAACCCTCACCGGACATACAGATTGGGTACAAGCTGTAGCAATCACCCCCGACGGCAAGCGAGTAATTTCTGCATCCTCCGACCACACTCTCAAAGTTTGGCACTTAGAAACAGGAGAAGAACTTTCCACCCTCAAAGGTCATCTTACCTACGTCAATGCTGTAGCAATCACCCCCGACGGTACTAAAATAATTTCCGGTTCTTGGGACAATACGATTAAAATTTGGGATTTAGAAACTGGAACAGAAATATTGACATTTGCAGGTGATACTTTTGCAGTAGAAGCAGTAGCAGTAACTCCCGATGGCAAGCGAGTAATTTCAGGTTCCTGGGACGGTAGCATAAAAGTTTGGAATTTATCAACAGGGGCAGTAATTTTCAATTTCAAAGGTCACAGCAGTTTTGTCCAGTCCGTAGCAATAACTCCTAATAGCAAACAATTGATTTCCGGTTCTGGAGACAACAGTATCAAAGTCTGGAACCTAGAAACTGGAAAAGAACTTTTCACTCTGACTGGTCATACCGATTGGGTAAAAGCTGTAGCAGTTACTCCGGACGGTGAAAAAATAATTTCCGGCAGTTATGACGGAACTGTTCAAGTTTGGAGTTTATCAGAAAAACACCAACTTTTTACATTAGGAAAACACAGCAGTTTCGTTCAAGCTGTGGCCATCAGTCCCGACGGAAAACGGGTAATTTCCGCTTCCGGGGACAAAACCCTAAAAGTTTGGAATCTGGAAACAAAACAAGAACTTTTCACTTTTACAAATCACATCGCCCCAGTGAATGCTGTAGCAGTTACCCCCGATGGCAAGCGAATAGTTTCTGGTTCCTCTGACAAAACTCTGAAAGTTTGGCACTTAGAAATGGGCAACGAAAATTTATCATTTGCAGGTCACGATGACTGGGTAAATACTGTAGCAGTGACGGCGGATGGTACGAAAGCAATTTCCGGTTCTGGAGACAACAGCATTAAAGTCTGGAATCTCAAAAATGGACAGGAACTCTTTACTATTCCGGGACATCAAGATTGGGTAAAAACTGTAGCCATAACATCGGATAGCAAGCGATTAGTTTCCGGTTCCGGCGACAAAACTGTGAAAGTTTGGAATCTAGAAACCGGAAAAGAAATCTTTACTTTCATGGGTCACGATGACTGGGTAAATTCTGTCGCAGTTACTCCCGACGGAACGATGGCGATTTCGGGTTCGGGAGACAAAACTATTAAAGTTTGGAGTTTAGAAACTGGAGAGAAACTTTTTACATTTTTAGGTCATGCTGACGGAATAAAAGCTGTCGCAGTGACTCCCGATGGCAAATGGGTAATTTCGGCTTCCGGCGACAAAACTCTGAAAGTTTGGAGTTTGGGGAAAGAAAAGAATATTGTGGCAAACTTATGGAATTTAGCTGTCAAAAATCTAATTTTTACTCTCAAAGGTCATGAAAGTTTTGTAAATGCTGTGGCGGTGACGACTGATGGCAAATGGGCGATTTCTGGCGGGCGGGAAAAGAATCTCAAAGTTTGGGATTTGTCAAGTAGAAAAGAAATTTTTACTTTAGTAGGTCATGCGGATGCGGTAACATCTGTGGCGACTGTGGGAGATAACTTGATTTCTGTTTCGGACGATAATACTCTGAAAGTTTGGGATTTGTTGAGTCGAAAAGTAGTTGCTAGTTTCATGGGAGATAGTGCTTTGAAAGCTTGCGCTATTGCACCTGATGGGGTGACAATTGTGGCGGCGGAAGCTTCGGGACAGGTGCATTTTTTGAGGTTGGAAGAGGGGAAGAGTCAGTTGACAGTTGACAGTTGACTGTTGTCAGTTGTCGTGGTTCCGATCGCACTTTTGGTAAACTTGAAAAGTGCGTTGGCGAAGCCCTCGAAGAGGATCGCCCGATCGCCCTTTTTCCCAGTCTAGTTTACAATTGTTCCGGGTCAATGCCCATCGATCGCAGTCTTTCTGCTAGGACAGCAGCCCGCTGTTCGGCTTCTTCTGCACGATGTTCGGCTTGTTCCAAGCTGCGAGAAACGTCCTCATAACTTGTAAACGGTTCGCCGTCAGGGCGATAAATTTGCAACTCTTCACCCGACGAATCAAAGCGAATTCCGAGTCGGGGACTGACCCAATTGTCGATCGTATCAATGACATCCAAACGCCCGTCTGAACGTATCCAACCGCTAAAATCGTTGCGTTCCGGGTCGTACAGGTAATATTCATCTACGCCGTGGCGATCGTAAAATACCTGTTTTTTATTCATTTCTGTCAGCCTGTTACCGGGAGAAAGAATTTCAAACACTACTTGCGGCGCGATATTCTCTTCTTCCCACTGCTGGTAAGAACCTCTATCTCCTTTCGGTCTGCCCAAGACTACCATCACATCCGGGCCGATAGAAGTTTTGTTATCTCCTTCAACAGGATACCACAGCAAGTTTCCGGCGACAAATACATTTGGGTCGTCCGCAAACAGCCACGCTAAATTTTGTTGGACGATCAGTATCCAGCGAAATTGTTTGGTATTGTCAGACATTGGTTCGCCGTCGCTGTCGGGGTAAATTACATCAGGTTTTTGAGGGGACTTGAGTTGAGTTACCATAACTGTTGTCCGGGGTGAAAGACTGTTGAATTTAATTTTAGCACTTTAGGAAGAGTCAGAAGTGCGATCCAATAGCTGCAAGCTTCACCAACGCACTTTTGGGAAAGACGAGGAGTGCGATCGCACTTTTTCATCATTCCCAAAATACCCAAATGTCTAACTTAATTCATCTGGGTTAATGCCCATTTCTCGCAACCGTTCCATCAAAATCTGCGAACGCTGACGTTCCTCTGCTAAAGTGGTTTCTGCAAGTTCGGCCCGCTGACGTTCCTCTGCTAAAGTGGTTTCTGCAAGTTCGGCCCGTTGTTGGGCTTCCTCTAACAGTTGACAAATCTCAACGTAGGAAAAAAACCTGGTTCCATCCGGTCGATAAATTTGCAATTGATCGCCGGATAAATCAAAGCGAATTCCCAATCGAGGACTCATGTAATTTGCCATTAAGGCGATCGCATCTAACCCATCTTGTCCCCGCAGCCAACCTCGCAGTTGGTTATTGGTAGGATTGTAGATATAATATTCTTCAACTCCGTGGCGATCGTAAAATAGCAACTTCTTCTCCATTTCATCCTGCGTGTTGCTAGGAGAAAGAATTTCAAACACAACTTGCGGCGCAATTCCTGACTCATTCCACTGTTGGTAAGAACTGCGTCTTCCTTTAGGTATGCCGAAGGCAACCATCACATCGGGGGCGTTAACAATATTCGATCTTCCCTCGATTGGATACCAAAACAAATCACCAGCTACGAACACATTCTCGTCATCAGCATACATCCATTCTAAATTTTGTTCGATGACGAGAATCCACCGAAATTGGTCAGTATTATTTGCGATTGGTAAGCCATCGCTGTCGGGGTAAATAACTGCTTCCTGAATAGGGGATGGGATTTGAGTTACCATAACAGTTGTGCGGGGTGAAAGACTGTTGAATTTAATTTTAGCAGTTTGGGAAGAGTTAGAAGTGCGATCGAGCTTTCTCAAAATAACCTATTTCCCTCTCTTCCTCTGCGCCCTCTGGCGCTGGAGCGGTAAAAAATCTTATTCAAAAAATCGCATCAAAAATAGGGCAGACACCGCGCTAAGCTGTTGCACATTTAAATTGTATATTCAGAGCGGGCGGGACGCCCACCCCACAAAAGTTTGATTATTTTTTAACATACAATTTAAATGCAGAACAGCTTAGCCCTAGCAAACTAACTCCTCGGTAACTGCACCCCGCGAATCGAATAATCCAAAAGCTCGATCGGGTGCATCAACGTAACGGCCTTACCCTGCAACTCCAAATGCTTCTTAATTTGCAAAGAACAACCCGGATTAGAAGAAGCAATCAACTCCGCACCAGTATTCAGCAAATTCTCCACCTTTTGCACTCCCAATTCATCAGCAATCTCCGGCTGAAGCATATTATAAACCCCCGCACTCCCGCAGCACAAAGCAGCATCCAGAGGCTCTTTTAACTTCACCCCAGGAATTTGTTGCAGCAACTGACGCGGCTGCAAACTAATCTTTTGTCCGTGCAACAAATGACAAGCATCTTGATAAACAATCGTCAAATCTCTGTCAGTTAAACGATTTAGTTTCGCCGTAATTCCGGCACTTATCAAAAACTCTTGTATGTCCTTGACATTCGCAGCAAATGCTTCTGCTTTTTCCCGATATTCCGCATCATCTGCTAAAATGTGACCGTATTCTTTCAAAGTGTGACCGCAACCGGCAGCGTTGATAATCACAAAATCAACACCCGTATTTTCAAAACTGTCAATCATCTGTCTCGCCAAAGATTTCGCCTGTTCGGCTTGTCCTTGATGTTCTGGCAAAGCTGCACAGCATCCCTGACTTTTCGGAATCACAACCTCGCAACCGTTAGCCGTCAAAACTCGCACCGTAGCCTCATTAACAGGCGAAAATAATAGTCTCTGTACGCAGCCTAAAATCACGCCGACTCGATAGCGTTTCTCTCCTTGTGCGGGAATTACTTCGGGCAAATTATCCCGGAAAGAATCAATTGTTACCTGCGGCAAAATTGATTCCATCGCCGCCAAGCGGGGAAATACTTTTTTCAGCAAACCTGTTTTGCGGACAAGTTTCGGTAGTCCTAATTTTTGATAAATAAACAGCGGTACAAGCAAAGGCCGCAATCTGTGAGGATAAGGAAAGAGATTAAAAATCAGAGTGCGAATTACATTGTCAGAAAAAGTGCGTTTCTGATTTCGAGTAACTTGGTGGCGAGTTGCGGAAATTAACTTGTCGTATTGAACTCCAGACGGACAAGTTGTCACGCAGGCCAAACAGCCCAAACAAGTATCGAAATGCTGCGAAGTTACTTCGTTTAAAGGTGCGTCGCCTTCGTTAATGGCATCCATTAAATAAATGCGGCCTCTAGGCGAATCCATTTCTTTGCCGAGTACGCGATAACTCGGACAAGTTGATAAACAAAAACCACAGTGGACGCAAGTATCGATTAATTTCGGATCAGGCGGGTTATTGGCATCGAAACCGGGAATTTCGAGGGTTTGCAAATGGGGATTCTGTGCTAAGAAATTGCTTTCTTTAGCTGGTTTTAAATCGTCGCTGGGAACTTGAGATTTTTCAGAAGTTTGCATATATTACGTAATTGTTTTGGTTCGTAGTAAGGACTTTAGTCCTTCTTGATCAGATTTTAGAAGGACTAAAGTCCTCACTACCAACTTTAAATTAGTGGTTCGTAGTGAGGACTTTAGTCCTTCTTAATGAGACTGTAGAAAGACTAAAGTCCTCACTACGAACTTGAGTCCACAGGTTCGTAGTGAAGACTTTAGTCCTTCTTAATCAGATTTTAGAAGTAAACTAAATACCGCTTAGAAAACGATTTGGACTCAAAATATTTTCCGGGTCAAACTGCTGCTTGATCCGGCCCATGACATCGATCGCACTTCCAGTATAGCCCCAAACATCCAATTCTTGCTTGATGTCCGTCGGCGCGACTAAAACAGTCAAAAAACCGCCTTTAGCCTCGCACTTTTGGCGTACCTGCAACAGCGTTTCGGCTGTCGCAGTCTCAAACCGCAAAACCCCCAAACCGCTGCCGGCATGAATCAAAGCATCCTGTATCGGCAACTCGTTAATTGCCTTGACTGCTTCCGACGGTCGGATGCCTATTTTACAAAAAATTGCCGATTTTGTGTTACAGTTCCACATTGTTTCTGGCAATCTTTGCCATAACTGATGCTCATCATTTTCGCTGCATTTAGTGCCTTGCAAACCCAACTTTTCGCCAACTTCTAGTAACCGGGCTGATTGTTGTTGAACGCTTTCTGCAATACTTTGAAATCTGACGATTAATCCTGTACCCTTTCCTAAACCTAATTTTGTGACTAAATCAGGTGACAGCAAATCAACGGCTGTGGGAGTCAAAGCAGAGGATAACAGGATTTGAGCAGCTTGAGCTAAAGCCCCAGCTTCCCCAGTCAATATTACTGTTCCCGATGATTCAGGTAGTGGATAAACTCGGAAAGTTACTTGAGAAATGATGCCCAACGTGCCGTAGGAACCGGTAAACAGTTTCATCAAGTCGTAACCGGCGACATTTTTAACGACTCGACCTCCGGCTACCGCAATTTTACCGTCCGATCGCACAAAGGTGATTCCCAACAGCAAATCGCGTACGCCCCGATAACGGTGGCGCAGGGAACCCGTGTCAGCCGTAGCGACAATTCCGCCCAAAGTTGCCTGTTGTGGATATGCTGGGTCGATCGGCAAAAATTGACCTGCTGCACCTAAAACTGCTTGTAAATCCGCAAACTTCATTCCCGCTGCCGCAGTCACGGTTAAATCGCCGACAGCGTGTTCTACAAGCCGGTTCAGGCGCGCCGTGCTCACAGCAATATTAACTCCCTCAACTAAACCACCCCAGTCGAGTTTGCTGCCGCTGCCGCAAGGCAAGACGCGCCACCGATTTTGCCTTGCGCAAGCAATCAGCGCCGCCAGTTCTTCTTGAGTATTCGGGTAAACAGTGCAGGCGATCGAGGTACCGGGCGCAACTGCTTTTTCTACCCGTTCTTGCCAAAAAGCCTCTGTATCTTGCCGCAGACAGATGCCAGAACTGCCGACAATACTTTCTAATTCTTCTGTGCTAACGTAATTTTCGGTAGAAAAAGATTTCATGAAGGTTGCGAGACGCCCGGTAAAAAAAATCATCAAAACATTGCCTAAAACCATTAAATATTAATACGGGCCCCATATTCAAAACATGAACAAACAAATGTCTCAAAACCGGCTTTCTGTAGGAGTTACCGGTCTCAACGAAGTAATTTGCGGCGGCCTCATCCCTCAACGCTCTTATCTGGTTCGCGGCGGCCCGGGTACTGGCAAGACTACACTGGGCTTTCACTTTCTGACAGCAGGTGTTGAGTTGGGAGAAAAGCCTCTGTTCATTACTTTAGGAGAAGCGGAAGCGCAATTGCGCGCCAATGCCGAAAGTCTCGGTTTTGACATCGAAGCGATGCCGTTCCTCGATTTGAGCCCGTCTTCAGAATTTTTTACCGAAGTTCAAACCTACGACATTTTTTCCGCCTCCGAGGTTGAGCGAGAACCGACTACGCAAAAGATTATCGAGAGAGTCCAAGCTGTCAAACCGCAGCGCGTGTTTTTGGATGCGATTACTCAATTCCGCTACTTAGCTGCGGATGAGTTTCAGTTTCGCAAGCAAGTTTTGTCTTTTCTGCGGTTTTTGGTGGAAGGGAGGGCGACGGTGGTGTTCACCTCAGAAGGTACATCAAGTGCTCCCGACGACGATTTGCAATTCATCAGCGACGGAGTAATTTATTTGGAACTGCGCCCTGAAGGACGCGCCCTGTCTGTTACCAAGCTGCGAGGCTCCAACTTCCGGGATGGCCGCCATTCGCTGCGCCTGACTGAGACTGGTATGCAGGTATTTCCGCGATTGTTACCGGAGAGCTACCAGCAGGATTTTGTCGCTGAACCGATTTCGGCTGGGGTTCCAGAAATGGACGAACTGCTGCACGGGGGACTGGAACGGGGGACTGTGACGCTGATCTGCGGGCCTAGCGGCGCGGGTAAAACGACGGTGGGGATACAGTTTATGAAGGAAGCGGCAGGAAGGGGGGAGCGATCGGTCGTTTACATTTTTGAGGAGTCAATGTCTACTATGCTGCGTCGCTGCGAATCAGTTAACATCCCGGTTGGGGCGATGATGGCGCAAGGTAATCTTTCGGTGATACCTGTGGAACCTTTGCTGTACTCGCCGGATGAGTTTGCGGGCATGGTACGCCAAGAGGTGGAGCTGCAAAAGACGCGGATTGTGATGATTGACAGTATTTCTGGCTATCAGCTTTCGATGCGGGGGCAAGATTTGGTGAACAATTTGCACGCTTTGTGCAAGTATCTCCAGAATATGGGAGTCACGGTGATTTTGATTAATGAGGTAGAAGCGATTAGCGGAGATTTTCGGCTGACCGATCTCGGGATTAGCTATTTGGCGGATAATATTGTGTTTATACGCTACCTGGAACGCCAACTGCATAATAGAACAGAAATCCGCAAGGCGATCGGAGTAATTAAAAAACGAGTCAGCAATTTCGAGAAAACTCTGCGAGAACTCGATATTACTCGCTACGGTATCAAAGTCAGCAAACCAATACGGGGACTGCGCGGGATTTTGAGTTCGGCGCCGGTGTGGATTGATGGGGTAGCGGATCAAGATTGAATTAATTAGTTGTGCTTTTGATTTGCTAATTTTCGACTATGGAGTAATATCAATGCCGGTAACACTCATACACGATCGAAACGGAGGACACGGATGTGCCGTTTTTCTACTACAATTAATCCGGGTAGGGAAACGGCACTGCTGTGTCCTGATTGCGGCTAAAATTAATTCTGATGCTACAGTTAATCCGAGTAGGGAAACGGTACTGCCGTGTCCCGATCGCGGGTCAAATTAATTCCGATGCTACCTAATTTGATATACAGCATATTTCATGTATATGTGATACACACAATATTGCGAGATCCCGTGTAAGGTGCGTCGCCATCTATAATCTGCAAGTTTTATCCAAGATATCGCGGCGACGCACCCTACCAAACTCAAATTTAAAATGGTATAAACCTTATTTATAGGAAGCCGATCGATGACTGGCAACTCCATAATTTTAGCCGTAGACCGCAATCAGCGAAACTTGGAACTCCTAGCACAATTTCTCAACAAAGAAGGATACCAGGTGATGACGGCTTCGAGTTTTGAAGAGGTTGCACGGGCGATCGACCTTCCCGATCGAATTGGGATAGCTTTAGTAGATATTTCTGGTTTTGACCGCCGGATTTAGGACTGTTGCGAACAACTGCGAAGTCACCCAATCCGTTTTCTGATACTTTCGCCGAAACAAAGCGCTGTTATTCAGCAGGAAAGCTTGTACCGCGGTGCTTGCAGTATACTAATAAAACCTTTGGCAGTTAGACAGTTACTGAGCCTTGTTCACAGCTTGCTAGGAGAACCTGCGTGAGTCAAATTTTATTGCTTGTCGAACAGAAAGAAAATCGCCGCCTGTTATTAGAATGGTTAGCGGTTAACTACATGGTATTGCTGCCAAATTCCACTGGTGAAATTGACGATTTGTCACAATTTAATCAATCCTTTGGCATGGGTATTATTGACGGTCTTGCCTTGAAACGGCACTGGCAATGGATCGCAGCCAAAAAACAAGCAGAACACCCGGTATGCTTGCCTTTTCTTTTGATTACATCGCGATCGGATGTAGGGATGGCAACGCGGTTTATTTGGCAAACTATTGACGATTTAATTATCGCTCCGATCGAGAAAATAGAATTGCAAGCGCGGGTGGAGATTTTGCTGCGATCGCGCCAGTTGTCTTTAACCCTAAAATTGTCTCACGATCAACTCGATCGCAGCCTGCAAACAGCGAAAGAACTCAACGACATGAAAACCTCTTTGCTGTACATGATTGCCCACGACGTTCGCAATCCTTTGAACTTCATCATCGGCACTACACAAGTTCTTACCCAGTACAAATCGAAATTAACAGATGAGAAAACACAAGAATTGCTAGACAAAACTCAAGCAGCAGCAAAAGGCATCGATCTGTTATTAGACGACGTTTTGCAACTGGGCAAATTTGAGTCAGGAAAAATGGCGTTTTGCTTGCTACCGCTAGACTTAGCCAAGTTTTGCAATGAGTTGGTAGGGGCATTTCAGAGCAGCCTGAAGTTGAAACCTCAAACCGAGCCGGTGACGCTGATTTTTGTAAATCACAGTCCATCAACGATGGCGTGTTTGGAGGCCAGTTTGCTCCGGCGCATTCTGAGCAATTTGCTGTCTAATGCTATTAAGTATTCTCCCCCAAATACTCAAGTAATATTTGAATTAAAAGTTACTGAAAACGAGGCGATTTTTTCCGTACAAGATGCCGGAATTGGCATACCTATAGCAGACCAAGAACGGCTGTTTGATTCGTTTTACCGGGCTAAAAATGTGGGTCAAATTCCCGGTACTGGACTGGGGCTGAACATTGTTAAAAAATGCGTGGACTTGCACAGCGGCGAAATTAGTTTGAGCAGTGAAGAAGGCGTCGGCAGTACATTTACGGTAACGCTGCCGATCGCACAACTTGCAGAATAACCAGTCTCGCCTGCAACGCCTTAAACTAGATGCAGATATTATCGTGGGATATTCAGTATGGAACCCGAAGATGTAATGGCGCTCGTCCATCCGGCGATCGCAGTGGCGGTAGTTTTCCCGATTATTGGTACTGTGGTCAATGCGGCTTGGCAAACTCGCCAGCGCAGGCTGCAAGTCGCCACTGGCGACAAAAGCAAAATTCCTCCTACCGTCGGCCCGGAACATCTAAAATTGGGCCAATTGCTGACTGGGGCGATCGTCGGAATTACGTTAATTGCTCTTGCTTACTCTATTTATTTTAAGAGTATTTTGGAGAAGGAGCTCTGGAAAAACTCTCCTACTCAAGTAGTTTTCATTGCGCTGATGTTTGCCGCGACAATTGCTTCTCTGGTGTTTTTGTATCAAGCAAGGCAGAAACTTTGGCGGGGAGTATTTGCGAGTTTGACTGGTGTCGGTTTGGTAGTTTTGGGATTCCAAGATGGGGTTTTTCGCAGGGACGATGAATGGCTGGTTTCTCATTTTTATTACGGCATCGTTGCGGCGCTGTTGATGATTTTTTCCTTGGCAATTGCGCCGGAAATTTATCAGGATCGATCGCACGGGTGGCGGAAAATTCATACTGTTTTAAACTGCATCGCCTTGCTACTATTTCTCGGCCAAGGTGTTACGGGTTCTCGCGATTTGTTGGAAATTCCTTTGAGCTGGCAAAAAGAACACGTCTATCAGTGCGATTTTAAATATAAAACTTGCCCGAAACCAGCCCCAAAAATATAAGCTGTTGTGCTTCTATGCTATTAGAGGGGAGATAGGGAGAGGGGATTTGACGACTTTTGATAGGCGAGCGAAGTATACTTTTTTGTTTATGACTAAGCTGTTACGCATTTAAACCACTAACGAGGCCTGTAGGGTGCCTTAGCTCGATCGCTTACTAGGCAAGGGAAACGCTGCGGGCCGTGGCACCCTACAATACTATTTTAAATGCGTAACAGCTTAATATCAATTCCGGCTGCGCCGGAATGATATAGAGGAGACTGCACGTGCCGTGTCCCTACAATTAATGGGTAGGGACACGGCACGTGCAGTTTCCTGATTTCGGGTAATATTAATGGCGATGCTAATTCAAAGTTCTAAAGGAGCAACGGCGCTCAATAATTCTTCTAGGATAAACCTGAGCAAAGATTGAGTTGCTAATACTAAGCCTAATCTAGCTTTAGCGAGTTTTGGTGTTTCTATTTTAACTTCGCCCCAAATCCGACATTGACTGTAAAAAGTCTGAAATGCCACACTCAAACTATTGGCTATTTTTAGATAATTGATATCAATTCCGGTTGCACCGGAATGATAGAGGAGACGGCAGTGCCGTGTCCCTA
>ENA-OBIO01000086-OBIO01000086.1-metagenomes-genome-assembly--contig:-NODE-86-length-60417-cov-27.5315_pt1 | contig 60417 bp, 44 predicted proteins | sample MGYA00153383_OBIO01 | MGnify analysis MGYA00153383 | reverse complement strand
AGGAAGAAGGAAGAAGGAAGAAGGAAGAAGGAAGAAGGAAGAAGGAAGAAGGAAGTAAAATCAATGGTTTCAGCCATTGGCAACGTCCTAACCATCCGGCGCGGTTACTATAGAAGCCACAAACAGTTTAGTCAGCAGTCCTCAGTCATTGCTTGTTAGCTAATGACTAATGACTGCTGACTAAGGACTAATGACTAACTTAGATGTCCAAGTCAAGCATATTGAGTTTGGGGCCGTAGGTTTCGATGAATTCACGGCGGGGGGCGACTCGATCGCCCATGAGGATCGTAAAGATGCGATCGGCTTCAGCAGCGTCGTCAATTTCCACCCGTTTCAGCGTCCGAGTTTCCGGGTTCATCGTGGTATCCCACAACTGTGTCGGCATCATTTCGCCCAAACCTTTAAATCGTTGGATGGTATAGTTGGCATTCGCCGGAAATTCATTGCGGATCAGAGCATTCCTTTCGCGTTCGCTGTAACAGTAGTAATGATTGCGTCCCCGTTCCACTTTATAAAGAGGAGGACACGCAATGTAGATGTAACCTTGTTCTACAAGTGCGCGCTGATAGCGGTAGAAAAATGTTAGCAACAGCGTGCGGATGTGGGCCCCATCTACGTCAGCGTCAGTCATGATCACGATGTGGTGATACCGCAATTGCGACGGATCGAATTCTTCCCCTTTAATGCCCAAACCCAGGGCTGTGATTAACGATTGAATTTCGTTATTTTTGTAGATTTTGGCATCGTCGGTTTTCTCAATGTTGAGAATTTTACCGCGCAAAGGTAGGATAGCTTGAAATTGTCGATCGCGCCCTTGTTTAGCCGATCCGCCAGCGGAGTCCCCTTCCACAAGATAAATTTCAGATTTTGACGGGTCTCTGGAACTGCAATCTGCCAGTTTTCCGGGCAATGGAGACGATTCTAAGACCGATTTGCGGCGGACTAAATCGCGTGCACGACGGGCAGCTTCAGCAGCCTTAAAAGCTTGAATAGCCTTCTCTAAAATGAAGTCGGCTACCTGGGGGCGGAACTCCAGATATTCGGTCAATACTTCGCCTACCAAAGAATCGACAATTCCTCGGACTTCGGTATTACCCAGTTTAGTTTTAGTTTGTCCTTCAAATTCCGGGTCTGGGACTTTGACGGAAATCACGGCTGTCAGACCTTCCCGGACGTTTTCGCCGGCGAGATTTGGTTCGTGTTCTTTAATTTTGTTGCGCTTGCGGGCGATCGAATTCATCGTCCGCGTCAACACTGCCTTCAAGCCTTCTAAGTGCGTCCCACCATCTATAGTCCGAATGTTGTTAGCAAAACCAAGAACATTGTCACTAAAAGCATCAACGCACCACTGCAAAGCCACTTCTATTTGTACATTATTGCGTTCGCCTTGCACATAAATCACTTCTTCGTGCAGAGGCTGTTTTTCGCGGTTCATGTAGGCGATGTATTCCTTGATTCCGCCCTCATAACAGTAAGTTTCGATGCGAGGTTCATCACTTTTGAGCAGTTCCAAACGGTGGTCGCCAAAGGTAATTCTAACGCCCGCATTCAAGTAACCCAATTCTCGCAAGCGCCCGGCGAGTATAGTGTAATCAAATTCAATGCCAGTGCTAAATATCTGAGTATCTGGCATGAAAGAAACTGAAGTACCGGTGCGATTGCCTTTGCTGGGTTTGGCATTAAGTTCGGTGACAGGATTGCCTCTTTCATAGCGCTGTAAATGTTCTTTTTGGTCGCGCCAAACTGTCACTTCTACCCACTCTGACAGCGCGTTAACCACCGAAATACCTACACCGTGCAATCCTCCAGAAACCTTGTAGCCACCACCGCCAAATTTACCGCCGGCATGGAGTACAGTCATTACTGTTTCTACTCCCGATTTACCAGTCTTGGCAACGATGCCAGTCGGAATACCCCGTCCGTCGTCTGTCACGGTAACGGAACCGTCGGCATTGATGTCAACCTCGATGTGGGTGCAGTGGCCAGCCAGCGCCTCATCGATCGAGTTGTCAACAACCTCGTAAACTAAATGGTGGAGTCCTCGCGGGCCTGTGGTACCGATGTACATCCCCGGTCGTTTGCGGACTGCTTCGAGACCTTCGAGAACCTGAATTTGGTCGGCGCTGTAGCTGCTGGTCATACAAAAATAGCTCCAATAATGAGGCCTAAAGCCCCAAAAGCTTCTAAAATGGGAAAACTTCTAAAATTATAGCACAAAACCGTTAAAGGCGATGCTAGGGCTTTCTGAAGCGAAATTTATCGGGGGGACGGAGAGGAATAGTTTTGAGATGGGTTGGGTATTTTCGAGGTGTAGTGCCGTCAATCAGCGGAGGGAGAGAGGTTTCGGGGATTTGATGGCTTTTATCGGGAAATGAAAAATGCTTTTTAAGTGTGCGACGGCTTATGTTTAGATTAATTACGATTTGTGGGGCGACGGCGACGGGCAAGTCGGGAGTGGCTTTGGCTTTGGCGGGGCGACTGCAATCTTCGATTCTGAGTGCGGACTCCCGTCAAGTGTACCGCGAATTTGACATCGGAACGGCAAAACCGACAAAGGTCGATCACACTTCTGTACCGCATCACTTAATCGACATCTGCGATCCGACAGAGACTCTAACACTCGCAGAGTACCAGCAGCAAGCTCAAAATTTAATAGCTGCTGTGGATTCTCCTCTGTTGTTGGTGGGAGGGACTGGCTTGTATATTAAGTCTGTAGTCAGGGGTTTGAAAATTCCGAGAGTAGGGCCGATACCGGAATTACGATCGCAATTTGCAGAACTCGGACAATCTCAATGTTACGCGATGTTGCAGCAGGTTGATCGCTCTGCCGCCGAAAAAATTCACATCAACGATTCCATCAGAACTTTCAGAGCACTGGAAGTATTTTATGTCACCGGTCGCTCTATTTCCGAACAGCAGGGCGAGAATCCTCCCAATTATCCTATTTTACAGATTGGGTTGGATTGTGATATTGACGTTTTAGTCGATCGGATCAAACAGCGCACTGAACAAATGTTAGAACGCGGTTGGTTAGCTGAAGTGGAATATTTGTGTAAAAAATACGGCTGCGACTTACCGCTGTTGAACACGCTGGGATACCAGGAAATGAAACAATATTTGGCGGGTGATATTAAGCTTGAAGCGGCTAAAGACTTAACAATTTTGCACACACGGCAATTTGCCAAAAGACAGCGGACGTGGTTTCGAGCCTATCCTGAAATTGAATGGTTCGATGTTAGCACACCGGATTTGTTGGAGCGAGTTTGGCAAAGAGTGCAGGAATTTGTGAAAAATGATTTGGGCGATTATAAATAATTATATTAACTTTGACTTAATAAGAGCTCTCTGATTCTTTGCCGGAACAAACGCACCGCCGCCCGCTGTCCGATGGTTCTACTTTGTTCGATCAAACCCGGAATTTCGGCAACAGGTAAAAAGGGGAAAGCTAAACTGCGATCGCACATTTCATATTTCCCCTCTATTAGTTGATAAACTTGCAGAGATACCCGCCGATACCTCCAAAGTTCGGGAACACCAAGAGCAGCATATATGGCATCTTTATTAACCGAAGAATTCGTGTGATCGGATTCTAGCACCAAGTCAGGTGGCGGGTCATTTGGCAAATAGATATTGCGACCTCTAACTAGAGACTCATTTTGAATGTAGAAACAGGAATCAGGTTCTACAGCGCGACTTAACTCTTCCCGTTCAAGAGTCAGCGAACCAAGACTCCTAAGTTCAATTTCCAGCTCATCTACAATAGCTTCAATAAAGCTTTCTATCAGTCGTTTGGGTTCTTCGTGTTCTTCCAGTGGCATCCTGATTTCCAATACTCCTCTATCGTAAGCAATTCTCCAAGTTCTATCGTCCCCAACATCTGCCAGCAATGCCTTAAAAGTTGACCAACTGACACCTTTTAAAACAACTCGGTTTTCTGGGGTAGTTTGCTGCTCGACGGGAGTTGATGTTGTTGTTACCATTTAACAATTCCTTGGTAGCTTCATCAATTTTTATTATAGAGGATAATAGGAGGTTTTTTCCGTTTTTTCTCGTTCCCAGGCTCTGCCTGGGAATGCCTGAAGCCGAGGCTCTGCCTCGCGGGAATAGGGAGGCAGAGCCTCCAGAGCTGCGTTCCTAGGCAGAGCCTAGAAACGAGGGAAACGAGGGATTTTCCGTCAATCAACTGTACAAACTAGCTACATATTCCCCATAACCGTTATAGGGCAAAGTCGGGCGAGTTTCCCACGACCAACTGTTACCCGGGCCGACTACCCGTTCGTTGGCTTGCGACCATCGGGGGTGCGGTTTGTCGGGTTCGACGTTTGCTTCAAAAGCGTATTCGTTGGCGCCGAGTGTATTCCAAAAAGTAGCGGGTTGTTTTTCGACAAATTCAATTTTGACGATCGACTTTGCGCCCTTAAAACCGTATTTCCAAGGAATCACTTGGCGCAGGGGCGCACCATTTTGTTTTGGTAGCTTGCGGCCGTACAAACCTGTAGCAAAAAATGCTAAATCATTGGCCATTTCCTCGATCCGCATACCTTCGGTATAAGGCCAAGGGTAAAATTGCGACATCAAACCGGGGCCAGGAGTTATCTTGGAGTCATAAAATGAGGTAAAGCGAACGAATTTAGCGTTCGATTTTGGTTCAACATCAGCCATCAGTAATTTCATGGGAAATCCCACCCAAGGAACGACCATCGCCCAGGCTTCTACGCAACGAAATCGATAAACTCGTTCTTCGATGGGAAATTTTTTGTAGAGGTCATCAATATCATAAGTGCGGGGATTTTTTACTAAACCGCCTACTTCTACTTTCCAGTTTTCTGTTGGTAAAGCTTGAGCGGCTTGCCAAATAGATTTTGTACCGCCGTATTCGTAAAAATTGTTATATTTTGTAGATAAGGCTTCGTCGGTAATTGCCCGATCGACTTTGGCAAAGTCAGGATTCCGGGTCAATCCCGAATATGCTTCGGTTGATTGATCCAAAGCAGTTTTTGAGCTAGTATTGCTTTTGCAGCCGGTCAGCGGGAGCAGCGAAGCAGTCACGCCAGCGCCAATTAAATTTGTCATGAAGCGGCGACGGTTGACAAAGGCTGCTTCTGAGGTAATTTGTGGGTCGAGAATTTCCCAAGATTTGGGAACGCGAATTAACGGCATAAGTAATAGTTAAAAGAATGACTGTTGACTGTTGACTGGGAGTCTAAAAACCTAAAATTGCGCTTATATTTGGTAACGTGACTCGAATTTATAATTTCGATGCTACCGGAAACGATATTAGTAGTTAGTTTGGCGATTTTGCCTAATTTTCTATCTTTCTGTTGCTAGATTTGAGATTTTAGATTGACCAGGGTAGAACAGAGGAACGTGGATTTTAGGCAATGCTTGGCGATTGCTTTACTTGACTTTGATCGCCAAAAGCATCGGCAATAACAGTATAGCTTAATTCGGTAACAGCGAATCGGGCCGATCGACCTATTAAACCTCGCTCGCAGGAAAGTCAGCAATAATTTATGTGCGATCGACCGCAGGAATTGTGGCGAAAATCTGGGAAACAATTATCATAAAGCAAAGATTCTAATTATTTAATTTGTCCACAGGAAGCGGCACGCACCGCCCCGCTTTCCTCCCCTACCAACTTTGTAAGTCTGACGGGGGTCTCCAGCGGAAAAACAGATGAGTTACTGCATCAATTCCCATTGTCAGAATCCCCAAAATCTTGATCGCGCGACAGTCTGCAAAAATTGCGAGTCGAATTTGCTGCTCAAAGGACGCTACCGAGTCTTTCACACCCTTGGTCAAAGTCTCACTTGCCGCACCTTTTTAGCAGTCGATGAAGACCAACCTTCAGCGCCCCGCTGTGTCATTCAACAATTCTGCCAGACCACAGCAGTCACCGACGGTAGCACACAGCTAAACCGGACATTTCGCGGCTCCGTCTCAGTCCTCGACGAGTTGGGAAAACATCCGCAAATACCAAAACTGCTGGCATCTTTTGAAGTCGAAGGCTGCCAGTATTTAGTTCAGGAATATATCGAAGGTCGCAATTTGGCCGATCGGCTTTCAGAAAAAGGTGTTCTAAAAGAAATTCAAATTTGGTATCTGCTGAGCGAATTATTACCTGTCTTGCAACTTGTTCACGACAATCAACTAATTCATCAAGATATCAAACCGTCCAGCATTATTCACCGGAAAACTCCCCAAACTTCCGCAGCTTCGATCGCTCAAGAGCATCTGCATTCTTGGGACGAGCAATCTGGGCTGGTTTTAGTCGATTTCGGCGCGGCAATTCCTGCCAACAGCGGGCCGCACAAAACAGAAACAGTGACGGGTTCTGCCGAATACGCGGCCCCGGAACAAATTAAAGGCCAAGCGATTAAGAGCAGCGACATCTACAGTTTGGGTGTTACCTGCATTCACTTGCTAACAGGAATGTCGCCCTTTGATTTGTTTGATATCCAAGCCGAAAGTTGGGCCTGGAGGCATTATTTGAAAGTACCAGTTTCGGCGCGGCTCAGCCGCATCCTGGATCAAATGGTAGAGCGAGAACCATCAAAACGCTATCGATCGATCGAAGCAATTCTCAAAGACATGAAATATGGCCCGACACCGATCGAGGCGATCGTCAGCAAACCCCAGTGGACTTTAGCCCTTTGGGGAGGAGCGGCGGTTGCCCTGCTGTCGGCAGTGCTGGGTTCTGGCTTGCCATCTCCAGCACCGCAGGCTTTCAGTTCTGGTGAGCCTGTTTCCAGCATTCCCGAAATTCGGTTCGATCCGCCGCCTATGCAGAATTTCAGCGCTGAGGCATCGCAGTCTGGGCCCGCAGTGCGGACTCTGGCGGATCAAGACAAGAACCCGGTTTGGGCCGTAGCAGTCACCCCCAACGGCCGCGTCATAGTCAGCGGGAATAATGACGGGACAATTCACCTGCTGCACAAGCGTCACGGCAAGATACTCAAGGTTCTAGGCGGACATTTAGGGCCCGTGTGGTCGGTGGCTGTCAGTCGCGACGGCAGGACGATCGCCAGTGGCGGCGCTGACGGTACGATTAAATTGTGGAATCTGTATTCTGGCAAGTTAATTCGGACTTTGGACGGACACCAAGACGGCGTGTTTTCGGTGGTTTTCAGTCCCGACGGCCAATCCCTGGCGAGTGTCGGTAAAGACAAAACTTTGAAGTTGTGGCAAGTCGAAGGCGGAGTTGAGTTAGAAACGTTTAAAGGGCTTTCTGACGAAGTACAGTCAGTGGCGTTTAGTCCCGACAAAGAAACTCTGGCTACTGGAAATAGTGACGGTACTGTCAAACTTTGGAACTGCCAGACTGGGCAATTGAAACAGACTCTCATAGGTCATTCTGAGGCGGTTTGGACTCTGGCTATCAGCCCGGACGGTCAAACTCTCGCCAGCGGCAGTTGGGACAAGACGGTGAAGCTTTGGGATATCAGCAATAATATCAAGACTAATACTGAGTTCCCAGAGTCCAAGGCTTCTCTGTTGGGGACTTTTCCAGATTCTGCCAATGAAATTGAGTCTCCTAATGTCATTGGACAAATCAACCCTAACAATGAATCTGGGCAGCCCAGCGGTTCTCTGTTGCGGACTCTGACGGGTCATTCCGATAAGGTTAAGTCCTTGGCTTTCAGTCCCGATGGGGCAAGGTTGGCCAGCGCGGACTTGAGCGGAACTATCAAGCTGTGGCAGACGAATACTGGTGAAATAGAGGGTACGCTGAAGGGTCATTCGACTTGGGTGGAATTGGCTTTTAATCCTCAAGACAAAACTCTGATCAGCGGCAGTTTTGACGACACAGTTAAGGTGTGGCGTTTGTCTCCTTGATTGTCTGACGCTAAGAGATAGAGGAGACGGCAGTGCCGTGTCCCTACCGGAATGATATAGAGGAGACGGCAGTGCCGTCTCCCTACCCCGATTAATTGTAGGGACACGGTACTGCCGTGTCCTGATTTCGGGTAATATTAATTCCGATGCTACCGGAATTGGTATGCCACAATCCGTTGCTGAAATTCCTTCTTGTATATGACGATAAATTCCGAGTTAGCCTCGCAGCATTTAGAAACGGGCGATCGACAGCAACAACCTGGTAAATTTGAGGAGGCGATCGCACTTAACAAGCTTGCCGAAGTTTATTATGCTCAACAGAAATATATAGAGGCGATCGCCCAGTGCTACCAAACACTTCGCCACCAACCAGATTTTGCCTGCGCCTACAAAACCCTAGGCAATATCCTGCAAGCCCAAGGTAAAACAGACGCGGCAATACGCGCCTACTCAAAGGCGATCGAATTTAATCCTAACTTTGTCGAAGCCTATGTTAATTTAGGCAGTATGTTTTACAAACAAGGACTGCTAGATAATGCCATAACTTACTACCAAAAAGCGATTGCTATTCAACCAGATTTAGCCGCCGCTTATTGGAATTTAGGCAAAGTTTTGGAACAACAAGGCCGAATCAATGAAGGTTTATTTTATCAAAAAAAAGCTTTAAACTTAGAGCCACAATTAGCCAAGTAGTTGTAGGGTGTGTCGCCTGCGATAAATCCCTAAACAAAGCTCAAAATTCTCACAGCGACGCACCTGCGCTTAGAGGTTGAGTGAAAAACAACAACACTTTTTTTGTAAAATTATATCATGTCCGCTCAACTCACCCTAATAATATAGGTTCGTAGTGAGGACTTTAGTCCGCAGCATTTTGCGGACTAAAGTCCTTACTACAAACCGTTTTACCACAAAAAAATATGGATTCAGTAGAAAAAACTCAAGACCAGCAGCATCCGCAATATCGGCGCGATCGCACTACAGTCAATACTTTATTAGCAGGAGAAACAACCGACCACAATTTATCAGAATTAGCAAGATTAATAATTCGGTACCGAGGCTTTCCCGGAGCTAGAGATATCCAAGCAGACTTAAAAAAAGTCCTGCAACAATGGAATCATACCGAAGAAACTCTTTACGAACAAACCCGTAAAATTCACGCCAAAGGTGAAGTTTACAGGAAACAAAAAAGCGACCAAGAAGATTGGGCTTAATATCAAATCTGCAATATCAATTCCGGTTGAATCGAAATTAATATTACCAGAAATCAGGAGACGGCAGTGCCGTGTCCCTACAATTAATCGCGGTAGGGAAACGGCACTGCCGTGTCCTCTATATTATTCCGGTGCTGGTTCCTAGGCTCTGCCTGGGAACCGATATCCAGAGGCTCTGCCTCGTTTGGGGGATAAAAAGAGGAGGCAGAGCCTCCGGATCTGCGTTCCCAGGCTCTGCCTGGGGACGAGCAACAGTTAACTATCTTCAAACCATCTCTGGCGAGACTTGCATGGCCGGCTGCGGCTGGAATTGGAACAGCGAATAAACCACATTCCGGCGAATATCCGTCATCATGTCCAAAAACAGCTCATAACCTTCAGTTTTGTACTCGATTAACGGGTCTTTTTGTCCATAACCGCGCAACCCGACAGACTCGCGCAAAGCATCCATTTGCTGCAAGTGTTCCCGCCACAAAGTATCAATTTGCTGCAAAATAAAGAACCGTTCCGCATCACGCATCAATTCGGCTCGGATTGCATTAACTTCCGCTTCCTTCATGTCGTAAGCGTTGCGGACTTGTTCGTGCAGGAATGTTTTAATTTCCTCAACGGACAAATCTTCTAGCTGATCCGGTGTCATATCAGCCAGCAGATAAACAAATTCCTTCACCTTGCTGACAAGTTTGTCGAGTTCCCATTCTTCCGAAGGTAAATCGGGATTGATGTATGCTCCCACAATGTCGTCCATTGTCTGTTCGGCATACTTAATTACCTGTTCCTTGGAGTCCAAACCTTCCAAGACTCGGCGACGTTCGGCATAGATGGCTCGACGCTGATTGTTCATCACTTCGTCGTATTCAAACACCTGTTTGCGGATGTCGTAATAGTAGGTTTCGACTTTTTTCTGAGCGCCTTCGAGGGAACGAGTCAGCATTCCAGATTCGATCGGCATATCCTCCTCAACCCCGAAAGCCTTCATCAAACCAGCAACCCGTTCGCCCCCAAAAATCCTGAGCAAATTATCTTCCAAACTCAAGAAAAACCGCGTAGAACCGGGGTCTCCTTGGCGTCCAGCGCGGCCGCGCAACTGATTGTCAATCCGGCGCGATTCGTGGCGTTCCGTACCGATGACGTGCAAGCCTCCCAACTGTACAACTTCATCGTGTTCGGTGCTGGTAAAAGCATCGTATTCGCTGCGAGTTAGATTGTAAGCTTCGCGCAATTTTTGAATTACCACGTCTTTTGTGGGCGCTTTTTCCGAGGCTACAGCCACTACATCATCGGCTTGCAATTCCGAGAGCGATCGCTCCCCGTACTCCTTCACCGCCAATTCCACCGACGCCTTGAGCATTTGCTCGGCAGTTTTCGATAGCTGCGTCGGGAAAATCTGCGCCGAAGCTTTCCAAGACTTGACTTTTTTGGCAGTTTGACCAAAACCTTGAGCTGCGGGGCGGCCGCCAATACCGGGCGCTTGCACCAGAGTAAACCCGTCCTCATCCTCGGGCCGCACGATCCGCGGCATCAGATACTCGCGCAACTTCAGGCGGCCCATGTACTCAGAATTACCGCCCAGAATAATATCTGTACCGCGTCCGGCCATGTTCGTGGCGATCGTCACAGCACCTTTGCGTCCGGCTTGAGCGATAATTTCCGATTCCCGTTCCACATTTTCCGGTTTAGCATTCAGCAAGTTGTGGGGAATTTTTAGTTCCTGTAGCAGTCGCGAGAGCAACTCCGATTTTTCGACGCTGGTAGTGCCCACCAGTACCGGCCGACCGATTTCGTGCATATCTGCACAGTCTTGGGCGATCGCCTTCCACTTGCCAGCCTCTGCCTTGTAAACCATATCCGAAAGGTCAGTGCGGCTCGTAATCCGGTTAGTGGGAATCAGCGTCACTTCCAGATTGTAAATCTTCTGAAACTCAGTCTCCTCAGTCTTCGCCGTCCCAGTCATTCCCGACAGCTTCGGATAGAGCAAAAAGAAATTCTGATAAGTAATCGTCGCCAGCGTCTGAGTTTCCGGCTGAATTTCCGCGTGTTCCTTCGCTTCGATCGCCTGGTGCAAACCGTCGCTCCAGCGCCGTCCCGGCATCACCCGCCCGGTAAACTCATCTACAATCACCACTTCGCGATCGAGATTGACGATGTAGTTAATATCCTTAATAAACAATTCCTTCGCCTTAATCGCATTAAAAATGTAATGCGCCCAAGGGTCAGCCGGGTCATACAAATCGGTAACGCCCAACAAATTCTCAGCTTCACCAAACCCTTCATCGGTCAACAGCACATTCCGCGCCTTTTCGTCAACCTCATAATGTTCTTCATTTTCCTTGATCAGGGAAGCCGCAACTTCAGCGGCCCGGATGTACTTTTCGCTGGGGCGTTCGACTTGGCCGGAAATAATCAGAGGCGTCCGCGCTTCATCAATCAGCACCGAGTCAACTTCGTCAATCACGCAGAAATTGAAAGGACGCTGCACCACATCTTCCATGACAGTAGCCATGTTGTCGCGCAAATAGTCGAAGCCGACTTCGCTGTTCGTGGCGTAGGTAATATCACAGTTATAATTTTTCTTTCGTTCCACCTGATCCATGCCCTGCTGAATCAGTCCCACAGTCAATCCCAGGAAGCGGTGCACCTGTCCCATCCATTCCGCATCCCGTCTGGCGAGATAATCGTTGACGGTGATAATGTGTACACCTTTACCATTGAGGGCGTTGAGGTAAGCCGGCAGTGTAGCTACGAGAGTTTTGCCCTCACCCGTTTTCATTTCAGCAATTTGGCCTTTGTGCAGAATGATGCCGCCGAGGAGTTGGACATCAAAGTGGCGCATTCCCAAAACCCGCTGTCCCGCTTCGCGCACGACTGCAAAAGCTTCTGGCAAGATTTCGTCTAGAATCTCTTTCTCTTCATTGAGAGATTTAGCTTTTGCCAGACGTTCTTGAAACTCCGCCGTTTTAGCTTTGAGCCCGTCGTCTGAGAGGGCGCGGATTTCTTCTTCCAAAATAGTGATATCAGCTACCCAAGGCTGAAATTTTCTCAGTTTGCGCGCGTTGGGGTCGCCGAGTAGATTTTTAAACATGGCAGGAGAGGCAGATTTTTAATAATTTAGCTATTAGCTTTCGGGGTTACGGGCTGTAGTGTTAGCCACAGCGTTTACCTTCCCCGATTGTAGCAACCATTGGCTCTGCTAAGCAGTCGAAGGCGTCTTTGGGGGCGATCGGGCGATTTGGAATTTTGGATCAATTTCCCTGACTCGCCACCAAATCGCACAACACATCAATACCTGAACCGACATATGCTGTATCTTGGTGGCGATCGATCCATTGCGCCACAGCAGGCAAAACGTCACTAGATTTCAGACCCAACTTACCCAAGGCTTCTGCTGCTGCCGAGTAATGCACAACAAAGTCATCCCTATCTTCGAGACATAACAGCAGGGCACTGATGACAGATTCTGAAGCATTTCCCAAGTTACCCAAGGCTGATGCTGCCGAGTAACGCACTGAGTTATCCTCATCTTCCAGACTTAGTAGCAGAGCATTGATGAGAGTTTCTGAAGCATTTCCCAACCTGCCCAAGGCAAATGCTGCCGAGTAACGCACTGAGTTATCCTCATCTTCGAGACGTAACAGCAGGGCACTGATGACAGATTCTGAAGCATTTCCCAAGTTACCCAAGGCTTTTGCTGCCGAGCCACGCACTGAATCATCCCCATCTTCGAGACGTAGTAGCAAGGCACTGATGACAGCTTCAGAAGCATTTTCTAACCGACTCAAGGCCTGTGCTGCCGAGCCACGCACTGTGTTATCGCCATCTTCGAGACGTAGCAGCAGGGCGCTGATGACTGATTCTGAACCATTTCCCAACCGACTCAAGGCTTGTGCTGCCGAGATACGCACATTCTGATCCCCATCTTCGAGACGTAGCAGCAAGGCACTGATGACAGCTTCAGAAGCATTTTCTAAGTTGCCCAAGGCTTGTGCTGCCGAGATACGCACATTCTGATCCCCATCTTCGAGACGTAGCAGCAAGGCACTGATGACAGCTTCAGAAGCATTTTCTAAGTTGCCCAAGGCTTGTGCTGCCGAGATACGCACATTCTGATCCCCATCTTCGAGACGTAGCAGCAAGGCACTGATGACAGCTTCAGAAGCATTTTCTAAGTTGCCCAAGGCTTGTGCTGCCGAGATACGCACATTCTGATCCCCATCTTCGAGACGTAGCAGCAAGGCACTGATGACAGCTTCAGAAGCATTTTCTAAGTTGCCCAAGGCTTGTGCTGCCGAGATACGCACATTCTGATCCCCATCTTCGAGACGTAGCAGCAAGGCGCTGATGACGACTTCAGAAGCATTTCCTAAGTTGCCCAAGGCTTTTGCTGCCAACCTACGCACTGTGTTATCGCCATTTTCGAGACGTAATAACAGAGCGCTGATGACGGCTTCTGAAGCATTTTCTAACCGACTCAAGGCAAATACTGCTCTAGCACGCACCCACTCATTCCCATCTTCGAGACCTAACAACAAGGCACTAATGACGGTTTCCGAAGCATTTCCAAACCGACTCAAGGCAAATGCTGCTGAGAAATGTACATTCTCATTTCCATCTTCGAGACGTAGCAACAGAGAACTGATGGCAGCTTCTTTTTCCCCTAATTCTGCTTGATATCTCCACAAGCGATTTCCATCAACACCCTTTGCTTTCAAAAGTTGCAAAGTTTGCACCTCAAACTCAGTCTCATTCATACTGCAAAGGATTTGAAAAACCTGAGAGCGAACCCTATCACCAACCTGTTTCTCACCCCTTACCTCCAACTCAACCAACTTCTCCAAAATCTCCACAGTCAGACTAGAATCTACCACCTTTAACTCTTTAATATTTTCAGCAAGGCAACTGCCAGCAAAAAACAAATCGCGGTGCAACCATTCTTCGTACTCGCTATTCGCCGCCAAAATTGCCCGCATCGCTTTCGCCGCTTTCTTCGGTTTTTGTTGAGCTATCAACAACAGCAAAACTTCCCGCCAGTGAGCATCGTGTAAATTCTCTCGAATATGATTCAAAACAATCTCAAAATCATCCTCATCATCTGCCTGATAGCCGATTTCCTGAGCGCATAAATATTCTTGAAAAGTTTTGTGTACAAAAGCGTACAAATCTTGTCCTTGTTCGTTGAGCAATCCCGTCCGCTGTTGAATAAAATTCACAAAGCGTCTAGCTTCTTGTCTTGCTTTGGACAAGTCAACCTCTTTTTTGGTTTTAATATTCTGAGTTAACTGCTCCAACAAATCATCCTTAGCAATCAGCGTTCCGCCTTCAGGATTATCCGTACTACCCTGAGTATGAATCCAATAGGCGAGAATTTCCATCAGCCGCCGTAAGTCGTCTGCATCTAAACATTTGAATGACGACTGCTCAGTTATTTTTTTATTAGCATCCCAACACTTTAACAGCGTCTCCACAGCCTTTTCATAAAGCTTATGACGCGCCCTTGGCAGTACGGCTTGATAGCGGTGAATCAAGGCAATAATTGTCAGTAACAGCGGATTTCTCGCCAACAATTTAATTCGATCATTTTCATTGAGAGCTTTTGTAATGCTATCTTTGCGGCGTTGAGCTTCTGCCGGATCTCGAACGCGGCTGTCATACCAATGATCAATAAACTCATCAACCTTAGCATCATCAAGCAGTTGTAACTGATAGTGTTCAAACTCTGAACTATTAAAAAAATCGCGCTTATAACCCGCAGGGCGAGAAGTAATAATTGCCAGATTTTGATGATACTGACCCAAAAAATTCTCAATTTGCTGCACTACGGCGTAGCGCTTAGATTCTTCTACAACTTCATCCAATCCATCTAACAAAATCATCGCCCTACCGTCGGCCAGCCAATACTCAAAAAAGCCTTCGGGGAGCCGTTTCACGGACATAGTTTTTTCGGCAAACTGGCGGGCGTAGTCGAGGAGATTGATATCTGACAGCCTAGCAAAGTCGCGAATTTTAATCAAAATCGGCAAGCAATCTCTCTCAGCATCCCAGCCGAGTTTTTCTGGATAATTCTGGGCCAACATCACTGCAAAAAAACTGAGTAAAGTTGTTTTGCCAGAACCGGGCGCGCCCAGTAGTACAAATTTATGCGATCGATTTTGATTCAATAATTGCGATGCTAAAAACTTTCTGCCAGAGCGACTTTCTCGTTGCAATAATTGCAGATTTTTGCCTGCCTCTAATTCTTCAATATCCAAGCTTATATGAGTATTTACGTCTTCCAAGACATCCGGCATCACAAAAATTTGAGCCAATTTTTCCGATTTTTCGATTTCCTGACCTTCGACGGCAATGCCAGCAAATTTAACATCATCAAACCAGTTAGCGACTTGCTTAAAGTAGTCGGCTTTAGCAACCTGAAAACTTAAATAACAATTTGTTTTCTCGAAATAGGTTCTCGCAAAAACATCCAGCCAACCCTCCAGTTTTTCTGGCATGAATCTGTCTTGAATTCTCTTATTTTCTGCGACTGTCGCATTAAAAGCTGCAACTAAGAACTCAACTTGAGGCGTTCCTAGATTGTTGAAAGGTTTCAGTAGTTCTGAAAATGCGGCACCAGCCAAGAAAGTTTTAAGAAAATCTTCGACTACACCCTGCGCGCAAGGATAGAATAATTCATGAGTTTTATCGGCAGTTTTAATGCCAAAAATACAAGCTTTTTCAAAATCGCTAGGATTAAATTTCTTCATAGCTTCTTTGAATCCTATTTCTGCAAGTTTAGGCCCGATTGCTTGTGCTAGTTTTAAGCCTAATGTACCCATTTCAATTATCATGGTAATTTTAAATATTTGTGTTTAATATAGTTTACACTGGTATTACAGCAGATTCCAGGTTCATGAAGTACAATAGCAGCTATATTCTTTTGTCTTTGGTAGGGTGCGTCGCTGCGATATCTTGGATAAAACTTGCAGATTATAGATCCCGTGGCACCTTACACGGGAACTCGCAATATTGTGTGTACCACATATACATGGAATATGCTGTATATTCAGTGACCTGAGATTTTGAAAGGTGCGTCGCTATGAGATTGTCGATCTTTTTGAGAATTCTTGATGGCGACGCACCCTACAGATAACTTTGGTCTTTGGTAGGTGCGTCGCTATGATATTGTCGATCTTTTCGAGAATTTTTGATGGCGACGCACCCTACAGATTAACTTTAACTCTACTCTTCAACAGGCCTGGGGACTTCGTAAGTCAAAAAATCATAGGCCATTTTTGTATTCGGAAAAATAGCCTGGGCTTCTGTGAGCAAATCATCGAGGACGATCGCATTTCCCGGAGCATAACGCGGGCTAAAATGCGTCATAATCAATTGTTTTGCCCCAGCCATCAAAGCAACTTGAGCCGCCATTGTCGAAGTTGAATGCAATCTATCGAAGGCCATTTGAGCATCTTGATGAGCAAATGTAGCTTCATGCACCAACAAATCCGCATCCTTCGCTAACTCCACTGCGCTGTCACAAAAGACCGTGTCGGTACAGTAGACAAATTTCCGCCCGACTTGATCCGGGCCGCAAAAATCACTACCTTTAAACTCCCGCCCATCTGATAACTTGACCGTCTTTCCTTGCTTTAATTCGCCGTAAATTGGCCCCGATGGAATCCCTACTGCTTTCGCTTTTTCGACATCAAAATGTCCCGGACGGTCTTTCTCTGTGATACGATAACCAAAAGCAGTAACTCGATGTTTTAAAGGAGCGCAACTCACAATATATTCGTCATCTTCATAGATGACTCCCTCGTGACTTTTGTGCACTTTTACTGGATAAGAAAAATGAGTCTGAGAATAGCGAACACCAGCTTGCAAATATTCTTCAAGTCCCGGAGGCCCATAAAGATCGATGCGCTTGACATTTCCCGCTAAACCGCAGCTAGCCAGCAAACCCATTAAGCCGAAAATGTGGTCGCCGTGCAGGTGAGTGATGAAAATGCGGCTCAGTTGGCTGACTTTTAACTCGCTGCGGAGGAATTGGTGCTGGGTTCCTTCGCCGCAGTCAAACAGCCAGAGTTCGGCTCGCTGGGGCAAGCGGAGGGCGATGCTGGAAACGTTGCGCGATCGCGTGGGTACGCCGGAGCTGGTTCCGAGAAATGTAATCTGCAAGAGTTAAATCACCTCAATTTAAAGTTAAAAAATATGTTAAATATATCCAGAGTATGCCCGATCGGCTTTCTTGGAAATAGTCACAGGCAGGAACCGAGATAAATCGCCGTCCCTGGGAGCATCTACAAAGCTAAAATCATTTTTGACCAGCGCTGTCGATGCCCAAGCCAATTCTAACGTTTTCTTTCTGCGGTTCTCCTTCCTTTTTCCCTTCCCTTCCCAAGGCCTTAAAAATTTTCAAACTCATACAGCACAGGAGGAAAATTTTCAGATGAAGTCAGGACTATTGTTTGCTTCCGTTCTTTCGACATTGAAAAAACGCTACTTTTGGATGGGGCTGTTGTTTTGGCTGGTGATGGTAGCCCCAGCACAGGCCGCGCTGATTTTGCGAGTTGCGGTACAAGACGGGACAAGTCAGGTAAAAGTCGGCAGTTCTACTAAGGCTGCAATCCGCGACGGTAGCGGACGAAATTTGGGCGAACTCCCCGCAAATAGTTCTCAGTCGGCTCAATTTCGATCGGGAACAGTGGCAATTGGTCGCTGGGCGGCAAATCAAATTTGGATCGAGCCGACGGGGAACGGTTATGTTTGGATTGGCGATCGATGGTATCGGGGACGCACGCTTCTAGTTCCCGAAAAAGGAGCCTTGACTGCCGTCAACTACGTCGATATCGAACAGTATCTCTACAGCGTTCTCGGCGCCGAAATGAGTGGCAATTGGCCTCTTGAGGCTTTGAAAGCCCAAGCAGTCGCCGCCCGTTCCTACGCTCTCCACAAGCGCCTCAAAAGCGAAACCGACCTTTACGATGTGGACGATACTCAGTCTTCGCAAGTTTATAAAGGACTGCAAACAGAATCTTCTGGCACTTATGCCGCAGTCGATGCCACTGCGGGTCAAGTTCTGACCTACAACGGTCAGATTATTTTAGCTGTTTTCCACTCTGCGTCTGGCGGACATACTGAGAACGTTGAGGATGTTTGGACGGAACCCCTGCCTTACCTGCGGGCGGTTCCTGACTTCGACCAAGGGGCACCGGTTTACCAGTGGAAAGAAAATTTTTCTCGGGCTCAAATCAGTAGCAAGATTTCTGGTGTTGGGAATGTGATCTCCATGAAGCTAGAACGCGCTACTGCTTACGGCAGCGTTTTGACGATGAAAGTAGTCGGAGATGGCGGTTCTCGGGTCATGAGTGGCGCAGATTTGCGTCGGGTTCTAAATTTGAGGAGTACCCGCTTTACCGTGATTCCTCAGTACGGCGGGATTTTTAGTGGGAGAAATAGCGGGCAGCCTCCTACGGGTTTTCAAGTTGCTGGCAAAGGTTTCGGTCATGCTGTAGGCATGAGTCAGTGGGGGGCATACAATTTGGCGCGGCAGGGATACGGCTACCAACAGATTTTGTTGCACTATTACCGGGGTACTACTTTGGCTAAAATTGCTGTTCAATAGTTGGTAATGGGGCATGGGGCATGGGGCATGGGGTATGGGGCATGGGGAATTGGGCACTTGTACGCTCGCGTTGGCGAAGTATTGGGCATAGGTTATTAGTTATTAGGGCAAACAACTAATAACCAACAAATAACAAATAATGAATAAAAACTGCTAAAGAATAACTAATGACTAATGACTAATGACTACTAACTAAATTAAGGATTGCTATGCAAAAGTGGGATTATTTATTTGTGGATGCGAATATGTATCCTTTTGGAAATAAGCTGATTAGTTTATATGTAAATGGTGAAGAACAGCGAGATTGGAAACAAGGCTCGCTGCATCTATTTGTCAATCAGTTGGGGGAGGATGGATGGGAACTTGTGGCTCTGCGCCATGACTCGAAGTACGACCAAAATTGTTTGATTTTTAAACGCCCTAAGATAGTTAAGAAAACTAGGAATACGAAAGAGTCTCCGGTTCCTAAAAATTGAATTTAATATCATGTTCGAGCGATCGACTGCTATGCAATTGCTTTGTAGTGAGGACTTCAGTCCTCGGGATTTTATGAGGACTTCAGTCCTCACTACAAACGTTGATTATATTTGAGGTTTTGGCTCAAAACCGCTCATTCTTGAATCTCAAATCTAAGATCGATCGATCCGCTTTTGCCATTCGGCATCTATTTTCGCTGACTGTTCTAGTTCTTGTTGGGTTAATTCGGTTTCTGTTGTATAAGCTAAGTCTTCTCCATCCAGAACGTTTTCTGCTGCAAATTCCTGGGCGTAGGCCAATTTTTGCTGCAAGTTAGTATCTGGTTGGTTTAATAACATGGCTCGCTGCTGTCGCTCTAGATTGCGGGATTCTATCTTGCTATTTTTCCACTGAATCCAGAAGTAGCGAATTAGGGGAATTGAGAGAAATCCGATGCCGTAGATTAGGAGCAGTGGATAAATAGTGCTGACAAAACCAATAAATCCACCTGCGATCGCACTTTTAGCTAATAAATTTCCTAAAACTAATGCACCAACTAGGTTTACTGCTCCCAAGCCTGCTGCGAGTACCATTTGTCCTGAATTGGCGTGGCTGAAACGCCATGCCATTTCTCGCAAATAAGCTCCCACTGGTTCAGGATTTCTCTCGGTGGCTGTGGTTTGCAATTGCGGGAAGTGGTAGACGATTTGCCCTTCGGGACTGACTTCGGGACGGCCGTCAAAACGGGCGAGGGCTGGTAACATATATTCTTCGTATTCTCGGGTGTATCCCTGTCCCAGGTTGTCAAGATATGGGGCAATTTGTTCGGCGGCGATCGCACCTCGGTTATTGCGAATCGCGGCGGCAATACTGCTCCACTTGCGTTCTTCTAGATTGTAATTGGGGTTGCCGTCTCCAAATAAAAATGAGAAAACTGCTTCCAAAAAACTCATCTCGGGTTTTGGGCCGGTCGTCGATCGCGATCGCTGCTGGTAATAAGGTTCGTGATTCCAGTAAAATAGCCAGATTAAGTCGTTAGTGGGAAAAAACCAAAAGCCTCCTCCGCCCCTGTCGCCTCCTCCGCCTCCGCCTCCGTTATTGTTGTTGCTGTTGCTGGAGAGTAAAAGCGTGATCGCAACAAAAATTAAGAGGATGGAAGCTACCAGCACTACGCCAAAAGATATCCGAATCAGGTAAAATAGGATTCGCCATATTTTTTGCCACCATTCCTGCAACTGCAAGCGGAAGAATTTATTGCGTAAAACATCTCGAAAATTTTTGGGAAATAGGTAGGCAATGTCGCCGGATTCTGCTACTTGCAGGTTGCCGCCTGCTTCGGAGGCGAGAATTAAAAGTTCTCGCTGGGCAAAATTGACATCTAATCCGGCTTTTGCCGCCACGTCTCCAACCGTAACGCGGTAGCCAAGTTGTTCGACAGCTTGCATAATGGTGGGATTCGGAGCCATAGGTTTCTCTCTGTGAAAATTACCTGGTTATTTCTATTATTATATATTGCGGGAATTCGATCCAGTTTTGCCATCTTGGTTTTGGATTTTTTTTGATGCTGCCCTTGACTTTCGAGCCAAATATTGCTAGTGTTTTAACCGATCGCCCCTAAGATGCGGTCAATAGGTTAAAGAAATGTGGTTTTTTTTGCAAGTCTGGCAATAGTTATTTAGAATAGATAGGACTTGCGCGAGTGTGATACGCAAACGTGTGTTTTCAGGTTTGCAGTTGTGTCTCACAAGCCTTTTTAGTGTCCTCGGCGTCACTCTCAACCCTAACAGTTGCAAAACTCTTAATAGGAAAACTTTACAGGCTAATTTTTCTGATTAGCTACTAACCCCAAAAATTGCATTATGCCTAGAACTCAACGCAACGATAACTTTATTGACAAAAGTTTCACGGTAATGGCCGATATCATCCTGAAGATTATGCCGGCAAAAAAGCAGGCAAAGGAAGCTTTTGCTTATTACCGGGATGGTATGTCGGCTCAAGCTGATGGTGAATATGCTGAAGCGTTGGACAATTATCATGAAGCGCTGAAGCTGGAGGAAGATCCTTACGATCGCAGTTATGTATTGTACAATATGGCGCTGATCCATACTAGCAACGGCGAACACGATCGAGCTTTGGAGTATTACAGCCAATCTCTCGAACTTAATCCCAGAATGCCGCAAGCCCTGAATAATATTGCTGTGATTTACCACTATCAAGGGGAAAAGGAAAAGGAAGCTGGGAATGCGGAAGCGGCGGAAGGGCTCTTTGATAAAGCTGCGGATTATTGGAAGGAGGCTATTCGCTTGGCCCCGAACAATTACATTGAGGTGCAAAATTGGCTGAAGACGAGTGGTCGATCGCAAATTGATGTGTATTTTTAACTATGGTGGGAATTGGGCATGGGGCATTGTTAACAGTTAACAGTTAACAGTTAACGAATAACTAATAACTAATAACCAATTCCCAATTCCCAATTCCCTGTTTGGCCAATGCCCAATGCCCAATTCCCAATTCCCATTTTTTATGATTGACAAAGAAGAAGTTCGGAAAGTAGCAAATTTAGCTAGATTGGAATTAACTCCTGAAGAAGAAGAGCAGTTTACTGGTCAACTGAACGGTATTTTGGATTATTTTGAGCAGTTGAGCGAACTGGATACGACTAAGGTAAAGCCGACAACGCGGGCGATCGATGTTAGTAATGTAATGCGATCGGACGATTTGCAACCTTTTGCTAACAGAGAAAGTATTTTGGAGGGTGCTCCCGATCGCGATGGGGAGTTTTTTAAGGTTCCTAAGATCATGTAGTCTTTATGAATAGGCTCTCCGGCCTGTTCCACAAGAGAATTGCTCTCCTGTGGAACAGGCCGGAGAGCCTGTTGCTGAGAATGCTACAACATATGATATTGCACCTTACGATGTGCTAAATTCTCACTCCAAAAGATGCGGCTAATTCCCGTTCTGGCTGCATACCAACTGTAGGCGGCATTGAACGATTTGCAACTTGCTCAATTAGTTGTAAGTGCTGCGGCAACATTTTGGCTAAACTGTAGCGTTCTAGGGCTGTTTGACGGGCCCTGACGCGAACTTCTGCCATGCGGGTAGGATGGTCTAAAACTTCATCGATGCGATCGGCTACTTGTTTCGGCGAGAAGTAATCGACTAGCAAACCGTTTTCTCCGTCGCGAATTACTTCTCTCACCGGCCCGGTGTCGGAACCGATGACTAGACATCCGGTTGATAGAGATTCAATCATCGACCAAGATAGCACGAATGGTCTGGTTAGATAAACGTGTACGTCCGATGCTTGAATTACTTTTAAATATAGTCCGTAAGGTAGCGGGCCGACAAAGTGAATTCGCGACAAATCTAGCGGCACTTTCTTCAGCATATAGTCTTTGTAAGACTCGCCGTTTGGTAAAGAACGACCGTAACAAACTCTGTCTGAACCAACTACTACTACGTGACAGTTGGGGCGGCGTTCTTGTACATAGGCGATCGACTCTATGAACTCTGGAAAGCCTCGGTAAGGTTCCATTCCCCGCGATACATAGGTAACAATTTCATCCACGCCGGACAAGTCTAGGTTCGGCAAAATTAGTTTAGCGCCCGGATCTGGCTTGAAGTAATCGGTGTCTACGCCGTCGTGGAGCACGGATAATTTTTGTTGTAATTCTGGGGGAAATTGCGATCGCTGCCAGTATGTGGGCGACAAACCCCAATCGCAGGAGTATAAATCGATCAGAATCGGCGCATTTTTGACTCTAATTCTCGCCATGTCGTCTACTGTTAAAGGTTCCGCAGGGTCGAAATCTGCATCGGAGCCGATCGAGTGATAGAACCACTCGAAGTAACACAAAAGTGGCGTATTTGGGAAAGCTTCTTTGACAAAAAGTGTCGGCCCCCAACCGGAATGTCCGCAGATCACATCGGGTACGAAACCGTCTGCTTTGAGTTGTTCGGCCATTCTAAATACGGCTTGTCCGTAGATGACTGCACTTTCTAGAGGGCGCACGTATTGGTGAGTCTGCGGATTGGGTTCGCGGCTGGGCGTAAATGCTGCTTTGCGAACGCCGGGAATGTTCCATTCTGGGCGCTCGTTTTTAGTGCCGAAAACAATTTGATTTTTGGGATTTTCGCCTAAAGCTGTGATGATGTGGCGATATTGGGCGGGGAAGTTGGGATGGAGAAATAATGCTTTCATTGTGGAAGGAAGAAGGAAGAGGGAAGAAGGAAGAGGGAAGAAGGAAGAAGAAAGAAGAACAGGATTTACATGATGTTCGATTGATTAGTTCTAATTCCAGTCAACTGTCAACTGTCAACTGTTTAATGGGGCTTTGCAGATCCAGACGCAATCTCTTGGTACTGAAGATGTGTTTTTCAGGATGATTTCATAGTTTAAATGGTTGAGAAATTTTTCCATAATTGTATCAGTCATAATTGAGAATGCAGTGCCATCTCTGGTTCCTAGCAAGTTTTTGTCCCACTCGGTGGCGAATTTTTCCCAACCTAATTCGCTGAGAATATTGCCGTGGTGAAAGACGCAAATGCGATCGCCCCGCAGCAGTTTTGGAATTCGAGTTAGGTAGTTGAATATGTCTACGGGCTCTACGTGTACCATTGTATCGTAACAAAAGCAGACATCGGCTGAAGCTGGGGCGATACCGTCTAATGTTAACCCGTCGAGTTTGACGTAGGAAACGCGATCGTCTCCCAAGCGCGATCGGGCGGCTTGCAGCATTTGACTGGAAATGTCGGCGCAAATTAGTCGACCGCAATATTTTAGCAACAGCGAACCAGTTTTTCCGCCGCCGATCCCAATTTCCAAAACCCGATGTTCGGGTTTGATGTACGGTGCGATAAATTCCTGTTCGATCAGTGCTTCGTATTCCGCTAAGGAGTTGGCCGCACCGGCAGCTTTTCCGATCCATTCGTCCCCAATGTGGGCAAGTTCGGCATTACTTTTTTGCCACTGTTGGGCGTAACTGTCCCATGCGGTTTCATAATCTACTTTTGGGCGATCGGTCATTTTTTTATCATTCATTTTTGATTATTTTATAGTATTGATGGCTCTATTTTGAATATGTTCCGCAAGTAATATCAATTCCGGCGTAGCCGGAATGAGATGGAGGACACGGCAGTGCCGTTTCCCTACCCGGATTAATTGTAGGGACACGGCACTGCCGTGTCCTGATTATAATAAGATGATTAATGACTGCTAAAATAGGCTTCGCAGAAAATATCTGCATAAGCTTGAGTCATTTCCTCGAAAGTATTTAGTGAATCCAGCACATATTTAGCATTTTCTGCTAACTCCTGCCGCACTGATTTATTCTCCAATAAACTAATCAAAGCTGCAACTAATTCATCCGGGCGATCGGGTGTATAAAACAAACCGTTAATTCCCTGCCTCACTTGTTCTTTAATCCCAAAAACTGGCGTTGTAATAATTGGCAAATTGCAAGCCATTGCCTCCAGAATCACTCTCGGAAAACTTTCTACGCGAGAAGTACAAACGAAAATATCCGCCGCTTTGTAATATTTTCCGGCTTCGCCAGTTTCCGAGACTACTGTCACTCTTTGCCGCAATTCTTTCGGCAATTCCGCCACCATATCGGCTAATTTGTTGCTGTAAATACTTGGTCGATCGCCCACAATGAAACACCTAATCTTATTGTGCCATTTCTCAGGCAAAAGTGAAAGTGCTTTAACTAAGTCTTGCTGGCCTTTGCGTTCGCAGATGGTTCCTAGAAGCAAGATTACCACGTCTTTAGGTGCAATGCCTAAGCTTTTTCTAGCCAATTCTGAATTATCCAAATTTGCCAGTTTACTCAAATCTAAGCCGTTATGAATCACTCTAAAATTGTGATGGCTGTTGAGAGGCAAATACCTGTCCCGCGTTGCATCTGCCACAAAGATTACCTTGTAAGGAAAGCGGAAACACTCCAAAGCTCTCGCCGCAATCTCCGAACCAAACCGATTAAAATAAGTTTGCCACGGTTCGCTTTCATGGACGTTCCAAACCGCAGGAATTCCGATTTGTCGTGCCGCATCAACTACAAAAAAGTTTTCTAAAGTATTGGCATAAATTGCGTCTACTTTTAAACTTTCAATTTCCTTACTAAAACTGCGGATAGCTTCATCGTAAGCATCCCGTTGATAGATATGCTCCAGAGGATTGTCGCGCACAATTACTTCAATTCCCTGCTCTTCGTAAGCTTGACGCAGGGGGCCATCTGTCGCACAAAGTACGATCGGCTCAATGACACCTTCCGCCGCCAATTTCACCGCAATTTCGTACTGATGCAAGGGCGCACCCGTAAAATCCAGCGAATTGCTACACATCAAAACCCTAACACGATGAATTAGATTCCCCGCTGCTGCTACCAACAAACCAGAACCCTCTTCTTCATTCCCCCCTCTTCCTTCTTCCTTCTTCCTTCTTCCTTCTTCCTTCATAAAAACCCTGCGGGGTTGAATATGAAAATACTCATCTTCTAAAGACAAATGAGGACTGTAAAAACTGTCATTTTTCCCCGCATACTTGCGCCGAAAAGCCGCCACTTCTTGAGGATTGTCAGTAAAACCTCTTGAAGTTCCCTCCTTGTGCAACAACTCCGCATCGGGACAATATACGCACCGATAACCCCGTGCTAACAGTCGATATCCGTAATCAACATCATTATAAGCAACCGCAAAATTCTGCTCGTCAAAACCGCCCAATTCTAGGAACAATTGACGCGGAGTAATCGTGCAAGCGGCTGTTACCGCAGAGTAATTTCGCGTTACCATCGCTTGAGAAAGATAGCCTCGATTGTGCTTATCCATCAGCTTAAAAGCGTGACCTGCTAAACCGTGATGGAGGCCGTGAATTACTCCCGCGTGCTGAATTCTACCATCGGGATATAATAGTCTCGCGCCGACAGCACCCACATCGGGAATTTGAGCGTATCCGACCATTTGACTCAGCCAACGCGGGTTAATTACTTCCGTATCGTTGTTCAAAAACAAGACATATTCGCTATCAACTTGTTCGACAGCGCGGTTATTAATTGCGGCAAAACTAAACTTGCCTCCAGGATTTTTTATCCGCAATACTTGGCAAGTTAATTGCTTTAAATATTCCAGAGTTTTCGGATCGTCGCTTTCGTTGTCGATGACAGCAACTTGATAATTTTTGTATGTGGTATTTTCCAGAGAATCTAGACAAGCTTTCAGTAATTTAAGCTGATTTTTAGTAGGAATAATCACCGTTACTGACGGGCCGCTATCTGGGAAATCTTGGGCAAATATGCCCAGATTTTCTTTGATTGCCCAGGCGTGCTGAGCGACATTGCCGTTAATTTTTCGGCGGTTTAGGGCGTCTTGAATTGATTTTTGACCTGCGGCAAAACTGGCTGGTTTCGCAGCACCAGATATGGCTGTAGAACCGGGTGCAGTTCGCCAATGATACAGCACTAACGGTAGGTGCGCGACGTGGCGAGAGATTTCGGTTGCTCTTAAGGCAAAATCGTAATCTTGTGAGCCTTCAAAGCCGATTCGCAAACCGCCTATTTGTTCAAAAATTTGTTTTCTGACGGCGCACAAATGACCTAAATACATATAGGAAAGTAGGAGCTCGGGCGACCATTGCGGTTTGAATTGTGGGGCAAATCGGCAACCTTTGGTGTCGATTTTGTCGTCGTCTGAGTAGAGAAAATCGGTGGTTGGATGGGTGGCAAAATACAGCGCGACTTCGCCTAATGCGTCGGGAGTTAGTTCGTCGTCGTTGTCTAAAAATAGGATGATGTCGCCTGTGGCGAGGGCGGCGGCGCTGTTGGTTGCTGCGCTGATGTTGCCGTTTTCTGTGCGAAATTGGATGCGGATACGATCGTCCTTGGCGATCCAGTTTTGCAAAGTTTCAGCAACCGTCAAATCGGTACTGCAATCGTCGGCAATGCAGAGTTCCCAGTTGGTATAGACTTGAGCGATTACGCTGTCGATCGCACTTTCGAGAAAATCGATCTGCGGGTTGTAAACTGGCATTACCACCGAGATTTTTGGCAGCGGTTGTCGGCAGGATTTTAACCGAGAAATCAAGTAATCGCGCGATCGTACATTCCACTGATTCACCAGCAGCCACGCGTCATACCTATCAATCGGTTGAGGCACCGCAAAACCCGCAGGCGGCAGTAAATCCCCCGGCGCAGTAAACTGTTTTTGCTGCTGGTAAATCTTCCCCAACTGGCCAATCACCTTCGCAATTTCCCAAGGCATTGGTACAATTCTACCGAGACGCTGTTTTCTCTCCTGGGCCCGCTGGCGAATCGCCTCTATAAAACTCGAAAACTCATCAAATTTATCAGCACTTCTCTGCCAAATATGGTATCGGCGCACCGTCAATATTTTCGGCGCTTGAAAATACAAAATTTCCCCAGTTTCTAACTCAGCTTGCAGAGAAACGTGCCACTCGCCCGGAGGCAAATCGACAAGGGCTTCAAAGCCGCTTTCCGAACTGTTAACCCAGTCGGGAAAGACTTCGCCGACATCTTTTCGGCGCAAACCGTAGGCGCATTCTACAGAAGTATCGCCGCATAAAAAGGTTAATTTCGCAATTTTGCGATCGTGGTGACAACACCAACCTGCAAACAAAATTTGACCCTGACGCTGTTCCCACACCACTGGTACATCTAACGATGCTTGAATCGTGGAAACTAACAGCGGATAAGTTGCCAAAAGATGCCATTTACCTCTATCGTCTTGGGCTTCCAGTAGCACTTCATGCCGTCCCGCAGGCGCTTCGACTTCAATTGTAAAACCCGAATTTGCTGCACCCGCAATATTAGAATGTGCTAAGACAATATCGCTTCTTTCTATGCCATAAATAGCGGAAAAATTCTGGTTTTCAATTCGGGCGCGGACTGCTTCAATCTGTCTTTTTGTGTTAAATACCCAGCCCACAATTAGCAGGTTTGAATCGCAAACTTGCCAAGTAGTGGGTTTGTCTAACGAAAAAACAAATTTTGGGAAGAAGTCACGGATTCGATTCTGAAATTCCGAGAGCTTTTCTTTGATTTGCCACAATAAGGAAGACTTGATTGCTGCAATTTCTGCCTGGAATATTTCATTTTCCTGGCGCGATTGTTCCAAATCTTCCTGAGTCTGATATTGTACTGTTTCCAACCACAATAACTCAGCTAACTTTTGGTCTAATTTAAATTCTTTTTCTTCAAATTGTACCTGAGTTTTTCCTAATTTTGCTTCTAATTCCAAGACTTTCGCTAAAGCTGTTTTAAATTGCGATTCTTTGCCGACAAGCTGTACCTGAGTTTGTCCTAATTCTGTTTCTAATCCGAGCAGTTTCGCCAAAGCTTCTTGAAAATTTGATTCTTTGCCGGCAAGTAGTACCTGAGTTTGACCTAATTCTGTTTCTAATTTCAAGACTTTTTTTAAAGCTTCTTGAAATTGCGATTCTTGACCGGCAAGCAGTGCCTGAGTTTGTCCTAATTCTGTTTCTAATCCGAGCAGTTTTGCTAAAGCTTCTTGAAAATTTGATTCTTTGCCTGCAAGTTTTACTTGTGTTTTTCCTAACTCTGTTTCCAATCCCAACGCTTTTGTTTGCGCCTGTTGGAATTGCTCTTGCCACTGTTTTAGTTCGGAGTTGCTGGTTTTTTGCTGTTTTTCCAGCAAGCGGATTTTTAGCCAATCTTCAAAAGGCCAGACTGGAGATGCTGGGAAATGAATCACTCGATCGATCGCCAATTTCGACTCGCTACCCAGATTACCAGCTTCGGCTTCCAAAACTTGATAGAGTTCTAAGGCTTCGGGAAAATATTTTTCGATTAAACTTGGTCTGTGACTTTTGACAATATCATTGACTAATAAAGATTCTTCAAAATTGTCGGCGGGTATTATACCTAAATTAACGTTAAATTTGTCGTTGACTCGATCGATAAAAAAGTCGGGAGTGTTGCCGATCGGGTAAACGTTCGCTAGCAGACAGCGATCGGGAAAATGCTTGTGGAGCTCTAGAACCTGTTGGTTGTAGTGAATCCACATTTTTACTGCCATTTCGGGATTGTGCAGCAAGCTGACATCGGTTCCACGGCGGTAAAGCGAATCGACGACTTCCCAGGGCGATCGATAAACGCAGATAAAATTGGCTTGCGGTAGCAGATTTAACCAAAAATCCCAAAAAAGTGCCGTGCGCGGGTCTTTCCAGCCCCAATGCTTGTTTGTTTCTTGATTGTCGGCAATTAATTTTTTGGCAATTTCTACAAATTCCCCTGCTACCGGAATCGTTTTGTCCAAGGTACAGCCGAGTTCATCGATGCTGTGCGATCGTAAAACACTTTTGTGAAACTCCACAAAATCAACATTCTCAAAATGACCTTTCACATTTCCCACCGCCGGGCCCACCAACTTTTTGCCAATATCAACCCCGACTTTCTGAAACAAAGAAGCTGTTAAAGACGTACCAGAACGGTGCATTCCAGTAACAATAAAAACCGACGGTTTGCTGTCATTTGTACTCACAATTACTCTCTCTCCCTAATTCCCACACCATATTTACTCGTTATTCTCCAGTTAAGCCGATCGACCGCTTGACTAAAAACCAAGCGCTTCTCAGCTTCCAGAACTTGCTGGTTTCCATTGCCACAACTCGACAGTGCGATCGATCTAGTTCTTGCTTGGCATTAATAAGTTGATTTTCAGTTTTCTCCAACTGTGTTTGTACAGATACCAACTGATTTTGAGTTTGCTCCAACTGCGCTTGAGCTGAGATTAATGCAGTTTGAGTTGCTTGCAAATTTGTTTGAGATTCTTCCAACTTCGTTTGAGTAATCATTAGCTTACTTTGACTTAGCTCCCATTCTATCCTAGCCAAAGCTAACTGAGTCTCAATTAATTCGAGCTTGGTCTGAGTAGAACCCAACAAAGACTGCGATTGCTTTTGACTAACCAGCGATTCCACGGTGCAAGTTTCCAGAATCCACTGCCAACCGTAATTATTGATTGCTTTGACTGTTAACACATCCTGTGGCGCGACAGTATTTTTGGGTAAATAACAGTTCCAACCAGACTGCAAAGCCACATCAGTTTCAAAATATCCAGCCACATCTGTGCGATCGTAAAAAGGCTCACATTTCTGTACAACCTCGCCGTTTACCAACACTTGCACCTCCTCAACTCTACCGCCGAGATTCACATCAGCCGCCCATCCTTCCAGATATAAATTCTCCTTGTTAGTAAAAGCAGCAACATCAATATATCCTTCCGGGTGGTGATTAAATTTCAACTCCGAAAAATCTTTCGCTAGCTTATTTGTGACAACGTACAAATCCTGAAACCTGCATATGCCTTTTTTGATGCGGTGGACAAAAGCTTTGCCTCCGCTAACTCGATCGACAATTTCTCGGACAAACTTTTCAGTTACATAAGTTGTGCCGTATTCTTCCTTATCCAAAGACTGACTTTCGCTGTTGGCGCTGAACAAAATACCGTTCGCAGGCATTTCTACATGAGCAGCCCGCAAACATTCATCGTGAACGCTAAACATCAAAATGCCATCAGGAGTCAACAAATCGTACAAATTTTGCAGCCAATTTGTAAAAGTTCTTTCCGGCATATGGCTGAAAAAAGAATTAGCCAAAATGCAGTCAAACTTGCGATCGATTAAATAATTTTCGGGTTTTCCAGTCGAGACAATACCAGTGACGCCCAAGTATTCAGTTTGAAACTTGACCGCGTTAGCATAAATATCCGAAACCCAAATTTTTTCCGGCGGCATTTCTTGAATCAAAAACCGCGTAAATCGACCGTAACCGCAGGCAAAATCTAGAAAAGACGGCACATTCTCAAAACCGCCGAAATGCCAATCTACAACTTGTTTAACCGTATCGAGGATGCGACGCCCGATCGCATAATAGCGCACCAAAGCTCGATCGCGATCGTCCTTGACATTGCCCAAGCTGAACAAATACATTTCATCATCTTCGCAAATATTCAGTTTAAAATCTTCGGGAAACTTAGCTTGCTCTCGAATAAATGCTTTGATGACCGGATTTTCGACTAAATCTAAATTGATCTCGCTCATTTTTTTCACAGAATTTTACATAACCTCGGTTGACTGCTCTTTCACCAGAGAATCAGAATTAACCACAGTTAAACACGGTTCGATCAGCAAGTCAACGATGCCGTTACCGCATGACTCAGTACAAGACTGAACTCTAAACATCGCCACATCAACACAGCGATCCAAATAAGTTAAATCCCCATCTACCGTTCCCACAACCCCCGCATTCAAAAAATAAACCCCGGGATTCAGCAAACATTTAAACTGAAACTTTACGACAATCGTCGTTCCCGCTTCCACATACCTAACTGACTGAGTAGAAGCCTTCAAAGAAGCACCAGCCAACTCAAAACCGCTAATCGTTTTAATCAACATTCCAAACCTGACTTTGGAAGTTGACCGCGAGAAACTAACAGAATAAGTGTAAACATAATCTTGACGACCGATCAAGTGATTTACGACATTTCCTTTCAGCGTCTCGACACGGGGGTTAATAATTTCCGCTCCGCGAGACGGATACCTCACGGTATTCGAGGGTATCATCCCCGGATCGTAAAATTCATCGTAATATTCGTTGACTTTCGAGATATATTGCTCCGGTTTTACTTCCCCATTTGTGCTTTCTAAATTATTAGCATCCTGAAGATCGTTTTCACTTTCTTGCTTTGTCAGTTGATTTAGCGATCGGATATCTGACTTCAATCCCAGAACCTTATCCGGGTCAGCATAAATCAGCTTTTGATACTTAGAAATTACCACTTTCGGCGTGTGAGCGAGCAGCAATTCTCCGTTATCCATTAAAATCGCCGATGTACAAAGTTGCACCACAGAAGTAGCAGCGTGAGACACAAATAAAATCGTTCCGCCACCTTCCTGAATGCTTTGCAAGCGGGCAAAACACTTGCGCTGAAAAGCTTCATCGCCCACCGAAAGCGCCTCGTCAACCACCAAAATATCCGGCTCAACGCTAGTCGCAACTGCAAAAGCTAGCCTCACAAACATACCGCTAGAATAAGTTTTGACTGGCTGGTCGATGAAATCTCCAATATCAGCAAAAGCAGCTATTTCATCAAATTTTTGTTCCGTTTCCTTGTGATTGAATCCCAATATTTGAGCATTAAAAAACACATTTTGCCGCCCGGTAAATTCCGGGTTAAAACCGCTTCCGAGTTCCAATAAAGCCGAGACTCGTCCTTTAACCTCGACGCTTCCTGCGGTAGGTGTTAGAGTCCCGACAATTATTTGCAAAAGAGTGCTTTTTCCCGAACCGTTGCGACCAACTACTCCCAGAGTTTGTCCCTGAGAAATTTCCAGATTAATGTCGTGGAGAGCCCAAAATTCATCAGCAAGTTTTTTGCTGGGATAAATCATTTCCTTTAAGCGGTCTCCTGGATGATCGTACCGCTTAAAGCATTTGGAAACATTTTTTAGTGAAATTACATTTTCTGTCATTGGCAGGAGTCAATCGATTTTAGATTTTAGATTTTAGATTTTAGATTTTAGATTTTAGATAGGAGATTAACTTTACAGCAGATTCCACGTTTATGAAGTACACCCCGATTGCTCTTCTATTGCCGTAGGGACACGGCACTGCCGTGTCCCTACCTCTGTTGTGTACCTCACTAACCCGAAAAGGGCTGTATATCTAAAACGTATTTACAGAAGTCAATCGATTTTAGATTTTAGATTTTAGATTTTAGATTTTAGATTGACTTGATATCTAAAACAAATTTACAGCACGTCAGCAAAAGCGGTACGTAAACGCTGATACACTGCAAAACCTCCACAAAATATAGCCGCAGAAATGAGCGTGGCGACACCCCATTCGCCCCAGTGTTTGACTTCTCCAAGCAGTATGAGGTCTCGATAAACCTCCGAGATAGCGGCCATTGGATTGAGCCAAAATATCCACGCTCGCCACTCTTTGGGGATAATTGATGATGGATAGACGATCGGCGTTAAATAAAACCAAAAATTTAGAATAACACCTAATGTCTGAGGAATGTCTCGCAAAAATACCGTCAAGCCCGCTGTCAAATATCCCAAGCCAGCAGTGATCAGCAACTGAGGAATCCAAACCAGTGGCAATAAGCATAAAGTAGCGTTGAGCTTTTGTGAGGAGACTGCTACTATGACAATCAAAGCTGCTAAACCGAGAGAACTTTCAATAAAAGCTGTCAAAATCGGCACTAACGGCAGCAAACCGAGGGGAAATACCACTTTTTTGACCAAATTCGGCTGCCCCACCACGGATACTCCCGATTTGATCAAACCGCTGGTGAAGGCACTCCAAGGTAACAAACCTGCAAACAGCCAGACTCCGAATGTAATGTCGCTGTCTTCGGGGAAGCCTGCAAGCTTGAGCTTTACCTTAAGGACGATCGAGAATACGTATGTGTAAATCACCAATTGCGATAGCTGATTCAGCAGCGGCCACAAATTGCCGAGAATCGAGCCTTTGTATTGAGCTTCCAAGTCCCGTCGCACCAATGTAGCCAGCAGATTCAGCTTCGCCCACCGCCTGTCATTAACCGTTAGGGCTTTTTGGGCAACTCCTTTGTCCGTTCTCAGCAATTTTTTCGCCCTCGTTCACTAGCTTCACACCTAAATCAACTCAAGCTACAATTATGCAGCTTTTGTTAAACCGCAATTATTCCACAGCCCCGTCGCTTTGATCAAGGATCTATCACTCTGGTTTCGGGTTCTTCCTGATTCACGCTTGCTTGTTCCTTCTTCCTTCTTCCTTCGGAAGTTATTTTAGCCGATCGCCGATCGAACTGCCGAACCGATCGCTAGTTTTTGCTCCCCGTCGTAGCCCCACCGCACAAAAAATTGCTCATACTCGCCCTCACCACTTTGCAAACTGTCTAGCATTTGCGACGCTATAGTTTGACAGGCGGGAATTTGGAGGATTTGAATTAAATTGCGCGATCGCTCCTGAACTCTAGCAGAACCCGCCGCCATCTCCTCGCTTTGATGGCGCAAGTGATATACCACCATTGCCGCCGACATCGCCAAATTTTTCACCAACAGTTCTGCTACGATCTCAGGAGCCGATCGCAGCGCCTCAGTAACTCCGAGTGACGGTCGATCTGCATCCTGTCCATCGCCCGTCAGATAAGTGACAAAAAACCCCCTAGCACCGTTCTGCGTTTTCACCAGAGAAGCCACTGCTTGCTCGATCTCGGGCTGTGAAAGTCGATTGGCCTCAATTTCCGACAATAAAGATTGAGTCAGCGCGATCGCCACCTCAAAAGTTATGCTTTCCGATGCTAATAAAGAAGATGGAATACTCATTGCCAGCTCAATAATTCTAAAGATTCTGCTAATAATTGTAAACAATTCCCGCTGCCCGATCGCACATAAATATGGCAATTATCTCATCCAAACAACAGCCCCCCGATCCAAATCTACCCGAAGATATAGCACCAGCCCCCCGCAAACAAGCCGCCAAACCCAAGACGGAATCCCTGCTAGAATCGCAAGAACTACCCGATGAAATAAACAGCAAACAAGACGACAAAATCCGCCCCCAGCGGTTAGCTGAATACATCGGGCAAAAAGACTTAAGAGAAGTTTTGGCGATCGCAATTGCAGCAGCCAAATCGCGCGGGGAACCGATGGATCACCTATTACTGTACGGCCCACCAGGCTTAGGCAAAACCACAATGTCGCTAATTCTAGCAGCAGAAATGGAAGTTGAATGCAAAATCACCACAGCCCCCGCCCTAGAAAAACCGCGAGATATTGTCGGATTGCTGATCAACCTGAAAGCAGGCGACGTGCTGTTCATCGACGAAATCCACCGATTATCTAAAGTTACAGAAGAAATCCTGTATCCGGCGATGGAAGACTGCCGTTTAGACATTACGATCGGTCAAGGAAAAACCGCCAAAATTCGCAGTATTCCCCTGAAACCGTTTACCTTAGTAGGCGCAACCACAAAAGTCGGTTCCTTGACAGCTCCATTGCGCGATCGTTTCGGCTTAATCCAAAGATTGCGCTATTACGAAATAGACGAACTCAGTTTAATTGTCCAAAGAACCGCCCAAGTTCTCGACACTAAAATCACCCCAGAAGGAGCCACAGAAATCGCCCGCCGAGCTCGCGGCACACCCCGGATTGCTAACCGCTTGCTGCGGCGAGTTAGAGACTACAGCGAAGTCAAAAACTTAAAGCCAATCAGCGCCGAAGTTGCCTCACTCGCCCTCGAATTATTCAACGTCGATCCGCTAGGTTTGGATTGGACCGATCGATGTCTTTTGACAGCAATGATCGAAAACTTTAACGGCGGTCCAGTCGGCTTAGAAACCATCGCAGCTTCGACAGGAGAAGACACTCAAACCATTGAGGATGTATACGAACCATACTTAATGCAAATCGGATTTTTGCAGCGGACAAGTCGGGGCAGAATGGTAACTCTTGCTGCTAGAAAACATCTCGGTTTTATGGATTAAAAGGAGTAACAAATGGGACATTGGGCCTGTATAGCATTCACTGGTTCCCAGGCTAAGAGCCTGGGAAACGATATATAAAGGCTGTGCCTAGGGACGAGGAAATATCGCGTAAATGTACGGCTCCATCGATAATGGCAATGGCAAAATTAAATAACAAATAACAAATAACAAATCCCCCATGTTACTATCCCTCAGAATAGAAAACTTTGCCTTAATTGACAGCCTGGATTTAGACTTTGGCCCAAGTTTGAACGTATTTACAGGGGAAACCGGCGCAGGTAAATCGATTATCCTAGATGCGATCGATGCAGTTTTGGGCGGGAAAGTCGATCGCCGATCGATTCGCACCGGATCAGCACGGGCAATATTGGAAGCTACCTTTGAATTGGACAAAGCCTCCGCAACTTGGCTGGGCGAGCAAGAAATCGAACCGATAGACGGAAATTTAGCCGTTTGCAGCCGGGAAATTAACGCATCTAGCGGTGCTTTGCGCACTCGATCGCGCTTGAACGGAATTCTGGTCAACCGCCAGTTAATGGAGCAACTACGCGATCGACTCGTCGAAATTACCGCCCAAGGCCAAACCGTCCATCTCGGACAAGAAACCCTCCAGCGAGAATGGCTCGATTTGTACGGTGGCAAAAATCTGACAGAAGCTCGATCGACAATTGGCATCGCGTGGCTCGGAACCAGCACCGCCAAAACAGCCCTCAAACGCAGGCGTCAGTCCGAACAGCAACGACTGCAAAGACTCGATTTGTTAGAATATCAAGTCCGAGAACTTAGCGAAGCCCAGATCGAAGACGGCGACGAACTAGAACAACTACAACAAGAATCAATCCGGCTAACCCACATCGTCGAATTGCAGCAGCAGAGTTATCGAGTTCACCAAGCCCTTTATCAAAACGAGGGCGACACCGCATCAGCCGCCGACTTGTTAAGCAAAGCCGAAGTAACTTTAAGCGACATGGCCGTTTACGATCTACAGTTACAGCCAATCCTGGAAATGGTCAGCGATGCCTTAGCTCAAGCCACAGAAGCTAGCAGGCAAATTAACAGCTACGGCGAACAATTAGAAGCTGATCCCGAAAGACTCGAAGAAGTAGAAGAGAGAATTCGCGAGCTCAAACAAATTTGCCGCAAATACGGGCCGCTCAAAGAGGCGATCGCCTATTACCAAAGCATCCAAAACGAACTAAACGAACTTTTAGAAGGAGGCGAGTCAATGGAAGCCTTAGAACTCGCATATCAGACCGCTTTAGACCAATTAAAAGATGCTTGCAGCCACCTCACAACCTTGCGACGCGAAGTAGCCCTTAAACTCGAAACCCATCTTGTGGGAGAACTTAAGCCGTTAGCGATGGAAAAAGTGCAATTTAAAGTTGAAATATCGCCTTGTACCCCAACCGCCACCGGTGCCGACCAAATCGCCTTTTGTTTCAGCCCCAACCCGGGGGAACCGCTGCAACCATTAGGGGCGATCGCCTCCGGGGGAGAAATGAGTCGCTTTCTGCTCGCCATCAAAGCCTGTTTTTCGCAGATAGACGGCGCGGGAACCTTAATTTTTGATGAAATCGACGCCGGAGTCTCCGGGAGAGTCGCCAGCGCGATCGCCAAAAAACTCTACCAACTCTCTGACAAACACCAAGTTCTCTGCGTCACCCACCAGCCACTGATCGCCGCGATGGCTGATTTTCACTTTCGCGTCAACAAACAGACGATCGAAGCAGAACCAAGTATGGACGAATCCGCAGTCAACTCGGAACCAGGGGAACGTACAGTAGTGAGAGTGGCAGCCCTCAACAGCGAACAGCGACGCGAAGAACTCGCCCAACTCGCCAGCGGTCGATCGGCCCATGAAGCCATCGCCTTTGCTGAATCCCTACTCGTGGAAGCCGCCGGATTGCGCCAAACTCAGTTTGCCAAACCCTGATGTGACCCTCGGGGCGATCGGGGGGTTAAAAGGCGGAGTTTTTTTAACCGGAGGTTACACTACAAATAGCAACCGTATGTACAAAAAAGCTGAAAGCCCTGCGATCTTAGTCCTGGGTTGAAAGCTAAGAGCAGCAAAATTCGCAGAAGTTATAGTTAAAAAACGCCATTGTGTAGAGAAGGGCACACATCACTAGCAACTGGTAGTGTCACAATTGCCGCTAATCCCACAATATCCTGGCTGTTCCAGCAGTCCTTGCAGTACACAATTTATCTTCCTGCGGGCGATCGGATCTTTGGTCTAACCTACTTAAACCAGGCACGTACAATGTCAAAATCAGTTAATCAACCATTTAAACAGGATTCGATATCTCTAAAAAAATTGTAGCAATCTTACAGCCACATTACCCTCCCACCATCAATTCACCAGCAATGCCAAGTGAATTCCACTTATTCTGTGGTCGGAGTTCTGTAAACTGGGAAGTAGTTCACACTTATTTGAGTTTTGTGCGACTTACCAACTAATCAACTTACCGACTCTCCCAGCTTAGAGACAACCCTTACACTTAAGCTTCTGTAAAGGTCTATGAAATCTGCATCTCCCACCAATTACTCTTCTCTGGACAACGTGATAGAAGTCGCTGTTGTCGGCGGTGAAAATCATCATCAGGAACACTATTCTCCCCCTCCCTCTCCCCCTAGCAGCAGTGCAATTACCCCGCGCCGAAACGTCTCCGCCAGTATTATCAGTCTCATAGATAAGGACAGTTCCGTAACAGCAGTTAAGGAAGTAGAAGAAAAACTTGAGGTTGTCAAGCAAACCCTGGCAATGCTCGACAATATCCTTGAGTGTGAGGGCTTTGACGCCATTCTCAGCGAGATGTTGGAGTCTATTACCCTCAAAACAGGGGAATTGCTCAATGCTGATCGCAGCACGATATTTTTATTAGACGACGAAAAAAATGAACTCTGGGCGAGGGTTGCTAAAGACGAAAATGGCAAAAACCTAGAGCTCCGATTTCCCGCCCATGTGGGCATTGCGGGAGAAGTAGCCACGGAAAAAAAAGTGGTGAACATTCCTTATGATTTTTATAACGACCCCCGCTCGACTAACGCAAAAAAAACTGACAAAGAAACAGGATATCGCACTTATACAATGCTGGCGATGCCCCTGCTCAAGGAAGAAACAGGAGAGTTAGTAGCAGTCGTTCAACTGATTAATAAACTCAAGCCCAACCACGAACATTACGGCATTTTAGACGAACAGATTGACAAGGTAGGATTTACTCAAGAAGACGAACAACTCTTTACAGAATTTGCTCCCTCGATTCGCCTAATTCTAGAATCATCCAAATCTTTCTTGGCAGCAACTCAGAGGCAGCGAGCCGCCACGGCGCTAATGAACGCCGTCAACGCTCTTTCTCAGAGCAGTCTAGACTTAGAAGATACCCTGAAGCGGGTGATGGATCAGGCCCAAGAACTGATGAATGCCGATCGCAGCACCCTGTGGCTGATCGATGAAGATAAAAACGAACTCTGGACGAAAATCCTGATCACAACAGGTCAACTTCAAGAAATTCGCATGCCCAGAACAGCCGGTTTTGCAGGCATCGTCGCCCAATCCGGCGAACCGCTCTTGATTTCCTTTGATGTATACGACGACCCCCGCGCAGAAAATGCAAAAAAAATAGACCAACAAACTGGCTACCGCACTTGCAGTATGCTTTGTATGCCAGTGTTTAACTCAGACCACAAATTGATCGGAGTTACTCAATTAGTTAATAAAAAACGACAACAAGGAGAATACCCCCCCTACAACCCGGAAGAGTGGCCGCACCCCCCCGAACAGTGGAAAGCGAGTTTCAATCGCAACGACATGGAATTCATGAAAGCGTTTAATATTCAAGCAGGAGTCGCCCTGCAAAACGCTAAACTATTTGCCGAAGTCAAGCAGCAAGAACAAAGACAAAAAGATATGCTGCACGCCCTGACTAACGGTGTGATATCTACTGATAAAAAAGGGAATATAGTAGCCACAAATCCTAGTGCCAAAAATTTGCTGGGAGTCAGCGATGCCGAATTAGCCGAAGGTCAATCTTTGCGCGAATTAATTAAGTTAGAAAAAGGCGATTTTGCCAAATGGTTCGATCTGGCTTTATCTCCCGAAGATGATAAAGACCGCCAACAATATTACCCCGATCAAGTTTTGCTCTCCTGTGTAGGAAAAGCCCAGAGTATCAATCTCTCGATTAATTCAATGACCGATGCTACTGACCCCACCAAAGTCAACGGAGCATTAGTTGTGATGGAAGATATCAGCAGCGCCAAGCAAGTCAAAAACTTGATGTACCGCTACATGACTCCAGAAGTAGCCGAAGCTCTTCTTGCTTCTGGCGATACAGGATTGGGCGGTAAGCGCAAAAACGTTTCGGTGCTGTTCTCGGATATTCGTGGCTACACCACACTTACGGAAAAATTGCAAGCCGAAGAAGTGGTAATCATGCTCAATAAATATTTTGAAGTGATGGTAGATGTCGTATTCGAGTACGGAGGCACTCTCGATAAGTACATCGGTGACGCTCTGATGGCAGTTTTTGGCTCTCCAGCACCCCTAGAAGATCATGCGTGGTGCGCGATGCAAACCGCAGTCAAAATGCGCGACAAACTGGCCGAGTTTAACCAAGAGCGTATCAGCAATGGCGAATTGCCGATCGGCATTGGGATGGGCATCCATTCCGACGAAGTTGTCAGCGGCAACATCGGATCGAGTAAACGGATGGAACTAACTTCGATCGGGGATGGAGTAAATCTCGCCTCTCGCTTAGAAGGCGCCAGCAAGCAATATGGCACTGACTTAATCATCAGCGACAACACGTACAGAGATTACAAAGATCGACTCCACGTGCGGGAACTCGACTTCATCACTGTCAAAGGCAAAAGCGAACCAGTAATCGTTTACGAACTCGTTGGTATCCATGAAGGAGCATCGCCCATTGGCAAGCCTCTAACCGAAAAACAACAACAAATTGTCGAAAATTACAACAAAGGACGCGAAAATTATAAGACGCCAGTCACCCAAAAACTCTCAGATGAAGAGGTGAGAGAATTATTAGCCAGAGTCGAGCAGATGCCGGAGGTAGAGCTGAAAAAACTTTCCTACAATCTCGAACAACAGTTGGGATACCAGCTCAAAAAGCTATTATATCAACTGAAAAAGCTATCCGAGTATGACCCTAAAAACCTGTCCGAAGCAGACAAAATGATCGTGCTGTTGCAGCCAGAAATCCAACTGCTGAAACTCGAAGGCATGAAAAACCTCTCCGAGGATGAAGCCAGAATGCTCCTGCAAGCAAAAGTCAACCAGCTATCAGCAGAGGACATTCAAGAATTGCAAGAGGGCGAAGTCAAGAAGCTCTTGGAAGCAGACATTAACGATCCCTCAAATTCCAAAATCAAGAGGCTAAAAGCCTCAGAGATTCGGCAACTATTGCAGGCAAAAATTAAAAGTCGCGCCTTCGAGACAGTTGCAGAAATGCTAGATGATGAATTTGAGAATCTGGGACTCGATCGGGTCAAAAAGCTGCTGAGCGAAGTTAAGAAAGCCTTAGAACCCAAAGCCAAGCAAGCTTTTAAAGATGCCGCACGCGATTTTAACGAAGTTTTGCGGATCGATCCCAAAAACAAGGCAGCTAAATTGCACGTCGAGCGCTGTATGTTATTTCAACATCAGTTTTCAGACGTACTCAACTGGGATGGTGTGTGGAACCTGACAGAAAAATAGCGATCGTACAGAGGCGGGCGGCGGGGATCGCGATCGGGGGGGTGCGTCTCCCCCGATCGCAATTCACCTTAATATCCGATTGAAGCAATTATAAATAAGCTCCAACAGGTATGATTGTTAGATAACCGGATTTGAACTCGCAGGCTTTGATGCCTGAGTTTCGCCCTATCTGTTTCGATCGCGCTACCTACCGCAACTTTCCTGAGCACTTCTACTATTTGAAGCGCTGAAAAATAGTTATCACTTGCGACGACGTTACCCGATTCCCGAGAAAAATCTCGGATCGAGGCAACGAAAGATCGGCTAAAAAACCTGGTGAATCTCGCCGCCCGCGTAAGTCTTAATAGCGTTAGTGGCTCATCAAAACAGCTTCCTTCGCAGATAGTCAATGTTCCAGTCTTAAATATGAAAAACTAGCGTCAATTATGAATAATTGGAATTCGCAATCGGGAGATATTGAGTGGGTAGATCAAGTTTACCAACTATTGCTTGAAATTGCTCGCAGCTCCCTGTCAGATATCCCCAGAATCCCGGAAAACATCACTTTAAAAGCTATCCCTCTGATTCAGAAGGTACAAAGCATTCAACAAAGACCCGACGGGCAAGTGTTCAAATCCGGTTCTTTTTCGGTGAACGATCGCGAATGGGTTGATCGAGTTTGCCAACTATTGGTAGAACTCACCAGCGCATCTTTGTCCGAACAACCAAAAATGCCGGAAAACCTGGCTGGCCGGTCTTTAGCCCTCGCGGATCGAGCCCAAACAATCAAAGAAGACATTGAAGAAAATGCTTCCCAAACCCCAGCAGATGAAGATGAAAACCCCTTACAATCTCCAGACGCGCTGCTGAACCTCTTGCACCACAGCTTGAAAATTCAGCGCTCCAAAAGCTACAAACCCGATGCTCCCGAATGGCAGCAAATTTTGAGCATGATCGATGTAGTGCAGTCAATTTACAAGCAAATCTAACATTAAATTCAAACTTAAATCAGGGGCATTTTCATTCTGTTTAAAGGCGGTTGTTTTTTGACAAAAAAAGTTTTTGCCGTAGCAAGCATATTTTAGACGAAAATTTTAGATACCGTAGGGTGCATCGCCATCAACAATCTGTAACTAAAATCAAAAATCTGGCAGCGACGCACCCTACTCAAACAGTAAATCGGCTTAAACAAGCACAGACAATTGTATTTTTGTCAGCTAAGCTAGGTTTAATCGGTTCTAGGACAGGTGAACATGAGCGGACAAAAAATCGGCGATTTGTCAGGAGAAATATTAGCCGATCGCTACCAGTGCGATCGGCGACTCGGCAAGCAAGCAGGACGGCAAACTTTACTCGCCCGCGACTTAAAAACTCAACAGCAAGTAGTAGTCAAACTGCTCTCATTCAGCAGCGATTTCAACTGGGAAGACTTAAAACTGTTCCAGCGAGAAGTCGAAACCTTAAAATCCTTATCCCATCCCGCAATTCCCCAATATCTCGACTCCTTTGAAATCGACACACCCAGCCGCAAAGGATTCGCCCTAGTTCAGACTTACATCGAAGCGAAATCTCTCCAAGAATATCTCTCAGACGGGCGCACCTTCAGCGAAAGTGAAGTCAAACAATTAGCCGCAGCATTATTAGACATCCTCGGATACCTGCACCAGCGACAGCCGCCGGTAATTCACCGCGACATTAAACCCAGCAATATTTTACTCAAGAATCGATCGGGTAACAGCGTCGGCGAAGTCTACCTAGTCGATTTCGGTGCAGTTCAAACCCTAGCAACCCAACAAGGAAAAACAGTCACCGTTGTCGGAACATACGGCTATATGCCGCCAGAACAATTTGGCGGAAGAGCAGTTCCCGCTTCCGACTTGTACGGTTTGGGAGCGACGTTAATTGCCTTAATTACCAAGCAGCATCCAGCCGATTTGCCGCAGCAAGATTTGCAGATCGAATTCGAGCAATTTACGCAATTAAGTCCCGGTTTTACCAATTGGCTGAAGTGGCTGACGCATCCCAGTTTAGAGCGCCGTCCCGCCTCAGTCCAGATTGCCAAAGAAGTTCTCGAAAAACCGCAGGAAATAGATAAATATTCCCTGCCTTTGAAACAGGGAAAACCTTTAAGTACCGGCAGATTGTTCAGGAGTGCGATCGCGTCGAGCATTTGGTTGGGAACTATAGCTGTAGGAACTTGGGTGGTAATTTACAACGTCTTTCTTTTTCTGCTCGTGGGGACACTTATTATCGACTATAAAATTATAGGACTGGTCTATTCTTTGGCCTTCCTGTTGGGGTTGGGGAACGGAATAATTATAGCATTTGTGACGCGCTTGTGTTTTTTCCCCCTAACCAATCCCAAACTTCACCGACAGCTTTTAGCTGCAATTAGTATCTTAGTATCTACCTCGACAAGCATGGTCTTCTTTCAGCAGGTTACGGTTATGAATTTTCAAAATTATGCCAGTAATTATATTCTCTTATTGCTTGCACCGTCGCTAATTGCAGGACTGTCAATGGGGGCAGTTAGCGAGTGTTTTGCCGAGTGGTATCAAAGAGAAAGTAAACTGTAATCTAAAGTTAAAATAGTCCTTGATGAACTCCAACCAAAGAAACCGGGTTTTTTAGCGGATCTGGGAGTTACAACGAAATATTTTGGTAAAACCCGGTTTCTGGGCGATGACAATTGCACATTAAAATTAAGGTAAAAAATATGACTTTGAAAGTATTAGCAGAACGCTACGAAGTGCAGCGGCAACTGGGAAAACAAACCGGCCGCCAAACACTGCTAGCTCGTGACTTACAAACTCAAGAATTAGTTATAATCAAACAGCTATTTCTCGGCTATGATTTTGAATGGCAAGACCTCAAGCTATTTGAACGGGAAGCGGAAACTTTAAAAGCACTCGATTACCCAGCGATTCCTCGCTACCTCGATTACCTGGAAATTGACGAACCAGACAACAAGGGATTTGCCCTGGTACAGACTTATGTAAAAGGAAAAACTTTGGAGGAGCATTTAAAAGCCGGGCGTACTTTTAGCGAGAGCGAGGTTAAAGAATTAGCTAAATCGCTGTTAGCAATTTTGAGTTATTTGCACGAGCAAAATCCGCCTGTGATTCACCGCGATATTAAGCCTAGCAATATTTTACTGCATAGCAGATCCGGTCACTCCGTCGGACAAGTTTATTTAGTGGATTTTGGTTCGGTGCAGAACCAAGCTGCAAAATTTGGGGGCACAATTACAGTAGTGGGAACTTACGGATATATGGCACCGGAACAATTCGGCGGGCGATCGGTTCCGGCTTCTGACCTCTACGGTTTAGGTGCAACTTTGATTTATTTGGTAACGGGTTTGCATCCCACGGAACTGCCGCAGCAGGATTTGAAAATTCAATTTTCCGATCGCGTAACGCATCTCAATCCTAATTTAATAAATTGGCTGGAGTGGATGACAGAACCTAGTTTGTCCAAACGCTTTCCTTCCGCAGTCGAAGCATTGCGCTCTCTCGAAAATCCCCGTCTTATTAACAAAAATCTTATAGCGGTGCAGCCGCAAGGCGGCGGAATTTTTATCGAAATTCTGCCGCAAGCCAGCAAGATTAAATTTACAAAAACTTCTGAGTTTATAGAAATTGTAATTCCTAGTCCGAGAGTCGGTTTTAGTTCAATTACCATGTTGGCATTGGCGGTTACTGCGACTTTCCCCTTATTGCATTATATTTACACTAAATGGATAGAAATTTATTCTTCACAGATAAATCCGTCGAGTTATGTAATACAAGGAATTTTATTAAATGCCATACCAATGACTTACTTCCCTGCGATCATGGGATTTTTAACCTTTGTACAATTCAGGGAATTGCGTCTCAGAATTGATCGACAGCAAATCTCCTATACCAGTCATCTACTGGGATTGAAATGGAATCATTCCAAGCCAGCCCCCAGACAGGACATTTGCCAGTTGGAAATTGAACAACTTGAATATAGAAAAGACTTCTCGGCAAAGAAATTACGGAGAGTCAATGAGATGATTGTTCAAGCAGGGAACCAAAAATATCAGTTAGGACTGAAGGAGGGACTAAGTGAAACAGAAATGGAGTGGTTAGCAACAGAACTAAGCCAGTGGTTGGGCTTGAGAATTCACAGAACTTTGACAGACGGTAAGAAGAATATATCGATGTGAAAATATCTCCCGATCGCCCAAACCAACAATTCCCCCCTCAAACTGTGGAATGGGCGTCTCGCCCGTCCGCTGTATTCTCCCGGTGGCGTGATCTCAATTCCGGTTACACCGTCAGGATATAGAGTCCAAGGCAGTGCCGTGTCCCTACCCAAAATAATATTGTAGGGACTAAGGCCAAGCAGTCTCCTAATTTCTTTGTATCCAGCTTTATGCAGCCAGAAAGCCCGATCGCCCGTAAAATACTACCAAAGGGATTTGGCAAGTAGCACTCATCCCCGATCATCTGTTAACTTGGAGATATTGTTGTGGACTTATCGCTAATTCCGGCACAGCCGAAACCAGGACTGCTCAACGTCCTGATCGAAATTACCGCCGGTAGCAAAAACAAATACGAGTTTGATAAAGAGTTACAAGCCTTTGCTCTCGATCGGGTGCTCTCTTCCTCAGTCCAATATCCGTGCGACTACGGCTTCATACCAAACACATTAGCCGACGATGGCGACCCCCTCGACGGCATGGTGATGATGGATGAGCCCACATTTCCAGGGTGCGTAATTCTCGCCCGTCCGATCGGAATGCTAGAAATGATCGATGGAGGCGACAGAGACGAGAAACTGTTGTGCGTTCCCGACAAAGACCCTCGCTACGCTCACTATAAGTCCCTCAAAGACGTAGCGCCCCACCGCTTGGATGAAATAGCCGAATTTTTTAGATCCTACAAAAATTTGGAGAAAAAAGTCACAGAAATTCTGGGCTGGCAAGATGTCGATAAAGTAATGGCGTTAGTCGAACAGTGCGTCGCAGCCGATCGTAAATAAGCCCTCCGGGCGTGTTTTCTTGAGCCTGAGATCCCCTAACCCAGGGCGGGCACAGAGGAGAGAGGGCGGGCACGGGGGCACCGCCCCTACAAAGCAAGGCTGTTTCATGATCGCGAAAACCAGGGTTGTGTAGGGGTAGTGCGTCCGCGCCTACCCCCCTCTCCACCGCAACCCGATCAAAAATTTAGCAAGCCGAACTTAATCCAACCGCTGCACGTCTAGGAATTTTAGTCAAGAATGCGATCGCAGCCTAGCGTTAAATCACTCATGAATCCTGATTCATCGGCACATAGAGCTCAGAAGGAACTCCTGCGGTAAAATTGAAAAGAATATTAGTTGAGCGAGTAGAGATTAAATTTTAGCTTCTGCGGACTGCATTCTACCTTTAAGAAAATTTAACAGAAAAATTTACTGCGATCGACTTAAATCAACGCTATCTTTATCTAAACGGATTGCTCAGAACACAGAAAATATTCAACCGTAAACAAGGTCGTAAACACGGTGGAGAGAACGCTCTCTCAAGTCTAAAATCAAAAAACTAAGAACGAAAAACTAAAGTCTCAATTCCCAAATTCCGGCGCATAAACCTAAAAAAAATGTCTGATTCTGAACAGTCTCCCGCCAATCCACAGCCTTCCGATCCCAAAGCCACTATGGAAAATAGTCCCTTGACTGAGTTTGTCGTTCAGTTTTGGGGCGTGCGGGGTAGCATCGCCACCCCCGGCACCAAAACAATTCGCTACGGAGGGAACACTTCTTGCGTAGAGATGCGCTTGGGCAAAAAACGTCTGATTTTTGACGGCGGCACCGGTTTGCGGGTTCTCGGCCTCAACCTGTTGCGGCAAATGCCAGTGGAAGCCCATATGTTTTTCAGTCACACTCACTGGGATCACATTCAAGGCTTTCCGTTTTTTACTCCTGCCTTTATCCCGGGGAACTGCTTTCACATTTACGGTGCGATCGCTCCGAACGGCACTACAATCAAACAGCGTCTTGCCGATCAAATGCACCACCCCAATTTTCCCGTCCCCATCCAGGTGATGCAGTCTGACCTCAAATTCAACGATTTGACGCCTGGGGATATTATCGAACTCGACGATGTGAAAATCGAAACCGCCTTGCTCAATCATCCCAATACGGCGATCGGATATCGAGTCACTTGGCAGGGGCACACGGCCGTTTACTGCACCGATACAGAGCATTTTCCCGATCGCTTGGACGAAAACGTCGTACACCTAGCGCGCGACGCCGACGTGCTGATTTACGACGCCAACTACACCAACGAAGAATATTACAACTTCAAAACCCCGAAAGTCGGCTGGGGACACTCGACTTGGGAAGCAGGAGTAGAAATAGCCAAAGCTGCTGGAGTCAAAAAGATCGTAATGTTTCACCACGATCCCGGCCACGACGACAATTTTCTCGATCGTGTCGAAGCAGAAGTGCAATCCGTTTTCGCCAATGGCTGCTTAGCCCGCGAAGGCATGAGTATACCAGTGATTTAGGAAAAAATTAATTCAGGATGATGAAACAGGCAAAACCCCGCCAGCGTCGCAGAGTAGGTTGGCGGGGACTTTATTCCACTTTGCTACTGTTGATAGTTGTCTGCTGTAGTGGCGGATGGGTTGCAGCTCAGACTGCCTACTCTCGCACCCCCACACAAGTTGCTCAGGTATCTGCTGTTGAAGATATCGGTACTGTCGATCAAATTCCTCAACGCTACCAACTAGGACAGCAACTGTACCTAGAAAACTGCGCCACCTGTCACATCGGTTTACCGCCGCAAGTCTTACCCACAGAAACCTGGCGCCGATTGCTACAAGATCCGCAACACTACGGACAAACCCTCAAACTGCTCGTAGATCCGCCGCGCCTGCTAGTCTGGAACTACCTACAAACTTTTTCTCGCCCCCAAGCCAAAGACGAAGAACTCGCCTACCGAGTCGCGACTTCTCGATATTTCAAAGCTCTGCACCCCAGAGTCAAAATGTCACAACCTGCAAATATCAGCAGTTGCGTTACTTGTCATCCCGGCGTATCTCAATACAATTTCCGCAAGCTTACCGCCGAGTGGGAAAACTCTCCGTAGGAAATGCAGGACTTATCCACAATACCTTGCTGAATAATATCAATTCCGGTTGCAGCGTCAGGTGATGTTCACTGTTGACGGTTCACTGTTGACAGTTCACTGGAATTTACTATTCCGATGCTAACGGATTTGATATAAATCCAACACTAAAGCTCAGAAACACCAAAACTCCTTAACTCATTACATTAACTCATTAGAGCGATCCACATTAACCCATACCTGAAATTCAATTATTGAAGGTTTTACTTTAATTTCGCTCACAATCCCAAAACTTTGATTTGACTGCATTCTCTCACATGGAGAGAAACGGACTGCTTCATGAACGTCAATAATTGTTCCTGAAAAATCGCCTTCAGGAGTCGCATAAAATTCAATCGATCGCCCCTCAACTGGAGGATAAGGCATAAGTGTAGAAAATGAACCGTAACCAGACTCCTTATTTACACAAATCAGGATAGACCTAAAGATACGATCCAAACTGCGTCCCATAAATCGTTGTATCATTTGACATAAAACAACCTTGAATTCATTTTTGAATTTTACCACGACCTTAAGATTCAAACGACTACAAAATATCACTCTCAATACGTAATTGGTTATAATCATATTTAGAAGTTTCTGGTGCCATTCAAATGACTCCTCAACTACAAACTCAGCTACCGCTAACGAAACAACCAGAAAAAGTCCTGTATCCAGACAGTGATGGACAGCCCATATCAGATAACACGCTCCAATTTGCTTGGATTGTCAAACTCAAAGAAGGATGCGAAGCCTTATTTAAAGACAATCCAACTGTATTCGTAGCCGGAGATTTACTGTGGTATCCCGTCGAAGGCGATAATAAAACGAAGCGTGCTCCCGATGCTATGGTCGTATTTGGCAGACCGAAGGGATATCGAGGGTCTTACCAGCAATGGCGAGAAGATAATATCGCCCCGCAAGTCGTTTTTGAGATTTTGTCACCGGGAAATACATTATCGGAAATGGCGCTGAAGTTGCAGTTTTACAACCGCTTTGGTGTAGAAGAATATTATCTCTACAACCCAGATAGTAACGATCTAACTGGATGGCTACGAGGGGAAACAGGACTAACAGTAATTGAATCCTTAGATGGGTGGGTGAGTCCACGTCTAGGAGTCCGATTTGTCTTTGCAGAACCAGAGTTAGAGGTGATTCGTCCCGATGGACAGCGGTTTTTGTCTTATGTAGAGTTGATGGAACAGCGCGATGAAATCGAGCAACAGCGCGATGAAATCGAGCAACAGCGGAATGAAATCGAGCAACAGCGCGATCGCATGGCTGCAAAACTGCAAGAATTGGGTATCGATCCAACTCAGCTTTAAGCATAAGTTCCCGGTAGGGACACGGCACTGCCGTGTCCCTACACTTCATAAACCTGGAATATGCTGTATCATTTCCGGTTGCATCGGAATAATATATTTCTGCGATCTTAGATCGTGTCCGGTTAAATACTTGTCATTGTTCGTTATACTTCCTTCTTGTTTGTTCCAAATCTTTATCTGCGTTCATCAGCGTTCATCTGCTCCCATCTGCGGTTAAAATTAAAACACAAACTAAACAGGCAAAAACAGTTCAGACAAACTAACTTCAATCTCAGGAAAAGCCAGCATTCTAATAACAGCATTATCTGCAACAACTATCTCAGATTGATAGCCTCCCGGTGCAGGATTTCGGTAAATATATGCTTGGCGCGCGACTACATCCAAAATCCAATATTCAGCAATATTTGCTCTAGCATAAATCAGCGCTTTTTCCCGACGATCGATTTGTAATGTCGAGTAGGAAACCTCAATTAACAGCAAGATTTCGCTAGGGTTTGGGTGATGATCGCCATAAGCACCCGGATCGATACAAACAACAGCTATATCTGGTTCTGGTTCCGAACTTGCTAACGTAATTGGCAACTGTGCGCGAATTTCTGCTAAATCTCTTAGCAGGTGTTGTAGATATCGATCGCTGCGCTGGGTTGTGCCAGCATGGAGCGGTGTTTGAGGACTCATTTCAACAATTCTCCCATCTAGCAGTTCAATATTATCACCTTCAGTGAGAATACCAGCTTCAATCATCCGATGATATTCTTCGACTGTCCAGGTTTTTTCTCTTGTTGCTGTCATAATGTTTACCTGCAAAAGCTTACGTCATATTATAGCAATTGCGGATTCAGTCAAAAAACACCGATTTGTCGGGCGTTGGTTGATCGCCCTTTTGAAAGCGTTCCCAAGACTGTTTTAATTGAGCGGGAGCAGGATGATCGCGATCGTAAACCACCAACACATTCGTCAAATTCCGTCCCGCAGGCAATAAAATCTGCCCTTGATGAGCCAAACCCACCGAAGCACCACCATCCAAATTCATTGCTTCAAAACAGCCGATCGCCAACATAACTTTAGCTTCTGCTTCCAAAGACAAACTATCAAGAAAAGTCACTAAAAATAACTTATCCCTAGAAGCTGGAAAGCCGATCGCCGTTCTCGAACCTACGCCCAAAACATGAGAATCTTTAAACCCTTCCGACAAAGGAGACAGCCAAACTTTTCCCCCTTTCACTAATCTCGGCCCGCAAGTCAGAGAAAACCAATGTTGACTCCAATCCGGCTTACCTTCAGTTCTAGCTGTCACCATTTCCAGTTGATTTCCCGCCTTGATTCCCAAAGTCGTGCCGTAATTTTCCCAGCGGCTGTATTTCAGAAACTTCCCCGCCGCCACCATATTTCCCAACACAGCTTTCTGCTGATCTTTCCCAAAAAAAGTACCGTTAGCAACAATAGCAGCCCCATAACGCGCTACCATATTTTCAAAAGGTTCGTCACCCGCAGTTACTTTAGAATTATTTGCTAAAATGGCATTATTCGCTAAACCAATTGTGAGATAATGTTCGGGATCTGCGAGGTCGATCGTAGTTAGATAAAAACTGGCGCCAGCTACAGTTTGACTGCTTAATTCTACGGGCTTTCCTGCCATTGCTAAATTTTTGATAATAGGAGATTGAGACTGCTGCGCAACCGGAGAATTTTTGGGAGATTTGACAATCGGATTACTCGGGAGAAATTGATTAGTTTTTCCAGATTTTACAACGGGATTGTTGGGGAGAAGTTGAGGAGTTTGATTTGATTGTTTGTTTGATAAAAAAGCAAGTGATTTTTGCCACAATTGACCCGCCAGAGTCAAGAAATAATCTCGATTTTGGACAACCGAAAAATAGTCAGCCAAAACCCGCGCCAAAGCTATACTTATTAAAAATAAAAAAGTGCGCCGCAGCATTGGCTGACAGCCTTGAGGCTGTTTGGGTTTAGACATAAAAAAATCTCAGCTATGATTATTGTATGGCAAACTGTTTTCGATAGGTGTGACTACAAAGGGCGATCGGACTAATTCAGAAACTCCCCATAGTAGAGTGCGCAATAGCAGCCCGCTGGCTGAGTACGATCCTCTTCGAGGGCGGCGCTAACGACCTATTTACGTCATCCTACCCGTGGGCGATCGGTAATAATCAGATTTATGATCGATCGCGGTTGAAAAAAAGCCGATCGAGCGATCGCCCGGTAGTAAAAAAAAATCAACAATCAAAAATAAGTTTATCCTTCCCAATTAGCAATTCCCAATTCCCCATTCCCCATTTCCCATTCCCAATTACCCAAAAATGAACTTTCAACGAGTATTTGGTACATTACCTAAAACCCAAGCCAGCGCGCCCGGAAGAGTAAACCTGCTGGGCGAACACACAGACTACAACGACGGATTTGTACTCCCGACTGCGATTCCCCAGCGCACAATAGTACAAATCGGCTTTAGCAGCGACGATCGACACCATTTTTATTCAGCAGAATATGACGAGCTCATAAATTTTTCAGACGACGATACTATACCGCAAAAATTCGTCAGTTATATCTGCGGCTGCATCAGACTTGTAGAAAAAGAAGGATACAAAATACCGCCAATAAATCTCTACATTACCTCGAATGTGCCGATCGGGGCCGGTTTGTCGAGCAGCGCCGCTTTAGAAATAGCAACCCTCAGAGGAGTGCGTGCGCTGCTGAACCTCCCCCTAGACGACGTGCGGCTAGCTCAAATCGGACAGCTAGCCGAAATCCGATATGCCGGCTTGAACTGCGGCATCATGGATCAAATGGCGTCGAGTTTAGCAGACACCAACACCATGCTATTGATCGACACCCGCAGCCTCGAATACCGCCCGGTACCCTTTCCCGCAGGTACAGAAATTTTAGTAATTGACAGCGGCGAAAGCCATAACCTAGCAGCAGGAAGCGGCTACAACAAGCGCCGCGCCGAGTGCGAAGAATCCGCACGGATATTGGGAGTTAAAGCTCTCAGGGATATCACCGATCCCAAAGCAGTCGCAGTATTGCCAGAACCTCTCAGGAGGCGATCGCGCCATGTCGTTACCGAAAACAACCGCGTGCTCGAAGCCGTAAAATCTTTGCCCGCCGAGCGTTTCGGCGAGCTAATGAATGCTTCCCACGCCAGCCAGCGCGACGACTACGAAGTTTCGACACCCGCAGTAGACGCACTGGCGGCAATCTTGCAGTCAATCCCCGGAGTCTTCGGCGCAAGGCTGACGGGCGGAGGTTTTGGCGGTGCTTGCGTAGCGCTCGTAAAGAGCGGCAAAGGGGGTGTTATCGCATCAGAGGCGATCGATCGCTACCAGCGTGCGGGTTATACCGGCCGCGTTTTGGTTCCAGAAGTTAAACTTAATTCTTAATACCAGAACTATCTCCCGACAGGGAAGGCCAGCGTACAGTCACGATAACCGAATCCTCCAAAGCAGACCAATAATGAGGCACTCCCGGCTGCCAGAGAGCATAATCTCCTTCGCGAAAAAGCAAGATTTCTTGCTCTGGAAATTGCAAGCAGAACCGCCCTTTTACGAGGATAGAAAGCGTAGTTGCTGCCGCATTTACCCCCCACTGAGTCCTGCAATCTCCCGCTGTGTGAACGCCCCATTTTACCTCTAAAACAGAAGTCGATCGCGCGTCATCGCCCGGCGTCATAAAATGACCCGCAAACCACCCGCCGCGACTTGCACCTTCTGCGCCCGCATTTCCAAAAATCACTTCAGACGCCATCAGCTAATAATCTAAAAAACAAATTTATTTAGAACTTACCCACGACGAACCTAGAAACCGGGTTTCTGTGTAGATATCTCATTCCCAATCGTCGATTTTTCAGAGAAACCCGGTTTCTCTGCGTAAGTCCTATTCGTATTACTTGCGGCCCGAAGATTGACCTTCCGTCGTCGCTATTTCCCCAGTTTCCATAAACTGCTTAAAGCGACGCAAATCGTCGGCAATTTGCTGTTCAGGAGCTTCGCCAAATAGCTTAGCCGCAGCAGCAGCAATCGCACCGCCCGGTGGGTTGTATTCGATGACAACTTTTACTTCAGTACCGCGTCCTGCGGGTGCCGATTGAAAGCGCACAAAACCCGAATTCTCAACATCAGCCCCTTCCACAGACGCCCACGCAATTAAGCGATTTTCTTCTTCACGGACAATCTCTGCATCCCATTCTACACTATTGCCGATCGGCACACTGGCAATCCAGTGAGAACGCTTTTCATCTATTACCGTAACGTGTTTGAGATGCTTCATAAACCGAGGCAAATTTGCAAAATCGCGCCAGAAACGGTACAATTCATCGGCCGATTTGTCGATCGTCACCGTCTTTTCAACTTTAATGGTTTGATTCGCATCCGCAGCCGACTGCAAATCCTCCACAACTCCCAGCCCGCGCGCCGCCAAACCACCGCCCGCAACCGCCAGCAAAGCACCTCTGAGAGAACGCTGCGACAAACCGAAAAGCACCAGCGCCCCGCCGCCAATTAACGAAGCCCACCGTTCGGTATCGCCGCTGTTAGTTTGGTTTTGTTTGTCGGAATTTGCGATCGAAGTAGATTCCATTGTTTTAAACCTCGTTAATTAATAGTGAAAAATATACGATCGACAGTCCAAAATCAGATCGGCAGAATTTTTTTCATTTTTTGACAATGTATCTCAACTGCAAACCCCCCGCCTCTACCTAAAGTAAGGAGTAGCTGTAGGATGCGTCAGCATTCATAATCTCGATTTTTAAAAGTTTTATCTAACTGACGCACCTGACAAGTCGATCGAACTCTCGCATTTTGTCTAAGTTGTATGGTGCATCGTAAAAAAACCAGTTTCTGCCTAAATCCCGCTCTAAATTTAAAATTAGGGGTGAGTGCTTTTGACTTACCCCTACCCAAACTTTTTACATTTTTGAAACGACAGTATAGCTGGAACAAATCGCCACAAAACCGACGCAATTGTTCCTAAAAATACTTGTCGATGTTGAGGGTCAAAATCATGAGTGTTCCCAGCAAATGACCGGCGCTCATGCAAGCCAGAAATGCCGGAACGCTAACATTGTTGAACAGAGACGGGAAGGGTAAAGGCATTTTCGGCCCAACGTGGGGATACCAAATTCTCCGGCTCAGAACTAGCAATGCTAAGATATTGCAAACAAACATCACTATCGGTTTTTGCCAATTTCCTGATGCTGTGTCAGTCACAGCCGATTCTACTACTGCCAGTAAATTTGAGTTAATCATCGTTGATGCTCCTATTTTTCATAAACTATCAGAGATGCTTGATGAGATTTCTTGCCAAAAATACAGCAGGGGCGATCGGCTTTATGCAATAAATATCTGTTTTACTCTCAATATTCACCGCGCCAGCCCCAGCGCCCCCACCCCAAATCATCGAATCACAGCAAGAAGTCTGTTAATGCCTTCAAAAGTAACGAAAGATACAAAGGGTAAAAGTTATACTTGCTGCCATTTGTAACTTTTAGCCTGTCTGGCAGTTGCGGCATTTCCTCATGCTGCCAGACAGGAAAGACCGATCGTCATTACTTAACAATATAGGTAGGCAGAAAGTGAAGTATGTCGCGCAGAACGCTATATCCAGCAGCGTCCCAGAGCAAATAAGCTAAGAACCCGATCATCGCTAAGCGACCGTTCCAAAGTTCTGCTTGCGGGTTGAAGCCAAACAGAAAGGCATTCCGATCTTTACCGTTGTAGGCATTAGCTGTAGGAGGTAAGTTAGTAGGGCGAGTTTCCATGTTTTTACATTCCTTAACAATGTTTCGCTTATCATCGTAGCGACCTAATTTGTACTTTGCTATCTGCCTGTAGGCTCAAGATACACCCAAGTCTAAAGGAGGATTTTGAAACCACAAATAATGTGTTAAGTTTTGTTGAGCGAGTTTTTTGAAGCGATCGCCTGTATCTGTAGATACTGAATATAACGGCAAGTTGAGATGGCAGCTGTGAAAGACAAGCATCGCCCCTGCCGGACAAACAACGGCGCTGGTGACTTGACAATACTGAATCAGCGCTCTGCTAGAGGCAAGAAAATTTAGTAAAGTTAAACTGCTGTCCCAGAACACGATCGCCCCTTAGTCAACTAAAATATCAGATAAACAGATTGATCGGGAGAAACAGTTATCGAAACCATCTACGGCAATCTTCAAGGTTTAAAGTCCAGCCAGCTCAAGCAACTCGAAAAGCTTTACCACCAGCGACTACCGGGCGATCGCATCACCACGGCAGAATTCGCCCAGCGCGTCGCCGCCATCAGCACCGAAATAGACAAACCGATCTGCACCTACATCAACCGCCGCGGACAAGTAATTCGCGTCGGCGTCGGTACACCCCGCCAAACCCAGATTGCGCCCCTAGAATTGCCCCGCTACGGGGGAGGTCGCCTCAGCGGCATTCGCTGCATCGCCACCCATTTGAAGCCCGAAATCCCAAGCGAAGCAGCCCTCACAGCAATGGCAATTCAGCGCCTAGACGCCCTGGTTTGGCTGACGCTGACCGGCGGAGGATTTCAGCGCCGCGGCGGTGGTGGGACTGGTTACATCAAAGAAACTTATCTTGCTCACCTGATACCCCAAGGAGAGCGGCCAAATTTTGAGTTCTCGGTTTTGAGCGCTAAGTTAGAACAAGCTTCAACTGATGAAATAGAAGAGTCTTCTATTCAAGAGTCTTCTATTCAAAACTCACCAATCAAAACTCAAAACTTTCCCTGGAAAATATCAGAACCTCAGAGTTTGGACGACCTCGCCAACCAAGACTTTCTGGATTTGGTGGAAGGACTCGAAGCAGAGTTTGAAGCAGAGTTTGTTGCGAAGCAGGTTGATGCAGACCAGGATAAAGTGCTACTGGTGGGTGTAATGACTCAGCATATGACTCTACTGGAGTTTGAGGACGGGCTGGCAGAAATCACGCGGCTGGTGGAAAGCGCCGGGGGTCAGGTACTGCAAATAGTGCGCCAAAAGCGATCGCGCCCCCATCCGCAGACAGTAGTCGGCGAAGGCAAAGTGCAGGAAATATCCCTCACCGCTCAGACGATTAGCGCTAACCTCGTGGTATTTGATCGCGACCTGTCCCCCGCACAAATACGTAACTTGGAAATTCAGATAGGTATCCGCGTAGTCGATCGCACGGAGGTAATTCTTGATATCTTTGCCCAAAGAGCTCGATCGAGCGAGGGTAAATTGCAAGTCGAACTCGCTCAGTTAGAGTACACCCTCCCTCGGCTCAGAGGTCGCGGTCAGGCAATGTCGAAACAGGGCGGCGGCATCGGTACCAGAGGCCCCGGGGAAACTAAACTCGAAACCGAACGCCGGACGATCGCCAAACGTATTTCTCGATTGCAGCAAGAAGTCAATCAACTCCTCGCCCACCGCTTCCGGCTGCGGCAGAATCGGCACCACCACGAAGTACCCTCAGTGGCGATCGTCGGCTACACTAACGCCGGTAAATCGACGCTGCTCAACCTGCTCACCAATTCCGAGGTTTACGCCGCCGACCAATTATTTGCCACCCTCGACCCCACCACCCGAAAACTGACGATTCCCGGCGCTGTCACCGGAGAACTTTTGTCGATCGTCCTCACAGATACAGTGGGCTTTATTCGCGAACTACCCCCCGCCTTGATCGACGCTTTTCGAGCTACCCTCGAAGAAGTTACTGACGCCGATGCTTTGCTGCACCTGGTCGATCTCTCCCATCCCGCATGGCAGAGCCAAATTCGATCCGTCATGAATATTTTGACAGATATGCCCGTAACTCCCGGGCCAGCCCTAGTAGTGTTTAACAAAATCGATGCCGTAGATGGAGATAATCTCGCCCTCGCCCGAGAAGAGTTTCCTCAAGCCGTATTTATTTCAGCGGCCAAAGGTCTCGGGATGGAAACTCTCCGTGACAGATTAGCTCAGCTCATTGAATACGCTCTCTACCCTCGGTAAATACTTAAACATTACTTTTAAGTAGTTGACATTCGGGAATACGCGTACATATACTGAGGACATATCTCATCAAAGCATGAGAATATGAAAGAGTAGTGAGATCGTGGATTGCCAAGTACAATACAGCAAATCAAGTTTGCGATCGGTAAAATAATTAATTTCAGGAGGCGGTCAAGGTAAAAACACTCTTTGTTAACGGCTGTAACGGCTGTTGGTTGAGAGGTTGCTTCAGGCACTGCAAACCACTAACGCGATGTCAACGTAAAAGAAAATAAGACTATTAAGTGTTTGGGCGATCGCCTCAAGCGCTATACTATCTTTTACAGGCATCCGCCAGAGACAACATCTTATTGTAAGAACTCTAAAATCCTTGCCCGTCTTGCAACGGTAATCTGTAACACTATTTCTACTCTCCGATTTTACCACTGTTTAACTAAATAGTTATGTGTACGTCACTGGCAAAACTAGCAATTGGAATCTGGGCCACAATGGCAACAGGGTTCTACTATCTAGCTGCCGCCCCTCCGGCTTCAGCAATAGATGTGTGCGGGCCCGGAAACTTCTCAAGTGCCTGCGTCCCTGACAATTCCGCCAGCCTCCAATCACCAACCTTACCACCAGGACAATCCCTGCGAGACCCGGTACCGCAATTGCCGATAGTCGCATCGCCACTGGCCACACCAGAGCCGATAGTCGCATCGCCGCTGCCGCTGGCCACACCAGACCCGATACCATCCGTGCCGCCGGTAGTCCAATCACCAATAGTACAGCCGACAGTACCGCCCATAGCAACGCCACCGGTAGTCGAATTACCACCATCACCACCACCAGCCACGATACTGGTATTGCCTCCAGTCCAACCACTTACGGTAATCCCCAGCCCGATACCGACGCCCTCGCCTGCACCACCCATTCCGTCGTCCCCGCCGACCATTTCAAACATCTACATAAACCCCCCCAACGCCGTGAGGGCAACAGCTATCCCAGAACCCGGTACTGTGGTAGCACTCCTGCTGACAGGCGCAGGAATTATCTGTTCTGGCAGAAAACGAAACAAGCAGGTTGGTCAACAACGGTAAGCAGGCCCAACCTGCTACTTGTTGTGAAAATCTCTCCGTTTCTTGAAGCGCGGGCGTTTTTTTTGTTTTTAGGACTAAATTAAATAAAATTTTATAAATAATCACTTCACAGATTGCGGGCTGCGACTATATAAAAATTAAAATAAGATTGGTTAAGATTACAATAAAAAAATATTGTGATTTTTTGAGCGTCCGATGACCCCTAAAGTAGAAATTTACACTTGGAGAACCTGCCCCTTTTGCATTCGTGCCAAAGCACTGCTGAAGCGAAAAGGGGTTGAGTTTACAGAATATGCGATCGACGGAGATGCAGCAGCACGCAATCAAATGACCGATCGAGCCAACGGAGGCCACACCCTGCCCCAGATATTCATTAACGACCAACACATAGGCGGTTGCGACGAAATCCACGCACTCGATGCTCAAGGCGAGCTAGACACTCTGCTAGCAAAATAGGCATTCGCCGTTGAATTTTGAGTTTGCCCAAATTTGCCTGCGACCAATTCTTAATTTTAACTAAAAATGAAATTTGCATTCATCATCGATCCCCTCGCGCGACTAATTCCAGGACACGATACCAGCGTAGCGCTGATGGAAGCTGCTCAAGAGTTGGGTCATGAAGTCTGGGCAACTCAAGCCAACGAATTAAGCGTCATCGGCGGCAAAACCTGGGCAATGCTCAGTCGGGTAGCCCTCACCCCAGTCACACTGGTAGAGGGACGCTGGGAGGCTGCTGAGGTTTGGTACGAATCCCAACAGCCTACATTGCAGCCTCTCGAAGCAATGGATGCAGTATTTATGCGGACAGACCCCCCAGTCAACGTTCCTTACCTCTACGCTACTTACCTTCTAGACGGCATCGATCCGGCTAAAACTCTGGTAGTTAATAGTCCCAAAGGATTGCGGGCGGCGAACGAAAAGATGTACGCTTTACAATTTGAGGGAGCGATCCCCGAGACAATTGTTTCTCAAAACAAGCAGGTAATTCGGCAATTTGTTGAGAAAAAAGGCGCAGCAGTTCTTAAACCTTTGGGTGGCAAAGCTGGCGAGGGAATTTTGTTTTTGGAGCCGGACGATCGCAATCTCAACTCCCTGGTCGAAATTAGCACTCAACAGGGTCAAGTTCCAGTGATGGTTCAGACTTATCTCCCGGAAGCAAAAGAGGGAGATAAGCGAATTATACTTTTGGACGGTAAGCCGATCGGCGCTGTCAACCGGATTCCCACGGGCAATGAGTTTCGTGGCAACATGGCCGTCGGCGGTCGAGTCGCAAAAACCGAAATTACCGATCGCGAACGTCAAATTTGTGATCAGTTAGCACCCGTGCTGCAACGGGACGGACTGTACTTTGTTGGCATTGATATCATTGGCGGTTATCTCACTGAAGTTAATGTCACCAGCCCTACAGGGATCAGAGAAATTGACTTGTTTGACGGTGTTAGTTTGGGCGAACAAGTAATTGAATGGGTGATGAAGGAAGAAGGAAGAAGGAAGAAGGAAGAAGGATGAGGGAAGAAGGAAGAAGTCATTAGTTATTGGTTATTGGTTATTCGTTATTTACTACTAATTAGCAATGCCCAATTCCCAATTCCCAATTCCCAATTCCCAATTCCCAATTCCCAATTCCCAAT